>Ga0209254_10005226_pt1 | contig 11932 bp, 9 predicted proteins | sample FrelakmetDIP11DI_FD_187148 | JGI IMG/M metagenome (GOLD analysis project Ga0209254, IMG submission 187148) | Freshwater lake sediment microbial communities from the University of Notre Dame, USA, for methane emissions studies - DIP11 DI (SPAdes)... | ecosystem: Environmental > Aquatic >... | reverse complement strand
TGGCAGGGCAAGCAAGGGGTTATTGCCCCTGCAGCCGGCACCTCCATCGACAAGTTGACGGGCCAGGCGGCGGAGCAGAGAAGCCTGGCGCTCCTGAAGGCAATGATCGCGGCGGCCAAGGCCGACGGCCATATCGATGCCGGTGAGCGTGCCCGTATCGAGGGACAAATGCAGGCTCTGACGCTGGACAGCGATACCTTGCAGTTTTTCAAGGACGAACTCGCCAAACCGCTCAGTGTAAAGGACATTGCCGCCGGCGCCGATTCGCCCTCGGCTGCGGCGGAGATTTACCTGACCTCGCTGGTGGTCATCGACGAGCAAAACGCAAAGGAGCGTGCCTACCTGCAGGAACTGGCCAAGGAACTCAAATTGTCGCAGGAGCTGGTGGCTGGCCTGGAGTCGCAAGCGAAAGCCTAGCCGGTTAGATTGCTTCCGGCCTCCTACTCACTTATCGCACTGGCCTTTCGGGTCAGGATGCTTGGGCCGCAGGCGGAGCATCGTACAGGCAATTGGTGCCCTGAGTCGAGGCCGGGCTTCGGCGTTCGCTGCTGCCCTGCCGGTCATCCTCGCCGCAGCGGCCGTGGCGAGGATGAGGGTGTGGGGTACGGGTCCAGGCCAACGCGTAGGTTTGTCCGCTCGCTACACGAAAGCTGCACCGGTGCGGGCGGTTTTTGTTGAATCCCGTCAGGGCGTCGGTTGATATAGCAGGCCGGAATCTTTGAGCTTGTCGCCGACGATCAGACTGGTCTGCCAGGACGTGCGGTAACCGCGCGGATCCGAGAAGAACCGCAGCGACACGCGGGTTTCGGTCTGCGGCGCCGCATAAACCGCCATGCGTCCGGTCTTGGCCGGTTCTTCGGTCATTTTCCAGGCATCCCCCAGGCAGGCACCGACCACACGTTTGCCTTCCTCGAAGTCCTGTTTCGCAGCGGCCTCATTGGCCGGGTTCCACATGCACAGGTAATGGCTGTACCCGGCAGCCCATTTCAATACCTCGCAGGTCGTGCGCGGCAATATGCCCTGCGCTTCCCATCGCTCGCCCAGAGCGTGTTGCGAGGGACGCCGTTTCACGGCATCGAAGCCGTGCGGGGCAGCGGCGATCACCGATTTGAGCGCAGTGCAGGCTTCCGCCTCGTTGACCGGCGCTTTCTCGCGAGGCTGAGTCGCACAGGACGCACCGAGTGCGGCGACAACCATCACCGCCAGGCCGCGTTTTCCCGAGCGAATATTTTCGTTTTCATTCATCGTTTTGGTTCTCTTCTTGCCGATAGGGGTTGGATTTTGGATCCCGATTCCGAGCGCAACGTCATCATTATATAAAGCCCGACCCGAAAAGGACTATCCGAAAACGCTGGATCCCTCTGCGGGAGTTCATCTCCCGAAGCGGATTCAGGCGGCGGGGCGGCGTCTCCCCGAATCAACGCCCAGACAAGCCGGGAAGCTCCCGCGGGTCTGCGTGCTGGCACTGTGCCGGTGTTCGAGTGAAAATACACGTTCAATGACTGAGTCATATCCGGGTGAGACATGATGGAAAATAGCCTCTCAAGCCCCTGGCATGCCGTGCCACCCGAGACGGTCCTGGAACACCTAGGCGTCAACGCCGACCGAGGGCTGGCCGAAACAGAGGCGCAGCGCCGCCTGGCAGAAGCAGGACCCAATCGCCTCATTCCGAAGCAGGGCAAAGGGCCGCTGCGCCTGTTCCTGGCTCAGTTTCACCAGCCTCTGGTGTATATCCTGCTGGCCTCGGGCGCAATCACCGCGTTCTTGCAGGAATGGGTGGATGCCGGCGTAATCTTCGGCGTGGTGTTGGTCAACGCGATCATCGGCTTTATTCAGGAGGCCAATGCCCTGCGCGCCATCGATGCCTTGGCGCAATCCTTGAGTATCAGCGCCGCCGTGCTGCGGGATGGCATCCGATGCGTTATCCCGGCCAGCGACGTGGTGCCCGGCGACCTCGTGTTTCTCCAATCTGGCGACAAGGTTCCGGCGGATTTGCGCCTGGTACGTACGCGTGAATTGCAGGTCGACGAATCGGCGCTCACCGGCGAGTCGGTGCCGGTGGAAAAAAGGCCGCCGGCACTGCCCGTCGACACTCTGTTGCCCGATCGGGGCAACATCGCTTACTCCTCGACTCTGGTGACTTATGGTACCGGCTTGGGTGTGGTGGTCGAGACCGGCGATCGCACGGAAATCGGCCGCATCAATCGGATGATCGCGGCGGCCAAGGAACTGGATACGCCACTCACGCAGAAAATGGCTCATTTCAGCCAGCTACTGCTGTGGGTCATCCTCGGTCTGGCCGCAGTCACCTTTCTGGTAGGTTGGTTGCGCGGCGAGACGGTCCTGGACATGTTCATGGCCTCGGTCGCCCTGGCCGTGGGGGCGATCCCCGAAGGCTTGCCAGCGGCGCTGACCATCACGCTGGCTATCGGCGTCTCGCGCATGGCCAAGCGCAACGCCATCATCCGCAAGCTGCCGGCGGTGGAAACCCTGGGCAGTACCACGGTGATCTGTTCCGATAAGACCGGCACCCTGACGCAGAATCAGATGACCGTCCTGGCGGTGTACGCCGGCGGCGAGCATTTCGAGGTGACCGGCAGCGGTTACGCCGCCGAGGGCGAGTTCCGGCGGGAAGGCAAGGTGATCGATCCTCGCGTTCACGAGGCCTTGATGGAGTGCCTCAAGGCCGGGCTGCTGTGCAACGACGCCCGCCTGGTATCGGAACCGCCGGCGTGGCGTATCGAGGGCGACCCGACCGAAGGCGCACTCCTGGTGTCGGCGTATAAGGCCGGTCTGCATCACGCAGCCGTAACAGACGACCATCCACGCCTCGACGCCATCCCGTTCGAATCGCAACACCAGTTCATGGCGACCTTGCATCACAACCGGGCTCTGGATGCTCGCCATGTCTACCTCAAGGGCTCGGTGGAGAGCATCCTCAGCCGCTGCGACAGCGCCTTTGACCCCGGCATGAGACCGATGCCGATGGACCCGGCGACGATACTCCGGCGGGTGGAGGAGCTGGCCACGAAGGGGCTGCGCGTCCTGGCTTTCGCTCGTGGCGAACGTCCCAGCGACGATGACACCGTCGAACATCATGAGGTTTGCCGTGGCCTGACATTCTTGGGGCTGCAAGGCATGATCGATCCGCCACGCCCGGAGGCGGCGGCCTCCGTGGCCGCCTGTCATGCGGCGGGCATCCGGGTGAAAATGATCACCGGCGACCACCCGGGCACGGCGCGGGCCATTGCCCGTGATCTGGGGCTGCTGCGTCCGGGGCGTCTACACCGCCTGTTCAAAATCCCGAACACCGGACGCGTGATCAGCGGCGCGGAACTCCAGGCGATGAGCGACGCCGACTATGCGCGGCTGGTGGAAACCTGCGACGTCTATGCCCGCATCGCCCCGGAGCAGAAGCTGCGTTTGGTGCAAGCCTTGCAGTCCAATGGACATGTCGTCGCGATGACCGGCGACGGCGTGAACGATGCTCCGGCCTTACGTCAGGCCAATATCGGCGTGGCCATGGGAAAATCCGGCACCGAGGTAGCCAAGGAAGCCGCGGCCATGGTGCTCACCGACGACCATTTCGCCACGCTCGAAGCGGCGGTCGAGGAAGGCCGCGGCGTGTTCGATAATCTGGTGAAGTTTATCGCCTGGACGTTGCCGACCAATTTGGGTGAAGGTCTGGTCATCTCTGCCGCCATCTTTGCCGGCGTCGCCCTGCCGATCACGCCGGTGCAGATTCTTTGGATCAACATGAGTACGGCGGTCCTGCTCGGCCTCATGCTGGCCTTCGAGCCCAAGGAGCCTGGCCTCATGCAGCGTTCGCCGCGCAACCCGGAACAACCCATCCTGACGCGGCAACTGGTGTTCCGCATCGTCCTGGTGGGTCTCATGCTGCTGGCCGGCGCATTTGGGCTGTTTGAATGGGAGTTGTCGCACGGCGAAAGCCTGGCGGCGGCCCGCACCGTCGCGGTCAATGTGTTCGTGATGGGCGAACTGTTCTACTTGTTCAACTGCCGCTCGCTGCGCTATTCCATGTTTCGTGTGGGCGTGTTTTCCAATCCATGGGTGATTTTCGGAGTCACCAGTATGGCGGCCTTGCAGATACTGTTCACCTACTGGTCGCCCATGAACCGAATGTTTGGCAGCGAGGCCATCGGTCTTGATGAATGGCTGCTGATTGTGGCCGTCGGCTTGCTCATCTACGCCGTGATCGGACTGGAAAAATTGCTGGGGCGACACGTCTTGTGCCGGCGATAAGTCGCTGCAGGAGCTTGGGGCTGGCGCAGGCAATCGCGGACTATGGCGGCGAGGGGGATGCCATCGTTGGCCTCATGCCGATTTCAGGAGTAGCTTGACTTCCTTGAAAGCGTTGTCCTCCGTAAGCTCAAACCCCCGCATTTCCAGAACGCCTTTGGTGTTCAGCGATATGATCAGGTACAGAGCCTCGGGGTAGGCCGCTTCCGCCAGATCACGAGGTGAGGGTTCGGCCGGGCTGGTGGGGTGGGAGTGAAAGATGGCGAATAATTCCTCGCCTCGCTCACGCATCTGGCGCATGGCTGAAATCTGCTCGCCAGCATCCAGGCGAAAGCGGACATCCGGCGCATCGGACGCATTGCGCACCGGATAGCAAGTATGCGGCTCGCCGGCTCTAGCGCCAATCAGGCCGCAAACCTCGGCGTTCGGTGAGATTTGGGCGCAATGCAGCAGTTGGTTGACCAAGGGTCGCGGCAGTTCGATTTCTTCTGGTGGCATTGCGATCGCTCGTTGCGGGTTGAGGCGCTATAGAATAGCCGATTAAGCACGGGCGAGTTAAGCACCCGCGAGTCAGTTCAGCCGCCCGCCGCTGACGCGTGGATGTCCCTGCAAATCCGGGTAGCTGGCGACTTCCAAGAGCCCCGCCTGCCGCAACAGGCACTGCGCCGCCACGGACTGGTCGTAACCATGCTCGCACAGCAGCCAGCCGCCGTTCGCCAAGCGTGCGGGCGCCTCAAGGATAATGCGGCGCATGGCATTCAAGCCGTCGGATCCGGACCGTAATGCCAGGGGTGGTTCGAAGCGCACATCGCCCCGCGCGAGATGAGGGTCGTTCTCGGCAATGTAAGGCGGGTTGCTGATGATCAAGTCAAAGCGTTCCTCTTCGGGCACGACGGCGAACCAGTCGCTGAGCAAAAACCGAATATTTCTCGCGGCAAGCTGCGTTGCATTGCGTCCGGCAACGGCCAGTGCGCCCGGGCTCAGGTCAATCGCCGTGACTTGGGCTAGAGGCCGCTCGAGGGCAAGGGTAATGGCGATCGCCCCGCTGCCCGTGCCCAAATCCGCTATGCGCAGGGATTGATCGGGCGAGGTCAGGTGCAATGCGAGTTCGATCAGCAATTCGGTTTCCGGGCGCGGGATCAGCACCTCCGGGGTGACCTGAAAGTCGCGCGACCAGAATTCCCTGGCGCCGGTCAGATAGGCGATCGGCACGCCATCTAGCCGGTGTTTCAACAATTGCTGAAAGGCGGCTGCTTCTGCGATCGTCAGCTCGTTGTCCGGCCAGGCTCGGAAATGCGTCCGATCTTTGCTGGTAATATGGGCAAGCAGGATTTCGGCGTCCAAGCGAGGATTGTCCGAGACGGCGGCAAGCCTTTCGGTGGCGGCGCGCAGGGCGGCGACAATGGCGGTCACGGTGTGTTGCGTTTAGGGTTGCGGAAGTCTGCTGTGAAGCCGCCGCGAAGGACGTTCGCTGTGCCCGGCAGCCCCCAATGAAGCCTGTGCGTCGCGTTACTCCTCGCCGAGTTGCGCCAGGAGGTCGGCCTGATGCTCGCTAATCAGCGGCTCGATGACCGGGTCGAGATCGCCTTCCATGACCGAATCGAGTTTGTACAAGGTCAGGTTGATGCGGTGGTCGGTCAATCGTCCTTGCGGGAAGTTGTAGGTGCGAATACGTTCGGAGCGGTCGCCGCTGCCGACTTGCAGCTTACGCTCGGCGGCGATTTCTGACGACCGCTTCTCCTGTTGAGCGGACAGGATGCGCGATTTCAGGAGAGACATGGCTCGGGCGCGGTTCTTGTGTTGTGAACGTTCGTCCTGGCATTCCACGACGGTGCCGGTGGGAATGTGGGTGAGGCGGATCGCCGAATCGGTGCGGTTGACATGCTGGCCACCGGCGCCCGAGGCGCGGAATGTGTCGACACGCAAATCGGCCGGGTTAATATCGACGTCGTCGATTTCGTCCACTTCCGGGAGGATGGCCACGGTGCAGGCCGAGGTATGGATCCGTCCTTGCGTTTCGGTTGCGGGGACGCGCTGAACGCGGTGGGTGCCGGACTCGAACTTGAGGCGGGAATATACGTCCTGTCCGCCGATGCGCAGCACGACTTCCTTGTAGCCACCGAGTTCGCCCTCGCTTTCGCTGACGGTTTCGGGTTTCCAGCCTTTCTGTTCGGCATAGCGGATATACATGCGGCAGAGGTCACCGGCGAACAGCGCGGCCTCTGCACCGCCGGTGCCGGCGCGCACTTCGAGAAAGATGTTGCGTTCATCATTGGGGTCTTTCGGCAGCAGCAGGATTTGCAGCTCAAGCGCCAGCGCTTCTTTCTTCTCATTGGCGGCGGAGAGTTCCTCTTTTGCGAGGCTGCGCACCTCCGCGTCCTCGTCCTGGATCAACACTTCGGCGTAGGCGATTTCCTCCAGGGTTTCCTGATAGCGTCGGAAGCAGCTGATCACGGGGTTGAGCTGAGCGTATTCGCGGCTCAGCGAGCGGAAACGATTCTGGTCATTTTGGACTTCCGGTTCTGCAAGCAGGGCAGTGATCTCCTGGAAGCGCTCGGACAGGTTGTCGAGCTTGTGCTGGATGGACGGTTTCACGTATCAGTCGCTTTCTTTAAGTTGAAAAAGTTCCCGTGCGGCGGCGATGAGGTCGTGCCTTTCGCTGACCCCGGCCTGTTTGATTTGAGTGCTGGGGATGTGAATGAGCTTGTTGGTCAGTGCCTTCGCCAGAAGATTCAGAGCCTCTTCTGGAGGCTGCCCTCGTTTCAGGGCGAGCAGGGCCCTGGTTAAGGCTTGCGCGCGGATTTCCTCGGCGTGGGCACGGAAATCCCGAATGGTGGCCGTCGCGCCTTGCGCCCTGAGCCAGGCGAGGAAATGCTCGACCTCGGTGTCGATGATTTCCTCCGCCTGCTTGGCCGCTTGCTGTCGGGATTTGATGTTGTCCTCGACGGTGTTGCGCAGGTTATCAATGGTATACAGGTAAACATCGCGGAGCTGTTCGACCTCAGGCTCGATATCGCGGGGAACGGCGAGGTCGACCATGAACATGGGTTTATGCTTGCGGGACTTGATGGCGCTTTCGACACTGCCTTTGCCCAGAATCGGCAGTTGGCTGGCGGTGGAGGACACCACGATGTCCGCCTTCGCAAGATGCTTTGGCAATTCGGACAGGGAAATGGCGAAGCCATTGAACTGCGCAGCGAGGACATGGGCGCGGTCGTAGGTGCGGTTGGCGATGATCAGCTCGCCGATGCCCTGTTCATAGAGGTGGCGCGCCGTGAGCTCGATGGTTTCGCCCGCGCCGATGAGGATGGCGGTCTGCTCCTCAAGATTGTCGAAGATACGTTGTGCCAGACGGACGGCGGCGAAGGCGACGGAAACAGGGCTCGTGCCGATGGCGGTATCGGTGCGCACTTTCTTGGCTGCGGAAAAAGTATGCTGGAATAGTTTGCCGAGCGTCTTGCCGAGGGTGCCAGCCTCCGCTGCGATCTGATAAGCGGACTTCATCTGGCCGAGAATTTGTGGCTCGCCTAGAATCATTGAGTCCAGCCCGCACGCGACACGGAACATGTGTCGGATGGTGGCAGCGTCGGTGTGGGTGTAGAGGTAAGGTCGCAAGTCTTCCTGTCTGAGGCTCTGTTCGCGGGCGATCCAGTCAATGAGGACGTCCTGATTGGTACTTCCCACGCCGCAATAGACTTCTGTGCGGTTACAGGTCGAGAGAATGGCTGCCTCGTCGATTTCGGGCAATGCGACCAATGTCCTCAGGGCGGATTGCAGGCGTTCCGCCGGGAAAGCGAGCCGCTCCCTGACCGAAACCGGCGCGCTGTTGTGGTTTAATCCCAAGGTCAAAATGGTCATCGAATCATTGTTTGCGTGCGATCCAATATATAATTCTAAGAAAAAGCCTTCCTCAGGCCAAATGGTTCGCCATTTGGCCTATTGCCGCAAGCTAGGGATGGCGTAAAATCTCGTCAGGCAAGAGTTAGCTGTCACCTCAGTTGCCATGGTCAGGGCGCGTTTTTGTTCCAGGGATCGGTACGTTCCATCAAACCCATCCATAATGCTTCAATACAACGGTGGATACTCAGGTATCGTGTCATCAACTGCGACTTCCAAGAGACTTGATTAAGTGCTGAAACGATTATTCTGTCTGGCGTGCGCGGGAAGCATCCTGGTATCGGGATGCGCAGGCTTGCGTTCGTCCCCATCGCTAAGCGGCGGGCTTTCGGAAGATGTGATCAGGACGAGCAGGCAAGAGGTTACGCGAGAATCAGATATTGTCTACCTTTTGCTGGCGGCGGAGTTGGCAGGCCAGCGCGGCCAGTACGATACGGCCCTGGAAAATTACCTGAAGGCAGCGAGGTTGACAAAGGACCCTCGTGTCGCCGAGCGCGCGACCCAAATCGCAGTTTACCTGAAAGACGTGGATAAGGCGCGAGAAGCGGCGGCCGTCTGGAGGGAGCGGGAGCCCGCGAGTGCCGAGGCAATCCGGATCAACGCCATGCTCTTGCTGAAGGCTGGCCGAATGGATGCGGCGCTGGATGAATTGAGCAAGCTTCTGAGCATGCCCGGCGTGGAACCGGAAAGTACGCTGATCGAGTTGGTCAAGCTGCTTGATTCGGAGGCTTCCGCTGATGACGGCCTCAATCTTATGCGGCAGCTGGTCGATCGCTTCCCGCGCATGGCCGAAATCCATTTTGCCTATGCATTACTGGCGGCCGACAAGGACGAGTATAAGCTGGCGCTGGATGAAACCGAAAGAGCTTTGGCGTTGCATCCGGACTGGAACCGCGCCCGTCTGTTGCAGGCTCAGGTCATGTCGCAGATGGGGGACTCGCAGGCCGCGCGAGACGTCATTCAGCGGGCGCTGAAAAGTGATCCGAATAATGTCCGGCTGCGCCTGATTTATTCGCAGTTTCTGGCCAAAGCAGGCGATCTGCCCGCGGCGGAAAAAGAGCTGGCCAGAATTCTTGCGAAGGAGCCGAACAACGAAGACGCCCGGTTCGGATTGGGGATGGCCCTGATGGAGATGGGGCAGGAGGAGCGGGCCCGACAGCAGTTTGCCGAACTGGCGGAGTCCGCCAGATGGCGGATGCAGGCTTTTTTTTACCTCGGGTTGATCGATGCGCGTAGGAACCGCTTGCAGAGCGCCTTGCACTGGTTTGACAAGGTGACGACGGGGCCGTTGGCTTTCGATGCCCAGGTCAACGGGATTACGGCCCTGATCAATCTCGGCCAGCTGCCAGAGGCTCGGCGGCGCTTGAGCGATGTCCGCAAGAAATTTCCCAACGAGGCCCTCAGACTCTATCTGCTGGAAAGCGAACTGTTGACTAAGAACAAGGATTACGTGGGCGCTTTTGATCTGTTGAGCGAGGCCCTGGAAGAAACCCCGGGGCAGGTGGAATTGCTCTATACGCGTGCCTTGGTGGCCGAGGAATTGGATCGGGTTGACGTACTGGAAGCGGACTTGCGTGCCGTATTGGAAAAGAATCCTGATGATGCCAATGCGCTGAATGCCTTAGGGTACACCCTGGCTGACCGTACGGATCGTCTCGATGAGGCGGAGAAGTTCCTCGACCGTGCGCTGGAGTTGAAGCCCGACGATCCTGCCATCTTGGATAGCTATGGCTGGTTGCAATACCGGCTGGGCGACAATGAATCGGCGCTGGAATACTTGGGGCGGGCTTACGACATGATCAACGACCCGGAAATAGGTGCTCATCTGGGTGAGGTATTGTGGGAATCGGGTAGGCGTAAGGAAGCAAGAAAAATCTGGCGGGAAGCCATCAAGAAGGATCCTGATTCGGATGACGTGAAAAAGGTCAGAGTCCGCTATCCCGAAGCCTTCAAGTAGCTGCTGTCGACGAATGCTGGAGATGCGGAGTTTTTTCAGGCTGTTGAGTGCTGCAGTGGTGGTAGTCGGTCTGAATGGTTGTGCCCTGTTTCTGAAAGAGCCTGCCGTACCTGGGGTGTCCCAGGCCCAGCAAAGAATCTATGGCCTGAGTTCGTGGCGTCTGGAGGGACGCATCGGCGTGCAAACGGCAAAGGACGCCTGGCACGCGAACCTGTTTTGGGAGCATGAGGGGCGGCAGGATCGTCTGCGAATTTCCGGCCCCTTCAGTCAGGGTGCCGTGTCGATCATCCTTCAGGATGATCTGATCTATATCAATGAGGGCCATGGCGTGGTGGAGTCCTCGCGAGAGCCTGATGTGATGCTGAAGCAGCGTTTGGGTTTTGCGGTGCCGTTGGCGAGTTTGCGTTACTGGGTGATGGGCGTTCCTTCGCCGGTGGCCGAGCATGCGGCAGAACGGGATTCCTCCGGCAGGATTCGGGGTTTTAGACATCTGGGCTGGTTGCTTTCGTTCGATCGGTTCGTGAATGTCCGCGATTTGGTCTTGCCGCAGAAGATGACAATACAGGGTCATGAGGTCAAATTGAAGCTCATCGCCGATGAGTGGGTCATCAGGGGTTAGATGGAAACTGAAATGTCAGGGAACGTGTTGCGCCTGCCGGCGCCGGCGAAATTGAATTTGATGTTGCGGGTGGTGGGTCGGAAGCCCGATGGCTATCATCTGCTGCAAACGGTTTTTCAATTCATCGACCGCTGTGACTGGCTCACGTTCCGCATCGGATCCGACCGCCGGATCGGCCTGAAAAATGGGCTGCCGGGCGTGCCCGAGGACATCGATCTGACCGTGCGTGCGGCCAGGCTCTTGAGGGAGGCTGGCGCTGACCCGGTACGGGGGGTCGAGATCGAAATTGAAAAGAATCTGCCCATGGGTGGTGGTCTCGGTGGCGGCAGTTCGGATGCGGCGACAACGCTGCTGGGACTGAATAAGCTTTGGGAGGTTGGCCTGTCGATCGACGCCTTGGCGGAGTTGGGACTGCAACTCGGGGCTGATGTGCCGGTCTTTGTACGTGGATACGCGGCTTGGGCCGAGGGGGTGGGGGAAAATCTGACGCCGTTGCCGGATTTGCCGGAGCCATGGTATGTGGTGGTGACGCCACCTTGCCACGTGGCGACTGCGCGGGTGTTCTCGGCGCCAGGTTTGACACGAGACAATAAACCCATCAAAATAACCGACTTTCTTGCTGGCCAGGAAGAGAACCATTGTCTCCCTGTCGTGTCGGCCATGTACCCTCAGGTGCGCGACGCGCTCATCGCGCTCGGCGCATATTCCGAACAGCCGAAACTGACCGGCACCGGCGCCTGCGTGTTCTCGGCCTTTGCGGATAAGGCCGAGGCGGACAACGCGGCGAGAAACTTGGTTAGTCGGTGGCAGGTATTCGTGGCCAGGGGCGCCAACATCTCGCCATTGCATCGGGCGCTCGGTCTGGTCTGATTGATAGAGGGGATTTCTTGGGGCGTCGCCAAGCGGTAAGGCACGGGGTTTTGATCCCCGCATACCCAGGTTCGAATCCTGGCGCCCCAGCCAATTAGCTTTTGCGCTGTCGTTGTGGTCGTGGGAGTACATGAATGACCGACACCTCGTTCATGGTGTTTTCGGGAAACGCCAATCTGGCGCTTGCCGATGGCATTGTACGCAAGCTGAGTATGCGCCTGGGCATGGCTAGTGTGGGTCGTTTCAGCGACGGCGAGATCGCTGTCGAAATTGAGGAGAATGTTCGCGGCAGGGAAGTGTTCGTGGTGCAGCCGACTTGCGCGCCGGTG
>Ga0209254_10005225_pt1 | contig 11933 bp, 14 predicted proteins | sample FrelakmetDIP11DI_FD_187148 | JGI IMG/M metagenome (GOLD analysis project Ga0209254, IMG submission 187148) | Freshwater lake sediment microbial communities from the University of Notre Dame, USA, for methane emissions studies - DIP11 DI (SPAdes)... | ecosystem: Environmental > Aquatic >... | reverse complement strand
ATCGTGATATTTCCGCCGGGAACGTGGCCGTCGCGAATCATGAAAGCAGCGGCGGCCAGTGATCCGATGCCGCCACCCACAAGATAGGCGTGTGATTGCGTGTTCATATCGTCTGATTCCTCGAAGGAATGCCTGGGTAGTAATCGAATGGACGCCTGCCTGACGGCGCAGCTTGTCTAAGGACAGGTACCAGGCGCAACGGTACAGGTGATTCGCCTGCTGGTCTGTACGCTAGGTAACAGCCCGATGTGGGTGGCTCAGCGGCTCGATGCCAGCCTCGCCCCTGCGGGATCAACTCCCCCACAGCGACGAGGCCTCAGGGGCGAGAGTCAAACATCGCACCTTGTGCTTTTCACTGAACTCCCCGGTTTCGTTGAAGACCGTTTTGCCTTTATGGATCAGTGAAGGAATGGACTTGTACAGATCCCAGGTGCATTCCTCGTTAGTGGGTGTCACCACGCGTCGGCCGCGCAGCGGGTTGCCATCCTTTGGATTTCCGGCGCTATCCAGACGTCCACCCAGGTCGGATGCTGCTTCCAGGGTCGTGATGTTTCCGCCGGGAACGTGGCCGTCGCGAATCATGAAAGCGGCGGCTAGTGATCCGATGCCGCCACCCACAAGATAGGCGTGTGACTGCGTGTTCATATCATCTGATTCCTCGGAAAAGCGCCTGGGGGAATAAACAAATAGATCCTTGCCTGACGGCGCAACCTGTGCAAGGACAGGTTCCATGCGCAAAGGTACAGGTGGCTCCGCTCCTGGTCTGTACGGTAAGTAACGCCCGTTGCCGGTGGCTCAGGGGTCGATGCCGGCCTCGCCAGTGCCGGATCAACCCCCCACACACGGACGAGGGTAGGCAGCGGAGGCGCGGCGATGAACCCGCTTGTCGAACGTCACCAAGAGGAAGGCGCCGGGGTACTGTCGTGCTTTGATCGGGTCGTAATCACTGGCACGCTGCCCGACATCGGACATGCCGGGGCCGCGGCGCAGTGGCTCGGTTCGCAGGGCGTCCGCCTGTTCGATTACCCCCGGTGGGCGGCACCGCTGCGCGAGGAAGTTCGCCTCGGCCACAAGCTCGCCGGCAACTTTCAGGACGAGGTCGGTAACGACTTCTCCACCCGCATCCAGGGCACCCGCATCCGCCATTCCATGGGCCCGGTCAGCCTCAAGCTCTACGACAAGTTGGGCCTCCGGGCCCGCGCCGAGTGTTGCGTCCAGAGGTGACCCTTCTTCAAGCACCACCGCTGGGTGGAACAGCGCAACGGCAAGTCCGTGTTCAAACTTGCCTCATTGCGCAAGAGCATCTGCAGCTGCACGACCTGCGCACCCTGATGCAGGCCACCAACGAGCGCTAGTTCGCCTTCATGGCCTGTATCGACAACCCCGATGCCGGCCAACGGGACGCTGGCCAAGATGGCAGCACCGGCCAAGACCAAAGGCTGCTCCCTGCACGGCTCAAAACGCTTCCTCGACCCCGACTACCCCCTCTTCCTCACCCTCGCCCGCGGCGAGTGGGAGGTCTCCGGCCTCCGCGCCGCAGACCTGCGCGCCGACTGGGCCGACGGCAACAAAGACGATTGCGCGGCTCGGTTCGCCAGCGCACGGAAGCTTGGGCGGCGCGGGCATATGGTGATGTCGCTGGGCCAGTACCCCGTGCGCCAGCCGGACCCGTTTCGTACCTTTCAGAGAAGAATTAGGAGACACAGACATGAGATCCATCGCTGGAATCACCGCGGCATCCATCCTGTTGGTTGCCTCTCAGACCGCGTTCGCCCAGGCAGGACCGGGGGGCCAAAACCAGCCGCCGCCCGGCGCGGGGGGTCCGGGCGCCATGCCGATGCCCGGACCGATGGGCCCGCCCGGCGGTGGGATGCCGCCAGGCCCTGGTGCCAGGCCGATGCCCGGACCCATGGGTCCGCCCGGCGGTGGGATGCCGCCCGGCCCCGGCGCCAGGCCGATGCCCGGACCGATGGGGCAGGCCGAGGGTGGCATGCCGCCCGGCCCCGGCGCCAAGCCGATGCCCGGACCGACGGGTCAGCCCGTCAGTGGCATGACGATGGACCCCGCCATGATGCAGGAGCACATGAAGCGCATGGAGGAACACGCGGCCAAGATGGAGGCGCTACTGCGTCAACTGGTGGAGCTGCAGCAGAAGAAGTAGCGGGCCCAACCGGTGGCGATCGGCTCGCTCCCCAGTGCACAGTCGATCGCCACCGACCGCTGTAACGAAGCCGTCAGCTTCCTGCGCCGACGGCGAAACTGAAACGCGGACTTTCCGGGTTTTTCAGGGAGGGGGGTTGAGGTAGCAGGCATCTGGCTGGGTTCGCGGATATCCGCGTAAATCGCAGGAGAGACGCCCGTCCCCAAGTGTCTAGCTCGCCAAGCGTTTCAGAACCGGGGATCTTCAGCATTGCAGCGCTTTTGCATCAAAGGCAATTCAGGCCGGAAGATGTTGGGGCCCGCTCGGCAGTTGCGATGCAGAACCCTCTTTCGTCAACCAACGAGGATACACGCATGACCATTCTATCTTCCAGCACCATCTGCGGCGACGAGGTCGTCAACTCTGCAGGCGAAACGTTAGGCGAAATCAAGGAGCTGATGATCGACTGCGTAAGCAGCCGCGTGAGTTATGCGGTACTCGAGTTCGGCGGCTTTCTTGGCATGGGGACGAAACTGTTCGCCGTGCCGATGCAGGCAATCAAGCTCGATACCGAGAACAAGCGCTTCGTCCTCGACGTGAGCCGGGAGCGCTTGGAGAACGCGCCCGGTTTCGACAAGGAAAACTGGCCCGACTTCGCCGACGCTGCCTTTGCCGACAGCATCCACAACTACTACGGCATCCCCCGTAACTGACGACGCACACGCGGCAGAGAGACTGCCATAGAAAAACGCCGAAAGACGGAACATTTCGGCTCCGCAATGCCGCGTACCTTCGGGGGTGGGAATCCGACTTGGATAATTGCCACCCATGGGCCGTGTGCTACCGTACCGACTATGCCCGTTCAATTCCAGTAGAGTGCTCTTGCGCCTTCGATACAGCGTAGACGCAGCCGGAACGCATTGAATCCTGATTTCGATCGGGATCCAAAAGCACTCTCTCAACCCTAACATAACGGAAGAAAGCGAATGAACAAACGCAACATGACCGCAATGGCCGCCACAATTGGCCTCGTTTTCAGCGCTGGCGTGATGGCGCAGACCATGCCGAAGGATACCTACAAAGCCGCCGAGGACCGTATCGCGGCTGAGTACAAGTCCGACAAGGCCAACTGCGACTCCCTGTCCGGGAACACCAAGGATATCTGCATCGCCGAGGCCAAGGGCAAAGAGAAGGTCGCCAAGGCAGAGCTCGAAGCCCGTAACGAACCCACCGCGAAGAACCGCTACAATGCGCTCATTGCCAAGGCAGAGGCCGATTATGCTGTAGCCAATGAAAAATGCGATGAGAAGACCGGTAACGACAAAGACATCTGCGTGAAGGAGGCAAAGGCGGTTGAAACCCGCGTCAAGGCCGACGCCGAGGCGCAGATGAAGACGTCGGCTGCGAACAAGGCGGCCGGTGAGAAGTCTGGCGAAGCCGGTATGAAGGCGAAAGAAGAGGGTACCGAAGCGCGCCAGGAAGCGGCGACAGAAAAGCGTGATGCGAACTATGCCGTGGCGAAGGAAAAGTGTGACTCTTTAGCGGGCGACGCGAAGGATCGTTGTGTGGACGAAGCCAAAGCGAAGTACGGTAAGTAGCCGCTCTCTTGCGCGGGGATGGGTAGATCATACCCATCCCCATTCCTGACCGACAGCTAATTAGCTGGCGGAGTTTCCGCCGGCTCCCTTAGCTGCTCAGGTACCCCTGCAGGACAAGCGGCTAGGCGGACTGGAACCCGTTCTACTGCGTGCGGTAGCGCACCGACGGTATCTGGGTTTCGTCGCTAAGCTACGATTGGTCATCGAGGAAGCTTCCCAAATTGAGCTTTTCTGATGCGTGTTTGCGGTTTCGAATGAACAAGAGGTATTGAGCATGAAGAAGCTATTCACAGCAGTTCCCGGCTTTCCGCGAGGGTCGGCAGACCGAGTAGAGGGTGTTCTGTCGGAGCTTAAGCCGAGTTACGCAAATCCTGTCGAAAAGCCGACGGCCTCAATCCTTGCCACGCCTTCTCGGGCCCCAGCCCGGAAACTTCCGCTAGCCATTGCTTTCCTCCTTTCCGGTATCGTGGCTCCGGCAGCGTTTGCTCAGGGTTACGGCGCCCCTGGTTACGGCTACGGCCCTCCGGGTTACGGATACGGCCCTGGCGCTCCGGGCCCGGGTATGGCCGCGGCACCGCAGCAGGCACCGCAAGCGGTAGAAGCGGCGGGCGTGGCAAAGCAGGAGGTCCGCCAGGCCGCCGAGGCGCCGGCGCAGCAGGGCGTGGCACAGGCCCGCGACGACAGGGTCACAGGCCCGGCGACACCGCAGAAGACCTCCCAAGGCGAAGAAGCGGCTGGAGTCGAGCAGCGGGTCCGTCAGGCCGACGAGGCGCTGGCGCAGCAGAACGTGGCGCAGGCCCGCCGGATGCTGGAGCAGGTTTTGCGGGGAATCGAGCAGACCGGCCCGCAGGCCAATGCCGAACGCCAGAAGGTACTGACCCAGATCCGGGACGAAGTCTCACAGGCCCTTGCAGCGCTGAGCCAGAACGACCCGCAGAAGGCGCGCCAGGCGCTGCAGAGGGTCGCGCAATCCAGCCAGGGTGAGGGCGAAAGGGCTACCGTTCGAACCACGTTATCGGTGGACGTTCCCGAGCCGGTGGTCACGGTCAGCCAGTCCGATTCGATCGTCCAAGTCCAGCAGGCGCAGGCGCAGGTCGCGGTCGACCCGGGCCGCCCACAGGTGACCGTCAATCAGGCAGCACCACAGGTGCGCGTGAACATGCCGCAGCCGAAGATCAGCATTGACATGCCGGCCCCCGAAATTCTCGTGGCGATGCCCAATCCGACCGTGTCGGTGAACGTGCCGCAACCGCGGGTATCGGTCGACCAGGCCGCGCCGACGGTGACCGTCGAGCAGGGCAAACCAACAGTGCAGGTCGGCAGCGCCGCGAGCAAGGGCACGGGACAGCCTGACGTCCGGGTCGAGAAGGGGCAGCCTCAGGTCACGATGAGCGACGCGCAGCAAGCGACGGTGAGCATCTCCGAAGCCCAGCCCCAAGTTCGCTACAACGCGGCCCAGCCGGAGGTCCAGATTGTGAGCGAAGGCGAGCCGCAGGTTCAGTTCAACCAGACGGGTGAGGCTCGCGTCCAGATCCGGCAGTTGAGCGCCAACGAGACCCGGGAAATGGCGAAGCAGCAGGCTTCGCAGATGCAGGGCCAGGCGGCGGCGCAGTCGAAGCAGGTAGCACAGCCGGCAGCGGCGAGCGGGCAAGCCCGCGACGACGCGAATACCGCCGTGAGTGCAGCGTCCACGCGAGACATGCAAGTGACCGTCGGGGAAATCACCGGCTACGACATTGTCGACAGTCACGCGAAGAAGCTCGGCGATATCGACAAAGTGGTGAGCGTGAACAACCGGCTCTATGTCGTGATCGGCTCCGGCGGATTTCTCGGATTCGGCGAGAAGCAGGTAGCGATCGCGCTGTCGTCGCTGGTGTTTTCCAACAACGCACTGATGGCGTCGGACGTTCCGGGGAACCAGATCGAAACCCTGGACGGTTTCAAGTCGGATGCGTATCCCCCGCTTGAGGACAAGTATCCGGTGACCATCGGTAGCATGTGAGCCGGATGACGAGGCGACCTTCGGGTTTACCTCGGGCCGGCGGAGCGATCCGCCGGCAATTTTTCGTCGCCCGCCCGTGCCGTTATGGTGCGGGCATTCTCCTAACGCCCGGCAGGGCGCTCTACAGATAACGGATAGGAAATGCTACCGTGGTCGTCACTATCGCAGACCTGATCATGCGAATACGGTGGGACACGACTCTGCTGGCCGGCACGTTGATCCCCCCAGCACCCCGCCGGGGTGGGCTTCACGCGCCAACCCCCGGTGTTCCTCACGGCCGGCGAGCGGGTCAGCATCGAGATCGAAGGCATCGGCCGCCTGATCAACCCGGAGGAAGCGGCATGAAGCCTTGGCATGGCCGGTGGTGGCTGGCCCTGTGTTGCGCGCTCGGGCTGGTGTTTGCCGACCCCGCCAGCGCCGGGCGGATCCTGGTGCTGGTGCACGGCTACCTCGGCGATTCTGCGTCCTGGCAGCAGAGTGGAGTCTTACCGGTGTTGGAGCAGGCTGGCTGGAAAGTCGCCGGCAACTGGCAGTCGACCCGGTCCGGGGTCCGGCTGGAGCCGGTCGGGCCACCCGCAGGGGAGTTCGCGAGCTACACAGTCGACCTGCCCTCCATCGCCCCGCTGATGGAGCAGGCGCGCTTTCTCGGCGGGATGCTGGGCGCCATCGCGCAACGCCACCCGACGGACACGGTCGATGTCATCGGGCATTCGGCCGGCGGCGTCGTGGCCCGGCTCGCACTGGTGAACTACGGCGCGGGCACGGTCACCCGGCTAATCACCATCGCCGCCCCCCACCTGGGCACCGAGCGCGCCTCGGAGGCGCTGGATGCGACCGACGACAGCGGGCTGTTCGGCGGAATCAAGCGCTGGTTCGTAAAACGCAAGGTGGGAGACGACCTGTATCGCACCGTGCAGTATTCCCGCGGGGTCCTCGCGGACCTCGCCCCGCCGGTGCCCGGCAACCTACTGTACGCGCTCAACGGTCGCCAGCACCCTGACATCGTCTACGTCGCAGTGGTTCGCGGCGCTGCCTACGGGCTGCCGGGCGACCAGGTCGTGCCGGCACCCAGCCAGGACCTCCGCCGGGTGCCCGCTCTGAATGGCCGGGCCACCATCCGGGTGGTGGCCGGCGGTCACGAGCTCAGCCTGCAGGACGGGCTGCTGCTGGCGGAGCTGGTGGCCAGGCCCGCCAACGCCGCGGCGGCTGCGTCGAAGTGATGCGGCAGGCCGGTGTGCGGACGCGACGCCCGCGTGATGCCTGTTCGCCACATTGTGCCTGGCGACACTATCCCCTGGAGGCACCCCAGGGAATCTTCCCGGTGTCTTTACCGGCTTCTGACCCGTGACCGCGAAACCGGGTGTCGCGGGGCTCATCGCCCGGGAAATCCCCGTAATCGTCCCCGGCAAATCGGCCGCAAGTGCCTCGGCACGACCGTTGACACCGCGTGGGGCCTGGCCTAGGCTTTGGCGCAGACTGTGGTTCACGCGGCCGAAAGTTTTCTTTTCCATACATCCACCTGAGGAGGATCTTTGCGATGAACAACTTCCTGCGCCGGATGACCGCTACTGCCCTGATCGCCGGCTTGGGGCTGATAGCCCCGGCCGCCTGGGCCGAACAGTGCTTCCTGTCTGAGCAGGCCCTCAACGTGGATGCCCAGACCATCCGCCAACGGGCACTGGAGATGGGTTGGGAGGTGAGCAAGACCGCGTCATTGACGGCCGCTGGGCTGGTGAGCGGCAAGGCCACGATCTATCCGAAGGACCCGATCGAGATCTGCATGAAGGAGGAGGGGGACCGACTGCTGGCCCGGGTCCAGTCCAAGGCGTCGGATGCCGGTCAGGCGGACTGGCACGATCTGTACGCCAGCAAGAAGTGAAGCCGGGGGACCCTGCGTCGCGCACCCGCCGACGCATCTGTTCCTGCGGGGCGTTAAGTCTCCTGCGGGCGTCGGAGCAAGGGCCTTAGGGCGGGTGCGCGACGCGTAACCGAAGCAGCCGCAAAACCCGTGAACTGGCCTAGTCCAGCAGGTCACTCGGGACATTGCCCCCGTTCTCCGCAAGCTTCATCAGCACGGTCTTGTGCAGCCAGATGTTCATGGCAGCAGAGTCGCCCATCCGATCCGCGGGGCAACCAAGCTCGGTGGCGAGGTCTTTGCGGGCCGCGAGGCTGCTATCGAGATCCAGGAGCTTCAGCAGATCGACGATGGATGTCTTCCAGTTGAGTTTCTGTGGGTTGGCCGCGGCCAGGCCTTCAAGCTTGGTCACGACATCGACGCCCAAGACCGGCGGCGCCTGGGGCAGCCCGGCGGGCTCGGCCTTGGCCGCGCCAAATCCCAGCTTGTCAAGAATGTTGCCAAAAAAGCTCATGTGAGTTCCTCTTTCGTTGTGAAGGCACGGAGGGCTCTGTCTACCACAGAAGACAGCGCGAAGTCATTCGGCATCGATCGGCGCGCCTGATCGCGAGACAATGGTTCGGCAGCAACTCACGGGGGAAAAACATGCAGATTCGTGTCGGCTTTGAGATGGAGTACCAGTGCCCCGGCCCGACGCCGATGATCCTGGCCCTGAGCATCCACTATTCGCGGGCGTCCGACCTGGTGCGACCGGATCATCTGGTTACGCGCCCAGCGGTGCCGGTCACCGCCTACCGCGACCTCTTCGGCAACTGGTGCAGCCGCCTCGTCGCGCCGCCGGGGCGCTTCGTGCTGAGCACCGATGCCCTGGTCAGCGACACCGGGCTGCCTGACATCGTGGCCCCGGGGGCCACCCAGGTGCCGGTCGAGCAGCTACCGGAATCGACCCTGGTCTATCTGCTGGGGAGCCGCTATTGCGAGACGGACCTATTGTCCGACATCGCCTGGCAGCAGTTCGGCAACGGGCCGACCGGCTGGGCGCGGGTGCAGGCGATCTGCGATTTCGTCCACCGGCACATCGAGTTCGGCTACCCGCATGCACGCCGCACGCGCTCGGCCTGGGGGGCGTACAAGGAAGGGCGGGGCGTCTGCCGCGACTATGCTCACCTGGCGATCACGCTCTGCCGTTGCCTGAACATACCGGCCCGTTACTGCACTGGCTATCTCGGCGACATGGGCACCGAGCCGCCATACGGGGTCGGGGACTTCGCCGGCTGGTTCGAGGCCTTCCTGGGCGACCGCTGGTACACCTTCGATGCGCGCAACAACACGCCACGCATCGGCCGCGTGCTCATCGCCCGCGGCCGCGACGCCTGCGACGTAGCCCTCGCCAGCACCTTCGGGCCCAACACGCTGGAGCGCTTCAAGGTCTGGACCGACGAGGTCGCCGGGCCATGACCTACTGCGTCGGCGTCAAACTCGACGAGGGCCTGATCTTCGCCGGCGAGTCGCGCACCCATGCGGGCGTGGACGACTACGCCAAGTTCTGCAAGATGACGGTATTTGATCGTGCGGGCGACCGGGTGCTGGTGCTGCTCAGCTCGTGCGGCCTGGCGGCCACGCAGACGGTGATCAACCTGCTGCGCCGGCGCGCTGCCGGTGAGGCGCCACACATCTGGAGCGTCGACTCCATGTTCGACGTGGCCAACCTGATGGCGGATGCGATGCGCGACATCGAGCGCCGCGACGGGCCCTTCCTGGAGACCGGCGGCCTGAAGTTCAACGCGTCCTTCATCCTCGGCGGCCAGATCGCTGGCGAGCACATGCGCCTGTTCCGGTGTGTGTGGTGGGGAACGATCAGCATGGCGCGGACGGCGGTCGGTGCGCTTGGGAGCATAGTAAATAGGCGCTTCAATCCTTGATCGTGGTCCGGCATCGCGCTGAGGAGCTGGACCGACATCCAGACTGCGATTGCGATGATCGAGTCCTTACTGCTGACAACTGCCCGCGTTTCGACCTTTTTCGGAGCACAACGGCTCACCGGCGCGAGCGGGTTCTTTTTCGAACGTGACCGGCGCCTGTACTTGGTCACGAACCGGCATGTCTTGATCGATAAGCCGAGCGGCCACCTTCCGGATCGGATCGAGATCGAGGTCCATACCGACGCGGAAAACCTGACGCACTCGACCCTCTTGTCGCTGCCGATTTACCGTGACGGCAAGGGCATTTGGCATCAGGGGCGGGATAGCGCGGGCGACATCGACGTGGCGGCGATCGAGCTGGACCGGGCGGAATTGCCGCCAGCCGTGGCGCTGCGGTGCTTCACACCGGCACATCTCCTGCACTCCCTGCAAGAGGCCGAGGTGGGCACGCCATTGCTGGTCGTGGGCTTTCCACTGGGCTTCCACGACACGCTGCACCACTTGCCGGTGGTGCGGCAGGCCGTGATCGCTTCGTCATTCGGCTTGCGCTTCCAGGGTCAGGGCTATTTCCTCACCGACGCGCGAACGCATCGCGGCACCAGCGGCGCACCGGTTGTGATGCGCGACGCTGCCGGGGATGCACAGTTGCCCTGGAAGCTGCTCGGTGTGCACTCCGCACGACTGGAAATGGGCGGCCGCGATATGCGGGTCGAGGAGTCGCTCGGCCTGAACTGCGCCTGGTACGCCGACATCCTGCTCACCCTCACGGATGATGCCCCCAAATAGGGCGCAACAGAAGCCGGCTCGAGAAGCATGGTGAGCAACCTGTCGTTATAGGGATTCCTGCAATTCCGAATTCTGCGGACCCCAATTCTGTAAGAAGCAGGTAGGGCGGCGCCCAACCGCAGCGGCTGGCTGGTGGGCATCCGCCTCTGAGCCTGGAGCTAAACTCAAGATGGACCAGGGTGAGCGTTTCAACAGCATTTCCCATCTGGTCGGCGCAGTCCTCGCCCTGAGCGGGGCCGTCGTGCTGGTGTTACTTGCCGGCGCCCGCGATGAGGCCACGCGCATTGTGAGCTTCAGCGTCTATGGGTTCACCCTATTCCTGCTGTACCTCTTTTCGACCCTCTACCACAGCCTGCGCGGGCGGGCAAAACGGGTCTTTCAGGTACTGGACCACCATGCGATTTACCTGTTGATCGCAGGCACCTATACGCCCTTTAGCCTCGTGGGCCTCGGCGGCGCGACTGGCTGGTGGCTGTTTGGCGCGGTCTGGGGGCTTGCTCTGCTGGGTATCGTCATCGACACGCTGCGCGGGGAGGGCGGGGGCAGCCTGTCGCTGGTTATCTATCTGACCATGGGCTGGCTGGTTGTGCTCGCCCTCGATCCCATCATTGCGGCCCTGCCCGCGGCGGGATTCCGACTGCTGGTGGCCGGTGGTCTCTTCTACACCGTTGGCGTGATCTTTTATGTGCTGGCTAACATCTGGTCCTGGTGCCATGGGATCTGGCATCTGTTCGTCTTGGCCGGAAGCGTCAGCCACTATTTCGCGATTCTGCTCTACCTTTGACCGGCTGGGCTGTCGCCCCAGGCGCCGGTTGACGTTCGGACCTCAGGTCCCCCGCCACCTGCGCGGCTGCCGCGGAAGTCAAACCGCCCCTCGTTCAGCCGGGACCCTGTGGGACTCCTCGGTCTGAGAGGGATGCCTGGCTGGGTACGATAGCGTACAGACCCTAACGGCCCCGCGCCGTTAATGTGGCGCTTGAGCCGTCCTAGCGCGCAGAGGACATCTCGGGAGCAAGACCCCTCTTGCTGGGCCGGATCTAGGCGCTGGAACTTCTGACAAATCAACCGAGGACTGATCTTATGAAAGCCATCACCACATTCAAGCCGACGACTCGTTTCGCTGGCGTATCGCTTCTACTTGCTGCCGCATTCGGTTCCTTTTTTTGGCTAGCCACCGCTCAAGCCGAGGGGCTGGTCGAGAAGGCCGGGCAACAGATCGATCAGGCGGCGGACAAGGCGGGACAGGTAGCCACGGACGTCAAGGAGTCTGCGGGCAGGACGGCCGAAAGCACCGGCGAGTACATGGATGACTCGGCGATCACCGCCAAGGTTAAGTGGGCCATTCTGAGAGATCCGGATCTCAAGACGCTCGAGATCAGCGTGGTCACGACCGGTGGCGTGGTGTCGTTGACCGGTGCCGTCGATTCCCAGCAGACTGTCGATAGGGCGACTGCGGTCGCCCGGGACGTCGCCGGCGTAAAATCGGTGGAGAACCATCTGACCGTCAAGGTCGCCAAGTGACAGATGGCAGTCTCGGCGCATAGCCGCCCCCAGCGCCGCCCCCAGCGGCCTTGGCACCCTCCGGCGACTTCGGGTATCCTCCCGCGGGAGAGAAGGTGCAGCCGAAATC
>Ga0209254_10005224_pt1 | contig 11933 bp, 8 predicted proteins | sample FrelakmetDIP11DI_FD_187148 | JGI IMG/M metagenome (GOLD analysis project Ga0209254, IMG submission 187148) | Freshwater lake sediment microbial communities from the University of Notre Dame, USA, for methane emissions studies - DIP11 DI (SPAdes)... | ecosystem: Environmental > Aquatic >... | reverse complement strand
TCCGCGTTCGGCAAGTGGCACAACAGCCCGGCCGATCAGACGACCGCCATGGGACCGTTCGACCGCTGGCCGACCGGCCACGGCTTCGACTACTTCTACGGCTTCATCGCCGGGGAAACCTCGCAATGGGAACCGCGGCTCTACGAGAACATCAACCCCGTGGAGCCCCCGCGCGATGAGTCGTACCACCTGTCCGCGGATCTCGCCGACAAGGCGATCGCGTGGCTCCGCAGGCACGAGGCCTTTGCACCCGACAAGCCCTTCTTCATGTACTGGGCTCCGGGCGCGACCCACGGACCACACCACGTGCACCGGGAGTGGGCCGACAAGTACAAGGGCAGGTTCGACGACGGCTGGGACGCGTACCGCGAGCGTGTGTTCGCGCGGCAGAAGGAGAAGGGGTGGATCCCCGCCGACGCGACGCTGACCCCCCGGGCCGACTCCATGCAGGCCTGGGAAGACATCCCGGAGGAGCAACGCCCGTTCCAGCGACGCCTGATGGAGCTGTACGCCGGATTCCTCGAGCACGTGGATGTGCAGGCGGGGCGTGTCCTCGACGAGCTGGACCGCCTCGGCAAGACGGAGAACACGATCGTCTTGTACATCGTCGGGGACAACGGTGCGAGTGCGGAGGGGCAGCGAGGCACCCTGAGCGAGCTCCTGGCCCAGAACAACATCCCCAACACGGTCGAGCAGCAACTCGAAGCGCTGGAGCGGCTCGGTGGGCTTGACGCTCTCGGGACGCCGAAGACCGACAACATGTACCACGCCGGCTGGGCCTGGGCCGGCGACACGCCGTTCCAGCACACGAAGCTGATCGCAAGCCACTTCGGCGGCACCCGCAACCCCCTGGCCATCGCGTGGCCGCGGCGGATCAAGCGCGACGGCAGGATGCGGACGCAGTTCCACCACGTCAACGACATCGTTCCCACGCTGTACGAGGTGATCGGCCTCGAGCATCCGGAGGTGGTGGGCGGCTTCGAGCAGGCCCCGATGGACGGGGTGAGCATGGCCTACACCTTCGCGAACCCCGACGAACCGACCCGCAAGAAGGTGCAGTACTTCGAGAACGCCGGGAGCCGGGGCATCTACGCCGACGGATGGTTCGCCTGCACGTTCGGGCCCCTTACCCCGTGGGACACGACCAAGAGCGGCCAGCAGCTGGCCGCCTGGAGGCCGGACGAGGACGTCTGGGAGCTGTACGACCTCGAGAAGGACTTCTCCCAGGCCCACGACCTGGCGGACGTTCGCCCCGAGAAGGTCCAGGAGCTCAAGGAGCTCTTCAAGGAAGTGTCACGGGACAACCTGGTCTGGCCGATCGGTGGCGGCTCGTGGACACGGACACACCCGGAGGATCGGATCGCCACGCCCTACACCCGGTGGCGCTTCGACGGCAGCACCAGCCGGATGCCCGAGTTCACGGCGCCGGGGCTCGGGCGACAGAACAACCACGTGGAGGTGAGGCTGACGGTGCCGGAGGACGCTTCCGGGGTGCTGTACTCCCTGGGTGGCTTCTCGGGCGGTCTCACGTTGTTCATGGACAAGGGGCACCTAGTCTACGAGTACAACATGATGATCATCGAGCGGTACCAGGCCAGGAGCACCAGAACGATCGAGCCGGGCCCGCACCTCATCACGGTGGACACCTCGTTCGAGAGCCCCAAGCCCCTCTCGCCGGCGACGGTGGTCCTGAGTGTGGACGGAGCGGAGGTCGCGAAGGTGGTGGTCGCACGGACCGTGCCGGCTGCGTTCACCGCGAGCGAGACGTTCGGAGTGGGTGTGGACCTCGGCTCCCCGGTCTCGCCGGATTACTTCGACCGCGCTCCGTTCCCGTTCGAGGGGGAGATCGAGGAGGTCGTCGTCGAGCTGACGTAACGGACGCGGTCCCGCTGTAGAAACGAGGGAGTTCGGTCACATGTCGGACAGGAACACCGGATCAGACGGCAGCATCCTTCCATTCCCGCCGACACCATCGGCCTCGATCGCTGGTCTCACGATCGAGGATTCGGTGTACCGGAAGCGCGAGCAGCCCAGGCGGCTTCCCGACGACGCCCCGAACATCCTGCTCATCCTGATCGACGACGTCGGGCCGGCGACCGCCTCCACCTTCGGCGGCGAGATCAGCACGCCCACGATGGACCGGGTCGCCGGGCTGGGGATCACCTACAACCGGTTCCACACGACCGCCATGTGCTCGCCCACCCGGGCAGCCCTGCTCACCGGGCGCAACCACACCTTCGTGGGCAACGGCCAGATCGCGGCACTCGCCAACGACTTCGACGGCTTCAGCGGGACCATCCCCAAGTCGTCCGCGACCGTTGCCGAGGTGCTGAAGAGCTACGGCTACAACACCGGCGCCTGGGGCAAGTGGCACAACACGCCGGAAGAGCAGATCACCAACAAGGGACCGTTCGACTTCTGGCCCACTGGCTACGGGTTCGAGTACTTCTACGGCTTCCTCGCGGGAGAGGCATCGCAGTACGAGCCGACCATGGTCCGCAACACGACCTACGTCAACCCGCATGAGCTGCACCGCGAGGGCTACCACCTCACCGAGGACATCGCCGACGACGCCATCCTCTGGCTGCGCGACCAGCAGGCCTACGCGCCGGACAAGCCCTTCTTCATGTACTGGGCACCAGGGGCTTCCCACGGCCCCCACCACGTGTTCAAGGAGTGGGCCGACAAGTACAAGGGCAAGTTCGACGACGGCTGGGACGCCTACCGCGAGCGGGCCTTCAAGCGCGCCAAGGAAAAGGGCTGGATCCCGGAGAATGCCGAGCTCACGCCTCGGCCGGGTTCGATGGCCTCCTGGGATTCGATCCCCGAGGAGGAGAAGCCGTTCCAGCGCCGCCTGATGGAGGTCTTTGCCGGCTTCACCGAGCACGCTGACTTCCACGCCGGCCGGGTGATCGACGAGATCGAACGGCAGGGCAAGCTCGAAAACACGCTCATCTTCTACGTCTGGGGCGACAACGGCTCTTCGTCCGAGGGATTGAACGGCACGATCAGCGAGCAGCTGGCCCAGAACGCCATCCCGACCCAGATCGCGCAGCACATCGCCGCCCTGGACGAGCTCGGTGGGCTCGACGCCCTGGGATCGCCCAAGACCGACAACATGTACCACGCGGGCTGGGCCTGGGCGGGGAGCACCCCCTACCGGTCCACGAAGCTCGTCGCCGCCCATTTCGGCGGCACCCGCAACCCGATGGCGATTGCGTGGCCGAAGAAGATCAAGGCGGATCCCACGCCGAGGTCGCAGTTCCACCACGTGATCGACCTGGTCCCGACGATCTACGAGGTCGCCGGCATCACCGCTCCATTGATCGTCAACGGGATCAACCAGGACCCGATCCAGGGCGTGAGCCTCTGCTACACCTTCGACGATCCCGGGGCGGACGCCCGGAGCAAGACCCAGTTCTTCGACATCATGGCCAGCCGGGGCATCTACCACGACGGGTGGTTCGCCTGCGCGATGGGCCCGCGCGAGCCGTGGGTCCAGGGGATCTCTGAGCGGGCCAGGAACTGGTCGCCCGAGAAGGACGTTTGGGAGCTCTACGACCTGGAGGTGGACTGGAGCCAGGCGAACGACCTCGCCGCCAAGATGCCGGAGAAGCTCCAGCAGATGAAGGACCTGTTCCTGGTCGAATCGGCCAAGAACAAGAACCTGCCGATCGGGGGCGGGATGTGGTCCACGATGCTGTTCCATCCCGAGGACGCACCGGCGTCCCCCTACTCGGAGTGGACGTTCACCGGCCCGATGACCTTGATGCCGGAATCGGCGGCACCGAAGCTCGGGAAGTTCAGCAGCCTCGTGAAGATGGCACTCGACGTGCCCGAGAACGCCAACGGGGTGCTCTATGCGCTCGGCGGCTTCTCCGGGGGACTCACCTGCTACCTGCGCGACGGTGTGCTCTGCTACGAGTTCAACCTGTTCGAGGTGCAGCGCTTCAAGTTCCGATCGACCGGCAGGATCGCCACGGGCAAGGTGAACCTGGAGGTCGAATCGCGGCTGCTTGGCAAGGTGGGCGGTCCGATGAATGTCACCCTGCGCGTTGATGGCGCGGTGGTGGCGGAAGGGGAGGTGCCGATCACGTCCGGGTACCACTTCACCGGCAACGACTGCCTGAACCTGGGCAGCGACCTCGGCTCTCCGGTCGCTCTCGACTACTACGAAGACGCCCCATTCGCGTTCAACGGGACCATCCACACCACGAAGATCGCGTACACGAAGTAGCCGGACGTCGCACGGAGCTCCGGAAGCCTGCGCACGTCCCGATCGTCGAGAGGACCGTCGCGAGTGGCGTAGGGGCCAAGCTCTGGCCGCCACCCGACGGCGGCTGATCGGTGGGCGCCACGCGAATGCCCGGCATGGCACGGTCATGCCCTCCACCGCGGGCCGGATCGGCACAAGATTGGGGCTACCCATCCCCTCAGGTGCCATCCATACTTGCCCTCCCGTCGTGGGCCACTTTGGCCATCGGGATGTAGCAGGTGCGCGTTCGTCGGAGTTGGGCGGAGCCCCGGTGAGCTCTGGCTGCGCAAGGAGGGTACGCATCGTGGCAACGGATCTTGTCGGGCAGCTCAAGGGCCTGATGGACAACCCGGACTTCGTCAACCAGGTGAAGGGCCTGATCCCCGAGGGCGTCGATCTCTCGAAGCTGCTGGAGGATCCCGGCAAGCTTCTCGACCTCTTCAAGCAGTCCCCCGACCTGCTCGGCAAGGTCAAGGAGTTCCTGCCGGGCGTCGACATCGAGGGCGGCCTCGGCCAGCTCGCGGGCCTCGCGGGTGGGGCGGCCGCCGGGGTTGCCGGCGCGGCCGGAGCCGCGGCCGGCGCCGCGGGCGATGCCGCGGGTGCCGCGGCCGGCGCCGCGGGCGATGCCGCGGGTGCCGCGGCCGGCGCCGCGGGCGATGCCGCCGGTGCGGCGGCGGGCGCCGCCGAGGGCGCGGCGGACGCGGCGACGGAGGCTGGCGGCAGCATCCTCGACAAGGTGAAGGACATCTTCAAGTAGCCCGACGGGCGCCCGACCGGGCGCCCGAGCGACGATCCGGAGGCCCCGTCGCCCACCAGGGCCGCGGGGCCTCCTGACTGCTGCAGGCTGCGACCGACGGGAGCGGCACGGGATGACCGGCGTTGCTCGTCCAGCAGCCCACGCCCGGGGGTGGATGGCGTGTCGCCGCCGGCCGCGGCGACCTGCGGCGACCAGACGAGCGCGACATGGCCGACGAGTGGAGGCACGACGCACGATGAGCGAGAAGCAGGCACCGCGACATCGTTGGAGGCCGGTCCGCGAGCAGGCCGCCGACACGTTCTGGCTCCTGCTGATCGTCGCGAACGCCGTCACCGTGATTGGCACGCGGGTCTTCCTCGAGCTCGCCGGCTACCCCCAGGTCGGCGGCGGCGGCGAGTTCCACATCGCCCACGTCCTGTGGGGCGGGCTGCTCCTGTTCATCGCCGTGGTCCTGCCGCTCTCGCTCGTGAACCGCTACGCGCTGTGGGCCTCGGCGATCCTGGGCGGCATCGGCACGGGCCTGTTCATCGACGAGGTCGGCAAGTTCATCACGTCGAGCACCGACTACTTCGCGCCGCTGGCCTTCCCGATCATCTACGGCTTCACCGTCGCGATGGTCTGGATGGCCTACCGGATCGCCCGTCACAGGCCACGTGACTCGCGAACCCTTCTCTACCACGCCCTCGAGGACATGAAGCAGGTCCTCGACAACGACCTCGATCCGTTCGAGCACCGCGAGCTGGTAGACGAGCTGCGCCAGGTCGTGGCCACGGCCACCGACCCCAACGAGCGCATGCTCGGCGAGGCGCTGCTCGCCTATGCCACCTCCCGCGGCATCAGGCTGTCGCTCACCCCCAACCGGATCGAGCGGCTCCTCGTCGATCTGCGCCGCGTGCTGACCGGCTGGCCCCCGCGTCTCTTCCTGCGGGCGCTCCTCATCGTCGGGTTCGGCCTGCTGGGGCTCAACGCCCTCTTCAAGATCGGCTCGGTCGTGTCGCTCGCCCAGGGATCGGGGCCGCTGGCCGATGCGCTCACCGGCATCGTCGTGAAGAACGGCACGACGGAGTACACGCTCACCAACCCTGCCATCTTCACCCTGATGACCCTGGCGACGGTCGCGGTCGGGCTCCTCGCCCTGGTCACCACCATCCTGCTGATCGCTGGGAGGGAGACCCTCGCCCTTCGGATCGGCGTGCTCGCGCTGGTCTTCGCCTTGACGCTCATCGCCCCCATCACGTTCTACTTCAACCAGCTGTACGCGATCGTGGACGTCATCGGCCAGGTCTTCCTGCTTCTCGTCGCGTCGCTGTACCGGTGGCGCTTCCTGTCGCCCTCGACGGCCGGCGTCGCGATCGGGGCCGGGGAGACGGCTCCCCTGGCGGGCTGATCGAGGCGCACTCGCACGGACGCGTCATGCGGCCTCCCGTGGGTCTCAGTCCCTGCCGACCAGCCCCTTGATCGTGTCCAGGATGCCGCCGACGGATACGGCCGCCGCTTCGGTCGCGCACGACATCCTAGGTGCTCGTCCTCGGGTGGTATTCGGCCCGGTCGATGATTGCGGGTGCCCCGTCCTCGCCCTCGTCGTTCCCGGACACAGGTTCGGACGCCGGCTCCGAGCCCGCGGCTCGCGTCGCGGCAAGCCGATGCAGCTCGCCGAGGCCTTCGCGCGTCGCCGCCACGACGATCTCTTCTTCGGCTTCCAGGACCTCGTCGGGCGGGATCTCCCAGCGGGCGACGTCCGAGCCTGGGTCGGCGACCGCCAGCAGCCGGACGGCTTCAGTCCGATCGAGTGTCGAGGCGAGCCGTCCGATCAGGGTCGACCCGTCCGGGACGCGCAGGCGGGCGAACAGGACGAGTCGCCGGTCGCCGACCGGGACCGTGGCCACCACTTCCGAGCGAATCGCGGCTGCCGCGAATGCGGGCGCCGCGAGATGGGAGACGCTACGAGTGAACCGGATCCCGAACCCGCGCTGGACCCGGATCGCGAACTCGGGGTCGTACAGGCGGAGCACGACACGGAGATCCGGGCGGATCGCCCGGGCGTTGAGCGCGATCGCCAGGTTGACAAGGTCGTCGCTGGTTGCAGCGACGAGGGCTCTGGCGCGTTCGAGCCCCAGCGAGTCGAGGACTTCGCGGCTCCGCGCGTCGCCGATGACCACCGGCATCCCCGACGCACGGGCGGGGGAGATGAGCGGGCGGTCCTCCGCCAGCTCGACCGCGACGACCCGGACGCCGCGGGCGGCGACCCCCAACCCGACCCGGTAGCCGATCGACCCCAGCCCCGCGACGATCACGTGGTCCCCGATGTCGGAAGGCACGGCTCGCACGCCCAGCGTCTCGAGCAGGCGGGATCGGATCAGGGCATCCGTGATGAAGGCGTACACAATCGCGACCAGCACGGCCCCGATCAGGCTGAGGAGGATGGCATACGTTCGCAGCGGGGCGCGGCTGGCGGCGTCCCCGATATCCACCGCCACGGAGGACCCGGTCAGCAACGTGACCGCGTAGGTGACGGCGTCCAGGGGGCTGAGGCCGGAGACGAGGTTGAAGTAGATCGCCGATACGACGGCGAGGCCGACGAGGACAGCACCGAAGCTGAGCAGGCGCCGCTGCGGCGCGGTCATCTGCGTCCGGATCGCCGCCACGGGTCGGGTGAGACGGCTGCGGGACGTTTCGGGCTCGGCTGCAGCCGGCTTCGAGGCCGCCGCGGCCCTCGGGCCGGCGACCTGATCGTCGGCGACGTCCACCATGATCAGGTCCCCGCCGCTGCCCGGGTCCGGAAGCAGCTCGACCGCCCGGTCGGCGGCGAGCCGCGCGATGGGGATCGACCGCGCCGAGCGAGCCGGATCCCTCGACCGACGCGACGACAGCACCCTGCCGGCCAGGCGGAACTGGTTGCCGGTCTGTCCATCGAGCGCGGCGGAGACGAAGCCCGGTGCCGCGACGGCCGACGAGGAGAGCGCGATGGCGTCCGAGAACAGTTCCGGAATGCGGGCTCCCACCTCCTGGTCGAAGAGCCGGATGACGACTCGCAGGTGCGGGTTCAGCCCGGTCGCCGCGAGCGCCGTGTCCAGGTTGCCGAGGTCATCGCTGCTCGTCAGGACGATGGCACCCGCCGTCGAGACACCGGCCTCCCGCAGCACACGCGGTCGCCGCGGGTCGCCGACGACGAGGCGAACGCCGGCCGTAGCCAGGGCCTCCTCCGCCTCGTCGTCCGCGCCGATCGCCACGACCGTCTCGTAGCGGGACCGCAGCTCCTCGATCGTGCGCAGACCAAGATGGCCAGCGCCGCAGACGATGACGTGGCCGTCGCTGGAAGTGTGGTCAGCGTCGTTCGGGACCGGTGGCTCCGCCACGCCGCCATTCTACGGGCCGCATCGGCGCCGCTGGTGGGCGAGCTGCCCGACGCCGGCGGCATCGGAGGCGCCAGAGACTCGACCCGCTCGCCAAGCGCATCGGATCAGTCCGCGCTGCGCCGGCCCCGGACGCTCAGTCGAAGCCCGTGCCCGCGGTGAAGAAGGCGAGCGCGCCGCGCGTCTTCGTCTTCTGGTCACCGCCCACGTCGAGGCCGCGGTTCTCGAGGAAGGCGGTAAACTCCTCTGCCGCGCCTGTCGCCTGCCCGGGCTCGACCTTGATCGACAGCTCGACGAGGTCGGAACCGTCCGGCAGCTTCCAGCGCTCGGCGACGACCTCGTGCTCGAAGTCCTCGAACTCGACCTTCCATTTGCGAACGTCGATGGGCCCCATCACCGTCAGCGCGTCCCAGCCCACCTCGGCGGGCCCGAACTCCGCGATGAGGCGCTCCTGGTCGGCCGAGAAGAGCTTGCGGAGCGGTCGTCCCCCGGCGACGGCGTCGTCGATCTCTCCGGTCGCCTGGGGCGCGCTGAGCTTGGCCGAGACGACCTCCTGGTCGCCGACCCGGTCGAGCTCGATCGCGAACCCTTCCGTCTTCGTCCAGTCGAGCGGGATGCGCGCCGGGTCGACCGGGCGCAATTTCACCGTGCTGTCGTCCTCGTCGTCCTTGGTCTTGCGGGCTCGCAGGACCAGGCCGGCGTCGAAGAGCTCAAGCTTGGGCGTGTCGAAGAAGTAGATCGTCCGGGTCTTGGGATCCTCACCGCTCTGCTTCATGAGTCGGAGGGCGAGTTCCTCGTCGTCGATGCGCGCCGTGATCTTGATCTCGACGGCGCCGATTGCTGGGTCGATCTGGACTTGCGTCTTGAGCGGTTCGTCGGGCATGCGCGTCCTCCATTCCTGTCGGCGTCGATTGCTGTCGCGCCGGGCACCGGCCGCGAGGACCGCGGCTCATCGTCGGCACGCGCCAACCGGGCGAGTGCCTCCACGGCAGGGCGCCCCATGGCGCTCGCCGGCCTGACGAGCGCGTGTCCCCGGGGCGACCAGCCAAGAGCCGACCAGGCGCGAGCGCTCGAGCCTGGTCGCGACGCGCTAGCCGGCCAAATCGTCGACGGGTTCTCCCGATGTCCTCCTCTGGGTCAGGACGCCAGGATCGCCGCCTTCTGGGCGTCGAACTCCGCCTGGGTGATGAGGCCCTGCTGCAACAGCTGCCCCAGCTGGGTGATCTCGGCGGTCTTCTGCTCGAAGGACTTCCCGGCGGCTGCCGCCGCGGGCACAGCGGCCGCGGCCGCTGGCGCCGCCGCGGCGGCCATCTGCGCCTGCATCTGCGCCTGCATCTGGGCCATCTCGGCCTCGTGCTGCGCCTGCATTGCCTGGAGCTGCTCCTGCTGCTCCTTGGCGGCCATGTCCTGCTGCATGCCCGCCATCTGGGCCTGCATGTCGGCGATCTGCTGCTGCTGGGCCGCGTCCACCTGGCCGGCCTGGGCAGCCGCGGCCTGCTGCTTCCCGCCGCCCATGCCGCCGACCGCCTTCATCGTCACCGCGGCAGTGCCGGCCACCACGGCCGTCGTTGCCATCGCACCCAGCAGGTTGGGCCCCCGACGAGGGGCCACCACGACTGGTCCTCTCCGTCCTCGCATCGTGTCGATCTCCTTCAGTCGCCAGAGACCGCGGTCACGGTCACTTCCCGAACGGTCGCATTCTCCGTCAGCGCAGCCTCGATGACATCCGCGGGGATGCGCTCGAGGGCGAGCAGGCGGCCATCCGCATTGCGGACCGCCCGCACGAAGTTCGCCGACCAGACGTTCTCCCACAGGATGAGCCCGGCCGAGCTGTCCGGCTCCAGGAGCTCGCCAGCATGCTGCAGGTCTTCGTCGCTGAGCAGCCCCGTCGGCTCGCCCTCCACATCGTCGAAGCCGGCGGCTTCCTCATCCGACAGCGAGCTGACCTCCAGGGCGTCGACGCGGCCGTCGGCGTCCTTCTTGACGAAGGCGACGTCCAGGATCCTGACCGTGCCGCTCGCCACGAGCTCGTTCAGGGCAGGGATGATCTCACCCTTGAACTTGTTGCCGGGAAAGGCAACGATCGCGCACTGGACCAATCCGATCGCCATTCTGCACCTCGCGGTAAGAGGGCGGCCCCTGGGGTCGGGCCAACCAAGGGACCCTGGGTCCTGGACGTGCGTCGCAGGTTCGAAGAGGATACTGCCGGGCGGCGGCGGCCGCCACACGTATTCTCTGGTCAAGGTGCCCGGCGCGGGCCTTGAGGATCTCATCGCCCAGCGATACGGTCAGCCGGTGGGTGACACGGTACATCGGCGCGTCCTGCGGACGGCCCATGTCGTCACCCCGTCGAGCGCGGCGCGGTAGGCGTGCTCCAACGCGTTCGGCGCTAGCCCTCTCGCCCCGACCAGTCTGACTAGCTTTCAGGCGGACGACGCCGGCCCCGAAGGCCGCATCCCATCCGTGGGCCTTCGCGTGGGCGGTCAGCGTGAACGTGTAGTCCACGTACGTCGTGCTGATCCCGCTGATGGCCGGGTGGGACCCTGCTCATGCTCGTCTTCGCGCAGCGACGCCCCGAGAGCGCCTGGCGAGCACCGTCCGGCTCAGATCCAGCCGGGTCAGGAGGATGCGCCGGGCGGCTCCACGTTGACCGACGGCGTCCACGGCCCATCCACGAGCAGCGCCTCGTCGTCGCCGGGCCAGGGTGGCATCGCGGTGCAGGTGAAGACGAGGGGCACGTCCCCGGTGCACCGGTACTGGAACGCCGTGCCGAGCGGGATGTCGACGCACACGCCGGGGATGAGCGGGGTGATGCTCTCGCGCCCGTCGGCCGCCCTGCGCCAGATCTCCCCCTCGCCGGAGAGCACGAACCAGTACTCGTCGACGGTGCGGAAGCGGCAGGCGCGTCCCACCATCCCCGGCGGCACGGTCGAGTGGATCATGTTGCCGTGCGGCCCATCCACCAGGAAGCGGATGTGGGCCCCTAGGGGCGAACGGCCCCGCTCCGCCGTTTCGACTGTGGTGGTCTTCACTCCGCTCCTCCGAAGGGTCCGCAATCGTGGCTCAGGGCATGGTGACACGGGCTTCCGAGACTCGGAGGCGCGGTCTCCGCCAACCAGCGGCTGCGTGGGTGGCAGGGATGCCGGACATGCCCGGCACCGGGGGGTGTGGAGCCCGAGCGGGCCGTCGACGAGCGGAGTGGCACCGCTTACCGCGGGAGGGGGTTCGGGCCCGTCGCGGTCACGAGGCGCTGCGGGACCCAGTCAGGGTGGGTCGATCGACCGGGGCGGGGTAACCCACAGGGCGCGGCTGAACGCTGACTGCGCCTCCCGACTGCCCCGGTTTCGCCACGGGCGCGGTGCGGTGCACCCACTGAGGGCCCCTAGACCGGCGCGATAAGTGGCGGATAAGGGGCGGGTGGGACGATCCATCCGGCGCGTGACGTCGGGGATGACCCGCCGTCGCGACTCGCAGGGCACAGGGGAGGTGTCCGCGTGCGCGTCGCGACCGGATCCGGGGCAGGGACTCACGCCGATGACAACGCGGGGAGAATGGTCGGGGCGAGAGG
>Ga0209254_10005223_pt1 | contig 11934 bp, 10 predicted proteins | sample FrelakmetDIP11DI_FD_187148 | JGI IMG/M metagenome (GOLD analysis project Ga0209254, IMG submission 187148) | Freshwater lake sediment microbial communities from the University of Notre Dame, USA, for methane emissions studies - DIP11 DI (SPAdes)... | ecosystem: Environmental > Aquatic >... | reverse complement strand
ACCAGATCCGGCGCCTGCTGCGGCGTGGGCGTTGGGGTCTGCACCGGCGGCGGCAGCGTCGGCGTCTGCTGCGTCACCGGCGGCACCAGATCCGGCGCCCGCTGCGGCGTGGGCGTTGGGGTCTGCACCGGCGGCGGCAGCGTCGGCACCATCGCGTGGCCCTCGATAACGACAAGCGGGTTCGGCACGATCTCGGGGGTTACAACCGGGGACTTTCCCTCGATCGTGGGGCCGGGGATTCCCGTGACGACGACGGTCTCCGGTTGCGGCGTCTGCTGCTGCGGCGCCAACGGCTTGTCTGGCGTCGTGACCTCTGGGCCGATCCAGTTGTCCGGCTGGGGGCCGCAGTTCTCGCCATCGTGGTGCTGGTTGTGGGGGTTCTTACACCAGCCGTAGTGATTACCAGCAGGTACATGCGGCGAGCTCGCCACGGCGTGGCCGCCGCCACCGCCAGGATCCGCCATCGCCGGTGATGCAACCATCGTTCCGATTCCTGCCATACCGACGACGCCCAGCGCCACGCCCGCCGCGATCCGAGCGGCGGGGATCGCGCCGCTCAGCAGCTGCACCCCGTCGAACACCGCGACGACATCGCCGGGGAACTGCTCAATGAGGTCGACGACGACCGCGGGGTTGCCGCTCGCCACAGCCTTGTGTGAGAGCTGGCCGGGGTGCAGCAGGTTGAAGCCCTTCGGAGCGTCCAGCACCGGGTGCACGACCAGGCAGTGCTCGTCACGCAGGACACGTGCGAACGGCGACGGGTCGGTGTGCCGGGTGATCGGCACCCCAGCGGCCTCGGCGAAGGCCAGCGCGTCGTCGAGAGCCTCGGCCGTGCGGGGCCTCTCCAGCCCGCCCGTCGGCTCGATCAGGTCGAGGCCCGTGCCGTGCAGGTGCGCGTACCCCACGGCGAACAGGACGCCGTAGCCCGAGAGCTCACCAGTGTCGGTCAGCCAGGCGACGGTGCCCGGGCGCTCGACCGGGCGCATGACGTGCACGGCGACTCCCGGGACCTCGAACTCGGTCATGGCCGCGGCGCCCTGCAGCGCGAGGGCGACGAACTTCGCCGGGTCCTTCGGCACACCGGTGGAGATGACGACGATGCGGCGCTTGGCGCACTCGATCAGCGCCTCGCGCAGGTCCGCGACGTGGCCGCCGTCGACGAGCTCGGTATCCGGGGCGATGGCAGCCCAGCGCTCGGCAAGGCCCGACGAGCCGGAGTCCGTGCTCAGCGCCGTCAGCGACCGGCACTCGGGGACGAGCCGCGCCAGGGTCGCGTCGTCCATCAGGTGGCCGTCGAGGACGGCCAGGTGAAGCCGGTCGACCGTGTTCGTGCTCACTGCAGAACCCCCTGCTGTTGGTAGCCGACATACGCGTGGGCGCCAATTGTGACATCGGTGAACGGTAGGCGCGGCGTGAGCCAAGGGAAGACGACCAGGAACAGGAACGTAACCGTTACCAGGACGATCACCGCGACCAGGAGCCACCGCACCGGCGCCGGCCCCGGCAGGTGCCGCCAGACCCACTCGAACACGCCTCAGCCGCCCTTGCTCGCAAGCTCGGCGGGCGGACCCTGGTCGCGGGTGCGCTCCTCGACGAGGTACCCCCACCAGGCCCAGCGCTCCGTGGACGCCCACCGCGGGTTGCAGGTCGTCAGCGTGATCAGCGCCTCGGTGGGCTCGGCGTCGGGCTGACCGGGCACCGGGTCGATCACCCAGGTGTCCGTCGGCGCGATGATCTTGTCAACGTCGAGCTCGTAGACGTACCAGCCGTACTTGGTCTCGACGACGACGCGATCGCCCTTCTTGAGCCGGTCGAAGTCCTTGAACAGCTCCCCGTGCGTGGCCCGATGAGCGGCCGTCGCGAAGTTGCCGATCTGCCCGGGCATCGCGGTGCCCGGGTAGTGGCCGACGCCCTTGGCGAGCTCGTCGAGGCCGACCCCCTCGACGACCGGGCTGCCCCACACGCTGTCCCGCAGCCGCGGGATGTACATGAGCGCGAAGGGCTTGCCGACCGCAGGGGCGGTCACCGGCTGGGGGGCGGCGGGCTCCTCGGTGGCCGTCGACGCCTCGGGTGCCGCGCTGGCGCTGGGTTCTGGCGTGGCGCTGGCCGCAGGGGTGGCTGTGGCCGGGGGCTCCCAGGCGGCCACCAGATCCGCCCGCGTCGAGGCGGCGGCGTTCGCGGCCTGCACGTTGGTCCACCACAGCTGGTACACGAGCAGCAGCGCGACGACCACGCCGAGCGTGATGAGGATGTCCCCCACCCAGCGCGCTGTCGTGCGCGCACCTCGAGCGGTCATGCCTGCCCCGACTCGCTCACCGGGCAATGGTAAGGCCCTGGTGCCGAGCCGGAAGTGAACAGTGGGGGGACCGACCCTCCAGTTCGCTATCGCGCCGCTACCCTGCGCCAGTGGGCGCGCCACCGCGACCCCTCGAACCGTCAGGCATCGACTCGAAAGGTGAGCCTTGCCCGCCCCCGGCCCTCCCGAACCCTCCGCCCTGTCGAGTGCCCTGCGCTTCGTCGCGGCTCAGGGCAGGTACGTCGGCGCGTCACTGTCTCGGCGCTCGCTGCGACTGCTGCTCATCGGCTACTTCGGCTACTGCCTGGCCCGCAAGGCCTCCCGGGTCGCCATCGTCGTGTTCGCCTTCGATGCCGGCGGCGTGCGAGCTGCGGCCATCGTCGCGATCGCGCAGATGTTCCCGGCCTCGGTCCTGGCACCCATCGGTGCGGCCGTCGCCGACAGGTACGACCCAGCCCGGACCCTCGCGCTGGGGTACGCCATCCAGGGGGTCTTCCTCGCCGCGACCGGGTACCTGATGATCGTCGGTGCGTCACTGACGGCGATCACCGTGACCTCCGCCATCGCGGCATCGGCATTCGCCGTCACCCGACCGGTCTACCTCGCGACGCTCCCCGACGTCGTCGACTTCCCCGACGAGCTGACGCTCGGCAACGCCGGCTCGGCCTGGGTCGACGGCCTGGCCTCCGTCGTGGGGCCGCTTCTCGCCGGAATCGGACTGGTGGTGGTGGGCGGAGGCGAGGTGATGCTCTGGCTGGGAGTCGTGTGCCTGGTGTCGGCGATCGTCTCGTTGAGGCTGGTGGTGCGCCGCCTGGTCAGGGGCGCCCACACCTCCGTTCGGGCCCTCGTCCTGGGCGGCCTGAGCGCGATCGGACAAGACCGGCAGGTCGCCCACCTCGTCTGGCTGACGGCAGTCCAGTACGCCGTTGTCGGGCTGCTGGACGTGCTCCTCGTCGTCTTCGTCGTCGACGTGGCCGGCAGCGAGTCCGCCTACGCCGGACTGCTGGCCGCCGCCATGGGTGTGGGATCGACTCTCGGTGGGCTCGGATCCGTCGTCCTCGCGGGACGTCCTCGGCTTGGCCCGGCGGTGCTGGTGGGGGCGGTCGCGTCGGGGATCCCGATCATGCTGCTCGGCGTTGGTCCCGGGCTGTTCCTGGCGGCCGCGTTCCTGGCCGGCTACGGCGTGGGCAAGAGCGTCGTCACCGTCGCGACCCAGACCCTGCTCCATCGAACCGTCAGCGACACGGTCGCCGCGCGGGTCTTCGGCGTCCAGGAGGGCGTGATCCAGGCGGGAATGGCGTTCGGCGCGATCCTCGGCCCGCTGCTCGTGCTGACCCTCGGCCCCCGGGGTGCCCTGGTCGCGACCGGGGTCCTGCTGCCGATCGTGGCCGTGCTGTCGCGTCGGACGCTTCGCAAGCTGGACACCCGGGCCTACGTGCCCGGGCCGGTGTTCGGCCTGCTGCACGAGGTCCCGTTCCTGTCCGTCCTTCCCCTGCGCACGCTCGAGCAGCTCGCCCGTCAGGCGCAGGAGATCGAGCTCGAGGCCGGTACGGAGGTCATCACCCAGGGCGCCCCGGGCGACCGGTACTACGTGATCGCGGCGGGCACCGCCGACGTGATCACCGACGGGCGACTGGCCCGCCACCTCGCGCGTGGTGACGGTTTCGGCGAGATCGCGCTGCTGCGGGACGTCCCGCGGACCGCGACCGTGAGAACGACCACCAGTGCGAGCCTCATCGCCCTGGAGCGGGACCCCTTCATCGCAGCGGTGACCGGAACCTCTTCGAGCCATGACGAGGCGAGCAGGACGGTGGACGACCACCTCCAGCGGAACGATGATGAGGGCTCACCGGGCTGACGGCAGTGCGTTCAGCAGGGGACGCAGTCGGGCGCGCGCCTGCACGCGCGCCCCGGATCCGCCCCCGAGATCGTGCCGGGAGAGGATGACGGCGTGGATCGAACGGGTGCCTACGCCGTCATCGGCGCCGGCCCGCACGGCCTGAGCGCGCTCAAGGCCCTCCTGCAGAACGGCATCGACGCGGACGGCTTCGAGCGCGAGGCCGAGGTCGGCGGCAACTGGAACTTCGGCGCGGAGAACAGCCGGGTCTACCAGTCGACCCACCTCATCTCGAGCAAGCCCTTCACCCAGTTCCCCGACTTCCCCATGCCCGACAGGTTTCCCGACTACCCGAGTCACGCGCAGATCAAGGAGTACTTCTCCGCCTACGCCCGCCACTTCGGACTGGTGGATCGCATCCGCTTCGAGGCCGACGTCGTGCGCGTGGCGCCCGTCGATGACGGGACCACGTGGCTCGTCACGAGCCGCGACCGGGCCAGCGGTGCGGAGACGACCTCCGAGTATGCGGGCGTCGTCATCGCCAACGGCCACAACTGGAACCCGAAGCAGCCGCACTACCCGGGTCAGGAGTCCTTCGGCGGGGACATCATCCACTCTGCCGACTACAAGGGCGCCGGCGTCCTGCGCGGACGCAGGGTCCTCGTCGTCGGCGCGGGCAACACCGGTTGCGACGTGGCGGTCGACAGTGCACAGAACGCGACAGCGACGTGGCACTCGACGAGACGGGGCTACTACTACAACCCGAAGTTCGTCATGGGCCGGCCCAGCGACCAGACGGCCGACCTGCTGCTCGCCCTGCGCCTGCCGCTTCCGGTGAGGCGGCAGGCGTTCAAGGCGGCCCTGAAACTCACCGTCGGCGACGTCAGCAGGTTCGGCCTGAAGAAGCCGGATCACAAGTTCTTCGAGACGCACCCGATCGTGAACCAGCAGCTGGTCTACCACGTCGGGCAGGGCGACATCAGTCCGGTCGACGACATCGCCCGCTTCGACACCGATGGGGTGGTCTTCACCGACGGTCGCCGTGCCGACGTCGATCTTGTCGTGTTCTGCACCGGCTATCTCGTCACCTTCCCTTTCCTGGCTGACGCCGAGCAGCAGCTCAACTGGCAGGGCGACCATCCCGTGCTGGCCCTGCAGGTGTTCACGCCGACGCATCGCAACCTGTTCGTCAGCGGCCTGATCCAGCCCGACAGCGGCCAGTGGACGCTCGCCCACTGGCAGGGGATGACGATCGCCCGGTTCATCGAGGCCGCACGGGACCGGCCGACCGTCGCCGACCGGTTCTTCCGCGCGGTGACCGCGGAGACCGGGCGGGCGTTCACCGCCGGCACGACCTACAAGGACTCCAGCCGTCACTACTACGAGGTCGCCCACCAGGAGTACCTCGAGGCCCTGCAGACGGCGATCCACGAGCTGGAGGTCGCGCGATGAACGCGACCGCGCTCGGCGGTCGGCGCACCCGTGTCATGCGGCCGTGGGACTGGTCGCTCCCGCCTCGCCCGATCAGCCACCGTGAGGTCATCTCCGCGCAGCCTGCGACGCCGACCGGCAAGCCGCCCCTGCTGATGGTCCATGGCATCGCGCATGCAGCCTGGTGCTTCGGCGAGAACTGGGTGCCGGCCGCCGCGGAGGACGGCTACCCCTCGTATGCCGTCAGCCTGCGCGGCCACGGCGGATCGGCCGGGGGGCGGCACCTGCGGCGCACGACGATCCGCGACTACGTGCACGACGTCCTGCAGACGATCACGGAACTGCCGGAGCCGCCCGTCCTCATCGGCCACTCCATGGGATCGATCGTCGCGCAGCTGGTGGCCGAGCGGTACCCGCTTCGTGGGCTGGTGCTCCTGACGCCTGCGCCGCTTCACTCCGCCGTCGGCGATCTCCTCATGATCGCCCGCGACCGGCCAGCCGACCTCGGCCGCGCGATCGTCGGGCAGACCCTCTCGATGGAGCCGGACATTCTGTTCGAGGGACTCGATCCCGCGACCGCCCGGGCCTACTCGGACCGCACCGGCACGGAGTCGCCCCTCGTCCAGTGGGAGCTCCTGCTGCCGCGCACCATCGGGCCCATCCGCTGCCCGGTGCTCGTCATCGGCACGCCCGAGGACAGGCTCGTACGCATGGAGGACGTGCAGCGCACCGCGAAACTGCACGGCGTCGACCCCGTGTGGTTCCCCGGGGTGGGGCACGACGTCATGCTCGACGCAGGCTGGGATCGTGTGCTGGCCGCTGTCCTTCGGTTCACCGACGACCTGCCGCCTTGGGGACGGGTGCGCGGACCAGCCGGAAGGGGTCCTACTCCAGTGGAGTGACGTCACCCCGACCCATCCTGCGCAGAGCGCCTCCCGCGATCAGGATCGCGATCGCAACCCCGACCACGGCCACGGCGATGACCACCGGACGCCTGAACTGGTCCATGGGCCCCTGCATGACGGCGATCGAGTCGCTCCTCACCTCGAGGGTGTCGGGAACCGACTCCGGCCCCTGCTCCGCCCTCGACGCCGCCAGGCTCATCTCATCAGCGTCCGACAGGAAGGCCGATGGCATGGGATCGGGGGTGGTGGGCGAACCGGTCATGGCGAACTCCTCAGGGTCACTTCGACGGTACACCCGCTGACGGGGACCATGCGCCGCCCCACTTCGAGTCCACGTCCACCGAGGCATCCGAGGCGATCCACGAGCCGGACTGCACGAGCAGTCCGGTGCTTCCGTCGAGGTTCACCGTGGACACGTCGCCAGGCAGGGCGGCAGCTACGCCCACGGTGCCACCCGTGGCGGAGCTGAAGTCGTTGACGAAGAAGCTCTCGCCGCCGAGCGTGCGCTTCAGTCCCTTCATGAACCCGCCCTGCGTGGACGTTGCGACCTGGACGTCGCCGTGGGTCATGGCCATCGCGCCAGCCTCGACGCGCACGCTCCCTCCAGCGGGCAGCGCGATCTCGCCGAAGGCGAATGCCGGACCGGAGTTGATCTCAACCTGCACGGTGGGCTTCTCTGCTCAGTGACTAGCCGCGACGGGCGTCGCGGATGTTGACGATCAGGACGATGACCGCGAGTCCGGCGAAGACGCACATGGTCACGAACTGCCAGTTCTCGAGGTAGGCGACGACGAGATTCGCGACGGCGAACACGATCAGCACACGGACGAGGAAGGCAAGGAAGTAGCCCCGGGCGAACGCCTCCACCGCAAGGATCCCGACGAGCATGCCGATGGCCATGGCCGGTCGCGAGAACGACTGGGGCAGGAAGAGCGACGCGACCAGCAGCAGGATCAGCGGGGTGCTGATGACCGACCATGCGCCCAGGAGCCTGGCTCGGCCGCGCGCACTTGCCGAGAGGGGCAGCCGCCGATGGGACAGGTGCGCGTGCGGCCCGACGACCGGGATCCCGTCGCGCACGGCCCGCTCCATGCGCTCGCGCTCGTCGCGCAGGCGCACGGCGGTCATTCTCGAGTCGACGAGCTCGCGCTCCTGGTCCTCCAGCGCGCGCACCTCCGGCGCATTGGGCGGCAGGCCTGCTGCGGCCTCCGAGATGACAAGCCGTCCCTGGGTGTTCTCCGCCTCCAGCCGCTCGAGCTGCAGGTCGATGGCCTCGATCCGGCTCTCGACGAGGGCGAGCTCCGCCTGCAGGTTCGGAGCAGCCTTGCCGAGCCCGGCCCAGCCCACCGGATCGCCCCACGACGCTCGCACCGCAGCCGTGCGCTCGTAGCGCGGGCCGGCCGGCCCGCGTTCGCCACCGAGCTTGTCCCGGGTGTCGTGCCCCCAAAGGCCACGGTAGTCCCGCACCCACGGGGTGTCGTCATCGATGACGACCGCGTTCCACTCGAACTCCTGGTCAGGGCCGATGCTCGCGCCGTCGCCGCGCGCGTAGTCGATGTAGGGGATGCCCAGTCCCGAGCCCTGCGCCGCGCGCGTCCACGGGGTGAGGATCTTCGCCATGCGCCGGATCGCCGGCACCACGCCGCCGAGCCTCGGCGGCACCACGGTGATGAGGTAGTCGCCGGCGAGGTACGCGCCGGAGTGCGACCCCGCGCCGGCGAACACGACGGGATGCCGATCCTCGACCCGGGTCAGGTCGGGATCGTCCCACCGCCGGCGGAGGTCATCCCCGACCTCGTCGTGCGCGGAGAACACCACCCAGCGCGGGTACGGCAGCCCCTCGTCGTCGACGGCTCCCGTCCCGTCGAGGTAGATGGTCACCTGCTCCCAGTCGGCCTCGTGCTCGTTGACCCCCGAGAAGCCGGAGCGCCAGTTGTTGAACGCGTAGAAGAACCAGTACTGGCAGACGATCCAGTCACCGTCCCGCACGACCCGGGCGTGGTAGGTCGGGCGCTCAGGCTCCAGATGCGCCTTCTGCAACGCGAGCGAGGCGACCGCGCTGCCGCCAGGCACCGCCCCTCGGAAGAGCAGGGACAGGCGGCTGAGGGTGTCGATCGCGCGTCCGGTGAGCCCGACCTCTGCGAGCCGATGGCCCGCTCGGAACTTCGGTCGCTGGGTGCGGAACCAGCTGCGGATCCGCTCCCTGCGGGTCTTCGGGACGGAGATGCCGCTGAGCGAGTAGCCGGGTGCGCCGATCTCCCGACCACGCTGCGCCAGTTCGTCGAGGTCGAGCTGGCCCGGCTTCGCGACGAGGCGCGGCTCGTCGTCGGCGGTCTGCACCCACAGGCTGCAGTGGCGCACGTACTCATCGACCCCCACCGGGAGGAAGTACTCGCCCTGGGTCAGCCGGACGACCGGCTCGAAGGCACGCAGCAGCACGAGGTCCTCCAGCGGCGTGCCCTCGCCCTCGTCGATCATGCGCCGAACCCTCGCACGTCAGTCGCCGGCGTTGGGCTGCGATTCGAGAACAGCCGTGAGCTGCGCCGTCTTCTCCGCAGTCCAGCCCTCGGGGTTCGTCACCGCCGCCCACGACTCCGTGTTCGCCTTCTTGGAGTACATGTGGCCGAAGCCCCAGGGGACGTTTCCGGCCCCGGGGAGGTCCAGCGCGACCTGCCAGAAGGTCACGAGCGGGAACCAATTCATGCGCTCCGACACGTCGGGCGCCCGCTGGCCCTCCAGCAGCCAGTCGGGGACGCCCCACGCCAGGCTCGGCGAGAAGAACACGATCGGGTCCGAGCCGTGCTGCAGGTAGACCACGCGCGTGTCGCCCCACGGTCCCGGAGTGTCGGCGAAGCCCTCCTCCGACGCGAACCGCACGGTGCGTCCGGCGGAGTAGATCGGGCGCCACTCGGGCGAGCCCTCGTCGCGGCTCGTGACCACCTCGGTGTGCAGGTCGTTCACGAACGGCGGCCCGGACATGAAGGCGCCCGAGATCGGCTCGTTGATGACGTTGATGGAGTTCAGCACGGTCTCCACGCCGAAGGAGCCCAGCGACAGCCCGTAGAGGAAGAGCTCAGGCCTGGTGTCCTCGGGCAGCGTCGACCAGTAGTCGTGGATGGCGTCGAACACGACTCGCGACGTCTCCTTGACCGCCTGCTGGTCGGCCAGCAGGGAGATCCAGCTCGGGAGGTACGAGTACTGCACGCCGGCGATCGCGATGTCGCCGTTGAAGATGTACTCGACGGGATCCACGCCGTTGGGGTCGAGGAAGCCGGTGCCGGTCGTCGTGGTGACGACCAGAGCCTCGCGCTCGAACGCGCCGGTGCGCTTGAGCTCCTCGAGGAGAAGGTCCGCACGCCCCTGCAGAGTGTCGGCGGACTTGAGGCCCACGTAGGCGCGGATGGGCTCCATGGCGCCGCCACCGCTGAACTCGTCGAGCTGCTCGACCGTCGGGCCGAGGGCGACGAATGAGCGCCCCTGGCGGCCGAGCTGGTCCCAGGCCACCAGCGAGTCCGGGCTGCCGGAGCGCAGTGCGGAGACGGGCTGCTCGATCCCGGGCGAGGTGGCGCCGTCACGGCTGGAGAACATGACGTTGGCCACGGCGAAGAAGCCGTTGACGAGAACGCCGGTGATGAGGAGCCAGAACAGCAGGAGAAGCCCTCCCGCTCCGAGCACGATCGCGAGCCTTCGGGGAATGCGCCGGCCCAGCCGCGCGAACACGGTGCGGAAGAGCAGCCGGAGCGATCGCGACACCACGAGGATGACGGCGGACACGACGAGGGCGACGCCGATGATGACCGGCCACGTCGTCCACGTCACGGGGTCCATGCCGAACAGCGTGCGGATCTCGTTCTGCCAGCCCACCTGGCGCCAGGCCGAGAACAGGACGCTCCAGGAGATGAGGACGATCAGGATCCACCTGGTGATCGTGCGGGCGCGGCCGCGCAGCTTGGGGATCTGGAGGTAGTTCCACAGCGACTGGCCACCGGCACCGAGGCCGTAGCCGATCATCAGCGTGATGCCAGACGCGATGCCCTGCACGTACCCGGCACGGGGCAGCAGAGAGGGCTGCACGGAGACCGCGAAGAACAGCCCGGCCACCAGGAGACCAGGCCCCGAGAACGTCGGGGAGAACACCCGCGGCCTGCGCTTGCTGGGCACGAGAGTCGCCCCCTCGGCGGCCTCCTCCGGCGACGGCAGGTCGACATCGACGGTCATCGGGCTTCTCCCTCTTCGACGGCGAGTTGCGCGTCAGGTTCGATCGCTGCGACGGGAGCGCCGATGTCCATCTCGGCCTCCAGGTCGTAGCGCTTGGCATAGATGTCCACGAGGGCGAGCAACATCGCGACCACCGGGACCGCGAGGAAGGCCCCGGCGATGCCGAAGAGCGCGGTGCCCAGCAGCACCGCGCCGAACGAGACCGCCGGGTAGACGTTGACGGCACGCGCGCTGATCCGCGGCTCGATGGCGATGTTCTCCACCTGCTGGTACAGCAGGCCCCAGGCGAGGGCGATGACGCCCAGCCAGGGGTTCGGGCTGAGCAGGCCGACCAGCACCGGCAGCGTGATGGCGATGTACGTGCCGATGGTGGGGACGAACTGGGCGACGATGCCCGTCCACATGGCCAGCGGCAGCCAGTAGGGCATGCCGACCACCGCGAAGACGATGCCGGTGCACACGCCGCTCAGCACGGCGAGCACGACACGGGCGCCCACGTAGTTGCCGGTCTTCTCGGCGGTCAGGTGCCACACGTTTCGCACGACACCCTGCGACCGAGTCGGGAACAGGCTGGTGATCCACCGCTCGAGGGCAGGCATGGTCGCCGAGAAGTAGAAGGCGAACAGCGCGAAGGTGAACAGGCCGAAGATGCTGCCGAGCGCTGACGCGATGATGCCCAGGACGTTGGGGCCGAGCTCCGCGGCAAGGGAGGCGAAGTCGACGTCGCCGCCTCCGGTCACGGACGAGAGCAGCGAGTCCTGCGTGAAGGTCGTTGAGAAGGTTGTGTTGACCCACTCGAGTGCGGAGTCGATCAGGTCAGGGATGCGCGAGATGAGCTGCGTCACCTGGTCGACCAGCAACGCGCCGAAGGCCACGATGAACACGATCATGAGCAGCACGAAGGCGCCCATCACGATGAAGGTCGCGAAGCCGCGCTTCATGTGCCGGGCCAGGCGGTTCACGGCAGGGGCCATGGCGATCGCGGCGAACCACGCCATGAGCACGGTGAAGATCACGCTGCCGCCGTCGTTGATGACGAACTGGAGCATGAGTCCCAGCGCGATCACGGCCAGAACGACCAAGCCGACCCGCCAGACGTTGCCGGGCCGAAGCGTGATCTCCTGCGACCCATTCGCCATGCGGCGGACCCTACCTTTCACCCGGGTTCGGGGACGGGGGCAGGCTCGTGACTCGGGAGATTGATACCCCCAGGGGTATGATACGGTCCTGGCTCGACCACCGCCTCG
>Ga0209254_10005222_pt1 | contig 11934 bp, 10 predicted proteins | sample FrelakmetDIP11DI_FD_187148 | JGI IMG/M metagenome (GOLD analysis project Ga0209254, IMG submission 187148) | Freshwater lake sediment microbial communities from the University of Notre Dame, USA, for methane emissions studies - DIP11 DI (SPAdes)... | ecosystem: Environmental > Aquatic >... | reverse complement strand
CATGGCCGCTGGTGCGTGCGGCAATCTGGAAGAGCGTGCCAGCGTTCGTCGTTGGCGCTGCGCTCTTCGTGTTCATCGAAGCCATGAACGCGTCGACGCTTGCGCTCGGCGGTGGCACGCGCCTGGAATACCTGCAGACCCAGCTGTTCGTGTGGCTGCACTATGGGCGGTTGTTCTTCCTCCCGCTAGGGCTGTCGGCCGATACGGACTGGACATTGATCCCCCGTTGGTACGACACCCGGGTCATCGCCGGCCTGTTGTTCGTGGCGCTCCTCCTGCGGGTTCTGTGGAGCTGTTCGCAAACGCCCGCGCATCGACCGGTGGCCTTTGGCCTCGCGTGGTTCGTCCTCGCCTTGCTGCCGGCCTCGAGCATCTTCCCCTTGGCCGAGGTGACGAACGACCACCGGCCGTTCTTCGCGTACATCGGGCTTGCCATGGCCGTGGTCTGGGGGCTGGCGCTCTTCGCGAAGCGACAGTTCGACCGGCGACCACGCGCGCGTCCGTTGATCGCGCCCGCCGCGTTTGTGGTGGCGCTCATCGCCGTGGGCGCCAATGCCTTGGGCACGTACGAGCGCAACAAGGTGTTTCTCTCCGCGGAAACGCTCTGGCGCGATGTCGTGGAGAAGAGTCCCGCGAACGGGCGCGGGCTGATGAACTACGGGTTGGCCAAGATGGCGCGGGGACAGTACGAAGAGGCAAAGCAGCTCTTCGACCGGGCGGCCATCCACACTCCGAACTATGCGACGCTGGAGGTCAATCTGGGCATCGTGACCGACCGCCTGGGCCGGCCGGCGGCGGCCGAAGCGCACTTCGCCAGGGCGCTGCAACTGCAGCCCAACGATCCGAGCCCGCATGCCTATTACGCGCGCTGGCTGGTGCAGCAGGGGCGGGTGGCCGATGCGATTTCGCACCTGCAGCGGGCCATTGCCCTCAGCCCGGCCGACCTCTTCGCCAGGCGTCTGCTTCTGGACGCGTATGCCAAGGCCGGGCGGGCCGCGGAATTGAAGGCGCTGGCCGGGGAGACGTTGGCGCTGGCACCGGGCGACCCCGAGACCAGGCGGTACCTCGACGATCGGGGTGAAGTGGTGCTGCCCCAGGCGCCAGGCGCTCGCGGCGTCGAAACGGCCGAGAGCCTGCTCGACACCTCGCTGCAACGCTATCGGGCAGGCGACTTCCAGGGCAGCATAGACGCAGCGCGCAACGCGATCGCGCTCAAGCCCGGCTACGCCGAAGCCTACAACAACATCGCGGCTTCCTATGCGAGCCTCCGCCGGTGGGACGAGGCCATCGAGGCGGCACGCGAAGCGCTGCGGCTAAGACCTGATTTCCCCTTGGCGCGCAACAACCTGCGGTGGGCGGAAGCCGAGAAACAGAAAGACCCGCAGGAGCAGGCCAAGCCGTTCGGCGCGCCCATCCCGGCCAGCCGGCCGAGCGCCGCCGACATCCTGGTCAATCAGTCGCTGCAGCACACCCAGGCCGGGCGTTTCGAGGAGTGCATCAGCACGGCTACGCAGGCGGCAAAGCTCGATCCATCGTCGGCGCGTGCCTTCAACAACATCGGCTATTGCGCGGGACGGCTGCAACGCTGGGACGAAGCGATCCGGAACACGCAGGAGGCAATCCGGCTTGCGCCGGACTTTCAGGTCGCCAGGAACAACCTGGCGTGGATGCAGCAGGAAAGGCTCACGGCGAACGGCGCGAAAGCGAAGTAGTTCGCGACGCAGTGCCGGTCAGGCGCGCGGGTCACGCAACCGGCGGGCGACCTTGCGGCGTGCGCTCGCCGGCCGGGCCTGAGCGGACGCGGACGCCTCCTCGTTGCGGCCCGGCATGACGCGCAGGAACCGGTCGGGCGCCACCTCGGTCCAGATCGACAGCACAGCATAGGCGACGACGAACAGCAGCGCTCCGTACGAGCCCAGCAGCGCGCCGATACCCGTGCCGGCGACCATCACCAACGCAATCCAGCGCAGGAACACGAGCGCGAAGCGGCGCTTGATGCGCAGCTCTTCGGGCGTGCGGCGACGCAACTCCTGGTAGAGCGCCGTGTACGACCAGAGCGCGGCCACCGCCTGCCATGCGAGTCCCACGCGCAAGGCGGGGTCGGCGAGCGTCTCCCAGACGTCGAAGCCGCCGAGCGAGAATACCAGCGGGATGCCGAGCGGCAGCACGAAGATCGCGGCGATGAAGAGGCCGCCGCCGATCACGCCGACCTCGCCGTTGAGACGTGCCGCCCAGCCATCGTCGGCGACCGGCGGGCTGAAGTGACGCAGCAGGCCGGCCATCATCACGGCGATGGCGAGCAGCGTATCGGCGAAGTAGAGCACCAGAACGTTGCGCGCGCTCCAGCCGAGCAAGAGGATGCCGGCGATCGGCGCGACGTGGCGCGCGACCGCCTGGGCGATCTCGAGCGGCGCGCCCGGGGCGCTCATCGCGTCGCCGTCAGCGCCTCAGTTCGTCCGAGGTGTATTGCCGGATGATGCCGTCGAAGTCGACGTCGGCGCGCATGCCGAGCGAACGCGCGAACACGGTGTCGAAGTCGCGCGGCCAGGTGCGCACGATGCGGTCGATCGCCGGGTCGTGGCGCATGACGATGCGCGCGGCGACATCGGCACCGGCCACTCGCGCCAGCGAGGCGATCATCCCGGCCACGGTCGTCGAAATGCCGGGCAGGTTGATGCTGCGCGTTGCGCCGAACGCCGCGGCGGGCGCCTCGTGCGCGACGACGATGTTATCCACGACCGTACGCGGCGAAGTGAGCCACATGCCGGTTGCGGGCGCGACCGGGCAGATCGCCTCCACGCCATTGAGCGGTTCGCGGATGATGCCGCTGGCGAACGACGAGGCCGCCTTGTTCGGCTTGCCGGGCCGCACGCTGACGGTGGGCAGGCGCAGGCTGCGCCCGTCGACCATGCCCTTGCGCGTGTAGTCCCAGACGAGCAGCTCGCCGCAGGCCTTCTGCGCGCCGTACGACGACTGCGGCGTCAGCTGCTGCGTGTCGGGGACGACATCGGGCAGCGTGCCGCCGAACACCGCGCACGAGCTGGTGAACACGACCTTGGGCGGCCGCGGCAGCGCACGGCAGCGCTCCAGCAGCGCTCGCGTAGCGTCGAAGTTCACGCGCCAGCCGAGGTCGAAGTCGGCCTCAGCCTCGCCGCTCACCACCGCGGCGAGGTGAAACACGCTGTCCGTGCGCTCGTCCACTGCGTCGCGCACGACGGCGGGATCGGCGATGTCGCCGGAGCGTGCACGCAGCCGGGCGTCATCGAGGCCCGGCGCGGCGACGACGTCGAGCAGGAGCACCTCCTCGACCTGTCGCTTGGTACCTGAAGCGTCGGTGAGCGCGCCAAGCTCCAGGATGCGTCGCGCGAGCTTGCGTCCCAGGAATCCGGCGCCGCCGGTGATCACGATGCGCATGCGTTGCCTCGCGTTTCGATGTCGTCTCCGTGCAGACGGGGACCCAGTGTCTTGGCGATGCAACGACACTGGATTCCCGCATTCGCGGGAATGACGAGGTGTTTGGGTGCGCGCCCCATCACTTGGCGGTCGGGCATCAGCGGCGCAGCTTGCGCGCGCCCGCGGCCAGCGCGTCCTGCACGTACGCGCCGTAGAAGTCGAGCGTGGCAAGTCCGACGATGGGATCGGCGAGCGCGCGCCCACGCCCATCGACGACAACGATCGTCGGCGAAAAGACGGCGCCGTAGCGCTCGGCGATCGCCTTGTGCGTGGTGAGCGTGCCGTCGAAGTCGCGCGCCGGCAATGCGCGGTCGATCGCGACCTGGCGGAAGATCGCACGGTCCTTCCACTCCACGCGCGAGTACGGCACGACGTACTCGCGCAAAGCACGCTCGCAGTAGGGGCAGTCTTCGCGGTCGAAGAAGAGCAGGATGGGCAGCCGGCCCTTGGTACTCGCGACCGCGTCGGCTGCGAGGTCCTTCGCCTGGGGCAGCTCGGCTGCGCGCGCGCTGGCGGGGCGCCGCGCGACGTCGCCGGGGCGGCTTGCCCACTGCGCGCGGGCGTCGCGCGCGGCAAGCGCGGCAACGCCCGATGCTAGAATCGCCAGCATCGTCTCGCGGCGCGTCGTCGCGCAGCGCTCCCGTTCCGATCCGGCCCGCTCCACCGATGACGTCTCCGCATGCGCCGCGCCGGCTCACCATCGCCACGCGCGAATCCGCGCTGGCGCTGTGGCAGGCGCGCCACGTCCGCTCAAGGCTTGAGGGATTGTACCCGCGCGCGAGCGTCGCGCTGCTGGGGATGACCACGCAGGGCGACCAGGTGCTCGACCGGCCGCTCGCCGAGATCGGCGGCAAGGGCCTGTTCGTCAAGGAGCTGGAAGTGGCGATGGCCGATGGCCGCGCCGACTTTGCCGTCCACTCGCTGAAGGACGTGCCGATGGAGCTGCCCGAGGGCTTCGTGCTGGCGGCGGTGGCCGCGCGCGAAGACCCGCGCGACGCGTTCGTGTCGAACCGCTACGCGACGCTGCGCGACCTTCCGGCAGGCGCGGTGGTGGGCACGTCGAGCCTGCGCCGCGAGGCGCAGTTGCGCGAGCGCTTTCCCGGAGTCGCGATCAAGGCGCTGCGCGGCAACGTCAACACCCGGCTGCGCAAGCTCGACGAGGGACAGTACGACGCGATCATCCTCGCCGTCGCGGGCCTGAAGCGGCTCGGCTTCGGCGAGCGAATCCGCGACTTCATCGATCCCGCCGACAGCCTGCCCGCGCCGGGGCAGGGCGCGCTCGGCCTCGAGTGCCGCGCGGATCGCCCCGACGTCGTCGCCGCGCTCGCGCCGCTCGCCGACGTGGCAACCACGCTCGCGACCGCGGCCGAGCGCGCGTTCTCGCGCTCTCTGTCGGGCAGCTGCCGCACGCCGCTCGCGGCCTACGGCAGCTGGCAGGAAGGCTCGTTGTGGCTGCGGGGCCTCATCGCGAGCCCCGACGGCCGCGAGGTCATGCGCGCGGAGTCCACGGACGAGGTCGCCGACGTCGACGCGGCCGAAGCGATGGGCCGAGCGCTTGCCGACGAGCTGCTCGCACGCGGCGCGGCGCGGTTCATCGTCGCCGCGTAAGCCCGACGTCGTGGTCTACCCGCTCGATCCGCCCCCGCCGGCGGCCGGCCCGCTCGCCGGGCTCGGCATCGTCGTGACGCGCCCGGCGCGGCAGGCGGCGGGCCTCGCGCGCAAGCTCGCGGCCCTCGGGAGCGCGCCGATCGTGTTCCCGGCGATCGTCATCCTGCCTCCCGCGGATCGCGCGCCGCTCGACGCCGCGCACGCGACGCTGCACGAGTGCGACTTCGCGTTCTTCGTCTCGGCCAACGCTGCCGAGTACGGCGCGCCGGCGCGCTGGCCACCCCGCGTCGTCGCGTTCGCGCCAGGGCCGGGCACGGCGGAGGCGCTTGTGGCGTGTGGCGTCCCCGACGTCCGGGTGCCGGCGACCACGCAGGACAGCGAGGGGCTGCTCGCGCTGCCGGAGCTGCGCGAAGTGGCGGGCAAGCGCGCGGTCATCTTCCGCGGCGAGGGCGGCCGCGAGTTGCTGGCCGACACGCTGCGCAGCCGCGGCGCGCGCGTCGAGTGCGTCGCGTGCTATCGGCGTGCGGCGCCCGTTGCCGGAGCGCAGGGACTCGTCGAAGCGTTGCGCGAGGGCCAGGCGCACGTGCTCACCGTCACGTCGAGCGAGGGGCTCGACAACCTGTGGCAAGCGCTGGGAGAAGAGGGTCGTGCGCTCGCGCTGCGCCTGCCGTGCTTCGCCCCGCATCCGCGCATCGTCGCGCGCGGCCGCTCGCTCGGGCTTACCATGCACGAAACCGGCCCCGGCGATGCCGGGTTGCTGGCTGCGCTGCTCAACTGGTTTCGAACTTCCGACACCTGATCCCTGATCCCTGACTCCTGATGACTGAACTGCTGATCACCGCGCCGCTGCCCGATTTCCTCGATGGTCCGCTGAAGCGCGACTACACCTGCCACGACTACCACCAGGCGGCCGACAAGCCTGCGCTGCTCGCGTCTCTCGGTCCGCGCATCCGCGCTCTGGTGCAGGGCGGCGGCACCGTGACGCCGACCGCGCTGCTCGACGCGCTGCCCGCGCTCGAGATCATCTCCGTGTTCGGCGTGGGCTACGACGGCGTGCCGGTCGCCTACTGCCGCGGGCGCGGCCTCAAGGTGACGAACACGCCCGACGTGCTGACCGACGACGTCGCCGACGTCGCCGTGGGCCTCGTGCTGATGACGGTGCGCGGCTTCGCGCAGGCCGAGCGCTTCGTGCGCGCGGGACAGTGGACGCAGCGCGGGTTTCCGCTGACGCGCAAGCTTGGCGGCCGCAGGGCCGGCATCCTGGGACTGGGGCGCATCGGCAAGGCGATCGGGCAGCGCCTCGCGTCGATGGGCATGGAGATCGCCTACACCGGGCGCAAGGCGCAGGAAGGCGTCCCGTACCGTTTCGTGCCCGATCTCGTCGCGCTTGCGCAGGAGAGCGACGTGCTGATCGTCGCGTGCCCCGGCGGACCAGCGACGCGCAATCTCGTCGACGCGCGCGTGATCGCGGCGCTGGGGAGGAAGGGCACGCTGGTCAACATCGCGCGCGGTTCGATCGTCGACGAGCCGGCGCTCGTCGCGGCGCTGACGGCAGGCGCGCTGGGCGGCGCGGGGCTGGACGTGTTCGCCGACGAGCCGAACGTGCCCCCGGAGCTCTTCGCGATGGACAACGTCGTGCTGCTGCCCCACGTGGGCAGCGCGACGCGCGAGACGCGCGGCGCGATGGGCGACTTGTGCAAGGCGAACCTCGACGCGTGGTTCGCCGGCAAGCCGCTGCCCACGCTGATCCCCGAGTTGCGCTGACTACTCCTCCGGCGCGGCCGGTGTTGTGGAGGGCGTCTTGTCGCCCGACGGCCACATGACCGCGACCAGCGCGGCCACCACGAGCGCGAGCGCGGTCCACTCCGGCCAGCCGGGCCGCTCGCCCAGCACCAGCATGCCGCCAAAGACGCCGACGACCGGCACCGGCAGCGACGACAGCGACGACACGGCGACCGGGAGCGTGCGCGCGAGCGTGAACCACGCCCAGTGCGCGATCGTCCCGGCCATGAAGATGTTGTAGAGGATCGCGAACCACGCCGTGCCGGAGAGCGAGGGGATCTGCGACAGCCACTGCGCGTCGAGCCACGGCGCGGCGAGCGCGATCGGCACCCAGCCGACGATCATCATCCAGCCGGTCAGCGTGTTCTGCGGAATCGCCGGCTTGTGCTTGCGCAGCAGCACCGTGCCGCAGGCCCAGGTGACCGCGGCGGCGAGGATCATCAGCGCGGCGAATGGGCGCCTCTCGATGTTGGCGAGGTCGTCGCCGAGCAGCACCAGCATTCCCGCCATGCCCAGCGCGAGACCCGCGGCCTTGCGCTTGCCGAGCGGCTCGCTCAGCACGAGCGCGGCGATGACCGTCGCCCAGACCGGCATCGTGTACGCCAGGATCGCGCTGCGCCCGGCGGGCATCTGCTGCAGGCCGAACAGCACCAGCGCGTTCCACGCGGTGATGTTGAAGAACGCGAGCAGCGCCACGAGCCCCCACATGCGCCGCGGCACTGCGACGCTCTGGCCGCCGAGCTTCGCGATCGCGAGCAGCCCCAGTCCGGCAAACGCGATCGTATAGGTGCGGAAGGTGAGGGGTGCGAGCTCCGTGACCCCGAGCTTCAGGATCGGCCAGTTGCAGCCCCACACCAGCGTCAGGACCGCGACCGGCAGCAGTGCGCGGCCGACCGGTACCCTGGCTTCAGCCACGCACCGACGGCGGCTCGCCGTACTTGCTCTGGTGCAGCTCGCGGGCCTGCGTCACCCAGCCGTCGCGGCGGATGCGGCCGTGGAACTCCGGCAGCTTCGCGTCGAACTCGTCGATGTCGCGTTCGCTCCAGCGCGCGATCTGCCGGTAGGTCGCGATGCCGAGCTGCTGCAGCATGCGCTCGAGGACGGGGCCCACGCCGACGATCAGCTTGAGGTCGTCGGGCGCCCCTGGCCCGTCGAGCAGCGGCGGCGGCGCGTTGTTCTCGATGTCGATGACGATCTGCCGGTAGCGCGCCGTGTCGGCGCGCGCCGCGGCGAGCTCGCGGTGCAGCGCGCGCCGCTCCTCGGCCAGTTCGCGCAGGTGCGAGAGTTCCGCGTCGGGCGTTGCGGTGACTGCCGAAGGCACGGGCGCGACGGCCGCCACGGCGGCATCGGCCGCAGGCGCCGACGGCGCGACGACGGCGGGTCGCAGCGGTGCGTCTACGCGCACCTCGCGGCGGCCGCGCAGCACGCCGGCGCGATATGCGACGACGATGCCGACCGCGAGCGCGATCAGCGCGAGCAGCGTGAATCCGTTCACGGTGGGGCCGGCTGCCTCCCTGCAGCGTGCGGCGGCGTGCCGCCACGCATCGCCGATCGTCGCATTCTAGCAAGGGCACGTGAGACGCGAGCACCCCGCTTGCTAGAATCCACGGGAACTTCCCCGCCTTTACCGATGAGCGACCCCGCCGATCCGCTGGCGTCCCCGCCGCCTGGCGTTGCCGAACCGATGGCGCCCGCCACGCGAATGGCGTCGCGCTGGTTCGTCGTCGGTGCCTTCGCGCTGCTCGCCGTTCTCGTGCTGGCGGCCTGGCTGGACGCGCGGCGCGACGTGAACGAACTGCGCGACCATGCTGCCCGTCGCCTGACGGCAATGGAGGCGGGCATCGCGGCCGCGCGCGAGCGCGACAGTCGCGTCGACGGCGAGCTGCGCGAGGCGCAGGCGAAGCTCGCCCTGCTGCAGGCGCGCGTCGCCGAGTCGCAGTCGCAGCAGGCCGCGCTGGAGGCGCTCTATCGCGAGATGGCGCCGTCGCGCGACGACCTGGCGCTCACCGAGGTCGAGCAGATCCTGCTGATCGCCAACCAGCAGCTGGCGCTGGCGGGCAACGTGCCTGCGGCGCTTGCCGCGCTGCAGCTCGCCGACGGCAAGCTGGCGCGCATGGATCGCCCGCAGGTCGCTCCGCTGCGCCGTGCGATCGGGCGCGACGTCGAGCGGCTGCGCGCTGTGCCGTTCATCGACGTCACGGCGATCACGGTGAAGCTCGACGCGGCGATCGCGCAGGTCGACACGCTGCCGCTCGCCCGCGACGAGCGCCTGCCGCTGCCGAAGCCCGCCGCGCCGCCCGGCGAGCCGCCGGCGTGGCGGCGGATCCTCGGCGAGGCGTGGGAGGAGTTGCGCTCGCTGGTGCGCCTCGAGATCAGCGACCGGCCGATGGCGCCGCTGGTGACGCGCGAGCAGGCCTATTTCCTGCGCGAAAACCTGCGCCTGCGGCTCACCTCGGCGCGTGTGGCGATCCTCGGCCGGCAGGAGGCGAGCTATAAGGCCGACCTCAAGGTGGCACTGGCGTGGACGCGCCAGTATTTCGACATGCGCACGAAACCCGGCCAGGCGCTGCAGGAGACGCTCGTGCAGATGCTGAGTACGCCGGTGCCCGACGACCTGCCGGACCTCGGTGCGAGCCTCGACGCGGTGCGCGCGCTCAAGGCCGCGCAGGAGCCGCGTGTGCCGCCCACGCCCGCGCGCGCGAACCGCTGACGTGCGCACGCTGCTCGTCTTCCTGCTGCTCGGCGCGATCGCCGTGGCAGTGGCGCTGTTCGCGCGGATCAGCACGGGCTACGTGCTGCTCGTCGCGCCGCCGTACCGGCTCGAACTGTCGCTCAACGCGTTCCTGCTGCTGCTTGCGGCGCTGTTCGCGGTCGTCTACGCCGTCGCGCGCTTCGCCGCGCGGCTCCGGCGTCTGCCTGCGGAGGTGCGCGAGCACCGTCGCGCGCAGCACATCGAGCGCGCGCGCGCGAAGCAGGACGCGGCCGTGGTCGGTCTGCTCGAAGGCCGCTACGGGCGCGCGCGCCAGGCCGCCGACGAGGCGCTTGCCATTCCGCACTCGTCCGGGCTCGCGGCGCTGATCGGTGCGCGGGCTGCGCTGGAAATGCGCGATTTCGCCGCGGCCGAGGCGCTGCTCGCCCGCGCCGACGCGCAGGTGCGCAGCCTTGCGGTGCCGCGCCTGATGCTCACCGCGGAGATGGCGCTCGAGCAGGGACGCCCGGCCGATGCGCTCGCGCGCCTTGCGGAGCTCAAGCGCGAGGCCGGCATGCACACCGCGGCGATGCGCCTGGAGCTGCGCACGCTGACGCAGGCTGGCCGCCACGCCGAGACGCCGGCGTTGATCGACCAGCTGCACAAGCGCAAGGTGTACGACGCGGAGCAGGCAGACCTGCTGCGCGCGACGGCCCATGCCGAGGCGCTGAGCTCGCTGGGCGCCGATCCAGCCGGCCTTCGTGCGTACTGGAATCGGCTGGCCGACGCCGAGCGCGCGCAGCCGCGCGTCGCGCGCGCTGCCGCACGGGCGTTCCACGCGCTGGGCGCGCAGCGCGAGGCCGCCGAGATCGCGTTGCGCAGCCTCGAACGGCACTGGGACCCCGAGCTGGTCGCGCGCTACGCCGAATGCGCGCTGCCGGATGTCACGCGGCAGCTCGAAACCGCCGAGCGCTGGCTGCCCGCGCACAGCCAGGACGCGTCGCTGTTGTCCGCGCTCGGCCGGCTGTGCGAGCGCGCCCAGCTGTGGGGCAAGGCGCAGACGTACTACGAGGCGAGTCTCGCGCTCGATGACACCTGGCGCACGCGTCTCGCCCTGGGCGAGCTGCTGGTGCGTATCGGCTCGCACGAGGCGGCGAACGCGAACCTCGCCGCTGCGCTGCGGCTGGCGATCGCCGAGTTGGAAGGGCGCTCACGATAACGTCGAAGCCAGCCGGCGCGCCGCCATCGGCGCTCGCGCGGAACGGAAGTCGCAGGCCGGCGCGTCCGGTTGAACGCGGGGTCGGCGCCGGTGTTCGCAGCAAATCAGGGTCTGAAATCGGCCAAGACTGGCAGCAGGAACTCTTTCTTTAAAGCGGACGGCCGTGGGGCACGGCCACCGAGTTGCTGTCCGGGTCAGCCGCCGGTACCGCCGCTGTGATGGCGCCTTCCCGAGGCCTTCCGCGCTGGAGCGGGCTCAACATCGGATCGCTTGGCTTCGGCCTCGACGGCACGCAAGGTCTCGATGAACATCTTTGCGGCTGGCGCCAGGGTCCGGCCACGAAGATAGAGGATGCCGTAAGTCGTCCGCATTTCCGGCACACGGCAGTCCAGCCTGACGAGCCGTCCCGCCGCCACGTCCTCGGCCAGGAGCGCCGCGGTCGCCGGGAACAGCGCGTCACTGTCCCGCGCGATCAAGCGCGCATGCGAGAGTGAGTTCACGAGGATTTGCGGATGGAAGGCCGCGGCCAGCCCTTTACGGTCCTGCGTTGCGCCGGTTCTTGAGGCAAGTGCCGCTTGCGCGCCACGGAGTTGCGTGGTCGCCAAAGGAAACTCGAGCGCCCGCGCGAGGGAGGGGCGGGTTTCCCGGGCCAAGGGATGACCGGGGCGGCACGCCAAGTAGACCCGCATCGGGGGTAGGGTCTCAACCATGAGTCGCACGTCGCTTTCAAGGCCAACGGTCGAAGCAACGCCGACGTCGATGCGTCCTGCCAATACGTCCTGGACCACTTGATCCGGGTCGGCGACGGTGAACCTGATCCGCAGGCGTGGATGAGCGCGGACCACACGGGCGATGGCCTTGGCGACGGAAATCTCGCCAGCAAATGCTCCGGCGCCAATCGCGACCGATCCCGCTTCCAGTCCGGCAAGAAGCTGAATCTCCCGGCGCAGATCAGCGTCGTCCTTGAGCATGGACTCGCCGCGTTCGAGCAGAACGCGGCCGAACACCGTGGGTATCGCGCCCTTGCGCGTCCGATCGAACAGCGGAACCCCGAGGGAGCGTTCCAGCGCAGCAATCCCACGAGTGAGATTCGGCTGCGAAGTATTCATCTCCTCAGCCGCCCGCGCGAAGTTGCCGTGGCGCCCGAGCGCAATCGCGAGGCGGATGAGTCGGAGATCATTCA
>Ga0209254_10005221_pt1 | contig 11934 bp, 9 predicted proteins | sample FrelakmetDIP11DI_FD_187148 | JGI IMG/M metagenome (GOLD analysis project Ga0209254, IMG submission 187148) | Freshwater lake sediment microbial communities from the University of Notre Dame, USA, for methane emissions studies - DIP11 DI (SPAdes)... | ecosystem: Environmental > Aquatic >... | reverse complement strand
CGAAGCAGCGCGTGCCGCCGCTTTCGGCCGAGGGGGGGTGGTCAGACGCAGAGGGTGGAACGACTTGATCCAGTCGCCGCCGCCTGCCTGACCGAGATCGGCCCTCCTGCATCCCTCCACCTGGACGGTGATTTCACCTCCCTGCAGCAGACCGGCGGGTATTGAAGCGACATAGGTCCACTCCTCATCGGATTGGGCCGCCAAGCGGATGGCATCGCCCCTGATGATCTGCTGTCCGCCCTGGCCATGCAGGACAACCTGTGGAAAGGGAATCTCGCCGTCGGCGCTGAAGCTGATCTCGAATGGCGGATTTTTCCCTGAAGCCTCACAGCTCAGCACGGCAGGGCATTCGACACGGGACAACCTGGAAAAAACGCTCATTTCTTAAAGACTCCTCGCAGTCATGGTCGTGAGGGTAAGCACAAACCAGACTTCACAGATATGACTATATTTAACCGCACGACGCGCAAATGACTCAGGCGATTGCTGAAGATTTGCCGTCCATCGCCTGTGAGGAGGAACCATGTCTGTCTACAAAATCACCTTGCTTCATCTGCATAGCCATTCATTTCAAAGCCGCTACATCCAAGCGCGAGACATATGGGTCGGTGCCTTGCATCCGGATTATACCTGCATCGTGGATCCGGTGGATCGGCTCCCCCCTGATGAACAACTGTCGGATCGCAGTGGCCTGCGACAATTCACTCAGGGATGTGCCGACCTCGCGATTGAATGGAGCGATGAGAAGTCACGTATCTTGCCCCCCGGCAACGTGCTTGCCAATATGCCCCTTCATCTCGGGACTCAATCCCCTCTCAGCGGGGTCGGCATCGAGCCAGCAGCTTTTTGAGTTCATCCGGATAGAGGGGCTTCACGAGGTAGTCATCGAATCCGGCAGCCTCCGCGCGCGCCTGATCTTTCTGTTGTCCGTAGCCCGTAACGGCGCACAGGAACGCCGTTCGGGCCGGCGGCGATGCCCGAAGCCGGCGGGCGACTTCGTAACCGTCCATTCCCGGCAAACCGATATCCAGCAGAACGATCTCCGGCTGAAATTCCCCGGCGACCTCCAGTGCCGTTGGTCCGTCCGGAGCGGCCTTTACTTCATGCCCGTTAAGACCCAGCCAATCGACCAGGCTGTTGGTGAAATCCGAGTTGTCATCGACCACGAGGATCCGCTTCGGTTCACCGGGCATCCCGGCTTCGTTTTCCACGGCGCCCGCAAGGGTAGTGGCGGCGGCACGGGACCGTAACGGCAATCGGACGATGAATTCGCTGCCGGCGCCGGGTTTATTTGCGCTGCGAACCTCGACCTGCCCCCCGTGCAGCTCGACCAGCTTCTTCACAATGGTCAGCCCGACACCCAGACCTCCCTGGCTGCGATCCAGGCCGTGATCGCCCTGCGTGAACAGGTCGAACACATGAGGCAAAAGATCCTGCGGGATTCCTTCGCCGGTGTCCCGCACGCAAAACACCACCTGACTGTCCTGAGCGTGCACGTCAAGCCCTATACGGCCACCCTCCGGCGTATGTTTGGCGGCGTTGTTCAAGAGATTCTCGATCACTTGGGTCAAGCGTAACTCATCACCCCAAATCAGAAGCCTTTCAGGGGGCAGAGAAACGATGAGTTCATGGCGTCGGCTGTCTATGAACGGGCGGCTCACCTCTAAGGCACTCGCGACCAAATCGGCGCAATCCAGAGACTTTTCCTGCAGGGCGATCTTGCCGTGAATGAGTCGGGAAACATCGAGCAGATCATCCACCAGCCTTGCCAGGTGGTTCACCTGGCGATCAATGATAGCCTGGGCACGTTGAACTCTGGAGTCCGGGAGCCCCAGATCCTTGAGAATCTGTGCCGCATTCCGGATAGGCGCCAACGGACCACGCAATTCATGCGAAAGCATGGCGAGAAATTCATCCTTGCGGCGATCGGCTTCCTGCTGCGCTTCCTCAGCCTTTCTGCGCTCGCTGATATCACGGGCGATCGTGGAAATCAGCTTGTTCCCGCCGAGTCGGTCCTCATGAGCGATGATGACCTGCGAGATGGGGATTTCATGGCCCTCGCGGGTCCGCATTGCGGTGTCGCCCATCCAGACGCCATCTCGGAGCGCGCTCGGGATCGCTTGCTCTGACACGATCTGATAGGCCCAGGCCGGATGATAATCCGCAATCTTTGTTTGGGAGAGGTCTTCGTTGGCACCATAGCCTACGAGTCGTCGGCCGGCCTGGTTCATATAGCAGACCCGCTCGTCCCGATCGGCTACCGACACCAGGTCGCTGGTCGCCTCGATGATATCCACCAGTCGCGCCCGCTCCGCTTCCACCCGCCTGCGCTCGGTGATATCGATCCCGATGCCAATACTGGTTCCGTCGGACAGGATGACATTCGCCCAAGACGTGTCCACGACATGACCATCCCGGGCCCTAAGTTGGAAATCCGAAAAACCTTTCGGCGGATTCCTGATGTAATCCATCACCACAGTGCGGTAGTCTGGATCCGGGAACATCTCCTGGAAAAGGTCACGATCTTGGGCATCCTCAAGCGACCAACCCAGCGACTCCTTCCATTGCCGGTTGGCGAATCGGATCTGGCCCCGCTCATCGATCAGGTCAAGCATCACCGGGATATGATCGAAAATCGTCTCCAACAGCTCCCCCTTTTGTTTCAGATCATTCTCGACCCGTTTGCGCTCGGTGATGTCCCGGATGATTGCGGAAATACCCTTCACGTTACCGCTTGCATCCTTAATCGCAAAAGCACTGAGTGCGACATCGATGGGCGCTCCGCCCTTCCGGATCAGGACGGTCTCAACCGCGGAAACCGCGTTGTCGCCACGTTTGAGAATATCGAGGAACCCGGCCGCTTCATTGATCCGTTCGGCCGGCACCAACATGGCCGCAGTCTTTTCCGCCACCTCCGCCGCGCGATAGTTGAACATTCTCTCGGCGGCGGGGTTCCAGCTGAAGATCGTACCGTCCAGCCGCAGACTGATGATGGCGTCATTCGACGATTCGACGATATTCGACAACAGGCTCTGGAGCTCCTGAGCCCGCTTGCGCTCCGTGATCTCCCTGACGACCACGCCAACGCCAAGCCTTTGGCCATTCCGGCCCCGGACAGGGTACCAACTTGACAACCACGCCCGTTCGGTCTCGGGCGACCGGGACGTCATGCCCTTGATTTCGTAATCGATGATGGGCAGGTTTGTGTCCATAACCTGTTGGAACAGCTTTTCAGAGATCGACGCAATCCCGGGGACCATTTGCGCTATGGTATGTCCGATATGCGCTGCGGCGGGGAAGCCGTTCATCTCGGCCAGGTAATCGTTGATCAGTCGATAGCGCTTCTCGGGATCGATGAAGGTCACACCGATGGGTGCCGTGGCAACCAGCGTTTGCAGCGCATCTAACGCCTCACTGTTTGCCTTGAGCTTTTCGTGGAGCTCAGCTTCGATTGCGGTACGACGCGTGATTTCTCCCATCATTTCCTTTATGTGATCGTCACAGACCCGCATAGAAGACTTTTTCTGCCCGCCGAATAGTGCAAACAGGTGAGACTTGAGGCAAGACCACTTCGAGATTGGCATCGTGAGGTTCTATTGGGCTATCTTTGACATTTCGAGCTTGTCCGCTCCCGACCGCACAGTCTATTTGATTCCCCGGCCCTATTCGATGAGCATGAACATCCACCAGACCTTTGTCCACGAACACCAGACCCTTCAACAGCAGGCCCAGGAGCTTGAATCGGCTTTCCGTCATGGTTCGGCTCAGCTTGCCGGCCTCATGGTTCAGTTTCAGGCCGCGGTGCTCCGGCACCTCAAGAGAAAGGATGTCTATTACGCCCGGGTGGATGACGGCAGACGGGTCCCGAATCGACAACTGATGCACGATCTTCGCAATGACCAGGCCGCTTTGGTATTGGCCTTTGACTGCCTGGTGACCCGAACGCTCAGGAGCGGCGGCGACGGCGATTGGACAAAATGGCTGGAAATAAAGGATTTGCTGCTTTCCCATTTCCAGAAGGAAGAAGCCACTTTGTTTCCGCTGGTGCAAGTGCTGCTGACGTCAGCCGATCTCGAATGTCTGGGACGAGAACTATCTGGATCGTTGTGCCCCAGACAAGCGGCGCGCCAAGAGCCGGCATGATCAGAGAGTCCCTCGATGAGCAGGACCGTCTGAACGAGTCGAAGTCAGGCATCGCTATTTCTTTTTGCGGCGGTTCTGTTCCTCGATCTGGCGGCGAAGGCGTTCAAGCGCCTGCTGTTTGGCCCGAGGGGTCCCCCAGGGCGCCGGGGTATCGTCCTCGACCTCGACTGGTTGAGCGCCGCGAGTCCTTCGCGCCAATTCTTCGGCTCGGCTCCGCAACGCTTCCGCCTGCCGCCTCCGGATGGCTTCTTCTTCCGCCGCTTTCTCGGCTTCTCGGCGCTGGATCATCCGTTCAGCCGCGACGGGTACCCCGGATGCTTCACCACCCGCCTCCACCAACAAGCGGTCGATCGCGCCCCAGTGCATCGGCTCGGCCAATTCCTTCAGCAGCGGGAGATTGATCGCCTGGTAAACCGGGAGCCACGTTTCGGCATCGGCGGTCTTGCGGCGCACGGCCAGTGCCGGGTTGAACTGGTACCAGCCGGTCGCCATGCGCTTGAACAGGTGGCGGTTATAGGCATAGTCTCGATCGACCTCATTGCGCGAGAGGACGCCGGAGAGATGGGGCCGCTTATTGCGTTCAGGCCTGAGGATATTTGCCGGCAGGTGTTTCCACACAGCCAGGATGGTGGCGGTGTCGAAGCCGCAACGGTTACGCCAGCCATGCGTCATCAGGCGCGACTTGAACAGGGCCCACAGGGTCTGGAACAGGAAATACTCGGACAAATGCCGGTCGATGCGCACCAGGCGCTCGCCGACCATCACGTCGACGGCGGACGGGGCAATCAGATCATACATGGCGACGAAAGCGCCCTTGGCGAACTTGGGTTCGCGGAAAGCTTCGAGCAAAGCCCAGTGCAAGGCGTTGCGCCCCAAGTGATCGGTAAGTTCCCGATTGGCGCCTCGCTCCAGGAGTGCCTCAATCAGCAGCACGTTGCCAGCGACGGCAGCCGCCATCAAGGGCGTCTGATTCATCGGCGTGCGGTGGTCGACACCATGCTGGTCGCACTGGCGAAGGATGTCCTTGAAGTTGCGGGCGAAATAGGTAGTCAGGTGCTTATGACCCAGCGTCGCGCGCTGTTTCCAGAAACTCCTCGCTTGCTCGAACTTTGCCTCGTTCAGCAGATAACCGGCGAGGACGGGTTCGTCATAACAGGCGGCGTATTCATAGAGCTGCTGTTTGAGCTTCGATCCCGGCACGTGTTCCCGGAACACCTTGACGAGGGTTTCCCTGAGGCGTGTTTCGTCGAACACCGGCCAAGGCACCGGCGTCTGTTTCAGGATGGTCTGACGAATGGCATCGGCCTGCTCGTGCTTACCCTGCAATTCCAGTTTGCGTGCTTCCTTCTGCCAGTCATCGAGGGTCGAGGTCCTGGCTTCCACCTGCATTTGGTCGCTGCCCGTCTGTACCCCCAACAGGCGCAGGAGTTCGTGACCGGTATCGGATTCAACCAGGTAGACGTTGCTTAGCGCGCGGGTCAGCGCCACGTAGAGGGCGTTCACATAGAACTTGTAAATTTCCAGCGACTTGTCGGTCTTGTCCCTGCCCCGGCGATAGGCCAGCTCACTGCCCTCCAGATCGGCAGTCGTGACGCCCTCGGCAATGTGCTTGAACTGCGACCGATAATCGGAGACGAAGCGGTAGAGAACAATGTTTTCGTATTCCAGGCCCTTCGCTTCGTGGATCGAGAAGATCAGCGGCGTCTGGAAAAACTTCCTCGCCTCCGCCTTGTCATCGTCGCGCATGACCAGCACCGCGAACTGGGTCGAAGCTTTGGTCTTCTGGTTGAGTTCCCGCTTCACGCTGTCCTTGTCGGTCAACACGCTCACCGATCCGGCATCGCCCGCTACCGCATCGACCAGGAAATTGCTCTCGCGGTCGATGGAGCCGAAACGCTTGTGCTTGATTTTAAGTAGCGTGTTGGCGACCCGCGTCGCCTCCTGGCCATTGCGGAAATTGGCGCGCAGCACCTTCAGCTCCTGCTGGGCAGCCAGTGCGGGATCGCGCCAGAACAACGACTTCACCTTGCTCCAGGCGAAGAAGTTGGGATGGACGATCTGGTTCGAGTCGCCGCAGAGCAGAAAATGGCCAGGCTTTCTGAGGGTCTTAAGGACCAGCGCGAGTTGGGCATTGGTGAGATCCTGAACCTCATCGATGACCACGAAGTCATAGCGCGGTTCGGCCTCCCGGTTCCACTCATGAGCGATCAGGTTGAGATCATAGAGTTTCGTTTCCCTCAGCCAATCCCGGTATTTCTCGAACAGGTCGTAGAGCTGGCTGCGTTCGTTTTCGGGGAAAATCGATTGCCGCACGCCGAGTTCCTGATAGCTTGCGCGGGTGAGCACGCCACCGGGTTCGGCCGCGATCACCCCTCGGATTTCCTCGAACGCCTGGTGCGCGTCAACACCCTTGAACTGCTGACGCATACGCACAAACCAGCCGGCAAAGTCCCGCCAGGTTGCCTCGCGGCCCTGGGGCACACGAATGGTTTCAAGGAACTCGCGGTAGGAGAAAAAAGTCGCCTCCTGCCCCTCCTTTTCAAAACCGTGGGCGTAATAGAGGTCGCGGGCACTTTGGGCAAGATAGGCTGAATGGGTGACATAGAGCACTTCGCCCTCAGTGTGTTTCATTTTTTCCAGCGTCAGCGCGGTCTTGCCGCTGCCGGCCGAGCCCACCACGACCAATGGCGGCGGCAGCCGGTAAACGATCTCCTGTGCGTCGTCGAAGGATATGACCTTGTCAAGCAGATGGATCTCCCGCCGCTCGGGATGGATATACCGCACGGCCTCGGCATCCCTGGCCGCCTCCGCCGCCTCGATGGCGGGTATCTTTTCGTCATCGACCTCGGCACCTCGCAAGAAGCGGGATTTCTCGTAGGCATGGTTCTCTATCAGTTCCAACACCAGGGCATAGACCGAATCGCGATGACGCACGATCGAGAACAGCAGGCGGTTGGCATAGTCCAGCTTGGCGCGGTAGAACTTGCCATGGGTGACGTTGGTGAGCTTTTTGACGTCCGCCGCGCGGAAATCGTCGCGCTCGATCGCGGTGATGACCTTCTTGTATTGCGCCTGGCAGCGCGAGGTGTCGAGACCGATGTACTCAAGAATTTTCATTGCCTGCAAGCCGATAAGACCTATCGCCGGCCACCCTGCCTAAGGGAACCTCTGGAGCGGCGAGACGAACCGATCATGTTTTGAGGGTGTGTCACTTCATGAAGTGGGCAAATGGTTGTGTTCGAATTTTACCTGACACTCATAGCAACGAGGGGCGGCGGGGTTGACTTTGAGCCTCGGGTAGCCGATCGGACAGCCGCAGTCGATGCAGGCACCATAGTCCCTGGTGCTGACTCGAAGAAGAGCGGCATCGACCGCCTGCAGTGCGTGAATATGACGATCTATGGAGGCCAGATTGATATCGACCAACAGATCGGCCACCGATTCATCCTCCGGGTCGTGCACCTGACCGGCCAGGTCAATATATTGCTCGTTATCCGAGGCCAGCAACTCCTGTCGAATTTCTTCTCGCAACGCCCGATAGCTGGCTTTCAGCTCGCGCTCAAGCTCGTTGATCTGGTCCTCGGAAAGTTCTGCACTCATGGCTGTCTCGCCTAATTAGGGGTTAATGGGTACGGTTGGGTTCGCTCGAGTGCGGACGACGCCGGGAGACACCCAAATCGCCCGTCAGGGGCACGAAGGCAACACCCAGCACACTGCGCGTTTCAATTTCACCCCCCTCCGTCTTTTCGACCACCATCAGTTCCTGATACTGATAAGGCAGACCGATCGGGATGACCAGCCGGCCATTGGCCTTCAACTGGTCGATTAAGGGATCGGGAATCGCGGGCGCGGCTGCGGTCACGATGATGCCGTCATAGGGCGCATGCTCGGGCCAGCCATAGTACCCGTCGCCGGTTCGAGTCTCGACGTTCGAATACCCCAGGCGAACCAGACGATCGTCCGCCTCCTCGGCCAATTCGGGGATGATCTCGACCGTATAGACCTTTTTCACCAACAGGGACAACACCGCAGCCTGGTAGCAAGAACCCGTGCCGATCTCCAGGATGACATCATCGGGCCGTGGGTTCAGGAGATCGGTCATCAGGGCGACGATATAGGGTTGGGAAATGGTCTGGCCGTAACCAATGGAAACCGGCCCGTTATAGAACGCGTAGGACTTGGATTCGGGGGGTACGAACTGGTCTCGCGGCACCCGCCTCATGGCATCCATGACCCGGGGGTCCAAGTGGCTCTTGCCAATGTAATGGCGGGTCAACTGCACTTCCGCTTCGATTTCGCTGATCATGCGAGACGCTTCTTTCACAAATACCTCGATGGTTGGCTCGACGGACTCTAATTGAATTTTCGTGAGTACAGCGATGATCGCGACACCGCCGGTTCACGATCTCGCCATTATTTATGCTCCCGAATGGACACTTGCGCAAGCCCGCCCAGGCGAGATCGTTACGAAGCAACCCTCCCTGACCACCCCGCTCACGCCGGTATCGAACGAACCTGCGCCATCGGCGTACGGCTCTATCGCAATCTCGGCAAAGTCCGCTGAGACGGCCGCCCGATCATCCGCGTCATTTTTCTGTCACCACGCACTCTCAACGCCTGCAATCGGCTCATGCGTTCTCCCCTATATTACTCGACAAGGCTCAAGGATCTAACGATAAATCCGTACCTTAACAAAGGATACGAGCTGGCACGTGAGGGTAATTCAACGGGCTGGTACAGGCGTTGCACCTAAGAAGTCAAGTGTCATGAAACAGACGGAGAAATGCAATGAGCGCCCCCTTGTTGAACTGGCGGAAATTCTCGCCCGGAGTTGATCATGGTCGAACGGAATACACGATTTGCTCAGTTTGCAGAAGCGTGAACAAGATCAACGTTGAGGCGCGTTACGGAATCACCCATGAGTTTCATGAGAAGGGCGCCTGCCTGATCAAGCACCCCGACTGCCTTCTTGGCCGTTACAGGACTACGCGGGAAGCAGAAAAAGCCATGCGGCTTCAACAGTTTAGGGATCGAATAATCAGTTTGACGCCGAATAGACTTGAACTTTCTCTGGTAGACATCGAGTAATGAGCCCCAGCGCTGGTGCTGGCGAAAAAGAATCCATAGACGGGGATACTGAGGCATAATTCAAAGGTTAAGAACGCGCGGATCGGGCGCCTGATCGAAACCGCTTGCCGTCTCCAGGCATAGATCGCTGGTCATGCCTGCCGTTGGCGTGCTCTGCGGTGCCGGAGGGACAGGGGCTCAACCCAGACTTGCGATGAGTTCGCGCGCGGCATCCGGCACGTGAGCCAACTCAATAGGTGCGTGCTGGAATTTCTCACGTTTCCTGGATTCGGTCACCATCACGTCGATCCCGTAGCGATCGATGCCGAGCAGTTTGACCGAACCCTCTCGATCAGACCCCAGCGCCCGGATCAGCTGCTCCTCGCCACTCAGAGATAAGGCTTCGGCTTCGCGTAACACTCGCCCCTCCTGCCAACCCATCTGCCCGAAGCCCGCGATCATACGCAGCCGCATAGGCTCCAGGCGGAAGAAGGCAAAGTCGCGCAGCGCCAAATACCGCTCCGCGTCCGGGTGATAACGCAGATAGCGCCTCACTTGTTCGGCCGGCGGTTCAAAGCGGCCAACCTCGCCGACCACCGTCAGACGGCTTCCAGTCTGCACGTTGTCGTTATCAGGGTTGAACACGAGCAGGCTCGCTTTGGGATTGGTCAGCAGATTCTTGGTGTGTTCAGCCAAACCGCTCATCAGAAAGAAGGGGCAATGGTGTTGATCGAGGACAAACGGCAACACCGTCACGAACGGATAACCGGGCATTGCGGCGGATTGTGTGGCTAGCGTGCCGAACGCGGGTTGGTGAAGCAGGTTGATGATCTCTTCGCATGAAATTGCCATCGCGCGGGCTGTCCACTTGAGTAATGAGTGAGTCTGTTGAGGGACCAATTGCCGCACCCCAGCACGGCATGCCGCGGTGTTCCCGATATCCTGCGGCGGGCGGCTCGGGCATTAATCGGGTGCCGGCCTCTCCGCTCACTGACCGCAGATTTCGCCCAGCCAGGCGGCCGACACACGATGGCCAGCATACTATGGATCAGCATACGGATGGAATTTTCGCCGCCGCCGGCCCCATCAGCGATGCACTTCTCCATGAGGAAAACGGTCCATGGCACGCAAGGAGGGAAATCCGCGTAGCCACAGAACAGTCACGACCAGCGTGGCGAGCCCGCCGAAGATCACCGAAGGCACCAGACCCAGGATCACCGCGGCGACGCCCGATTCGAACTCGCCCAACTCGTTTGATGCGCCGATGAAGACGGAATTCACCGCGCTGACGCGGCCACGGATGCCATCGGGTGTTTCCAGCTGAACCAGCATGTGACGGATAAAGACGCTCACCATGTCGCCGACACCCAACAGAAATAAGGCCGCCAGCGACAATGCAAGACTCTCCGAGAGCGCGAACAGGATCGTCGCCACACCGAACAGCGCAACTCCGTCAAACATCCAGCGTCCGACATGCCGGGAAATCGGAAAGAAGGCAAGCACCAGGGCGGTGGATGCCGCACCCAACCCCGGGGCGGAGCGCAACAGGCCGAGCCCGGTCGGGCCCACATGCAGGATGTCGCTCGCAAAGGCGGGCAGCAGTGCCGTAACCCCGCCAAACAACACGGCAAACAGGTCGAGCGAAATGGCGCCCAGCACGATGGGCCGCGACCACACGAACCGCAAACCTTCGAGCAGCGTGCCCCAAGTCGCCGGCTCCTTCCTGCCCGCACGGGCAAGGCTGCTGGTCAACAGCATCATCAGGGCAGACAACCCCAACAGGCTTGCCGCGGTGAAATAGACAGTCGCCGGCCCCGCCAGATAGAGCAAGCCCCCCAGCGCGGGTCCCGTGATCATGGCGATCTGGAAGCTGGATGAACTCAGGGCAACGGCATTGGCGAAACGCTCGGCCGGAACCAGATTAGGCAGGATGGCCTGGCTTGTCGGCATCATGAAGGCGCGCGCCGAGCCATAGAGCGCCATCACGGCGAATACCGGCCAGACGAAGTCCAGCCCGGACAATGTGAACTGCAGCAGCAAGATTCCGCAAAGACTTTCCACTGCGTAACAAAGAAAGAGAATGCGCCTGCGGTCGGCGCGGTCGGCGACTTGGCCCGCGATCAGTATCAAGACGACAAAAGGCGCGAACTGGGCGAGCCCAATCAGACCGAGATTCAAGGCATCGCCGGTTAGCGCATACACCTGCCAGCCTACCGCCACCCCCTGCATCTGCACTGCAATGGTGGCAAGAAATCTGGCGCCCAGGTAAAGCGTGAAATTGCGGTGGCGCAGAATGCCGAGTCCGCGTTGAGTAGAGGTTGACATGGCGACCATCAGACCGTGGTTCGGGGCGCGAACCGCAGCCAGAAAGGTGACGCCACGGTCCATGAATTAATCCCCCAGTATAAGAGGCGAATTGAACACAAAGAAGCCACCGCCACAGTTTTGTGCGTACAAGGAATGATCGACTTTGCAGCATAGGCGCCAAGCAACCGCAGACGGGTGACGATCCTTCCTGGCCGCTTATTGACTGGACACGCAAGGGTATGCATCATTGATCAAGTTGCCGCAAGTTGCAGGAGCCATCGCGGTGCTTGATCAAAGGTTTGGTTCGATTAAAGCTGGCGTAGCTCAGTTGGTAGAGCAGCTGATTTGTAATCAGCCGGTCGCGGGTTCGAATCCTGTCGCCAGCTCCATATAATCAATGACTTACAGTTCCTATCC
>Ga0209254_10005220_pt1 | contig 11935 bp, 12 predicted proteins | sample FrelakmetDIP11DI_FD_187148 | JGI IMG/M metagenome (GOLD analysis project Ga0209254, IMG submission 187148) | Freshwater lake sediment microbial communities from the University of Notre Dame, USA, for methane emissions studies - DIP11 DI (SPAdes)... | ecosystem: Environmental > Aquatic >... | reverse complement strand
GCCGGTGGAGCCGTGCTGCTTGGCGATGGGCACGTTGATCAGCACGTCGGCGTTGACGATGGCGGCGTACAGCGGGTGCGTCTGCAACAGGTGCCCGGGAAGCTTGTACTTCTTGTAGCCGCTGCCGCCCATGATCTGCATGGAGCCGCCGGCCGACTTGACCGCGGCGGCGATCCCGCTGACGTCGTAGCAGTTGGCGGGGTCGCTGCCCACGGGGTTGTCCATGACGACGACTCGCTTCGCCCCCGCCCGGCGCGCCAGGCTGACCAGCGTCCCGACCACCGCCGGATTCGTGGTGGCCGCATACCTGGGTGCCCGGGCCCAGCCGATGTTCGGTTTCACCACCACGACGTCGCCGGAGCTCACGAACTTGCGCATCCCTCCGATGGCGGCGACGGCCTTCTTGGTGGTCGTCCCGGCCGACGTGCCGCGGGCGACGGCGAGGATCTTGCCGGCGGCCACGTGGGCCGCGGCCGCGTCGCCGTCCAGCGCGGCCCTGTCGAGGTCGTCCTCTGCACGCGCGAGGGCTGCGAGCGCGCGTTCCGGTCCGCCCAGGACCGCGATCCCTGCGCCTCCAAGCGCGATGAGCCTGAGGAATTCCGACCGGCTGAGCGGCTCCATGGCCATGGGATCACCTCTTCCACTGATTGGCACTGCCTTACCATGGTACTCCTCGGCCTTTCGATTGTCGCGGCGAGCAGAACCCGTCGCCGGTCGTGAAAACAGGGCACCCGGGCGCCGGAGGGCGGCCGCGAGGGCGTGGACTTGACCTCGCGAGCGACGCGCCCCACCATGGAGGCGTGGAACGGCGGCGGCGCGAGGGGTCGCGAAGAGGGCGGTGCCGCCTGACGAGCGCCGGCCGCGGCCGTGCCGCGGTCTGATGGAAGGGGTCCGATGAAGCGGTCACTGGTCGTCCTCACCGTCATCCTCGCACTGCTCTGCGGCGTCGCCGTGCTGGCGGCGGCCGGCTCCGCCCGCGCCGCCGGCGCTTCGGAGCCCCACGCCGCGTGGACCATCGCCGTCTACAACAACTGCGACAACGACCTCATGTACGCGTGGCCGGACATCACCCGTCGGGCGCTCAAGCTCATTCCGTCGAACGGCGCCGTGAACGTCGTCGTGATGCTCGACAAGCCCGCCAGGGACGGCGCGTGGCTCTACAAGTTCTCAGGGTCTTCTGTCGAGACCGTGAAGCACTACACCGCCGAGCGCGACTTTGGTTCGGGCGCCACGTTCGAGTGGTTCCTCGAACAGATCCACGCGCGGTTTCCCAGCGAGCACCTGCTCGTCGACGGCTGCGACCATGGCGGCGCCTGGCGGTACTTCAGCCGCGACGACACATCCGACGACAGGATCCTGCTGCCGGAGCTCCGGAAGGCGATCGCCGACGCCGCGGTGCCCATCGACATCCTCGCGTTCGACGCCTGCAACATGGCGGACGCGGCTGTGGCTTACGAGCTCGCCTCAACCGGGCTCGTCGACAACCTCGTGGCTTCCGAAGAGACCGTCGACGAAGACGGCTATCCCTACGGCAACATGTTCACGCCGCTCGCCTACGACCCGGCGCGCGAGCCCGGCACGGTCATAGGGGACATGCTCACCGGGTGGCAGCGCTACTACGAGACGCGACGCAATCTCAACTGGGTGAGCCTGTCGGCCGTCGACATGTCTGCGGTGGCGGCGATGAAGCCCGATCTCGTAGACTGGGTCACGCGGCTGCGCGAGGGCCTGCCGCTGTTTGCCGCGCGCTACCAGGCAGCGATGCACAGGAGTATCTACGCGTGGAACTCCTGGCAGCTCGACCTCGGCCACTTCGCCGCCAACCTCGCCGGCGATACCGCGATCCCCGACGCCGGCCTCCGGGCGGCCTCCGCCAGAGTGCGCGACGACGTCGACGCCGCGGTCCTCGGCGTGACCAGCGGCTCGCTGGCGAACGCGTTCACCGGGCTGACCGTGTGGACCGGGACCGGCTCCGACTGGTCGTCCTACCGCAAGGACTACCGCGACCAGGTGGACTTCGGGAAGCCGGTCGCCGCAGGCGGCACCGGCTGGTACGGGTTCCTGCGCGCCTTCAATGCCAGTGGCAAGGCCGACCAGCGCGTGCCGGATTCCATCAGGCAGCTTGGCAGCGCGACCTACGGCCTCAGCGACGTGTACTTCCGCGACGCGACGCATGTCTGGGCGACTGGGTTCAACAACGTCACCAACGCGTCGATCATCCTGCGGACCGGCGGGGTAGGCGGCGGCGTCTGGAAGACCAGCGACCAGTCGGCGTTGAACAACTACCTGTTCTCGGCCATCGCCCCGGCGAGTGACGGAAGGCTGTGGGCGGTGGGTTCCTACGGCTACGACGACAGCCTGATCGTCGTGAGCAAGGATGGCGGGCGCACGTGGGCCCAGCGCCGTTCGGGTACGCAGAAGTACCTCTTCGGCGTGGACATGCCCGACGCGACCCACGGCTGGGTGTGCGGAGAAGACGGCATGCTTCTGCGCAGCAGCGACGCAGGGAAGACCTGGAAGAAGGTCGCCACAGCTCCGTCTGGCGACCTCCTGGCGCTCGATTTCACCGACGCGACTCACGGCTGGGTGGCGGCCAACGACGAGCGGTACCCGAACGCCCGGCTCGAGTACACCAGCGATGCCGGCGCGCAGTGGGAGACCCAGCACACGGCCGCCAGGGCTCTTCTCTACAGCGTCGACGCGCTGAACGACGCTGAGGTCTGGGCCGCCGGCGGCGACCCCGCCGGCGAGGCGGGAACGCTGGTGCACGGCGGCCTCGGCGGCGCCTGGACGACACAGTGGAGCGGTCCACAGCGGCTCGCCGACGTGACGATGGTCGACGCCACCCACGGCTGGGCGGTCGGTGACGACGGGCTCATCCTGCACACCAGTGACGGCGCCACCTGGGCTCCCCAAGCCGGCGGGGTCATGTTCGACCTCACGGCGGTGAGCGCCATCGACGACCAGACCGCCTGGGTGGTCGGCGACGGCGAGACCATCTTGCGCACGAGCGATGGCGGCGAGCACTGGGTCGCGGGTCACGGCGACGTCATCGGGCCGAGGACGCGCGCGCCGCAGGCGGCTCGCGCGTCTGTCGGCGGCATGGTCACGCTGCGGTTCTCCGCGACCGACGCGCATGGCGACGTGCGCCCTACCGTGAAGATCAAGGACGCGCGCGGCCGCGTCGTCAAGTGGCGGCAGTTCGGCTGGGCCACGAGCGGCGCCGAGCAGACGTGGACGTTCCGCTGCACGCTCCCTCGTGGCGCGTACCGCTTCTCCGTCTACGCCACCGACGTGGCCGGCAACCGCCAGAGTAACATCGCCCGCAACGCGCTGAAGGTGATCACTTCGCAGCCGGCGTCCCCCTGACGCGCGTCACTGCCGGTCCGGCATTTGCGCGCGCGGCGCGACGGCTGTAGCCTTCACGGGCCATCTCTCAGCTGCTGGGAAGCCGGTGCAAGGCCGGCGCTGCCCCGCAACTGTAGGCGCCGACGAAAGCCGCAGCGATGCCACTGCCCAACGGGGCGGGAAGGCGCGGCCGGTAGGACGAAGCGCGAGCCAGGACACCGTGGCTGAGGGAGCATCGCGACAACGCCTCGAGGGAGGGCTGCGGTGACATCCCAAGACCGATTCACCTTCGTGACCGGCGGCGCGCGCAGCGGCAAGAGCACCTTTGCCGAGCGGCTCGCGGCGCAGCTGGCCGAGCCGTTCGGCGGCCGCGTCACCTACCTTGCCACCTCAGAGACCAACGACGTCGAGATGGCGGCGCGGGTCGCGGCGCATCGCGCCGCGCGGCCCGCCGCCTGGACCACGGTGGAGTGCCCGCTCGAGGTGCCGGCGGCGGTGCGCGAGCACGCCGGCGCCGGCGTGCAGGCCGGCCCAGTCGTCGCCGGCGACCAGGCCGGCCCACCCGTCTTCCTCCTCGATTGCGTCACCTTCTGGGTCACGAATCTGCTGTTCGCGGACGGCGCCTTCGGCGGCAGCGCGCCGCCGGAAGAGGGCTTCAACTACGACAAGGACCTGCTGCCGGCGGACGAGGAGCGCGCCGCGGCGGCGCGCGTCTCCGCCGGCGTCGCCGACCTGCTTGCGGCGCTGGCCGAGACCGGCGCCACCATGATCGCCGTGTCCAACGAGGTCGGGCTCGGGGTCGTCCCCGAGTACCCGCTCGCGCGTCTCTACCGCGACCAGCTCGGCTGGGCCAACCAGCGCCTGGCTGCCGCCGCCGACCGCGTCTACTTCCTGGTCTCCGGTCTCCCTCTCGACGTCACCGCTCTCGCTGCGTCCCCGCTCACCCAGTTCCCCGTGAAGGAGTCCGACCAGTGACCGATCTGCTCACCCGTACGCTCGACGCCATCGCGCCTCTCGACGCCGACGCCATGCGCGCCGCCGAGGCGCGGCAGCTGCAGCTCACCAAGCCTCCGAAGGCCCTCGGCCGCCTCGAGACGCTGTCCATCCAGCTCGCCGGTATCCAGGGGAGGTCGCAGCCAGTCATCCGCGAGAAGGCCATCGCCGTGATGGCCGCCGACCACGGCGTCACCGCCGAAGGCGTGAGCGCCTTCCCGGCGGAGGTCACGCCCGGCATGGTCTTGAACTTCGCCGCCGGCGGCGCGGCCATCAACGTCATCGGCCGCCACGTGGGCGCTCGCGTGCTGGTCACCGACGTCGGCGTCAACGCCGACCTCGGCGCCACCGAAGGCGTGCGCCAGAGGAAGGTCCGCATGGGCACCGCCAACATGGCGCAGGGGGCGGCGATGACGCGCGAGCAGGCCGTGCGCGCCATCGAGATCGGCATCGAGCTGGTCGAGGAGGAGCTGGGCGAGGGCCTCGACATCATCGCCACCGGCGAGATGGGGATCGGCAACACGACGGCCGCCTCGGCCGTGATCGCCGCACTCACCGGTGAGGACGTGGCGAAGGTGACGGGCCGCGGCACCGGCATCAGCGCCGAGGCGCTGCCGGCCAAGGTCGCCGTCATCGAGAAGGCGCTGGCCGTGAACCTGCCCGACGCCAAGGACCCGATCGACGTGCTGGCCAAGGTCGGCGGCCTCGAGATCGCCGCAATGACCGGCGTCTTTCTCGGCGGCGCGGCGCACCGCATCCCGGTCGTGATGGACGGTTTCATCAGCGCCGCCGCGGCGCTCGCCGCCGTGCGCCTCTGCCACGAGTGCGTGGACTACATCCTGCCGAGCCACGTGAGCATCGAGATCGGGCATCAGGTCGTGCTCGATGAGCTCGGGCTGGTACCCCTCTTCGACCTGCAGATGCGGCTCGGCGAAGGCACGGGGGCGGCCCTGTCGATGAGCATCATCGAGGCGGCCGCCCGCATCCTCTGCGAGATGGCGACCTTCGAGAGCGCCGGCGTCGCCGGCGATCCCAGCGAGGTTGACGCCGAGCTTCGACGCTGACCTTCGGCGGGAGGCCGATGAGCGGACAGGAAGAGTCGACGCGGCGATGATCCGGCAGCTCACACTGGCGGTGACGTTCCTCACCGGCATCCCGCTGAAGGTCGAGGGCGAGGTCAGCCCGGCCGACCTGTGGCGCAGCATGGGCTGGTACCCGCTGGTCGGGCTTGCCCTGGGAGCGGCCGCCTGGGGCGTCTACGCAGGCCTTCTCGAGCTGCTGCCGGGTCTCGTCGCCGCCGTGATCGTGGTACTGCTCCTCGAGGTCGTCACCCGGGGGCTTCACATGGACGGCCTCATGGACACCGCCGACGGCCTGCTCAGCAACGCGCCGCGAGAGCGGGCGCTGGAGATCATGAAGGACAGCAACGTCGGCGCCATGGGCGTAGTCGCCGCGGTGCTGATCCTGATCCTCAAGGTCGCGGCCCTGGGCGCGCTGGCGTGCGCCGATGCCGCCGCGCCCCTGCTCGCCGGCTGGTGCGCGGCGCGGGCGCTACCCGCCCTCGACGTGTACGCGTGGCCGTATGCGCGCGCCGCGGGCACCGGCGAGGCGTTCACGAGAGAGCGGACGCGCGGTCCTGTCGCGATGGCCGGCGGACTGCTGGTCGCCGGCGTGGTAGCCACGGCGCTTGTCACCCTCGCGGTCGACGGCGCAGGTGACTGGTACGCAGGCCTGATCGTCGCGGCGATCGCGATGGGCGTGGCGCTGCTGGTGCAGGCCGCCGTGGCGAAGCGTCTCGGCGGCCTCACCGGCGACGTCTACGGTATGGGCATCGAGCTGGCGGAGGCGGCGGCGCTGGTCGCCGGCTGCGCTCTCGCGCGGCTGGCGGGATGAAGAGTATGACGACCCGGGCGGCGGCATCGTGAAGCTGTACCTCGTCCGTCACGGCCAGTCGACCGGCAACGTCGGCGGAACCCTGATGGGCCAGAGCGATCACCCGCTGACCCCGCTGGGAGAGGACCAGGCGCGAGCGGCCGCAGAGCGGCTCGCGCCCTTCGGCCCCATGCCCGTGTACGCCAGCGACCTCCCGCGGGCACGGGCGACCGCCGAGCACATCGTCGCCGCCTGGGCGGCCGCCGACGCGGCCGATGCGCCGCGGATCGTCCTCGACCCGCGCCTGCGCGAGATCTCGCTGGGCGACTACGAGGGACGTCCCTGGCAGGAGTTCGAGGCCGACACGGAACTGACGGCCGCCTTCGCCGCCGACCCGTACCGCACCGCTCTGCCCAACGGGGAGTCGCTCGAGCACCTCGAAGCCCGCGTGCACGCCGCCGTGATCGACATCCTGGAGCCGTTCGGCGTGGACGACACCGGCGCGTACTGCGGCAACGCCGTGAGCCAAGGCGACGCCAGCGCGACCACCCGCAACGCCACTTCGGATGATGCGACCCGCGCCATGAAGGCGGGCGCGGCGGCGGCCGCCGTCGACGCCGCCCCCGCCGCGGTCGTCGATTGGATCACCGGTTCCGACGAGGATGCCGACGCCTGTCTGCCGGACACGATGGACGCGAGCGCCGTCGCCACCGGCCTCCTGCCCGTCGGGGGTGGCGGCAGCGCCTGCCTCGTCGCCCACGACGGTCCCATCCGCGCGATCCTGAACCACTACCTGGGCGTGCCGCCGGAGAAGTGGTGGACGCTGTCCACCACCCACGGTGGCGTCTCCCTGCTCGAGTTCGCCGGGGGCTCCGTCACCATCCGCTTCGTCAATGCGACGGGACACCTAGCCGGGCTCGAGCCCGACAAGTACGTGCCGTCGGACGACTGAGCTCGAGCTCGGTCAGGCCTCCCCTCGTGCTCTTCGTCCCTCATGACTGGCGTCTCGCTCTCGCGACGGTCCTGCTCGCCGGCGTCATCGACCTCACGCTCGGCGAGCCGCCCAATGCCCTGCATCCCGTGGTGTGGATGGGCCGGCTGATCGGCGCCCTGGAGCGGCGCCGGCCGCGCAGCCGGCCCGGCGCCGAGTTCGCCTACGGCGTCCTGATCGTCCTGGTGACGGCCGGAGCGGCCTTCGCCGCCGGCCTCGTCGTCACGCTCATCCTCGAGCAGTTCCCGTGGTGGCTCGCGCTCCCGATCGGCGCATACGCGCTCAAGACGGCCTTCTCACTCCGCGGCCTGGTGCGCGCCGGCCGCGAGGTCCAGCGCGCGCTCGCCAGCGATACGGACGCGGCGCGAGCCAAGCTCGCGGCGCTGGTCAGCCGCTCACCCGACCTGGACCCCCCATTGATCGTCTCCGCGACAGTCGAGTCCCTGGCCGAGAACCTCACCGACAGCGTCGTCTCGCCGCTCCTGTGCTTCGCCCTGTTCGGCCTGCCGGGCGCGCTCGCCTACCGGGCCATCAACACCATGGACGCGATGCTCGGCTACCGCGACGAGCGTGAGTACGTCGGCAAGGCGGCGGCGCGCAGCGACGACGTCGCCAACTGGGTGCCGACGCGGATCGCGGCGCTGCTGATCGTGGCTGCGGCAGCCCTGAGGCGGACGGCCCGAGCCGCCTGGGCGGCGCTGCGCACGCAGCACCGCCCCGAGCACGGACCCAACAAGACACTGGCGATCGCGACCATGGCCGGCGCCCTCGGCGTGCAGCTGCAGAAGCCGGGCGCCTACGCCCTCGGCGTCGCCGAACGGCCGCTCACCGCCGACGTGATCGGCGACGCCGCGGCTCTCGTCTGGGTGGCCGGCAGCGCGGCCGTCACGCTCGCCGCCGGCTTGACGGCGCTGCTCGCAGGGACGGTCGGGACCTGAGCGGCCCGCCACCCGCCCGCTGGGTGACATTCGCAGTCACCCATTGAACTTCAGGCGGGCCGCTCAACACTGGAGCCATCCGTGGAGGACCCGCCCGTGTCCGAGCTCATGTCCCAGCTGCGCGCCGCCCTGCGCTCCCGTCACTACAGCCGGCGCACTGAGCAGGCGTACAGCCTCTGGGTCCGGCGTTTCATTCGCTTCCACGGCGTCCGCCATCCCGCCGACATGGCTGAGCCGGAGATCAACGCCTTCCTCACGCACCTCGCGACGGTCGAGCACGTCAGCGCCTCGACGCAGACCCAGGCTCTCTCCGCACTCCTGTCCCTCTACCGCCACGTCATCGGCCGCGAGGTCGGAGAGCTCACCGGCCTCGTTCGCGCCCGGACGTCCCGGCGTCTGCGCGTGGTCCTCACGCGCGACGAGGTGAGGGCCGTGCTCGGCGCGCTGGACGGCGACAAATGGCTGATGGCTTCACTGATGTACGGCTCCGGGCTCCGCCTGATGGAGTGTCTGCGGCTGCGCGTCCTCGACCTCGAGTTCACGCGCGGCGAGATCGTGGTGCGCGACGGCAAGGGCGGCAAGGACCGCGTCACCATGCTGCCGCGCTCGCTGACGCCGGCCCTCGAATGGCACCTGATCGTGGCACAGGCCGTCCATCAGCGTGACCTCACGGCCGGATGGGGCCGCATAGCGCTGCCGGACGCACTTGCGCGCAAGTACCCGAACGCCCCGGCTGACTGGCGCTGGCAGTGGGTCTTCCCGCAGCAGCGCCGCTGGGTGGACCTCCAGACGGGCGCGCAGGGCCGCCATCACGTCCACGAGAGCATCATCCAGCGGGCCGTGAAAGAAGCGGTGGGGCGCGCCGGCATCGCCAAGCACGCCAGCTGCCACACCCTGCGCCGCTCCTTCGCGACCCACCTGCTCGAGGCGGGCTACGCCATTCGCACCATTCAGGAGCTGCTCGGTCACAAGGACGTCCGCACGACCATGATCTACACGCACGTACTCAACCGGGGCGGCCAGGGCGTGCGCAGCCCGATCGACGGTCTGTGAAGCGGCATACACGGACTGCGAATGCCGCCAGCTCGTGGTCCGGCGCGGCATCCGAAGAGCCGCGCGATGCAGGGTTCTTCCGGCTGCGCTCCGATCCCGGTGGTAGAGTCATACACAGAAAGGGGCAGCGGTGTCGGAGTTCTTACGCAGACCGCATATTCCCTGTTAGACGGAAGCGTACGCGCTGAGGTATCGACTCCTTGTCGTGTTCGCTAGGAGGCATCGGGAGGTCGCCATGAGCGCTGCCCATTCCGTGCTCGAGTCGCTCCTCGCCGCGGGCGACGGTGGCGACCTAGATGCGTTCGATCGGTACATGCACGAGGACGTCATCGTGCATGCCCCAGCGGGCCTCTCGACTCGAGGGGTCGACAGCGAGAGGGAGTCCTGGCGCAACGCGAGGGCAGCGATGCCCGGTCTGCGCCACGAGGTCGTCGACGTGCTGGTCACTCCGTCGGTGGAGGCTGCTCGGACCGTGGTCACCGGTACCTTCGACGGCACGTACGGTGGCCTGTCCGCCCAAGGCCGGCGGTTCAAGTTCGAGCAGGCGGTATTCGCCCACATCCGTGATGGCAAGATAAGTGAGATGTGGGAGATCGTGGACGTGGCATATCTGCGCGAGCAGCTGAGCGGCGACTGACACCGGCTCCGTCTAACAATGGCATCGAGCCGACGGCGCAAGCGCCGTATCATGCAAAGAGCGCATGATCGCAAGGCATTGACCGCGGCTCATGCCCAACACGTTGGGCGAACCCTCGTCCCAGCGGGGGTGTGATCGGAGGGTCCTCTTCACGGTCCTTTGCAGTGGTGCTATAGTCAGTACTGTTCACTGGGCTTCAGGCGGAGGTTCCATTGCATAGCCCACCCAAGTTCTCACAGGACGTCGTGCCGCTCAGTGACCTCAAGGCCAACCCCGGTCGGGTCGTGCACCAGGTCGACGAGACCCATCGGCCGGTGCTCCTCACCAGCCGCGGTCGCGGCATCGCCGTCGTGCAGGCCCTCACGGAGTACGAGGCTGAGGCCGAGGAGCGTTCGTTCCTGCGCGCCGTGGTCGAGGGCATCTTCGACCTGGAGGCGGGGCGCGAGCTGGATCTCGCCGTCGTCAAGCAGCGGCTCGGCCTCGACTAGCGTGCCGGCGCGAGCGCGCATCAGCTTCGCCGCCTCCGCCGTCGCGGACCTCGAGGCGATTCGCGCCTGGTACGCCGGCCAGCAGGCCCCCGAGGTGGGTGAGCGCCTGCTGCGCGAGCTCGTCTCGCACGTCGAGCAGCTCGCCGACTTCCCGGAGAGCGGCCGCATGGTGCCGGAGTTCGGGCTCGTCCAGCTGCGCGAGATCGTCCACCCGCCGTTCCGGATCGTCTATCGCCTCGCCGAGGACCGGATCCGTGTCGTCCGCGTCTGGCGCAGCGAACGATTGCTCGACCTGCCGACGTGAGCGGGTCGCCCAACGAGCGCATCGAGCAGAACGCCAGAAGGTCCGCCGCACGGCGGCAGGTCAGCCGCGTCTGCTCATGCGCGGTGCGTTAGACGGACGGGAACCGCTCGATGAGCACCGACTATGTCATCCGGCTGGCTGGCCCCGAGCACCTCGACCAGCTACCCGCCATAGAGCGCGCCGCAGCCACCCGGTTCGGCGATTCGCTGCCTCACTCCGTGCTTTCGCATGTCACTCCGGTAGACACCCTTGAGGCGGCACAACTGGCTGGCCTGCTCTGGGTGGCGCTCGAACCGGCGGGCACCCCTGTCGGGTTCGCCGTCGCCAGCGTCCACGGGCGGCGCGTGCACCTCGACGAACTCGACGTGCTGCCCGAGCACGGCCGCAAGGGAGTGGGATCTGCTCTCGTCGAAGCTGTCGAGGACTACGCGCTGAACAGCGGCTGCATAGAGATCACGCTCACCACGTTCGGTGACGTCCCCTGGAATGCGCCGTTCTATGCGAGCGCCGGCTTCGAGGTCATTCCGGAGCAGGGACTTGACGCGGAGCTCCTTCGGAGGCTCTCAGATGAGACTGAGCTGGGGCTGGATCGTTCTAGACGGCTGGCGATGCGCAAGCCGCTGAGCCGTCTAACAAGCGCTTCAACCTGACGCGACGACTCCTCGGCTATCCTGAAAGCGCACGGCGCGCAGGTTAAGCGCATCAACGTTAGACGGATGGAGGCCGCTTGATGAGCACCGACTACGTCGTCCGGCTGGCCGGCCCCGAGCACGTCGACCAGCTACCCGATATCGAGCGCGAGGCGGCCACCAGGTTCGGCGACTCGCTGCCTGAATCCGTGCTTTCGCATGTCACCCCGTTGGACAGCCTGGCTGCAGCACAACACGCGGGTCTGCTCTGGGTGGCTCTCGAACCGGCGAGTGCCCCTGTTGGATTCGCCGTTGCCAGCATCTGCGGACGGCGCGTTCACCTCGACGAACTCGATGTGTTGCCCGGACACGGCCGCAAGGGAATAGGGTCGGCGCTTGTCGAAGCTATCGAGGACTACGCGCTCAACAGCGGCTGTGTCGAGATCACGCTAACCACTTTCCGCGACGTCCCGTGGAATGCGCCCTTCTATGCTCGCGTCGGCTTCGAGGTGATACCGGAGAAGGAACTCGGCGCGGAGCTCGTTCGACGGCTCTCAGATGAGGCAGCGCTGGGGCTGGAACGTTCTAGGCGGGTGGCTATGCGGAAGCCGCTGAGCCGTCTAACAAGCGCTTCAACCTGACGCGACAACTCCTCGGCTATCCTGAAAGCGCACGGCGCGCA
>Ga0209254_10005219_pt1 | contig 11936 bp, 12 predicted proteins | sample FrelakmetDIP11DI_FD_187148 | JGI IMG/M metagenome (GOLD analysis project Ga0209254, IMG submission 187148) | Freshwater lake sediment microbial communities from the University of Notre Dame, USA, for methane emissions studies - DIP11 DI (SPAdes)... | ecosystem: Environmental > Aquatic >... | reverse complement strand
ACATCGCCGCCGAGCAGGTCATCGAGTACACCGCCTATGGCGCGGTGCTGCAGCGCGCAGGCAACCGCGGCCCGAGCGCCGCGCCGCAGAACCTCTACCAAACCGGCGAGATCGACGAGTTCGGCCGCGACGACTCGTGGGTGGCCATCGCGGTGGCCACCGACGAGCAATGGGAAGCACTGCGCGGCGCGCTCGGCAACCCGGACTGGGCCGCCGACCCCGCGCTCGCCACTGACGCCGGGCGGCGGGCGAACCAGGACCTGATCGACGAGCACCTCGGCGCGTGGTGCCGCCTGCGCGACGGGGAGGACATCGTGGGCACGCTATGGCCGACCGGCGTCCCGGTGGCCAAGGTGATGCAGCCACACCGCCAGACCGACCTCGAACAGCTCGCCGCTCGCGGGTTCTTCGAGCGCCTCGAGCACCCGGTGAACCCGCCGGCGCACTTCAGCACGCTGCCGTTCCGGCTCTCGTGCGGGCCCGAGCGTTTCCACGTCTCCGCCGCTCCACTGCTGGGCCAGCACAACCGGGAGTTGCTGGCCGAACTGGGCCTCTCGCCGACCGAGATCGACACACTGGAAGCCGACGGTGTGATCGGCACCGAACCGGCGATGGGCGGCGCGAAGGCCACCCGATGACGTCGAGGTATTGAAGTTAGTCCATAATGAGAATATCGTTCTCATGAACCGTCTAGGAGGATTCCATGGGGCAACTGTCCACTCGGGTCGACTTGCCATTTCCACTGTTCGACGCGGACAACCACCTTTATGAGCCGCCGGAGGCGATGACCAAGTACCTGCCGAAGGAGTACAAGGACATCGTCCAGTACGTGCAGGTGAACGGCCGCACCAAGATCGCGCTGCGCGGCCAGATCAGCAACTACATTCCCAACCCCACCTTCGAGGTCGTCGCCAAGCCCGGCGCCTGGGAGGAGTACTTCAAGTACGGCAACCCGGACGGCAAGAGCAAGCGGGAACTGTTCGGTGAGCCGATGCGCGCGATCCCGGCGTTCTTCGAGCCGGGGCCGCGCCTGGAGGTGATGGACCAGCTGGGCCTGGACCGCACGCTGATGTTCCCGACCATGGCCAGCGTTGTCGAGGAGCGGCTGCGCGACGATCCGGTCGCGATCCACGTCATCATCCACGCCCTCAACGAGTGGCTCGCCGACGTGTGGGGCTTCAACTACGAGAACCGCATCTACACCACCCCGGTGATCACCCTGCCGATCGTCGACAAGGCGATCGAGGAACTGGAGTGGGCGGTTAAGCGCGGCGCTCGCTGCATCCTCATCCGCCCGGCACCGGTTCCCGGCTTCCGCGGCCCGCGGTCCTTCGCGCTGCCCGAGTTCGATCCGTTCTGGCAGAAGGTCGTCGAGTACGACCTGCTCGTCGGCATGCACTCCAGCGACAGCGGCTACTCCCGTTACACCTCCGAGTGGGATGGTGCGGCCCAGGAGATGCTGCCGTTCCAGACCAACGCGATGTCCATCCTCAACGAGTGGCGGCCGATCCAGGATGCGGTGGCCTCCTGCGTGATCCACGGTCTGCTCTACCGCTTCCCGACGCTGAAGATCGCCATCGTCGAGGCCGGCGCCAAGTGGATGTTCCCGCTGCTCGACGGCCTGGCCGAGGTGTTCAAGAAGGCTCCGGAAGCCTTCCCGAGCGATCCGGTCGAGATGGTCAAGAATCGCATCGCCGTCAGCCCGTTCTACGAAGAGGGCATCGACGACCTGGTCAGCTTGATCGGCGTGGACAACGTGCTCTACGGCTCGGACTGGCCGCACCCGGAGGGGTTGGCGGAGCCGACCTACTACGCGAAGGCCATCGAGCACCTTCCGGTCGAGGATCAGGCGAAGATCATGGGCGGCAACCTGTCGCGCCTCGTCAACGTGTGACCCTGCACGTCAACAGTTTTCAGACCATCCCCGAGATGGTCTTGAGCGCAGCGGATCGGTTCGGCGACGCCGAAGCCGTCGTCGACGGTCCGCTGCGCCTCACCTTCGTCGAGGTCGCCGAGCGGGTGCGTTGTGCCGCAGGTGCTTTCGCGAACCTGGGTGTCGACAAGGGCGACCGCATCGCCATCTGGGCGCCCAACTCCGCGCACTGGATGATCGCCGCCTTCGGCGTGCTCACCGCCGGCGGCGTCGTCGTCCCCGTCAGCACCCGCTTCAAGACCGCAGAGGCCGCTGACATCATCACCCGCAGCGGCGCCAAGGCGGTGCTGACCGACACGGCATTTCTGGCCGGTTTCCTGGGACAGGATTTCACCACCCCGCCCGGTGTGCCTGCGGTCGACCTGAAGTCGGGATTCCTGGAGGACGGCAGACCGTTCGAACGGCCGGTAAGCGGCACCGACATCGCCGACATAATCTACACCTCCGGCACCACCGGCCGACCCAAGGGCGTGATGATGAACCACCTGCAGAACCTGCGGATGTACGCCGAATGGTGCGATCTGGCCGACCTGCGCCAGGGCGACCGCTACCTGATCGTCAACCCGTTCTTCCACACCTTCGGCTACAAGGCCGGCTGCATCGCGTCGTTCATCCGCGGGGCCACGATGCTGCCGGTGCCGGTGTTCGACATCGACGCGGTAGTGGAACTCATTGCCGCCGAACGCGTCACGATGCTCCCCGGCCCGCCGACTCTCTACCACTCGCTGCTGGCGGTTGAGGACAAGAGCAAGCTGGCCACCCTGCGCGCCGGGGTGACCGGCGCGGCCGACATCCCTGTCGAACTCATCCGCCGGGTGCACGAGGAGCTTCCGTTCCAGACCCTTGCCACCGGTTACGGCCTGACCGAGGCGGGCACGGCGACGATGTCACGCCCGGGTGACTCGTTCGAGGACGTCGCCACGACCGCGGGGCTGCCGGTCGCCGATGTCGAGGTGCGACTCGCCGACGACGGCGAGGTCCTGGTGCGCGGATACAGCGTGATGCAGGGCTACTTCGGCGACCCCGCCGCCACCGCCGAGGCGATCGACGCAGACGGCTGGCTGCACACCGGCGATTTGGGGGAGTTCACCGACAGCAGGCGGCTGCGCGTCGTCGGCCGCAAGAAGGACATGTTCATCGTCGGCGGCTTCAACGCCTACCCCGCCGAGATCGAGGGCTTCCTGATGGAACACCCCGCAGTCGCCCAGGCGGCGGTGATCGGGGTGCCCGACGAGCGCCTGGGTCAGGTCGGTAAGGCCTTCGTGGTCCGCAAGAATGGTCACGACGTCGCCGCCGACGACCTGATCGCGTGGAGCCGCGAGCGGATGGCCGGGTTCAAGGTGCCCAGGTCCGTCGAGTTTCTCGACGCGCTACCGCTCAACGCCACCGGCAAGGTGATGAAGGACCGGTTGCGCTGAGTGTACGGAAACATCATTTCCGCATCTCACATGCCATTTAGCGGTCAATTTCACCGGGGCATGAACGGGTGCCTTATCGCGCAATGATAATGTCATTCTCGCAGCTGGCGACCGGTCGGCGCACCCGTCGGCGGGATCCGCATCCAGGTGTCTCAGCCTCGTCGCCCACAATGGGCGGCGGCGGGCGCCGGCCGAACAGCGGACGCCCGTACGCTGGCGGGATGCTCGGACCAGGGAGGAACGCGGACATGTGTAGGTGGCATGGCGCCTGAGGTCGACGGCGACGAGACCGTCTCGGAGGTGATGGCACAACTGGCCGAAGCCGAGGCCGCCGAAGCCGAGGCGCTTGCCGACGCCGCCCGCGCCAAGGCGACCGCGGCACGGCTGCGCGGATCACCGGAAACCCCCGACACCGAGGACGTCGCCGACGAGGTCGCCGACGAGGTCGCCGACGAACCTGCCCGCCGGTGGTGGGCGCGGCTGCCGTGGTCGAAGATCGGGTTGGCCGCCGTCATCGTCGCGATCTGCGCGGTGCTGACGCTGACCGGTCTGATGATCTGGCAGCACCGCCAGGTCACCGCACAACGCGCCCACGAGGCTGAGTTCGTGACGTCGGCATCCGAAGGCGTAGTGGCCCTGCTGTCCATCGACTACAACCACGCGAAGGCGGATGTGCAGAAGGTGATCGACCATTCCACCGGGTCCTTCCGGGACGACTTCTCCAAGGGTGCCGACGATTTCGTGAAGACCGCCGAGCAGTCCAAGGCGGTGACCGTCGGCAAGATCAGCGCGGCCGCGCTGGAGTCGGAGAACGGTGACACGGGGGTGGTGTTGCTTGCGGCGTCCTCGCAAGTGACCAACGCGAACGGCGCCCGCCAGGATCCGCGGGCGTGGCGGATGAGCGTGACGATGACCCGCGACGGGGGCAAGTTGAAGATGTCGAATGTGGAGTTCGTGCCGTGAGCGATGACAAGACCAGCCCTGCGACCGACGTCACCGACGGCGACAGCGCCGTCGAGGAGACAGTCGAGGAGGCAACCGAGACCAGTGCGAGCGAGATCGACGTCCCCGAGGACGCCGAGTTCGAGGTCACGCCGGATCTCCAAACATCCGAGGTCAACCCGAAGCGCCGCCGTCGATGGTTGCCGGCGTTACTCGCCGCGCTGCTGATCGCGTCGGCCGGTGCGGCCGGCGGCGTTTACTGGTGGATCTATCGACCGGATCAGCAGACCAACGCCGCGGCCCAGCAGCGGGCCACCGACGCCGCGCGAGATGGCACGGTGGCGTTGCTGTCCTATGCCCCCGACACCTTGGACAAGGACCTGGCGAACGCCAAGTCGCACCTGACCGGGGAGTTCCTCAAGTACTACGGCGACTTCACCGACAAGATCGTGGCTCCCGCGGCCAAGCAGAAGGGCGTCAAGACCGAGGCGACCGTCACGCGCGCGGCGGTCTCCGAGATGCAGCCCGACCGGGCGGTGGTGCTGGTGTTCGTCAATCAGGTCACCACCAGCAAGGACCGACCCGACCCGGCGCTGGCCACCAGCAGCGTGATGGTGACCATGGTCAAACAGGACGGCCGCTGGCTGATCTCCGAATTCAATCCGGTGTAGGAGTCGATCGATGAGTGTGGCACTGCTCCTGGAGATGGCGGCCTCGGACGCCGACCGCCTCGGGGTGGTCTCCGATGACCAACGGCTCACGGTGGGAGAGCTCAACGCCCTCGCCGACGGCGGCGCCGGAGCCATCGCCGAAACCGGCGCGAGCAGCGTGGTGTACGTGGGCACCGGCGGGCTCATGCTTCCGCTGTTGATCTTCTCCTCGGCCCGCGCCGCCCGGCCGTTCACTCCGCTCAACTACCGACTCTCCGGCGAGGCCCTGGCCGAGTTGATCGATCGCCTGCCCGAACCACTGGTGGTGTTCGACGCCGAATATGCCGACGTGGTCGCGGGTTTGGGCGCGACCAGCATCGAATCCACGGACTTCCTCGCCGCTGCGAGGCAGGCCGAGCCCGTCGCCGAGTTCCCCGACCCCGACGATGTCGCGGTGGTGCTGTTCACCTCGGGCACCACCTCGCGGCCGAAAGCCGTTGAGCTCTCGCACAACAACCTCACCAGCTACGTCACCGGCACGGTCGAGTTCGCCTCGGCCGAGCCTGGTGACGCCGCACTGATCTGTGTGCCGCCGTATCACATCGCCGGTGTGGGGGCGGCGTTGTCGAACTTGTACGCGGGCCGGAAAATGGTGTACCTGCGCACGTTCGACCCCAAGCAGTGGATCAGGCTGGCGCAGACCGAAGCGGTCACCAGCGCCACCGTGGTCCCCACCATGCTGGATCGCATCATCGGTGAGCTGGAAGCCAACCCCACCCCGCTGCCCGCGCTGCGCACCCTGGCCTACGGCGGATCGAAGGTCGCGCTGCCGCTGGTCCGCAAGGCCCTCGAGCTGCTGCCCGACGTCGGGTTCGTCAACGCCTACGGATTGACTGAAACCAGCTCCACCATTGCGGTTCTCACCCCCGAAGACCATCGCAGCGCGCACACTGCCGACGACGAACCGATCCGCAAGCGGTTGGGCTCGGTGGGTCAGCCGGTGCCGGGGATCGAGGTGCAGATCCGCGCCGAGGACAGCACGGTGCTCGGCCCCGAGGAGGTCGGGGAGCTTTACGTCCGCGGCGATCAAGTGTCGGGCAAGTATGCCGAGATCGGCTCGGTGCTCGACGAGCAGGGCTGGTTCCCCACCAAGGATGTCGCCTACCTCGACGAAGACGGCTACCTGTTCATCGGCGGCCGCAGTGACGACACGATCATCCGCGGCGGCGAGAACATCGCCCCGGCGGAGGTCGAGGACGTCCTCGTCGAACATCCCCATGTGCGCGACGTGGCTGTCGTCGGTGTCGAGGACGCCGAGTGGGGCCAGATCATGGTCGCCGTGGTGGTCCCCGTCGCCCACATCACGCCCGATCCCGAAGACCTGCGCGCCCATGTGCGCCAGCACCTTCGGGGCTCGCGCACCCCGGACCGGGTGGTGTTCCGCCACGAACTTCCGACTACGCCGACCGGCAAGGTGCTGCGCCGGCAACTGGCCGACGAACTGAAGTCGCCGACCGTGTAACTCCCGAGGAGGACAACCATGATCAAGACCGGCACCAGACTGCAGAGCCAGGTGTGCGACACCCAGGTCATCGTCGTACGCTCATCGGAAAGCCTCGACGACCTGCGCGCCGGCGGGGTTCCAATGATCCCGCTGGACGCCGAAAAGTCCGGGGATGCCGCGCTGGATCCGAACTTCTCCGACGGCACGGTGATGGGCAAGCGCTACATCGACGACAGCGGCGCCGAACTCCTGGTCACCAAGGCCGGAGCCGGCTCGCTGAGCGTCGGTGACACCCCGCTGGAGCTCAAGACCGCCAAACCGCTTCCCGCCAGCGACTAGCCGGGGGCAGCGTGAGCGCACCGACGGAGAGCCACCAGCATTCGCTCGTGCTGGCCATGGACTACCGGGTGCCCGACCCGGGCAAGGTGTGGCCCGTCCTGCAGCGCAGCAAGGCCGCGCTGGCCGGTCTGGGTGCGCACTACATCCTGGTCTACACCTCGAGCCGCGAGGCGGGCCGGGTCATGGTGACCATCTCGCTGCGCAGCAAGGACCCGATCCTGCAGGTGCTGCGCTCCCGGGTCTTCCTGGACTGGTTCGACTCGGTGGGCCTGCAGGACATCCCGGCCATCTTCGCCGGCGAGACCGTCGAGAAGATCACCCTCGCCGACCCCGATCCCAACGACGCGCCCGCCGTCATCATGGGCGCGATCGCCCGGGTCGACGATGTACCGGTGCTGGTCTCCCGGATCCACGAGGCGCTGCCGCGCTTCGCCGACGCCGGAATCCGCAATCTGCGCGTCTTCCAAGCCTTCGACGACGAGCACGAGGCGATGATCCTGCAGGAGATCGACACCGAGGAGGATGCCAGCCGGTGGCTCGACGATCCCGATCCGGTGACGGAATGGATGGGGGCGTCCGGGGTGGGCGCCTACCCGCCGGTCTTCGTCGGCCGTCTTGCGCACCTCATGCGCATCGACGAGAACGCCTGAGGCGCTGCGATGTTCGTCTGCCTGTGCAACGGGGTCACCAGCCAGACGGTGGCCGACGCCGTGGCGGCCGGGGCGAGCACCACCAAGCAGGTGGCCAAGGCGTGCGGGGCGGGGTCGGAGTGTGGCCGCTGCCGGCATACCGTACGCGCGATCATCGAGGCCACCGCGCCGGCAGAACCGAAGCGCCGTAAGGGTTTCCTACATCGAGGATGACGATGGACATACAACGGGTCAGCGACGAACTCGAGATCGCATCGGTGCTCAACCGGTATGCGCGGGCGGTCGACGGCAAGGACTGGGACCTGTGGCGCTCACTGTTCACCGAGGACGCGGTCATCGACTACAGCTCGGTCGGCGGAGTGGTCGGTGATCGCGAGGAGGTCTCGGCCTGGCTCGAGCGCGGGCTGGCGCTGATGCCGATGACCCAGCACTTCATCTCCAACGTCGAAGTCGACATCGACGGTGACACAGCCACCGTGCGGGCGATGTTCTACAACCCGATGCTGCTACCGGGGGCGACCACGATCAGCGCCTGCGGCGGCTATTACCACCACGACATGGTGCGCACCGGGCGCGGTTGGCTCAGCAAGCACCTGCGTGAAGAGAACCTCTGGTTCGACAATCCGCCGAGTCCCGACCTTCGGTCCGGGCTGGGGGGGCAGGCGGATCGCGCCTGAGTCGCGTCCTCGTCGTCGGTGGGGCTTCCGGCGTCGGGCGGGTCGATGGTCCCCTCCCCACGGGCCGTCGGCCCCTACGGTTAGCAACGTGTTTCGGCCAGACTGGTGCCGTGAAGCAGGTTCTGGTCGCCTTTGGCTCCAAACGCCGTGGCACCGCCGGCCTGGCCACGATGATCGGAGACGCTCTCGCGGAGGCCGGCTTCACCGCGGTGGTGACGCCGGCTCGTGAGGTCGGCGACCTCGCCGGCTTCGACGCCGTGATCGTGGCCGGGGCGCTGTACGCCAACCGGTGGCATCGGCACGCCCGCCGGTTCGTTCGCCGGCATGCCGCCGCCTTGCGTGGGCTGCCGGTCTGGTTGGTCAGCAGCGGTCCGCTCGACGACTCCGCGGCCCGTCAGGACATCGCACCGACCAAACAGGTGGCCCGGCTGATCGAGCGGGTGGGCGCACGCGGACATGTGACCTTCGGTGGATACCTGGCGCCGGACGCGAAGGGCTTTCCGGCCAGCGCGTTGGCCAAGAACAAGTCGGGCGACTGGCGCGATCCGGAGCAGGTGCGGCGCTGGGTGGCCATGATCGCGCCGGAACTGGAATCCGCCGATGGCCGCTGAGCAGCCCGGAATGCGGCTGCACAAGTCCCCACAGACAAGGGACTTACGTCTCTGTCGTCGGTCGTCGGTTCTGAGCGACTCTGTCATATGAGAGCGACCAGCGAAGGCGGCGAGAACGACATGAGCGCGCATTTTCCTGACCCCGATACTGTGCGCGCCGTCCTGAGCCTGGCGACCCGCGCTCCCTCGGTCCACAACTCCCAGCCCTGGCACTGGCGAATCGGCCCGCACAGCCTGCACCTGCATGCTGACCCCAGCCGGCATCTTCCGCGGACCGACCCGGACCGGCGCGACATGCTGGTCAGCTGCGGTGCGACGTTGCATCACGCCACGGTGGCGCTGGCGGCAATGGGCTGGCAGGCCAAGATCCACCGCTTCCCGAATCCCGACGACCTCGATCATCTGGCGTCGATCGAGGTCCATCCGCAGTCGCCCGGCGAACTCGACGTCACCCTGGCCGCGGCGATCGCCCGGCGGCGCACCGATCGCCGCAACTACAGCTCGTGGCCGGTTCCCATCGGCGACATCGCCCTGATGGGCGCCCGCGCCGCCCGCGCGGGGGTCATGCTGCGCCAGATCGACCTGCTGCCCCAGCTCAACGCGATCGTTGCCGCATCCGTTGCCAAGCACACCACCGACACCGACTACCTCACCGAGCTCAACGCCTGGAGCGGGCGGTACGGGTCGGTGGCCGGTGTCCCGGCCCGGAACACCCCGGCCACCGACACCAGCGCGATGATCCCGGCACGGGTCTTCGCCGGGCCGGCCCTCAAGCAGCCGACGCATACCTCGGCCGCCGAGGACAACGGCGTCATGCTGGCGCTGGGTACCGAGACCGACGACGACCTGGCCCGACTGCGGGCCGGCGAGGCCACCAGTCTGGTGCTGCTGTCGGCCACCGCGATGGGACTGGCCACCTGCCCGGTGACCGAGCCTCTCGAGATCGCCGACACCCGCGACGCGGTGCGCGCCGACGTGTTCGGCACCAGCGGCCATCCGCAGATGCTGCTGCGGGTGGGCTGGGCGGCGATCAACGCCGACCCGCTGCCCGCCACGCCACGCCGTCCGCTTCCCGATGTCGCCGACTGGGTTAACGACGGCGCCTTCATGGTCGGCGCGGACGCGGTGAGCAAAGCGGGGTAGCGCCGGCGGATGGAGACGTTCTTACCCGGTCCCGGCCGCGGTTGGGTCACCCGGCTGTTCGGACGAAACCCATTGGTGCGCGCCAGCGACCGGATCGAAGTACTCGCGCTGATCCTGGGCATCGTGCTGGTACTGGTGACCGCTCCGATCGCCGGTGCGGTCGGCACCGCTGTCTACTCCAGCCGCACCGCGGTCTACGAGCAACAGGTGCGCACCCGCCACACCGTGGCGGCGACGGTGCTGGCCGACAGCTCCTCCAGCGTGCGTCCCTACCACGTGTCGTTCGATGTCCGCGCCCGCTGGCAGGACCGCGGAGTCCAGCACGAGGATGTGCTCGGATGGGACCGCCCGGCCAAAGCCGGTGAGCTGCTGAGCATCTGGGTGAACGACAACGGCGACTACGTCGGGCCGCCGACCCGCCCCAAGCGCGCAGCCAGCGATGCGATCGTCGCCGGCGTGGTGCTGTGGCTGTCGGTGATCACGGTGGTGGCGGCCGCGATCGGACTTACCCGGTTCCGGCTGGACCGGCGCAGGCATGCCCAGTGGGATCGCGGTCTGCGCGGCCTGGTCGGCGACGACGGCGGCCGCACAAGCAGCGATCACTGAAACCGCTAGGGGAACCGCAGCGTCGTCCCCGGTGTGAGGGTCTGCACGGTGCCCCGGCATTCGATCTCGATGGCAGGGTGGTCGGCGGGGTCGACACTGACCTCCGCGCTGCTTCCGTGGATGGTCAGGTGGAGTCGATTGCCGCGGTAGTAGATCGGTAACCGAAGGGCGCCAAGGCTTTCCGGCCACATCGGACTCAGGATCAACCGGTCGGCACGGGTCTCCAGCCCGGTGAAGCAGCGCTGCAGCAGGTCGATACTGCCTGCCATCGCCGCGATGTGGATGCCCTCGGCGGTGGTGCCGCCCTGGATGTCGGCGACATCGGACATCAGCACCTGCTGGAAATACTGCATGGCGCGCTTGCGGTTTCCGCGGGCCAGCACCCACGCGTGCACGACGCCGCTCAGCGTCGACCCGTGCGAGGTCCGGTGGAAGTAGTAATCCACGGTCTTCGGTATCTGCTCGGGGGTGAGCCGATACCCCATGCGGGCGAGCAGTTCCCGCAGCTCGTCGGAGGACAACAGGTAGAACAGCATCAGCACGTCGGCCTGTTTAGAGGCCCGATAGCGGTTGACGCTGTCGTTCTCGGCCTCCAGGATCCGGTCCAGTCGCTGGATGTCACCGTAGCGCGCCCGGTAGCCGTGCCAGTCGAGCTCTTGCAGGTCGCCGTAACCCTCGAACTGGCTGATGACTCCGTCATGGAACGGCAGGTACATCCGCCGGCTCACCTCGTCCCACTTGTCCAGCTCGCGGCCATGGATACCGAGGGTCTCCAGCAGGTCGAGCCGGTCGCGCAGCGGCATGGCGTCCAGTGCGTCCAGCGCCCGGACGATCACCCACACCGCCATCACGTTGGTGTAGGCGTTGTTGTCGATACCGTCGTAGGGCCGGTCCGGATAGCCGGAGTGGAACTCGTCGGGTCCGATGACACCCCGAATGACGTAGCGACCCAGCGTGTCGTCGTACTCGGCGCGGCTGACCCAGAACCGCGCGATCTCGGCGAGCATTTCCGCGCCGTTCTCGATCAGATACTCCAGATCGCCGGTGACCTGGTAGTACTGCCACACGTTGTAGGCGACCGCGATACCGATGTGGTGCGCCCGCGCGCTGGCGTCCGGATTCCAGCGCCCCGAGTTGGGGTTCAGATGCATCTTCTGGCTTTCCTCGCGGCCGTCGCTACCGGACTGCCACGGGAACATCGCGCCGGTGTAGCCGGCTTCGCGAGCGGCGCGGCGAGCCTCGGGCAGGCGGCGGTAGCGGTAGCGCAGCAGCGACCGCGTCATCGCCGGTGACCGCAGGTTCAGCACCGGGAAGACGAACAGCTCGTCCCAGAAGATGTGGCCGCGATAGGCCTCGCCGTTCAGCCCGCGCGCCGGTACACCGGCGTCGAGGTCCACCGCCCCGTTCGGCACGGTCTCCAACAGGTGCAGCATGTGTAGCCGGATCACCCGCAGGGCATCGGG
>Ga0209254_10005218_pt1 | contig 11937 bp, 9 predicted proteins | sample FrelakmetDIP11DI_FD_187148 | JGI IMG/M metagenome (GOLD analysis project Ga0209254, IMG submission 187148) | Freshwater lake sediment microbial communities from the University of Notre Dame, USA, for methane emissions studies - DIP11 DI (SPAdes)... | ecosystem: Environmental > Aquatic >... | reverse complement strand
CCTTTTTGCCGGATCCTGAAAGCCTGAGAGGATGCATAACATTCTCCAGTACATTCAGTGGAGCAAGCAGGTTGAAGTTCTGAAAGACAAACCCGATCTTTTTCAGCCTCACTCCGGCCAGCTCTTTATCACTGAGATTATTCACAGGAAGGTTATCTATGTATACTTCGCCCGTGGTTGGGAAAATCACACATCCCATAAGAGAAAGAAGGGTTGTTTTACCTGAACCTGAAGGACCTATTATAAGAGTAAGCTCCTTTTTCATGAAATCGAAAGTTGCTGGCTGAAGAGCAGTAATAACAGTGTCGCCTGTTTTGTATTCTTTACTTGCTCCCATTATCCTGGCTGCTGTTTCCATATCCATTTTGACAATTTTGAATATTAAACAATATAAGTACAAAATAGTTCGAAAAAGCAATAAAAGATACGTAATTGAACTAATAAGGATTGTTTTTGTTTATAAATATAAAGGAAAGCAATTATGAAAAAGAGTGAAATACTTACAACTATAATAAGCCAGTTCTTTTCCTTTGATTCTGAAATGGGAAGCCGGGAAGAGTATTCGATAGATGAGTTTATAGGTTACCTGAATGCCAAATCTGGCGGTCAGGAGTTGGCGATGAGAGAAATTTCCGGGAAGAATAAAGGTTGGTTTAAGGATGAATACCGCAATACTAAAAGTGATATTTCAATCTTAATTGTCCTGATGAATCATTATGCAAAATGGTATATTAAAAAGGTCCTCAGGGAGAGCCATTTACAGACACCAGATGAGTTTTCGTTTCTAATAACCCTCATGACTTACGACAGTTTAAGTAAGAGTGAACTGATCACAAAGCAGGTTATGGAAAAGACTTCAGGAACAGAAGTCATACGACGGCTTATTAAAAGAGGATTGATAGTTGAATCCTCAGATGATAATGATAAGAGAAGCATAAGGGTTTCAATAACCATGTCAGGAAGAGAGGAGGTACTCAGACTGCTACCACAGATGAGCAAGGTGACAAATATTGTTGTTGGAAATCTCAGTTCTGATGAGATCAACACTCTTTCATACCTCCTGAAAAAACTCGATTATTTCCACAATAATATTTACCTGAATAAAAGAGGTAAATCTTTAACTGATATATTCAGTGGAATTGAAAACAGATATAACTGATAAATACATAAGTATACTTGTTTTGAGTGATTTGCGGCATATGTCTGAAAATTTTGTGAGGTTGTTACAGTTTACTTGTCAACTACCCTGTCAGCATTTTGAACCAAAAAACTATTTAAATTACGGAACATAAAAAGTACGACTGTAACTGACATCACAACACTAAAACATATCTTTAAGACATTAAAATGGTTTTTAGTGTGAATATTAAAAGCAAAACATCTCCTAAAATGAGATCTTATTTAAGATCGTTTTTTATCAGTGAATTACTTATGATCTCCTGCAATCTTTCTTCCCAGTCTTTCCAGATCGGGCAAACAACTATTTCATTTATTGATTCATCAAGGAATAACCGTAAAATCAGAACAGAGATATATTACCCGTCTGACACTCCGGGAAAGAATGCTGTTATCTCAAGGGGTTTTCCAGGTAGATTCCCTGTTATTTGCTTCGGTCATGGTTACCAGATGTCGTGGAATTCCTATAAGTATATTCGTGATTCGCTCGTAACCAATGGATTCATAATTGCTTTTCCAAAGACTGAGAGGGGACTATTCCCATCGCACATGGATTTTGCAATTGACATTGCTTTTATACTGGATGAATTGCTTAGATCTGCTAAAGATCCGTCATCAATATTTTATAACCGGGTTGACTCGATGAATTGCGCAATGGGTCACAGCATGGGAGGCGGATCAGCTATCCTGGCTGCTCAATTCAGTTCTTCTGTTCGTTCCCTTGCCATACTGGCTCCATTGGATACACGACCCTCTTCCATCAATGCAGCATCGGAGCTTGAGATACCTTCAATGATCGTTGCAGGGGAAAATGATTGTGTAACACGACCCGAGATTCATCAGGTACCAATTTATTCAAACCTAAAAAGCTTTTCCAAAATAATTATCACAATCAAAGGAGGCAGTCACTGCCAGATGGCAGGCAGAAGTACCAAATGCAGGCTTGCCGAGTCCACCTGCAAGCCCGGGCCCGATATTACTGATAAGGATCAGCATGCAATCATAATGAAATATCTATTGCCCTGGCTTAATAACCATTTGAAAGGTGATCTGGCATCAGCAGAACAATTTAATGCCTTTCTGAAATCTGACCAATCGATAGAATTTGAGAGAAAAAAATAAGTAATTATATATTATGAGTATCAGTAATCATGAGCAAAGGCTAATTGATTTTCTTCGTTTACCCCGACCCCATGGGGAGCGAAGAAAATCAATTTACTCCCCATGGGGTTGGGGTAAATAAATTGATTTTCAAGCGAAATAGACAACATTGATAATCATATCCGATAGTCAATTTATTTTTTAAGGCTGGCTTTTGAGAAAATATAGGAATCAATTTGCACATTGAATTCTATATCCTCAATGATAAATTCTGTGCCCATTCCTTCTTTGAGCATATCCTTAAACACTATTTTTTTCGGGTACCAGCGGCCGTTTATACGCTGAATATCTGATAACTCAGTTTTTTTAAGAAGGGTACCGCTTTTTGCATACATCTCTTCACGGAGTGGAATATTCCGTTCCTGATCGACCCAAAGTTTTTGCTGCTGGTAGGCAATCTCAGGAACAAAAGCAGTAAGCTTAATAACCCAGCAATTATGGCCATCGACTATCTCCGAGCCGGTTACTTCTGCATTATACCGGTCAGTAAGTTTATTATCCTCCATAAGATCTTCGTATGAGAGATCGGAACCCATAACAGACTGGCGCAGCATATGGCCTGCAATCTGTATTATACGGTCGGTGGAGGGGGAATATATCCACAACTGTTCTTCAAGTTTAAGCATCTTTGTTCCCTGCTCGCGGACCGGGTACAGATATTCAGTGAACGACTTATTCTGGCCGGCAGTCCATGTTTTTAACCTGACGGTACTTGTTGTTCTTCGTCCGTGGATTATCATCGATGATGAAAATACGCGGTTCTCAGATGACAAATTCTGATCTATTTTGTCAAGTATCTTCTTCCCGTCTGGTAACTGGGCCTGAAGAGTGCAAAATCCTATCAGGAAGAGTATCATCATCTTTTTCATGCTTCAAGTTCTTTAAAAAGTTGTGCCGTCTGACGTTTATATATACCTATTCCTGAAAGCATTGTACCTAAAAGAGATGAAAAGACTCCGGGAATAAATCCTATGTACCATGCTTGCGGCGTAATATGGGCTCTGAAAACCTGCGGCATCATTATTGATGCATTTTTCATCATTGATCCCAGGTCAATGCCGTATGTCTGAAGGATTAAAGAGATGCTCAGTCCTGCAGTGACTCCAGCCAAAGAACCAAGAAAACCAATAATCAGTGACTCCAGCAGCATTGTTTTATAAACATGGCTTTTTTCCTCTCCTATTGCCAGGCGCATACCAAATTCGCCGTATCTGCGCAATCCTCCAAGCAGGCCTGCATTCCAAAGGATTAGAGACATTGCGATGATGAAAACAAATACGAGAATACCCTGAAGCTTTCCTGAGTATTCGACAAGGAATCCCATATTATTTTGCTCAGCAAGGCTTTTCATAATTAATGAAAACTCATCTCTGTCTGAGGTGTAACGTTTATTAAAGCGGTTTGCAATAAGGCTTGCTTCTTCATTATCGTAATAACCAGTCCGTGAAAATCCGAGAATCTCACCCGTGGCATCTTGCATACTCAGGGCTTCTCTGACATCATTAATGTCTGCAATAACAGTACCCCTGTCAAGTGCAGTGGTCCCAAACTCAATTGTCCCGCAGAGAGTTAAATTATAAAGGGCAAGTCCTCCGTTCATTGTTGAACCTACCAGGGTTAAGGTATCACCCGATTCAAGGCCAAGCTTTTTAGCAAATGTATTGCTAATCAATACTTCCCTCCTTTTTGTGGGGAGGGAACCGCTCTTTAGTGATGACGGAATATTGAGTCGTTCAATTTCTTCCTGATTTCCGGAAAGCATATCGATACCTATACCCATCGAGGGTCCCTGAGCTCTGGTTTCACCCGCCTGATCAGGCACGTCTATTAGCCCTGCAAAGTAAATTCGTTCAAAGAACTCCATCTCAGGAAATTGTTCAGAAATAATTTTTTTCAGACTATCAGTTCCGAGTATTGCCAGATCATTGGGACTCTGGGCAGAGTTTTCTGAATAGGCCCTGGTCATTATCTTAACATGTCCGGCAGCGAAACGTGCATTAAACTCAATGCTGTTACCTATAACGCCGGTGATCCAGCTGTGAAATACAACGGTGAGCATAACTCCTGTCGCTGTGACAATAAATGGAAGAAGGCTGCGGTGCCTGTCTCGCAAAAGTCCTTTGAACAGAAATCTGATCATAGTATCCTCCCTCTTAAAGCCTCAGTGGGATTTAACCGCGCTATTTTTCGTGAGGGCCAGTAGCTCACAATTGTTGTAACAAGCAGTACAATGGTAACAGTACCTGAGATCAGGGCAAGACTATATACCGGATATAGTTTTGCAGCCATTGCAATGCCGAAATCCTTGCTTTCAAGGGGGATAGAAATACCTCTTATGGCCTGTACAGCAAGGAGGGGGATGCCATATAATGCTGCTACAATAGTTGCCAGTACCGAATGCATGGCTCCCTCGATAGTAAATAATTTAACCACCTGTCCGCGTGTCATACCCAGTGCCACATAAGTACCTATCTCTTTCTGTCTTCTGAAAATTGACAGTACCTGGGTATCAAACACCGCCAGCATAGCCATCATGAGGAGAATAGCCCATATTATTATACCCACGAAGCTTTTGGCTTTGATTATATTATCAATATCGGAGAGGAGTGTTTCCCTATCTTTGAAAACCCACTTGTCTGAATCAATGCTCCCCCACCCTTCTCTGCCGGTTATGATAAGAGTAGCCTCGCCGGGAAGGAGCATCATTTCGCTGACCTTATCAATCGAAAGCCATACCTGTCCTACATCAACCGTCGGAACGTTTGTATCAAAAATGGCAGCAATCCTTATCTCAGTCGCATCGAAGGTTCCGTTCTTATCTCTCCACCGGATAGTAACATAATCGCCCTCTTTAAGCTGTGTGCTTCCGGCCATTGATTTTCCGATAATAGCAGGTATATCAGTGTCATCTGATTTCAGTTTTAATGAGGGCAGAGCCAGCACTTCTTGTTCGGGGGAGATCCCCTTGATAAGCACTGACTGCATCCTCCCATTGGGATAAATAGTACCCTGAGAAATAAGCACTGGAACAAGTGACCCGCTGTTTACAGAATCAGTCAGGATATCCGGAATGGATCCATGACTATCAGAAAGAGTAAAAGGATCGTAAGGATCATAGGATACGTTCCAGTATTGACCTGCCCCGATCTCCCATTTGATCATATCATTTTTTGCCTGCCTGTCCCAGCCTTCAAGAAGTCCTTTTAGCCAGATAATCATTATAAATGCGAAAGAGAGGACAATAACATTCAGCCATGTTCGCAAACCTGCTCCCAGAAGGTTCTTTAATGCGAGTTTAAATGCCAGCATCTGATTATCACTCCATTAGTTTTTTTCAATTTTCTCATCCTTTACCACCTTACCGTCAAACAGGAAGATTTTCCTCTTTACGTAACCGATCACCTTATCATCATGCGTTGCGAATATAAATGTCGTGTGCAGCTCGCGGTTAAGTTTCTCCATGGTCTGCAATATATTATGAGAGTTGGCGGCATCGAGGTTCGCTGTTGGTTCATCGGCAAGCACAATAGCAGGTCTTTTGACCATTGAGCGCGCTATTGCAACGCGCTGGCTTTCACCACCCGATAGTTGAGCAGGTTTTGATTTTATCTTGTCGGTCAGTCCAACCCATTCAAGAGCATCAAGGACCATTTTCTTTCTCTTTGGTGCATCAATTTTCTGCAGCAGCAGAGGAAACTCCACATTTTCAAAAACAGTGTATACCTGAAAGAGATTGTAGCTCTGAAAAATGAATCCCAGCTGCGACTTTCGCATTGAAGCAGATGCCCCTGCAGAGAGGTTCCCGACTGATTCCCCAAGAATGATTGCTTTCCCTTCCGAGGGTACATCAAGCGTTCCGATAATATTAAGCAGTGTGGTCTTTCCTGATCCGCTGGGACCAATCAGACCGGCAAACTCGCCTCTTCCGAATGAAAGATCAATGCCGTTTAATGCGGTAAACCTGCCGCTTCCCATTGGATAATGCTTCTTAAGTCCTTCAATATTAATTATTACTTCATTATTCATATTGTGCTTTATCGTTAAATAGTTATATATCAAGTACAAGCATTATTTGTATACCCTTTCCAGCAAAAAGACTATTATTATCCGGGCTACCGTAAAGAATTAAAACATCTGGATTCCAGAAAGCCATAAAATAAAGGCTAATATAATCATATTTAAGTTGAAGGTTAAGGAAACTGTACCATTCCTTAATTTCCCAGTTGTAATAAACAATTCCTGAAATATTATGCGACACCGACAACGGGTAGCTTAATGCAAGGATTGAATAATTGCTTTTGATTTTTTCCTGCCCCTGATCAGGATTATTGCCATAATGAAAGAATTCTGAAATGAGATTCAGTCCGTTACCAAGTGAGAATGTGTAGTCCAATCCTATATTGTAATAGGTTTCCCATCTGCTCATCAGTGTATTATTCTTGTCGTTGAGGTTTTTAGAATATTCAAACCATAATCCAATGCCAAGGTCCCATTTGCCATCCAACGCCAGCCTGTTCTCACTGAAATGGGGCTCTGTTACAAGAGGCAATCCGGCATATACCTCTGAATAATCAGCAAGGCGATGATGATAGCTCATTGCTATCTCACCCCTGGGAACAGGAAGCTGGAACCGTCCTCCATATTCCGGAATATTCTTTACAGAAGGTACTGACTCCCATCCCTTAACTTTATCATTCCCATATAAAGTCCAGAGCCATATATTTATATTGTTACTGAAGTAATAACGTCCGAGCAGCCCGTAAATCCCGTCGGTCAGCTGCAAAGGGTCGCGGTAGTCCATTTTATCAAACCACATAAGAGGACGGAGAATGTTTGCTGAACCGAAATTAATCTTCTGTAGACCTGCCCTTAGCTCAAAATGAGATGTGGAATATCTTAACCACGCCCTGTATGGTTTAAAGCTATAATTTGCAGTATCAAAGTCAGATCCTGTGAAGAGCAGATTCCCGTAAGTATTGAAGGAAATCTCAGCATCGAGTTTGCTGTTTGAACCGGTCTTCCACCAGGGGCTGAGGGTTGGAATATACCTTACCCCGGTCTGGTATCTCAATGGATCCGAAAAGTTGAGTCCGGCCCAGCCGCTAATCTGGTTCTGAAAGTCAAGGCCTGCCTTCTGGCCTTTTACAGACTGAAAACCAATGAACAATATAACTGAAAGTATATATATGATTCTCCTGTTCACCTGAGCCAGATTTTCATTCTCGCGGTCTGTTCTTTAGTTTTTTGTAAACAGCAAAGAGGCTGTATTTATCAAGAGCGCGCCCCAGGCTTTTTCCCATCAGTATGAACTGAGAGACATCCTCCTCGGTGAACTCAATACCTTTTTTCTTCTTCAGTTCGATGAAACGCGCCAGGTCTTTGCGCATTGAAAACCAGAAAAAGAAGTTAATAAGTATCATGAACAGAGCATAGCGCCAGTCATTAAAGTAATACCAAAGCCAGAATATCATTAACACGTATCCGCCCCATCTCACTACAAGAACACTTCCCGTGACAAATCCCAGTACAGTGGCAGAGAGGTTCACCAAAAGCAACCCAAACCAGTTTATTACAAGAAGAATACCCAGTATCGGAGACTCTCCCCTGCCACCTTTAAAACGGTAGTAAACGGGAAGATTATGGCCAATAACTCCAAAAAGTGCAGTAAGCAGATAGTAAGGTTCTGAAGTGAATATAAGCCTGACCAGAAGCGTGGGAACCGCGACTTTTAGCATATCAGCAATTGAAGTAATGCAGCCATACCTGGCTCCGATTTTTTTTGTCACAAGTGTGGCGCTTACCAGATCTGATTCGAAGGTTTCTTCAGAATGAGGAACCGGTTCTGAAAAGGGTTCAATTTTTCGATTTTTTGTGACAATGAAATAGACAATGCGGGCAAACGACACTGAACCAATAAGATATCCGGTCACACAGCAAATAATTGCCAGCAGCCATGGTTTTTGAATAAGGAACGCAATAACTTCATTCATAATCATGGATAGTTAATACTCCGTTTGAACCATCTACTGTCGCTGTTAAACCGTTGCCAAGTGCGCATGCATTTTCTACTGAGACCAGTGCGGGAATTCCCATTTCACGTGCAATAATTGAGCAATGCGAGAGCATTCCACCTGTTTCAGATACAATTGCCCCCGCCTTTACGATTATGGATGTCCAGCTGACATCAGAAAATGGGATTAAGAGTACATCACCATTCCGGACTGCAGCAAAGTCTTCTGTTCGCTGAACAACTCTTGTTTTACCTCTGTAAATTCCGGATGATGTGCTGATACCGGAATGATTCTTCTCTCTCCCTTTTTCAAGAATCGGTGCTTCCTCTCCATAAATAACCTGAGGAAGGACAATATCCTTTGTTTCTGCCATTTCATTTTTCCGCTTTTGGATCACATCCTGGTATCGGTTCACATGTTCTGCCTGATTATTCTCCAGAATGCGATCAATCTCATCTTTTAGGAGATAGAAGATATCATATTCGGAGTCTATTATCCCCCTCCCGGCCAATTCTTTTCCGAGCATTATAAACAGCCTGCGAAAAAGACCATACCCAAATATATATAAGGAACTTATTTGTTCCCGATATAGCTTAAAGTTACCTGCTTTTTTATAAATTTTGCTTAAAGAACGACTGATCTGGAATCCTTTCTGCCGCATCTCATTCAGGGTATACATTCCGGATCTGTTTTCATCAGCGGAAGAGCTCATAATCATATTAAAAACCAGCTCGGGATTTTCCTCCCACTTGGGGACTGAGAAATCGTTACCGCTTTCGCTCAGATGGCCGAAATCTTTTAAAAATTTATCAAACTCTTTGACAATTTCATCAGCTTCTTTAATTGATCTGAGTTTTTCCAGAGAGACACACTTCTCTTTCAGGTTTTCAGGTAAATTATCGATTTGCTTTTTGATCTTTTGAATTGATGGGAGAGGGGTGTAGGAAATCAGTTGAGGGAAGTCCTGCCTGAAATCGAGTCTGACATAGTCAAGATTAACTTTATCCAGTTGTTTTTTAAGCTTCTTATGATAATATGACATCAGCATCGGGGTTACAATATTGAGGTATGCCAGTCTTTTCCCCTCATTAAACAGAGTAGAATAAATATCAGGATAAGAATTGATCATTAACTCTCCCTTCATTGACTCTTCTATTTTTATATATTTTGTTCTGAGTTCGTCGTAATCACTTAGGAAAGTCGTTTCGAATCGTAGTTTGGTGTAAATAAACCGTATTATCCTGAAAGTGTGTCTCAGACTTCTGAGACCGGGTTTAAAAGAAGGTCTTGAATTGTCATTCCTCGTCATCAGGTATTCCAGGCTGTCAGCCGACATTCCGAATTGGCTGAATATTTTTCCCAATTCAATGATGTTAAAATATGTTTGATAATAAAAAAGCTTTGCGAGATCTTCGGGCTTTACATCCAGGGGGCCGGTGATCTCTGAAAGCAGGTCTATCCATGTACCGTTAACCATCGGAATATTCACCGACCATACAAGAGGTTTTATCTGCCCGGGAAGCATTTCTTTGGCCATTTTATTGGAATATATCTGGATATCTTTTCGCCCTGTTATCTGTCTCAGTTGCAGATAGTAAATTTTCTTGCCGTCATAAGCCCACTCAATATCAATATGCGATCCGTAATACCTTTTCAGCTTAGCTGTATCTGCAGCTACCTGCCTGATAACAGAAAAATAGTGATGATTCTTATTTCCATCAAGAACCAGATCCCTTCTTATTCTCCAGCGCAAAGGTGTAATTCCCTTCTGAACAAGTTCCTCGCCGAATCCTTCAACAGCCTCAATGACAATTTCCTGCTGATTTGTGACAGGATTGCGGCTGAAACTGACTCCGGCCAGCTTTGACGAAATCATTTCCTGGATAATGACACCGCATTTTAATACAGAAATCTTGGTTTTTCTAAGATATTCATTATCACTTAATAACGATGACGAATTCCATACCTCCTGTACTGCTTTCAGAATATTTTCCGTTCCACTGACGTTCATCAGGGTTTGAAACTGACCTGCATAGCTGTACTCCTTCGTATCTTCAGCAGTTGTAGAGGAGCGAACTGCATATATAACATCCGGAAGTCGCATAATCTCCTCCCTGAGTTCTTCAAGTACGACTGAGCCCTCTTTGAGATACTTATCATAAGCACAGGTTGTTACCAGGAAAGTTACTGGGATGTTGAACCCATATCTGTGAAGAAAGATAAGGGAATTGGCCTTATTCCCGGTCTCATCTGCTTTCAGACCTGCTCTTAATCGCTTTATCAATGCAGGGTGTTTCATCTTGTTCCGGAACAGGAATATCGGGCCATTAAGATACAAATTATTCTGTTAAACATATTTCAGGATATCTGTTATTGAGGTCACTGCTGATTCTACAATATATTTGCGGTATGGACCAACCGGACATCCGGCATAGATGCCTGTCGTTTTTCCTTCCCGAAATGATCGTACCAGCGGCTTTTCCCAATCAGGATAAGGGACTGGCTCATTTGGATCGTAGCTGCTAAAAGCCTTGAACTTTTTTATAGCATGCAGGAACATGAGGTCCGTATTTTCGGCAATAAAATCTGTGGGAACCTCCAGTGCGTAGTCGAATCCTTCATTAATGGCTTTGCGATAGGCTGAGCAGGTTGAGAATTTGTTGTTTCCCGGATCCCAGTATTCATCTGCATACTCATCATCACTCCAGACCAGTTCCCATGGGCTTCCCCTTTTTTCCATCAGATTTCGCATCTCTCTTTCAAGTGGAACACGATATTCAGTCCCGCGTTTATCCTGAGTCTCCTTTTTGAATGGGTGACCATGTTTTGACAGGATCAGTAGGACTCTGGCATGGAGAGGTACATGAGCGAGTTGGTCCTGGATTATCCTCACATACGCCTCACGCATTGCCGGCTGGTTGCCTAATTGATCGGCACAGATGAACTTAGCCCGCTTTTTCACAAAGCTGAAAACCCTTGGCAGGGCATAGGCATACTCCTCGAAGTCGGAGTACACCGGATTACAAAAACACTGGTAAATGATTGTTTTGCAGCCTTTATCCAAAAGGTATTCAACAGCCTGACTTAATGATTCTTCATAGATGTATTGAGCATGACAGAATTCGGCTTGAGGGAATTGCTTTTTAAGGGCAGTGACTGTTTCTATATAGATACTTTTGCACTGGTACTCCCAGGCTACTTTTTTCTCAGGAAGGAGGTGTCCATAGTACCAACCAACAACTTTTGCCCCTGTCTTCTGGCATACATCAGGTGCACCGCCCTTACCATCACCGGTATAGAGAAAGTACCCGTGATCCGAAGGATTCTTTTTCATTCCCGGCGGGCGCCATTTAACTTCGCATTCAACATATGGACGACCATCGCGGTTATTGAATGAGCCGTTCATATCAACCAGATGAAGCGGAACAAATGGTTCTCTTGCCAATGGATTTAACGGATCAATCAAAGCGATTCCCCTGTCGGCCAGAACATAAGGTTGAAGAAAAACCGGCAAGGAGTAAAGAAAGACATGGTCCATAAAATTTATGTAAAATTCAGGTTTATAAACCTCCGGCATCCCTAATTCTGA
>Ga0209254_10005217_pt1 | contig 11938 bp, 9 predicted proteins | sample FrelakmetDIP11DI_FD_187148 | JGI IMG/M metagenome (GOLD analysis project Ga0209254, IMG submission 187148) | Freshwater lake sediment microbial communities from the University of Notre Dame, USA, for methane emissions studies - DIP11 DI (SPAdes)... | ecosystem: Environmental > Aquatic >... | reverse complement strand
CCGCCCGCTCGTCGGGTTGCGGCCAGCGCGCGCGGCCTGCTCCGTACGGCTCGTCCGCCGCCAGGCCCGCCCCGCGGCGATCCCTAATCGCGGCCTCTCATCCAGTCCCCAGCCCCTAGCGCCTAGCCCCTAGCCCCTAGCCCCTACATCCTATACAGCATCAAATAAATGACCACCCCCGTCACCGACACGTAGAGCCAGATCGGCAGCGTCCAGCGGGCAATCGCCGCGTGACGCTCGAACCGTCCCTGCAGGGCCCGCGAGAGGGTGATCAGGACCATCGGCACGATGGCGGCCGCCAGCACGACGTGCGTGAGGAGGATGAAGAAGTAGACCGCGCGGATTGGCCCAGTACCGGTAAACGGCCTCGAGCCGGCATTCGCGTGGTAGATGACGTAAGAAATCAGGAAGAGCGCGGACGCGGCGACTGCGGCCAGCATGGATGCGCGGTGCGCCGCGATCCGGCGCCGGCGGATGAGCACGTAGCCGGTGACCAGGAAGACCGCGGCCACGCCGTTCAGCGAGGCGTTCAACGCCGGCAACTCGGACACGTTCATGAGGTCACACCCGGTTGAAGACCATCAGGATCCACAGCAGGGGCAGGTAGAGGATCGAGCCGAAGAAGAGCCGCCGCGCGTCGGCCGCGGTCCGGAACTGCGCGAAGCGGCCGGCCAGCGCCAGGAAACCGAGTCCCATCACCGCCGCTCCGACCAGGTACACGTTTCCGGTCATGCCGGCAGCCGTCGGGGCCAGACTCACCGGCAGCAGGGCTGCCGCGTAGAGCACCGCCTGCCGGCCCGTCGACCCGCCGTCGGGTTCGACGATGGGCAGCAGGGGAAACCCCGCCCGCTTGTAGTCTTCGCGGTACATCCACGCGATGGCCAGGAAGTGCGGCATCTGCCAGAGAAAGACGACGCAGAAAAGGATCCAGGCCTCGATCGACAGGTTTTCACGGACCGCCGCCCAGCCAATCATGGGCGGCAGCGCGCCCGGGACGCCGCCCACGACGGTGGAGAGCGACGTTCGCTTCTTGAGCGGCGTGTAGAAGACCGTGTAGGTGAGCAGCGTGATGAACGCGACCGCGGCCGCGAGCAGGTTCACCGCGACGGCCAGCTGAACGAGTCCGGCGACAGACAGGACAATGGCGAAGGCCCTGGCGCGCCCCGGCGCGATGCGCCCGCTCGGCAGGGGCCGCGTGCGCGTCCGCCGCATCAGGCCGTCGGCTTCGACCTCGAGCAACTGGTTGAAGGCCGACGCGCCGCTGGCGACCAGCGCCGTGCCGATCAGGGTGTGCAGCAGCAGCGCCCAGCCCAATCCCCTGGGCGCGGCCATGTAGTAGCCCGCGAGCGTGGTCGCCACGACGAGCACGTTGAGGCGCGGCTTGGCCAGCGTGACGTAGTCGCCCGCCTGTCCGCCCTTTGCAGCCGCCGGCTCCGTGGTGACAGGTTCCATCTTGAATTCCAGGAGTCCCGGAACGGGACCTGTCACCTTCTCCTTCGGGGCGGCGCCTTCTTCCTTGCCGGGGCCTTGGCGACGGGCGCCTTGGTGGCCGCGGAAGCCGCCATGATGCCCGCTTCCACGAGCTTGCGATCAATCCGATCGGCAACCCAGTGCGGATCCCACCACTCGACAGGGTTGACGGGCCGCCCGGCCACCAGAACGGTGAAATGCAGGTGGTCGCCTCCCGCGAGTCCCGTGCTGCCGCTGCGCCCGATGATTTCGCCCCGGTTGATCCGGTCGCCCGCCTCGACGGTGATGCTCGAGAGGTGCGCGTAGAGCGACTGCACGCCCATCCCGTGGTCGATGATCACGCAGTTGCCGAAGATGCCCAGAAAGGCGGCGAACGACACGTGTCCGGTATTCGACGCCGTGATCGCCGCTCCGCGCGTGGACGCGAGGTCGGCGCCGAGGTGGACCTGCTGGTCGATATCGCGGCCGTTGTACACGTAAGTCCGGTGGTCGGCGAAGACCGCCTCCGGACTTGCCCGCCCCATCCGAGTGAACGCCCCGCTCCACAGTCGTTCAGGCGATGTCGCGCGCGCCAGTTCCTCGATCTGGGCCTCGTTGGCGCGTCGCAAGTCGCCGTTGATCCTGAGAAACGCCTCGAGGCGCTCGTCCGGCGTCCCGACGGGCAGCTGCATCGAGGGTGTCGCCGCGAGGATGGCCGGGACCACCTGCTTGAAGAAGGCGTCGGTCACGTTCAGGCGGCGCCGGGCGAACTGCGCGGTGAAAACCCGGTAGGCGAACTCGGCGGTGGCGGTGTTCCCCGCCGGATCGCTGGCGACAAGGCGAATCGGCGTGGTGATGTCCTGGTCGTGCAGCAGGCCGAAAAACGCGACGCGCAGGTCGGGATCGACCGGCCGCTCGCCGGCGGGCCTGGCGCCGGCGGCTCCCGCGGCGGGGAAGCCCGGGTAGAAGCGATTTCCCGCCTGCACCCCCGAAGTCGCGTCGGCGGGCGTGACGCGGTACACGACCATCTCGGCACCGCCGTGATTGACGTAGTGATGCATGGACACCACGGCGAGTTTCGGCGGTGTGAGGCGCACGGCCAACTCGCGCGTCTCCACCGTGTCGGCGCGCCGCATGCCGAAGAGCACGCCCCGCGACGCGGTGACCACCAGACGGGCGGGGCCGTCGCGAAGGCCGGCGAGGGCGCTCGACGGGCTCTCCTGCGTGACACGAATGCGGTCAGGGGTCTCCTGGCTGAAGCGGGCCGCACCGGGCGCGTCGAGCGAGAAGAGCGGGAACACGCGTCCCAGTTGCTCGACCGAGACTTCGAGCCGGCGCAGTCTCGTGCCCACCGAATCGACGGTCACGTCGAGGGCGACGGGACCGCCGCCGATCGCGGCTGGCTTCTCGATCTGCACCAGCGGGCCGGGTTCCTGGCCGGCATAATAGAAGACGAGCGCGCCGCCGGTAATCAGCAGGACGAGCGCGGCGACGACGACAGCCTTGAATGACATAGGGCGCGGAACTTGACCGGATACGAGGCCGACGGGTAATATTAGAGATTCCTAACCGGTGTGTGCCGGTATCGTCTAGGGGTTAGGACACGTGGTTCTCAGCCACGGGACCGGGGTTCGAATCCCCGTACCGGTACCAATCATCATACATTTCCTTTGCCAACCGGCCCCGTGCTTTGACGGGGCCGTTCACATTTCCGAGCTCTTCACCGCGCTGTCCCTGCCCAGGCCAGTGCCGCGATAGCCGTATCCTGGAATCCGACGCCGGTCAGGTCGCAGATCGTGACCTCATCGTCGCGCGTCCGGCCCGGCTTGCTGCCGGCCACCAACTCGCCCAGTTGCCCCCTGACATCCGTCTCGCGCAGCAGCCCGGCGGAGAGCGCGTGCGACAGTTCGCCGAACCGCGCGCACTGGCTGAGGCGATCGACGACGACGATGTCGGCCCGGGCCAGGCAGGCCGCCTCGAGTTCCTGCTTTCCCGGCGAGTCGGCGCCGACCGCCGTGACGTGCACACCGGGCTTCAGCCAATCGGCGCGGACCAGGGGCTTCTGCGAAGGGGTCGCCGTGATGAGGATGTCCGCCTGCCGGCACACCTCCTCGGGCGACGCGCAGGCTTCGGCCTCGATGCCCCATGCGGCGCGCATCTCCGCGCAAAACTGGTCCAGGCCCGGCGAATCGATGCTCCAGGCGGCGAGCCGCGTGAAGCGTCGGACCTCGCGGAGGCAAGCAATCTGGTGACGCGCCTGGACGCCCGACCCGATCACGCCGACGGTGTCCACGTGACGGCGCGCCAGACAGTCGGCCGCGACCGCGCCAGCCGCGCCCGTGCGGATGTCGGTCAGGAATCCGTTGTCGAAGAGCAGCCCCGTCGGCATCCCCGTGGCGGCGTCGAAAAGCGCCATCATGCCGGAACCTGTCGGCAGCCCGAGGGCCGGGTTGTCGTAGAATCCGGAAGCCACCTTCACGGCGATGAACGGCACGCCGTCGACCCACGCGGTCTTGACGTGGAACTCGCCGCGGGTGCCGGGAATCGGCAGGTTGATGACCGCGGGCACGCGGGTCCGGCCCTCGCCGTCCGCGCGGAACGCGTCGCGGATGGCGGAAACGGCGGCGGCGGGCGTCACGGCGGCGCGCAATGTCTGTTCGTCGAGGCTGGGCAGGCTCACCCGGCCATTCTCCGGCCGGACATGGGGCGGGCGCAAGGGGAGCAGGAGTCCTGATGGAACGTGTGCTGCGGCGGCTCCTGATTGGATGCGCGATTGGCGCTGCGTCGGCGGCGCTGGCCTGGGCCCTCGGCTTCACCACCTTCTTCAGAACGATCGAGCTCAAGACGTACGACCATCGCGTGCGCATGACGGCCGCCCCGGAGACGGCGCGGCACGACATCGTGCTCGTTGGCATCGACGACGGCAGCATCAGGCGCCTCGAACCGGAAGTCGGCCGCTGGCCCTGGCCGCGCGTGGTCCACTCGCACGTGGTCGACTTCCTGGCGCGCGGACCGGCGAAGGTCATCGTCTACGACGTCCTGTTCACGGAGCGGCAGCAGGGATCGTTCGAGATCGGCGGGACGAGGTGGACCGGCGAGGAGTCGGACCTCGCGCTGGCCGCCTCGGCGTCGCGCGCGGGCAATGTCGTGTTCACGGCCGACGTGACGGCGGACGAGACGGCCCTCCTGGACACGCGCGGCGTCGGCAGGCTGCGGTCGGGCCAGCCGTTTGCCGCCGATCCGGCGTTCGAAGCGCGTCCGGGCGTCATCCTGCCCTACGACGAATTGACCGACGCCGCGGCGGCGGTGGGCCACAGCTTCACGATCTACGACCCGGATGGCCCGGTGCGGCGTTCGGCTCCGTTCGTGCGCGTGGGCGACGTCGGCGTGCCGTCACTGGCCGTCGCCGCGGCGATGCTGGCGGGGTCAGTGCCGATGGAAGCGATCCGGCGCGAGAATGGAACGCTCAGAGTGGGGCCGGCGTCAGCCCCGCTGGTGCCCGCGCGGATTCCAAGTTTCTACGGCCCCGCCTCGATCGCCGAGCGCATGCTGATCCGGTTCATGGGCCCGGTGCTGACCGATGGCAAGGCGACCTATCAAGACTTCAGTTTCTACGACCTGTTCTACTCGGAGCTCCAGATCGTCGCGGGCGGGAAGCCGGAGGTGGACCCGGCCGTGTTCCGCGACAAGATCGTCGTCATCGGCACGACCGCCGCGGGCCTGCGCGACCTGTTCACGGTCCCGTTCTCCGAAGGCAGCATGCCGGGCATGGAGGTGCACGCGAACATCATCGACAACCTGATCTCTCAGCGCTTCATGCGGCCGATCGGCTCCGGCTGGAACCTCCTGGTGCTGATCGCCTGCGCGCTGGCGGTCGGCATCGCGGGCGCTTCGCTGGCCGTGTGGCAGGCGGCGGCCATCGCGGCCGGGGTCGTTCTGGCGGTCGGCTGGGTGTCCCTCGTGCTGTTCGGCCAGGGCGTGTGGATGGAGGTGGCGGCCCCGGTCGTGGCCGTGGCATTCGCCACCTTCGGGGGCACGGCCTACCAGTACGTGGTCGAAGGGCGCGAGAAGCGGCAGGTCAAGCGGATGTTCTCGCGCTTCGTGTCCAGAGACGTGTACGCGCAGCTGATGGCCGACCCCTCGAGCGCGCGGATCGGCGGCGCGCGGCGGGAGATGTCCGTGCTCTTCGCGGACATCCGCGGCTTCACGACCTTCACCGAGCGGGGCCGTCCCGAAGACGTGGTGGCGCAGCTGAACGAGTACTTCTCGCGCATGGTGGAGGTGGTGTTCGCGCACCGCGGCACGGTGGACAAGTTCGTCGGCGACATGGTGATGGCGCTGTTCGGCGCGCCGCTCGCCGACCTGGACCACGCGGACCACGCCGTCCGGGCGGCGCTCGGCATGCTCGACGCGCTCGGCGGCCTGAACGCGCGCTGGGCCGCGGAGGGGCGCCCGCAGCTCGAGATCGGCATCGGCGTGAACAGCGGCGACATGGTGGCGGGCAACATCGGGTCCGACACGATCATGAGCTATACGGTGATCGGCGACGCGGTGAACCTGGGATCGCGGATCGAGTCGCTCAACAAGGAGTACGGCACCCGCCTCATCATCAGCGACAGCACGCGGGCGCGGCTGCAGGGGCGGTATGATATGAAGCCGTTGGGAACTGTCACAGTCAAAGGCAAGTCCGAGCCGGTGAACATCTTCGAGGTGATCGCGCGGCTGGACCGCCAGGAGTAGCCCCGTGGTGAGCCGACCAACAGCGACGCTGATTGCCGCCGCAGTGCTGGCCGCGGGCCTGGCCGCGCCGGCCGCCGGCTGGCCCCAGATTCCGGGCCTCCCGAAATCCAAGGAACTCACCGAGGTGATGAAGCGGGCGAACCAGCTCCGCGACCTCCAGATCACCGAGGCCGAGGAGATCAAGCTGGGCGCGGATGTCAGCGCGCGCGTGCGCGAACGCTACGGCGTGGCGCAGGACGCCGCGGTCCATCGCTACGTGACGCTGGTCGGCACGCTCCTCGCGAAGAAGAGCACGCGGCCGAACCTGCCGTTCAAGTTCGTCGTGCTCGACACGGACGGCGTGAACGCCTTCGCCGCCCCCGGCGGATTCATCCACATCACGCGCGGCGCGCTCGGGCTGATGGCGACCGAGGCGGAGCTCGCCGGGGTGCTGGCCCACGAGATCTCACACGTCGCCGAGAAGCACACGATCCAGTCCATCCAGAAGAACAAGCTCGTCCAGATCACCGCCGAGGAGAGCATCACGAAGAACCCGGAACTGTGGGGCAAACTCGTCGACGCGACCTCCGACCTCGTGATGGCCGGCTTCGGACGGGCCGAGGAGATGGAGTCGGATCGCGACGGCCTCGCGATGGCCGAAGCCGCGGGATACGCCCCTGGCGGGCTGAGCGATTTTCTCACGCGGCTTTCGGATCGGAACAAGAGTACCGCCGGCAAGCAGGGCCTGTTCGCGTCGCATCCCGAGATGAAGGAGCGCCTCGCGACGCTCGACCGGGAGATCAAGGCGAAGAAGTACGCGTCCACCGCGGTCCTCGCCGACCGGTACAAGGCCAGCATCTCGTATACCGCCAGGCCGGTGACCGAGATTGCCACGATCGAAGCCGGCTCGGCCGGGCTGGCCGGCGGCACGGCGAAGCCCGCCGAGGCGCCCAAGAAGAAGGGCTTCGGTCTGGGTTCGCTCATGAAGCCGGGCGGGACCGGGAAGAAGTCGGCGGAGGTGACCGGCTCGGCCGCGTCCCGAGGCGTGGACACCGAGCGCAACGCGAAGGGCGGACCCGTCAAGACGATGGTGTCGGTGAAGGTGAGCCCGGCGGAGCTGGACGCCTTCAGGAAGGAAGGGCAGCTCAAGCTGTGACCGACGTCGCCGTGCGCATCGTCATCGGTTCCGCCGTCCTCCTGCTGGCGCTGGCCATCCGCGGCGCCAGCGTCAACCGCCTGGTCCGACGCAAGCTCCGCCTCTCGTTCTTCCTGGCGCTCGCGTACATCCTCGTCTCGGTCTTCCTCGGCCGGTATGCGCTCTCCCCCGACATGGCGGCTCGCGTGCTGTCGGTGATCCAGCTGTCGATGGCGCTGGCGATCATCAACCTGATTGTCGTCGTCGCCATCAACCCGCTGCGCGCCGACCACGTGCCGGAGCATTTCCCGATCATCGTTCAGGACACGATTATCATCGGGCTGTTCCTGGTGGTGGCGACCGTGGCGATGCAGGAGAAGTTCCTCACCACGTCGGCCGTCGGCGCCGTCGTCATCGGCTTCGCGTTGCAGGACACGCTCGGCAACATGTTCGCGGGCCTGGCGATCCAGGTCGAGAAGCCGTTCCGCGTCGGGCACTGGATCACAGTCGGGCCGTTCGAGGGCCTCGTCACCGAGGTGACGTGGCGCGCGACGAGGATCCGGACCAAGGCGGGCAACCTGGTCGTCCTGCCGAACGCGTTCATGGCGAAGGAGGCCATCACCAATTACTCGGAGCCCACCGCGCCGACGCGGCTCGAGGTCGAGGTGGGCGTGAGCTACGGTGTGCCACCCAACCAGGTGAAGGCCGCGATCGCCGAGGCGCTCCGCAACGCGCCTTTGGCATTGACGGCGCCGGCGCCTGACATCCTCGTCAGAGACTTCGGCGCCTCCGCCGTTGTCTACCTGGTGCGGTTCTGGATCAACGATTTCGAGCAGGACGTCGCGGCGCGCGACGAGGTGCGGTCGGCCATCTACTACTCGCTGAGGCGCCACGGGTTCGAGATCCCGTACCCGATGCAGATCGAGATCCCCAGGCCGGAGGAGCCCGAGCGCGCGTCGGAACGCATCGACCGGGTGAGCGGCATCCTCGCCCCGGTCGCGCTGTTTGCGCCGCTCGCCCCCGAGCAGCGCGACGAGCTCGCGGCGCGGGCCGTCGAGCGGATCTACGGGCAGGGCGAGAAGATTGTCTGCCAGGGGGAACCCGGCGGTTCGATGTTCGTCGTTCACCGCGGTCGCGTCCGGGTGGTCGAATCGTCAGGGCGGGAACTGGCGGCGCTCGAAGCCGGCGGCTACTTCGGCGAGATGTCGATGCTGACCGGCCAGCCGCGATCCGCGACCGTCGAGGCCGTGGAGGAGTGCCAGGTGGTGGAGTTGACCGCGGCATCGCTCCGGGAGGTGGCGCTGGCCAACCCCGAGGTGGTGACGCGAATCAGCGCCGTGGTGGCCGATCGCCAGGCCGACCTCGACCGGCAGAAGGCCGAGGCCGCCGCCGGCCGGCCGGCTGTCGCCGAGGCGCAGCGCTCGCTGCTCACGCGCATCCAGGCGTTCCTGCGCCTCCCGAACCTCCTCGGCGACTGACTCCGCTTGTCGGACTGCTGGAGGAGATCATGCGTGGTGTGGCGCGGTCGGCTCTCGTGGCTCTGTGCGCCGGCCTCATCGGCGTCGCCGGACTCGAGTCCCAGGAGCTCCCACGGGCCCGGGACCGCGTTCCGGCGCCGGTGTTCGCCGATTCGCAGCGGGTCGCGAAGCTCGTGTCGGCCTTCCCGGAGATCGACCGTCTGTTCAAGGATTTCGCCGAGCGGTCACGCGTCCCCGGCATCGCGTACGGCATCCTCATCGACGGCCGCCTGGCGCACGCGGGCGCCGAGGGCTACCGCGACGCCAGGACGAGAGCGCCGGTGGATGCCGACACGGTGTTCCGCATCGCGTCGATGACGAAGAGCTTCACCGCGCTCTGCATCATGCGGCTGCGGGACGACGGGAAGCTCTCGCTCGACGATCCGGCCGAGCGGTACGTCCCCGAACTGGCCGGTCTCGTCTACCCGACGGCCGATTCGCCCCGCATCACCATCCGGCACCTGCTGTCTCATGCGGAGGGATTTCCGGAAGACAACCCCTGGGGCGATCGCCAGCTCGCGGCCACCGACGCCGGCATGGCCGCCTTGATGACGCGGGGGATTCCGTTCTCTACGGCGCCCGGCACGGCTTACGAGTACTCGAACTACGGCTTCGCGATTCTCGGGCGCATCGTCGCCAACGTCTCCGGGCAGCCGTACCGCCGGTACTTGCGGGCCAACATCCTCGAGCCGCTCGGAATGAAGTCGACCACGCTCGAGGCCGCGGAGGTTCCGCCGGAGAGGCTGGCTCACGGCTACCGGCTCGAAGGCTCCGAGCTGGTGGACGAACCGGCGCTGCCTGACGGCGCCTTCGGGCCCATGGGCGGCATGCTGACGTCCACGCGCGACCTTGCCGCCTACGTCGGCTTCCTCGCGTCGGCGTGGCCCCCTCGCGACGGGCCCGACTCCGGGCCGGTCCGGCGTTCCTCGCTGCGCGAGATGCAGCAGGTGTGGCGACTGTCGCCCGCACGGGTCTTCCGCGACGGCGTCGACGCGCCGCTGCAGCTCACAGCCGGGGGCTACGGCTTCGGCCTCCGCGTGTGGCAGACATGCGGCCTGTCGCACACGGTCGCGCACAGCGGGGGGCTGCCAGGCTTCGGATCGCACATGCGCTGGCTGCCGGAGCACGGCGTGGCGATTATCGCGATGGGCAATCTCACTTACACGAGCTGGGGCCGGGTCACTGAGGACGCCCTCGACGCGCTGGCGCGGACCGGCGGCCTGAAGCCGCGGACGCCGCAGCCATCAGCGGCCCTCGTCGATGCCCGGGCGGTCATCATCCGGCTCATCGACCGATGGGACGACGGCGAAGCGGGCGCCATCGCGGCGGACAACCTGTTCCTGGACGCACCCGCGGACGCGCGGCGCCGGCAGGTCGAGGCGATCAGGGCCCAACTGGGCGCCTGCCGCGCCGATGGCGCCTTCGATGTCGAGAATGCCCTCCGCGGAACGTGGAAGATGACATGCGACCGCGGGTTTCTCCGCGTCGCGATCACGCTCGCGCCGACGATGCCGCCGCGGGTGCAGTCCTGGCAGATGGCGGCGGTGGGACAGCTGCCGGCGTCGATCGACGCGGCGGTCACGCGCATCGCCGGACTGATCGGCCGGCCGGACCCCGCCGCGCTGGAGGGGCTGATCGCTTCAGGCACCGACGCCGGGGCGGCGTCCCGGCAGTTGCACGCGGCCTCGGCATGGGGCGCTTGCAGGCCGGACGAGGTACTCTCCGGCGGCAGCGACCGGAGCGCCAGGGTTCGGCTCGCGTGTTCGCGAGGAAGCCTGGACCTGACCGTTGACGTCGAGCCCGCCACCGGCAAGGTGCGGACCCTCGCGCTCGCGCCCGCGGGAAACACGACCTGCTCCCAGTAGGACCGGCTTCCTCACCTGCGTGCGGCGGCCCCTGCTGCCGGTTTCCTGGCCTGCAAGGGGCCGCCCGGGCCATGTGGCGGCCGGGGAGCCATCGGAGCTATCATCAAAGAGACCCTGGGATGCGGTTTCACAGCCCGTTCACGCGGCGCGCTCGTACCGCCGCGCGCAGGCTATGAAACCGTCTCGATTCATTCCAGGGCGTTCCGAGACGGGGCATTTCTATGACGCTCGACACAGGCAACTGGCGCGCCGTCGTGGCGCGCTACCAGCAACCGGACGTCCGCCGGGCGGTCACCCAGATGGTCACGACACTGGTGCCGCTTGCCGCGATGATGTATCTGATGTACCTCTCGCTCGCCTGGTCCTACTGGCTGACGCTCGCCCTCGCGCTGCCGACGGCCGGCTTCCTGGTGCGGACCTTCATCATCATGCACGACTGCGGGCACGGCTCGTTCCTGCCCTCGCAGAAGTGGAACAACGTGGTGGGCTGGGTGACGGGCGTGCTGACGGCCACTCCCTACAGTGAGTGGCGGCACGAGCACGCGATTCACCATGCGACCGCCGGCGACCTCGACCGCCGCGGCCACGGAGATATCGCCACGCTGACGGTCGACGAGTACCTCGCGCGCGGCCCGTGGGGCAGGCTGCGGTACCGGCTCTACAGGAACCCGCTCACGATGCTGGCGGTCGGGCCCCTGTACCTCATGCTCGGCCAGCGCATCCCGGGACGGGTCAAGTCGAGCGGGTCTCCGAAGACCAGGAGCGTCTGGTCCACCAATCTCGGCATCGCGGTGATTGTCACCGTGCTCGCGATGGTCATCGGCCTGCAGGCGGTGCTCCTCGTCTACCTCCCCGTGGGCTATCTCGCCGCCGGCGCTGGCGTGTACCTGTTCTTCGTGCAGCACCAGTTCGACGACGCGTACTGGCAGCACCACTCGAACTGGGACTACGCGACGGCGGCCATCATGGGCTGCTCCTATTTCAAGCTGCCACTCGTACTGCGGTGGATTACGGGCAACATCGGGCTGCACCACGTCCACCACCTCGCGCCGCGCATACCCAACTACAACCTGCAGCGCGCCCACGACGAGAATTCGATCTTCCACCAGGCGCCGACCATCAGTCTGGCGCAGAGCGTAAGGATGCTTCGCCTCGCTCTCTGGGATGAACAGCGGCAGCGGATGGTGGGATTCGCCGACCTGCGGTCGCCGCAGCGCGCCTGAGACCGGGACACGGAGAGGCGGGGGTCAGAC
>Ga0209254_10005215_pt1 | contig 11940 bp, 14 predicted proteins | sample FrelakmetDIP11DI_FD_187148 | JGI IMG/M metagenome (GOLD analysis project Ga0209254, IMG submission 187148) | Freshwater lake sediment microbial communities from the University of Notre Dame, USA, for methane emissions studies - DIP11 DI (SPAdes)... | ecosystem: Environmental > Aquatic >... | reverse complement strand
CTAGAGCCGCTCGACGTGGTCGATCATGCGCCGGCGCATCGCCGCATCGGGCAGGCGCCCGCGTGAGGCGCCCATGTTCTCGCGCACGTGCGCGACGCTCGACGTCGCAGGAATGGCGCAGGTGACGTCGGGGTGGGACACGATGAACTTGAGCAGGAGCTGGGCCCAGTTGGCGCAGTCGATGTCGGCCGCCCAGGCGGGCAGCGGATGGCGTGCCACGGACCGGATGAGCGCCCCTTCGCGGAACGGCCGGTTGGCGATCACCGCAATGCCGCGGTCGCGGGCCACCGGCAGGATGCGTTCCTCGACCTCGCGATCGAGCACGTTGTAGGTGACCTGCACGAAGTCGATGGGGTGGCCGCGCATCACCTCCTCGATTTCGCGGTGGCGGCGGCCTTCGGAGGTGGTGATGCCGACGTACCGGACCTGCCCCGCCGCCTTCATCTCGAGCAGGACGGGCAGATGCGCCTGCCAGGACAGCAGGTTGTGCACCTGCATCAGGTCGAAGCGCGGCACGCCCCAGCGCCGGCGCGATTCCTCCATCTGCTCACGCCCCCGGGCGCCCGAGCCGATCCACACCTTGTCCGCGGAGAACAGGCTGCGCTGGACGCCGAGCTTCGCCAGCCCGTGGCCGATGACCTCCTGCGACGAGCCGTACATGGGCGACGAGTCGATCATGCCGCCACCCGCCTCGAAGAATGCGCGCATGACCGCCGCGCGCTGGTCGCGGGCAGGCGGGTCGTTGCCGACGTTGAAAGTGATCCACGTGCCCAGGCCGACGACCGGCACCGCCTCGCCGCTCGACGGAATGCGGCGGGTCAGCAGGTCGCCCCGTGGCAGCGAAGCGAGGGCCGGCAGCGAGACGGCGCTCGCCCCGAGCGCCCAGAGCGCACCGAGCAGGCGGCGGCGGTAGCGGTCGGGCATCCTGCTCATGCGGGCGGGTCTAGCGCTGACGCCAGGCGCGCAGTTCGGGCGGGACGTCCGGTCCGCGATCCTCGGGCCGCGGCCCCCCCATGGCCCACGCGATCGCCAGGCCGGCGAGAAACCCGCCGATATGCGCGCCATGCGCCACGCCTCCGCCTCCACCCCCGCCGAGGACGAAGGGCACGATGTTGTCGAGGATGAGATACATCCACAGCACCAGACTGGCCGGCAGCATCCTCGTGCCGACCAAGAACGGGAAAAGGAAGATGAAGACCTTCACGTAGTGCTTCGGGAACCAGCGCAGGTAGAAGCCGAGCACCCCGGAAATCGCGCCCGACGCGCCGATCATGGGCACGTCCGAGCCCAGGTTGAAGACGGTCTGGAAGGCGACCGCCGCCACGCCGGTCAGCAGATAGGCGAGCAGAAACCCGATCGGGCCGAGTCGATCCTCGACGTTGTTCCCGTAGATCCAGAGGAACAGCATGTTCCCGGCGAGGTGCATGAAGCCCGCGTGCAGGAACATGGATGCGAACAGGTCCGTGACGTTCATCGCCGACGCACGGAAGCCGTAGCGGTACACGAACAGGTCGTACTGGGTAAGCTGGCGCGTGACCTCGGCGAGGCTCGTCCCCGGCGGCAGCCGCGTCTGCAGCGAGGCCAGCAGCTCGGCGAGCTGCGGGTCCGCCGGATTCACCGGTTGCGCAGACAGCGGCACGGTGAACAGCACGTACACGGCGACGTTCGCCAGGATCAGCAGCACCGTCATCCAGTGCCAGCCGCGCGGATTCGGGTAATCGCCGATGGGAAAGAACATGTGCCGCGTCCGGGAGGGCGTAAGGCCGCATCGTAGCGCTACTCCCGCGCCGATAGGCCCCGAGGCCGCATGCCGGAAGCGGCGCATGGATTCGCTCTGGCGGGGATCGGCTATGCTTGGCGCCATCCACGAGGAGGCGGATCACCGCGAAGCATATGAGTCGACCCGGCACACGTGAAATCCTGATCGTCGGCGGCGGCATCGGCGGCGTGGCCGCCGCGATCGCGCTGGCCAAGTGCGGATGGCGCTCGCGCGTCCTGGAGAAGGCGCCCGAATTCGGCGAGATCGGCTACGGCATCCAGCAAGGGCCGAACGCCTATCGCATGCTCGACTGGCTCGGCGTCATGAAGGCGCTGGAACCGCAGGCGGTGTTCACGCGCAACCTGATCCTGATCGACGCGCTCACCGATCGCGAGCTGGCGCGTATCGACTGCGGCGAAGCCTTTCGTCGGCGCTACGGCGCGCCCTACACGGTGGTGCACCGCCGCGACCTGCACGGCGCCCTGCTCGATGCCTGCCGCCAGCGGGACGAGATCTCGCTCCACACGTCCAAGGAGCTGGTGGAGTTCACCGATCGCGGCACGAGCGTCGTGGCGCGGTTCGCGGACGGCTCCGAGTACGAAGGCGCCGCGCTCATCGGGGCCGACGGCCTGCGCTCGCGCGTGCGCGAGCTCGTCATCGGCGACGGTCCGCCCCGGCCCGCCGGGCACGTCACGTTTCGCGGCGTGGTGCCGCTCGACCAGATCCGCGACCAGTCGCACTTCGACGACATGGTGATCTGGTGCGGCCCGGACCTCCATTTCGTCCAGTACCGGCTGCGCGGCGGCACGGTGATGAACAACGTCGCCACCATCGTGAGCCGGAAGTTCGCCCGCGGCGAGCGCAACGACTACGGTGGCCCGGACGAGCTGATGGAGACGTTCGCCCGAACCACGCCGCATGTGCAGGAGATGCTCTCCTGCGTCGGCAAGGACAAGAACTGGCTGCTCCACGACCGCGACCCGCTGCCCGGCTGGACACGGGGCAACGTCACGCTCCTTGGCGACGCGGCGCACCCCACGCTGCAGTACCTGGCGCAGGGCGCCTGCATGGCCATCGAGGATGCCGTCGTGCTCGCGGCGAAGCTGCGCGGCGCGGCCAGCGAGGTGGGCGCCGCCCTGCAGGCCTACGAGCAGGAGCGCTACCTGCGCGCCATCCGCGTCCCCATCACGGCGCGCATCTTCGGCGGCATACTGCACTGCGACGGCGGGGCGCGAGATCTGCGCAATCATCTGCTGGCGCAGCGCGCGCCCGACACGAGCTGGGAGTTCGACTGGCTCTACAAGGGCATTGAGGTGCCTGCGTAGGCGTTGCGGGTCGCAACGCGTCACCCGGACCCTATGCCAGGAAGGTATGGACAAGGCCGACGAGGGCGCAGGCTCCGATCACCCTCATGACGCTCTGCTTGTATCTCCACAAGGCGACGAACGCCGCCACGGAGATCAGCGCGTAGAACCACTCGAAGCCGCCCGAGAACGGCGCTGTCGCCGTCGCCCTCGGGAATGCGACGTGCCAGGCGAAGAACAGCGCGAGATTCAGCACCACGCCCACGATCGCCGCGGTGATGCCCGTCAGGGGAGCGGTGAACTTCAGATCGCCGTGGGTGGATTCGACCAGCGGCGCGCCCGCCAGGATGAATACGAAGCTCGGCAGGAAGGTGAAGAACGTCGCGACCGCGGCCCCGGCCATGCCGGCGAGAACCAGCGCGTCGGGACCGAAGATCTCCTTGGTCCAGGCGCCGACGAAGCCGACAAAAGCCACGACCATGATGAGCGGCCCGGGGGTGGTCTCGCCGAGAGCCAGGCCGTCGATCATCTGCGTGCCGGTCAGCCAGCCGTAGGTCTCGACGCCGCCCTGGTAGACGTAAGGCAGCACGGCGTAGGCCCCGCCGAAGGTCAGGAGCGCCGCCTTGGTGAAGAATATGCCCATGTCCCGCAGCACCGGAGGGACGAGCAAGGCCATGGCCGCGCCCCACAGGGCAGCCGCCACGGCAAGCAGGACGACGAGGTAGGACCAGCTGAAGCGGGTGTGCGCAAGGGCCGGCGTGTCGTCGTCGATCAGGGCGGGGCCGTAGCTTGCTTTCGAGGCGCCATGCCCGCCGCCAACCGTGAAGTGGTCGGGCATCAGCCTGCCGCCGACGTAGCCGAGGATGCCTGCGCCGAGCACGATATAGGGGAAAGGCACGTCGAAGAAGAAGATGGCGACGAAGGACGCCGCCGCCAGCGCCCACAGCACCTTGTGCTTCAGCGCGCGCGACCCGATGCGCCACGCCGCGAAGACGACGATCGCCACCACCGCAGGTTTGATGCCGTTGAAGATGCCCTTCACGAGCGTGAGGTCGCCGTAGGCAAGGTACACGTACGTCAGCGCGGCGAGGATGAAGAGCGACGGGAGCACGAACAGCGTGCCCGCGACGATGCCGCCCAGCGTGCGGTGCAGGAGCCAGCCCATGTAGATGGCGAGCTGCTGCGCCTCCGGTCCCGGCAGCAGCATGCAGTAGTTCAGCGCGTGCAGGAAGCGCCGCTCGCCGATCCAGCGGCGCCGCTCGACCAGCTCCTGGTGCATGATCGCGATCTGCCCGGCCGGCCCGCCGAAGCTGATGAAGCCGAGCTTCAGCCAGTAGACGAATGCCTCCCGGAACGTGGGGTGCGCGGGACGACCCGGAGCCTCTGCGTCGCCTGCGTGGCGGTCCGTGCGCTGCATCGCCCTCTCCTCCCGTTAGCGTCCGGCGCGCGCGCGTTCGAAACGCGCGGCGTCGTGCGTCTCCGCGCGCGCGACCCTCGCCCACGCCTACATGCGTCGTACAGGCCGATGACGTGCGCAAGCAGCGGGACCAAGCGCCCCGGATCCGGGGTGGAGGCTTGGCGTCCCCACGACGAAGCAAGCGTATCCCCGTCATTCGTCTGGGGAAAGCCTTTCTTGTCTCCACGAAGGCAGTGACCAGAAGGCGCGCCTCGCCGGTTCGTGGGACGTCAACTCATGCGGCACTCCGGCAGGAGCCGGGCACGCGACGCAGCGAACAACTGCCGCGTTCGCAAGATGGACCTTGGGCCTCGGCACATTAGATCACGCTTGCAATGATGTTGATGCTGAGCGCGAGTACGGCGATGTTGAACACGAACGCGAGGACGCCGTGGATCAACGTCAGCCGCCGCATGCCCCGCGAAGCCACCGCGACATCGGAGACCTGCGACGTCATCCCGACCACGAACGAGTAGTAGGCGAAATCCAGGTAGTCGGGATCGCGTCCGCCCGGGAACTGCAGGGAGGCTGTCGCCGCGGGCTCGCCGTGCGGCCCCGCATAGGACCGGTGCGCATAGTGGAACGCGAACACGGTCTGAATCAGCAGCCACGACGAGAGGAGCGCGGTGATGGTCAGGGCAAGGTGCCAGGCACGCGCGCCAAGCGGAAGGTCCCGGATGGTGCCGGCGACGAACCCGATCGCCACGATGCTCGCGCACGCCGCAACCACCACGAACAGGAAGATGACGTAACCGCTCTGATCCTCGCTCAACGCATGAGCGCGGGTCACCTGGGCGTCGGTTCGGCCGATGAGCACCCAGGCGAGAGAGAGAGGTAGGCGAGCGTGCCGAGATCCCAACTCGCGACGGCGCGTGTGTGCCACGAGATGGAATCCGGCTGCAGGACGAACGCGACGCTCGCCACGACCAACGCCACGCCCAGACGCCACTTCGCCCCGGAGCGCGCGACCCACGTCGTATTGTGCGGGTCACCCATGTGAGTGCCATTGCGGCGATCTGGCTGCAGGGTTCGATCGTACCCGACTGGCGCGAGCACGAGAGCTGGGACGGACTTGACATGGCACAACACCGACACTGCCATTCCGAACATACTTTACATATCGGGTAGAAAAGTGTTGCGGGGATCCGTTCACCACCCAGCCGATCCGTTGGTTGCCGTCATCGGAAGACAGGTGACAACCCGCATCCGCCCGGCGAGTCGCAAGGCGAAGGAGTCGCCATGGCAACGAAAGAGGCGTACCAGAAGAAGTGGGAAGCACAGCTCAAGATATGGGATGCGAAGCTTGATCAGTTGAGCGCGAAGGCCCAGAAGGCCACGGCGGAGGCTCGCATCAACTACGAGAACGACCTGGAAGACCTGAAGCGCAAGCGTGCCGCGGCACACAAGACGCTCGCGGCGCTGGGCAAGCGCGGCGAGAGCGCGTGGGAAGAGATGAAGGACGGCGCGGAGAAAGTGTGGGACGACATGACCAGCGCCATGGAGCGAGTCGCCGCTCGCTTCAAGTGAGCGATCCGCCCGCGGAAGGCTCGTCACTCGATCAACCGCGCGCGCCCGGCGGCGCGGACGCGTGAGCAAAGTTTCTCGCCGGGTCAAGAAAAGGAGATCATCATGTTGAGATGGGCAGCTATTTTCTTCGTCATCGCGCTAGTAGCGGCCGTCTTCGGTTTTGGCGGCATTGCGGCCGGCGCTACGGAGATCGCGAAGGTTCTGTTCTTCCTGTTTCTTGTCATTTTCGTGATCACCTTGATCATGGGAGTCGTCCGAAGGTAGCGCAGCGTGCGGCGAGATCGCCGGGGGACTGCCGCCCCGCAACAGTCGGTCGGTGCGCGGCCGGGAGTTACACGAGCGATCAGAAACCGATCAGAACTAGGGTGTCGCGCGTAACCCCGGTTCTCGAAGCCGCTCCCTGGTCACTTTCGTACGGATCGACGGCGGTAAGCTGCCGGGCGTGGACCATGGTCCGATCGGCCGGCCATGCGCTTCACTTCCGCCGCCGCCCCGTCGTCAGGTCTTTCTCGCCGGCGACTTACGGGCCGCCTTCCTCCCGGTACTTTTCGAGGCCGGCTTTCGGTTCGTCTTCGCGGCCGCGCTCTTGACGCTCTTTGCTCCGGGTCGCTGCAACCTCGCGACTTGCTTGGCGGCGCCTTTCGCTACCCGTCGGACCGCAGCTACCGCACCCCTAACCGAGCCCTTGACAGACTTGACGGCATCCTCCGCCGCTTTTCTGATCTTCCTCTCCGTGGGGCCCCTTGCGGCCTCCTTCTCGGCCTTCGATTTGTGGCGCAGGTCGGCGGCGTGGGCGCGCTTGTAGGTCTGGATGTCCTTGAACTTGCCGCTTTCGTCACGGACGGCATAAAGCTTGGTGCCAGTCCGGCTTTTCATCGTGGTGCGACGCGTAGCCATGCTCACTCCTATGTTGGATTCAGGGCCCCGGCGCGGGATCTCGACGGGCATTGTCATTTACTCACAATGCCATGTCCTCTGTCAGCCTGGGCCATCACCCGATCCGGTCGAGGAGTGCCAGCCGGCCACTCCCCGCGAAACGCCCCTTCACGAAGGTGATGTGATAGCAATTGATGATCTCGCGTGCTGACTCGAAGGTCTCCGCGGCGCCCGCAAGGTAGAACAACCAGGTCCTGCGGAACTTCTCGTTGAAGCGAACTGGATCGATCGCCTGAATCCGCTCCCAGCGCTCCTCGAGATTCTTGAGCCACTGCTCCACGGTGCGGCAATAGTGATATGAGCGGTTCTCTATCGACCTCACGTCCAGCCCGTACTTCTCCATCAGGATCAGCGTTTCCGCGAGGCTCGGAATATAGCCGCCGGGAAAGATGTGCTTGATCGTGCAATAGTTGGTCGGCCGTTTCCTCATGTTGAACGTGGCCGATATCAGACCGATGCCTCCCGGCCGCAGGCCGGTGGCAATGCTCCTGATCCATTGCTCGTTGCAATCCCGACCCGCGTGCTCATGGACACGGATCGAGACGAACCGGTCGTAGCTGGCAGGTTCGTCTGCCAGCTCCCGATGATCCTTCTCCACGAGCGTGAGCTTGCCTGCGAAGCTGCGGGCGCTCATGAGCATGCCCATGCCGTCGTTCTGGCTCGCGACAAGTCCGTAGCTGGTCACCTCGACGCCATATTTCTCCGCGGCAAGCATCGACATGTACCCCCAGCCGGGGCCGACCTCGACCAGCTTGTCGCCGGGGCTCAGCCGGACCTTCCGGCAGACAAGGTCGAAGTTGTTGTGCTGCGCTTCGTCGAGGCTTGCGGTGTCCCCCTTCCGGAATCCCTCGCTGTACCCGTAGGTGTCCCCGAGCACCAGGTGAAAGAACTCTGTCGGCAGGCCATAGTGGAAAGTGGCGTTCCGCTTGGCCTGCGCGAAGTCCCGGTTGTTCTGCTGCCACTCCAGCAACCGGCGCTTCGCCAGCGTCCATGGATGCTCGAAACGTCCGAAGGGTTTTCGAAACCCGAGCCTGATCAACCTGCGGAGGCTGTGCTCGCCGACGATGTCGACGTCGCCGTTGAAGTACGACTCGAGAAACTCGAACACTCCGCCGAGAACCATCCGCCATTCCGCCGCGCGGTTGCGGAAGACGATCGTGACTTCCGGATCGCCGACACGCGTGCTCTGGTAGGTGCTCTTGTCGGCGAAGACCACCTTGAGGTGGTACTTCCCGCCCTCTGCCACGCGGCCGACGATCCGCCGGATCAGTGCTCGTACCATGGCGAATCGCGCGATCAGCGGTTCGTGAACGCACTGCGACATATCACGACTTGCATTCTCCCAGATGCAATCGGCGCCGTTAGCTCTGTTTAGCGCGGGGGCGACCGAACACGTTTGACGGGAATCAAGATCCCGCGAGTCCGGTCGGGCGCGCCCCAAGTGCTCGCGACGAGTCCCTATGACGACTTCTCAGCCCGCCTCGTCAAACGTCCGGACGGTGTTCTGCTCGATCTCCCCGGCGGCGCGCGCCGTGGCTATCGCTTCCGGCCCCCAAAGATCACGAGCACGCCGCCGATCACTATCGCGCCCACACCCGCCCAGACCGGGATGTTGACGGTCTTCTCGTCTTTTACCGACAGCTCGATCGGTCCCAGCGTCGCCCTATGGGTCTCCTTGGTGTAGCTGAAACTGCCGTACACCAGGCCCAGGACGCCAGCCACGATCAGTGCGACTCCCAAAAGCTTGATCGCGTTCATACTGTCTGCTCATGTGAAGGAATCTCTTTGCCCCCTGCGGCGACCGGGAGGCACGGGGGCCTCTCCGACAACTGCCGTCGCGAGCCTGCGCCCTGCAGGTGACGGTGCCCGCCAAGTCACACTACCGTTCCGAACAGTGTCCCGACGCCCGCCGTCAACGCCATGGCGAGAGCGCCCCAGAACGTGACACGCATTGCGCCCTTCGTAACGCTCGCACCGCCCGCACGCGCAGCTAGGCCGCCGAGGATCGCGAGGAACAACAGGGAGGTGGCAGACACGACGGGGATCAGAGTAGGTTCGGAGACCAATGCGGCCGCCAGCAGCGGCAACGCTGCGCCGACCGCGAAGCTGGCCGCGGATGTCAGCGCCGCCTGAACCGGCCGCGCACTGAGCGTCTCGGAGATACCGAGCTCGTCGCGGCCATGCGCACCGAGCGCGTCATGGGCCATGAGTTGCTCGGCAACCTGAGCGGCGAGCGTGGGATCGAGGCCGCGCCGGACATAGATGGCCGCCAGTTCCCGGCGCTCGCCTTTGTCGTCTGTCTCGAGTTCCGTGCGTTCGAGAGCAAGCGCGGCCTCTTCGGAATCCGCTTGCGATCGGACCGACACATACTCGCCTGCAGCCATCGACATGGCCCCCGCGACCAGCCCGGCAATTCCCGCGACAATAACGCTGCTATGAGTTCCGTTCGCGGCCGCGACGCCAAGTACCAGGCTCGCGGTCGAAACGATGCCGTCGTTGGCACCCAGTACCGCCGCCCGCAGCCAGCCGATTCGGTCTGTCCGGTGCCGTTCCGTGTGGAGTCTTGCCATACTCGCCCCCTCTCCGTCGAGAGCGTAAGCGATTTACTGCTTACGCCGAGCCTATCGGCGAACGCGCCGTGCGCCGCGGCGGTAGGATTGTTTCATGAAGACCCTGCATATCGACTGCGAGCTCGACTACGACGTCGCGCAGCAGACCCTGTTCGTGTTCAATCTCGGCGTCCCGACCACGCCGGCGCAAAGGGTCGTCGCCGAGGCCGTCTCCACTACCCCGGCGATCGCAATCGACGAGTTCCGCGACGAGTCGGGACGCAACCGCTTCTTCAGGGTCGACGTTCCGCCGGGGCCGTTCAGGATTCGCTATCTCGCCACCGTCGAGGTGGACGCGCCCGCCTCCGACCCGTTCGCGCCGGAAACGGCGCTGGCGAGACTTCCGGGGGAACTGCTCGCCTACGTCCAGGGCAGCCGCTACTGCGAGGTCGAGGCGGTCTACGGCTTCGCCCTGCGCAATTTCGGAGGCCTGCCGCCGGGATACGCGCGCGTGCAGGCGATCTGCCGATGGGTCAAGGAGAACGTCCACTACCAGGTGGGATCCTCGACGACGACCGTGGGTGCGCGCGACGTGCTGGCCACGCGCGCCGGCGTTTGCCGCGACTTCGCGCACCTGCTCATCACGCTGTGCCGCGCGCTCAACATCCCGGCGCGACTCGTCACGGCCTACACCAAATACGAGTCGCCGCCGCCGGATTTCCATGCGGTGATCGAAGCCTTCCTCGGCGATCGCTGGTATTTCTTCGACCCCACGGAGCTCGCGCCGGTCGAGGACCTCGTGCGGCTCGGCACCGGGCGGGACGCCTCGGAAGTGCCCTTCGCGACCTTCTTCGGCGCGGCGCGCCTGAGGCGCCTGAGCCCCCTGGTCGAGCCGGCCGCAGGCGACGCGACGCTGGTGGCGCTGCAGACCGCGGGCGCCGGCATCATGCTGGGCGGCGAGACCGCGCGGCGCGGCGACGCGGGTTGAGTCGCTTGCGCGACAGGATCGGCAACGCGGATAAGCTGGCGTCCCCACGGCGAATCATGCGTATCCCCGATCTTCGCCTCGCGAGAGCCTTCCTGGTTTCGGACAATCGAAGGCACTAGGCGCGCCTCGCCCATGCGGATGCTGCGAGAAATTTCTAACATGATATCCGCGTCTCAATGGAGGAGTGCGCGATGGCTCAGGTGATCGTTCGCGACCTTGAAGAGGACGTGAAAACGCGTCTGAAACGGCGTGCGGCGCAGCATGGAGGAGGAAGTCCGCGACATCCTGCGGAATTCGGCAAAGGAACAGAACCAGCGATTGCCCAAGTTGGGCTCGCGCATCGCGGCACGATTCGCGAAAGCCAGTCTGGACACGGACCTGCCCGCGCTGCGCGGCCAGTCTGCGCGGGGCGCGAAGTTCGACAAGTGATCATCCTCGACACGAACGTGCTTTAAGCGCTGATGCGCACGACGCCGGAGGCGATGGTGGTGGAGTGGCTGGACTGGCCATGCGGCGAATCAGTTGGCGACGTTCCGGCGGGATCGGGAGACGTCCCGGACCCGACTTGCCGCGCCACAGGAGGCGCCGCCCTGCCCGGTGACAGCGAATCGCGGTTTCTGGGCGAACGACGACAAGACAGGCACGCCAGTCACACCACCTCGACCACCACGCCAGGCTGACCCGCGTCGCGGCATCGATGCGTCGCGATTTTACCCCGCGTTGCTTGTAGAGCGCGAGTTGGCGGCGTAGGCGGAGATTCTCAGCTTCAACCGTCCGGCTGGGTCTGATCGAAACCGGCGCCAGCCCGAAAAGGTCGGCCACCAACAACAGAACGATCCCAGCGAAGGCGATCACGCGTCCAGCATGCTACTTCAGCGCGGAGGGTCGTCAACCTGAAGCCGCCGGTCGCATGATTGCGGATCACAACTCTGCGCCGGAGCTCTCGTGATCTGCAATATCCCATTTGGCCTAACACCGAACGCCGCTCGCGCCACGAGTGCGATCCGCGACGATGAAGGCGCGGCGTGTACTCAGGGGACTGCGAATCGCTGGACCGCACGGCGAGTCGCGGCAGGACCGAGGCGGGCGGTCTCAAAGGGGACTCTCACATGAGCAGTGCTCTCGCGCGCGCAGCGCTCTGGGGCACCGGCAGCGACCGCGAGGCCGGCGACATGAACAAGTGTCACAAGACGCAGGGCGTAGGGGTATATGCTGGACACGTTTCTTTCCCCTCCCCGACAGGCGGCCTTCATGAAGAAGCGGCACGTGCAAGAGACGTTGCGTCGACTGGCCGGGCATCTTGTCGTCGAGACCGACGAACAGCGGCGCAATGTCGACGTGCTCTACAAGGCGCTCAGCGAGGCGGATGTGCCCGACGACGAGCGTCGCGCGATCCAGAGCGATTTCTCTATCGGTAAGGC
>Ga0209254_10005214_pt1 | contig 11941 bp, 7 predicted proteins | sample FrelakmetDIP11DI_FD_187148 | JGI IMG/M metagenome (GOLD analysis project Ga0209254, IMG submission 187148) | Freshwater lake sediment microbial communities from the University of Notre Dame, USA, for methane emissions studies - DIP11 DI (SPAdes)... | ecosystem: Environmental > Aquatic >... | reverse complement strand
GGAAGCGAAGTGGATCTGCTCAAGGGCGTCGAGGTGGCCGTTGATCTCGTCGCAAGCTGTCTGCATGAGGCCCTGGATGGCGTCCTTGGCCTGCTGCTTGGCCTGCTTGACCAGGCTCTCGTCGAGGAGATTGCCGTCAGCGTCCTTGAAGACGACGGTGCCGTCGTCCTCGACGGAGATCGTGATGGACATCTTGACCGTGCCGCTGCCGGAGGAGGATCGCGAGCCGGCACGGGACGGGGCCGCGCCGACACGCTCACGGGCGTACAGGCCAGTTCCGGGGATGCCGGTGTTCATGTAGGTGCCGCCACGACCGCCGAAGGTCATGGAGGCACCGCGCGGGCCGGCGGACAGGCTCAAGCCGCTGCCGCTCAGGTTGAGATGCAGCCCAGGTGCGAGCTTGATGCGTTTGCGGAACCGGATGCCCATGTTGTTCCCTCCCGTTGTGGGCCGCCGGTTGGCCGGGCGGCCTTGTTATGGGAGGCATTCTGCGGGAATGGAGGGGGCCAGTCCACCCTCGGCAGCTGGCAGTTAGTCCGCAGGCTCCCGCTCGTCAAACCACCACCGGAACACGTGGCTGTCCTCGTGGCTCCCGATCCGCGCCAGCTCGTCCAGGAACTCTGCCTCGACCTCGAACAGCACCTCTCCGTTCCGAAGAAGCCTGTCCTCAAAGAACTTACCCTGTAAGGCATCGCAGTGGACGCAGCCATTCGACAGGTAAGTCGCACCCTCGGTCTTGGAATAGCGAGGCCTCAGCGCGCCAATGCCGTACTGCCGAAGCAGGGCCGGAGGCAACAAGGCCGCCAGGATCCGAGGACCATCGGCGATCTCGTCGAACCAGTAGATGGTCGCATGGATATCCGCACAGCCGGGCAGCACCCTGCTGGCAGCGAACACCAGGCCTGTCACGATCCGGGTCGGCTTGTGGCAACGCCAGCACTTGGTGGGTGTGGCCTCCACTTCCATGGGCATGCGCTGCCCTAGTGCCGGGGCGAAACGTAGCCGCTTGGTCAGGACGCCGTGGACAAACCGCGGCAAATCGATCACTTGCTGCCAGTAGCGGGGCTGATCCTTGTCCCTGCCTAGGTAGTTGGGGTGATAACAGGGCGAAGGCAGCGCCACGCGGAAGCACTTGGCCTTGCCGTCGAACAGCAGACGAAACGCGGGGATGTCCTTGCCGAGCGGGAAGTCGGCCTGCCTGAAGAGCCAAAGGCCGCGAACACCCCCTGCCGTGTACCGATCCTGGCGCCGCCGGGTCTCGTCGGCGTCCTGCCGGCTCCATTGCACCTCGATGGCGACCTTGGCCTGGCCTTTGACAGCCATCACGTCCGCCCGCCAATCGGCCCCTTCGGGCGTGCACCCTGCCTGCTCCGGCAACGCGGCCCAGTCCGTCATGCGGATGCCCTCGACGATCGCCATTTTCGCCAGGAGGTGCTCGGCTGTCTCGGGGGCGGTGGTACAGGGTCCGCGCCTGGCATGGGCGAAGTGCCGCGTGCCGAGCTTGCTTGTGCGCAGGACAACGGCCGCGCCGCAGCAAGGCATGCGCAGGTCCTTGGTGGCAGTGTTGGCTTTCCGGAGGGCGCTCCACGCCTCGTCTGAGTCGACGTTGAAGGCGTAGATCTCTTCGTTGCCTCTAAGGCACTTCAGGGGCATGGGCGGTTATTCAGATCCGGCATGCCGAGAGTGTAGCCGGGACCCGAACTCGTCAGAAATGCGGCCTGCATCCAGGCGTATTGGCCGGCGACGGATAAAAGAGACGCCTACACGGTGCTTTGGAAACCACCAGAGCAGCCATGCCCCCCCTTAGCGAGAAGAAAACAGAAAAACTCATCCGTGACCAGCTTTCCGCCCTCGGCTACACCGAGGACGCCGGGGTCCTCGTTGAGGAGCAAAGATCCGACAACTTGGAGGTCAACAAGCTCCTGAAGGGGGCAAGCAAGACTGGCAAGGGCGGAAAAGGCGCGCCTGAGTTCATCATCACATCTGCCGCGTACCCCGACCTCGTGGTCGTCGTTGAGTGCAAGGCCTCGATCTCAAAACACCAGTCAGCGGCTATCGACCAGCCAGTCGAGTATGCGGTGGACGGCGCGATCCACTACGCCAAGCACCTTTCGAAGCGCTACAACGTCATCGCCATCGCCGCTTCCGGCCAGACCAAGAAGGAGCTGATGGTCAGTGCCTTCCTGCTCAGCAAGGGGTCGTCGGAGGCCAAGCCCCTGCTTGACTCGAGTAACCAGATGGTCGAGCGGCTGGAGGAGCTGCAGACGCTCCACGACTATGCCTCTCGCGACCCCGAGGTCGAAAAGCGCCGGGTTTCGGACCTCATGGGTTTTGCCCGCGAGTTGCATAACTTCATGCGGGACTACGCGAAGCTGTCCGAGGCCCAAAAGCCGCTGCTTATCTCCGGCATCCTGATCGCCCTGCAAGATGCGAGTTTCCGAGCGGCGTTCGGGAAGATCAAGGGGGATCAGCTCCCTAAGAAGCTGACACAGGCCATCAACGGTGTGATCGAGGCTGCGGACATCCCCCAGGCCAAGAAGGATTCCATGCTGCATCCGTACTCGTTCATCGCCGCGCACCCAATTATGGGCCGCCCGATGAAGGGCTCAACGGCTACCCCACTGCAGAAAATGGTCGCGGATATTGACGAGCACGTGTTTCCGTTCATCACCAAGGTCGGTGAGGACATCGTCGGCCGGTTCTACGGGGAGTTCCTGCGCTACACCGGCGGCGACGGCAAAGGCCTCGGGATCGTCCTGACACCGCGCCACGTGACGGAGCTTTTCTGCGACCTTGCCAACCTGTCGGCCGACGATGTGGTCCTGGACACCTGCTGCGGAACGGCAGGGTTCCTCATCTCCGCCATGCATCGGATGCTCAACTTGCCTGGCGTCACGGAGCGTAAGCGGGCCGCCATCAAGGCGAAGCAGCTGGTTGGCGTAGAGCAGCAGCCCGATATGTACGCATTGGCGGCCTCGAACATGATCCTGCGCGGTGATGGCAAGGCGAACCTATTCCAGTCCTCGTGCTTCGAGCCGGACATCACCGAGAAGGTGAAGGTGCTAAAGCCCTCGGTGGGCTTCATCAACCCGCCTTACTCCCAAAAGGGCGGCGATCTGCATGAGTTAAACTTCATCGAGCACATGCTGGACTGCCTGGAGAAGAACGGCCGCGGCGTGGTAATCGTACCGATGAGCTGTGCCGTGGCGGCACATCCCCTCAAGGAGCGCATCCTGCAGAGCCACACGCTGGAGGCTGTGATGTCCATGCCGGATGAGCTGTTCTACCCCGTAGGCGTGGTGGCTTGCGTCATGGTGTTCCGGGCCCACAAGCCCCACGACCCCAGGACCAAGACCTGGTTTGGATATTGGAAGGACGACGGCTTTGTAAAGACCAAGACGGACGGCCGCGTCGACAAGAAAGAGCGCTGGGTGCCCATCCGTGAGCGCTGGCTGGATCAGTACCGAAACGGGGGCGAAGTCGCTGGCCAGTGCGTCAAGGCTTCCGTGACCCACGCGGACGAGTGGTGCGCTGAGGCATACCTCGAGACCGACTACAGCACTGTCACTCAAGCGGACTTTGAGGCCGAGGTCCGCAAGTTTCTGGTTCACAAGTTGTTGGCGTCCGGCGGTGACGCTCAGGAGGCAGCATGAGCCGCCTGAAACTCGTTCCGGTGAGTGACCTGTTCGAGGTCAGTTACGGAACCAGCCTCGAACTCAACGCTCTCGAAGAGGATCCTGACGGCGTTCCGTTCGTATCCCGTACGGTCCGTAACAACGGGGTGTCGGCCAGGGTCAAGCGAACTTCCGTGCCTCCGATTCCAGGAGGGGTGCTATCCGTCGCGTTAAGCGGATCGCCAATGGCAACCTTCTTCCAGGAGGAGCCGTTTTACAGCGGCTACCACGTTGCCTGTCTCACCCCGCGGAAGCCGATGCCGCGAGACCTCCTGTTGTACTACGCGGCCTGCTTGCGCGCCAATCGATACCGCTTCAGCTACGGGCGGCAGGCTAACCGCAGCCTCGCCAAGCTGCTGGTGCCGGATCTCGATGATGCCCCTGCCTGGGTCATTCAGCGTAAACCGACCGAACTGGACGCCTTGGCCGCCGACGGGCTTCGCGCGTCCCTGGATGATCCAATCGATACCCATGCCTGGAAGCCCTTCAAGTACACCGACTTGTTCGAGATCAAGAAGGGAAAACGCCTTACCAAGGGGGAGCTGCTCCCGGGGGGGACACCGTATATCGGGGCAACGGAGAGTAACAACGGGGTTACTGCTCGAATCGGTCAGGCTCCTTTGCATCCGGCTGGGCTTATCACTGTGAGTTACAACGGTTCCATCGGGGAGGCATTCTTCCAGCCTGAGCCGTTTTGGGCATCAGACGATGTCAATGTGCTGTACCCTCGGTTCGAGATGCCCGTAGACGTTGCTCTGTTCCTTGTGGCGCTCATTCGCCAGGAAAAATATCGGTACAACTACGGAAGGAAGTGGAAGCTGGAGGTCATGAGAACTTCAACAGTGCTGCTCCCGGTTACGCCAGAGGGCGTTCCTGATTTCGCGGTGATGAGAGGTATCGTGAAGCGGCTTCCGGCCTGGAAGGCGTTGTTGGCGGTCGCGCCCGCAGCAACAGGAGCCAATGGGCTCTTGAGTAACTGTTAGACCCGCACATGGCCTCAGCGACCAAGCAAGCTGCCGCGACCAAGCAAACCGCTGCGTCTCCTAGAGCCGTGCTGGAGTTGCTGCCACGCGCCGTAGAGGCGATCGTGGCGCTATCTGCATTAGGATATTTCATAGGTTGGCGAGAGGTGGCGGCTTACTACAGCACGCTAGGCGCCACATGGGCCGCCGCCTCAGTCCCCCCTTTGGCACTCTTGCAGCTCAGTGCGAATCTGATAGTTGTAGCCGCAGCTGCCAGCTTCTTCTCATTTTTAGCGGTCCTTGAAAGTACGGCTCATCCTGGCGCGCTGCACCGTGCCGGTGCAACAACGTTCGCGCTTGCCTGCGGACTGCTGGCAGTATCACAAGGGCTGCTCTGGGACGTTTCCCCCTTCATGGCTTATCAGCTAGCCCTTGCCGGCTCGTTCGTGTGCGCGGTAACCGCGGGTATCACGCTGTCGGAGCTGCTCTGGCATACAAGACAACCCGGCCGTAAGGTTTCGCCGTGGCACCTATGGATGGTGTACTGGGTTGTGCTTCCTGGGCTTTTTTGGGCGCCTGATCGACTTGGCCAAGCACGTGCCTTGCGTGATGCGAGTGTTTCGCATTCATCGCTGCCCGTCGTACCGCATGGCCCCGGAATAGGACGAACAGGTGAGTGGCACCTAGTCCATATGTTTGAGGGTACAGCCCTTCTAATGCTGCCTGCAGACAGCCCCCAAAAGAGGCTCTTCAAGCTTGTTGAGGCCCAGGATGTCCAAGTAGCCAGTTCGACGGCCGATCGCTAAGCCTTCACTCTCAGAGCAGCCCCAAAGTCGCTTGCGGCTTACTCGTTCACCGCCGCGATCGCATCCTCGATAGCGTCCGCCACCGCATTGACCTCGCCGTCCTCGCTGGGGGCCGGCCTCCAGACACGCTTCTCCACCAGGCTCGGCGCCCGATCCAGCGCCCCAAGCGGATCGATCCCCATCGCAGCCAGCCGCTCGACCAGTTCCCCGAACACCTCTTCCTTGCGGAGGGTCCAGGTCGAGGCAAAGCAACGCCAGAACGTCCATCCGGCGCGCTCCAGCACCCGCTGCCGGTTCATGTCCTGCTGCCAGCGGTCGGGGCCGTGGTACTCGTCCCCGTCGCACTCGACCGCAAGGCGCGTATCGCCTGCGCCCTCAACGACCATGTCGATGCGATAGGCGCCGGACTTGACCTGCGGGATCACCCGGTAACCCGCCTTCGTCAGGTGAGTGTAAACGTCCTTCTCGAAGCCCGACTCGCACAGGTCGATGAGGTGGCTGGCATCAGGACTCTCAGCGACCAAAGGCTTGTCGAAGTGGCTCAGAAGTGTCAGCCGCAGATCCTTGTCGGACAGCTGCGACCCCTTCACCGAGCGCACCAGGTACATACGGTCGCGAGCCCGGCTGGCGGCAACGTTGAAGCGCTGCTCGAACATGTTGCCAGCCACAGCCCGGCTACGGGCGGGGTCGACCACCATGGAGAGGAACATGATGTCGCGCTCGCTCCCCTGGAAAGTCCGGGCGTCACCGCACTCGAACTTCCGGTGCATCAGCTCGGCCGCCGGACAACGGGCCCGAACCACGCTGTCGATGTACTTGGCCTGCTCCATCCCGAGGAGGGAAACCACACCCAGTGTGCGGTCGGCATGCTGCTCGTCCAGGAGGATCGCCGCAATCTCCTCTGCGATGGCCTCAGCCTCCAGCACGTTGCAGTCATGACGGTCACGGACTCCGCCTTCGACGAAGATGTCCACCAGGGGCGGGTCGATGCGCTCGGAGGCCTTGGGGATCCGCAGCGGCTGAATGCCGTTCTTGTAGAAGGTCCGGTTCGAGTAGGCGATGATCGGCGGCACGCAGCGGAAGTGCTCGCGCAGCATCACCTGCTCGGCCGCAAATACCCGGGCGGCGAGCTCGTACAGCGACTTCTCCGGGGTCATCTCGATGCCGTAGGGCTGCTCCTCGAGGAACCTGTGCTTCAGCTCGTCGATGCGCTGGCTGGACACGAAACCGGCATCCGGTGAGACCTGCTTGTCGTCGCCCACCACCAGTATCTTTTTGCCCCGCACGATGGCCGGCAGCGCCCACAGGTCCGACTGGCTGGCCTCGTCCACGATGACCAGATCGAAGGCCCCAATGTCCGGCGGCATCGATTCGGAAATCTTGGCGTGGCTCATGATCCAGCAGGGAACCGCGCCGGCGGCATCCAGCATGGACTCGCGCGCGTCACGGCGGTAGCGGACGGCATTCGGACCCGTACCCATGCCGATCTTGCGGATGGCGGTCGCATAGCCAGCCAAAGCCTGCAGCACCTTGGGCGTGGAATTGCGCTTGGTGGCCAGCCAGGCAGCCTTCGAGACCATGTCCTTGTAGAGCTTCGAAAGCCCGCCCTCCAGGTTGCGCCGCCGGGCGGCCAGGGACATCAGCTCCTCGCGGGCCTCGATGCTGTCGAGGTGCGATTTCATTCGCGCCCAGTTCCATGCCTGGCGCCAGGATGCAGGGAAGACCGTGTCCTCGCCCGTGCTTGCCACCGGAATGGCGCGAACACGGGTCGCGAGCTTGGTGGCGCCGGCCTTTTCCAGACGGCTGGCGCTGTCACGGACACACGCAAGCTCGGTGGAAAGCCCTGCGATGCGACGCAGTTCCATGACCAGTTCGGCGAACCGGGCAGCAACACGGCTTGCTTCGAGGCCCGGGTTGCCAAGCTCCTGGTCGACGAAGGCACGGAGTTCATCGGATACCGGCCCAGTCTTGCCGGCTAGCTTCTCCTGCAGGGTGCTCAGCTTGGTGGCCGCGTTCGACAGTTCCGCACGGGTCAGGTGGCTGGTCAGGTGCTTCCGCACACCCTTCAGTTCGTTGGAGCCGCCGACCAGTTCAGCCGCTGGCACATGCTCGAAAACTGCTTCGGCCTGTCCCGGAAGCGTCGCGTCGTACGTCAGGGCAAGCGTGTGCGCCTTCCGGGCTGCCACGGCGACCAGCTCGATCTCGCGCAGAGCCTCCACCCCGCCGCTGAGCCTCGGCACCGAAAGCGTGTCCGCGAACTGGTTCCAGCGCGCCAGGAACGAGGTGACCCGGTCGTGCAGGGTGATGTAGCGCTGAATGTGCTCCCAGTCGCCGTTGCCGTTGGGCGCCAGGCCGGCGACGCGGATTGAGGACAGCATGGCCTTGGCGTCCCCCGCTCCGAAGGAGATCAGCCCGAACGGCTTGCCGGTCTCCACCGCGCGCGCGACGGCCTCCAGCACCTTGGGGTTGGTCAGGCCTTCGCTCGGGAATTCGATCGGCTTGATGAGGAACTCGGCCCGCGCCTGGACCAGGTGGTCGACATCCGAGAACAGCATCTCCAGGGCCTGGCGCTCGGAGGCGAAGGACGGCACGCGGCACCGCACCCGCAGCTCCATCGGCCACCCGCCACCAGTGGCCTCAAGCTCCTCGGCAATGGCCAGGGCTTCGTCAACGCGTGCCAGCAACGCTCGGGCTGACTGCAGCACCTCTGTGGTCAAGCCCTTCAGCGGGAGCAGCTGGCCGTTCTCCACCTGGCCGTCGAGCCTCTTCATCTGGCTGAGCACGTTGTGCAGCTCGGCGATGTCCGTCGGGCCGGGCAGATCATCCGCAGAGGGGGTCGACGCCGAAACGTAGACCAGATCTGCACCAAGCCTGCGCCGGCTCTCACGCAGCGCGCCGGCCTCGCTTTCCGAGAACGGCGGGGCTTGCTCAGGGGTGAGCGAGAGCGCGTCATCGAACCAGGCGTAGTCCTCCTGGCCGCGTACCACCAACTCGGCCAGGTTCTGGGCGCGCATCGGGGCACCGTCGACCTCGATTTCGGAGAGCTGATCGATGGCGATCTCGTCCACACGGCGGTCGATGGTGGACAGTTCGGCATGAGCACGGTCAATGGCTTGCTGCAGAATGCTGATCTGCCCCCGCACCTCCTCCGGGTTGATCTGGGACACCTGATGCTGAATGGCCTCGATGGAGCCCTGAAACTGGCGCACACCCTCACGATCACTGGTGAGCAGGGCCACCGTCAGGTCCCGTACCTCCTCTGGGATTTTCGACTGCAGCACTTCAAGAGCCGGCTCGCCTCGCGACGTCACCAGAACCCTGCGGCCAGTGGCCAGGTAGTGGCAGATGATGTTGGCAATCGTATGGGTCTTGCCCGTTCCGGGCGGCCCTTGGACGGTCACGCCAGCAGCGCGTTCCAAGCGCTGGACGATGGTGACCTGCTCGCTGTTGTAGGGCAGCGGGAAGTACAGTTCCTCGGGCTTGCAGTCGCCGTCGTAGCTCCCACGGCTTGAAATGCCGCGGAAGTTAACCGCCTCGTACTCCACCGGGGTGTCCGACGGCTGAGATACCAGCGACAGCGGCCCGCTGGGAATATCGCACCCGCCGGCAATCCGCTCCCGCAGTCGCTTCAGGTCTTCGACGAGGTAGTTGTTGGCCCGTGGCCGGGAAAACAGAATCCAGGTGTCGGTAACGACCAGGTGCTGCCCGGCAGCCGGCACAGCGGCATGCGACGCTAGGATCTCCTGGTATGCGCCCTTGCTGTCGAGGTTTGTCGCCGCAAGCTTAAGAACGTCCGAATAGGTGCTTGGATCGAAGGGAGTGACCGGCCGATCCTTGTGCTTCGCCAGGTGTTCCCGTGCAGCCTTCTCGACATCGGCCGCTCCGGGCACCTGGCAGCCCACGAAGGCGTCCATCTCGACGCGCGTGTCCATTGCACGGGGGCGCACCTCGATAGCCATGGTTTCGTCATTCAGGGCGATTTCAACGGCCTGGGTGAGTACCGGGTAGGTGAACGGGAAGGATCCGCCCTCACATTCCATCGACCAGGTGGCGAGACCAACGCCCCAGACCAGTTCGGTGGGCTTGGCCGTCTCTTCTGCCTCCAGTTGATGCTTGAGCGCGAAGATGTCGCCGTACAGGGAGATAGTCCTCCGGCGAGGCTTCTCCCCCTCAGCCCAGGATTTCCAGAGGCCGGTGTATTCGCGAAGTGCTTCGGTAGCGTGCGCGCGAATCCGGGCCCCGATCGCGGGCCGATCGTCCTCCGGCGTGGCCGCAGATTCGGCATGGATCTGGTGCAGGAGCGCGGCCTCGTCGAGTGCGGGCGGGTGGCCGGACGGATCCGAGCCTGGACGGCATAGACCTTGAAGACCCGGCGGGACCGCGGGCGGCTTGCTTGCTTCCAGACGATCGACCTTCAGCCAGATGTGGTCACCCTCCAGCTGGATATCCATGCTGATACCGGGGAGGCCGGCGATGTCTTCCGGGATGCACTTGAAGCCGGCTTGTTTCGAGACCTGGTAGCCCCGGGGGTCGATCTCTTTGACCTGCTCTTCGATATATTCGAACAGGCGCTGCAGGAGGTCTCGCGGTGTAGCGCTCACTTGGCCCCGCCTTTCGTGGCTTTCGGGCTGCTGGCGGCAATGTTGTGTTTCTCGCAGTAGTCGAGTAACAGCCACTCCAGGAAATTGGCCTGGCTGCGACCTTCATGCGCAGCGGCCTTGCTGAGGCATTCCTTGACCCGCGGGGAAAACCTGAAGCTCATTGGGACGCTTTTCAGTTCCTTCATTGCGCTGCTTCCTCTTACGAGATTTGTATTGCAAATGTATAGCATTTCTTCTTAACGGGGAAATTCCTTGGTACTTGACCGACCAGCAAGCTCACCCACCCTCAAGCCTCTTGTGCATTGGCCGTAAAAGTCAGATACGCCACGCATGCGCACCCCGCGCCGCAGGCAGCTCCTGACCACGGCCATGATCGATAAGCCCACTGAACAAGCCGGCCCAGAGCCGGCCATAGCCGCTACCAGGCTCGCCCGGCGCCCCAAGCCCACGCCCGGCAGACAGGGAAGCGGCTGGATCCCTCCAGCGGCCCCGACGCCCACGGCGGCAGCGGCAGTCGACCCCGCGCCAGCACCCGATGCAGCCCCAACACTGGCGCAGGCACCTTCCACTAATCCCTTGGCTCGCAAGCCATCAAAGTCCGCTCCGGCCAAAGCCAAACCGGCGCCTGGCCCTCTGAGCCTTGAGGACACCATCGCTGCCGCCACTGCCCTGGTGGTGCTGCGCGGCCCATTCACCATCGTGCACGTCGAGACAACCGGCCCCGCCCCCTTACGGGGCGAGATCCGTTCTATCCATGCCCTAAAAGTCGACAAGCACCGGCCCATCGCTGAATACAACACTCGTGTTCTGCCGTTGTGCGTGCTCGCGGCCAGCACGGAAGCGGACGACGGACGGGAGGACGGCCGGCCAGCCGCGAAGAAGACGCATGGTGTGCCGCTGCAGGAAGCCATTTCAGGACTGTGCGGGTTCCTCGGCGACCATCGACAGTTCGTGTTTGTGCACGGCGCCGCAGCCAATCAGGCCGTCCTTGGCCAAGCCGCGCGCCAATACGGCATGCTGATCGAGAACCCGGTAGGTGACTTGGTCGACCTGGCCAAGCTGGCCTGGCCCGACCGGAGCGATTACAGCCTTGCTGGGCTGGCCAATGACCTGCTGCCGAGGCCAAGCCCCATCCGAAAGGCTTCTGATGCAACTGAGGCGATCCTGGAGCTTCTTGAGGCCGCTTCGAAGGCGCTGACGGCCAAGGGTGGGCGGGTCAGTTCCTCGATTGTTCACTGGGGCTCGTCGCCGGATACGATCAGACTGAAGCCTTCGCCGTGGTAGGCACCGTTTCATTCCGACAAAAGGCAGGGCTACACCTGGCTATCCGCTGCAGGACGCCCGCCCGAACAGGCAGGCGCCTGCTCCTTCCTGGTTTTTTGGAGCTGAGAGATGGGCCGCCGTAGATCTAATGACAACATACTTACAGACTTGTTTGGCATTGCCAGGCTGTTGCCCTGGAAAGTCGGGGTTATCCTTGCTGTGGTTTCGTTCGGAGCCCTCCACTGGTACGCGAGCGGGGACGCCCCTACGCCGCAGCAGCTCGGTGCCGACATGGCTCGAGAAGGCATCCGCAGTTTCGGCAGAGGGCTCGCGGGTCTTATGCAGTACTTGATCCCACCGGCGCTCCTCCTGGGGTCCTTATTCTCCTACCTCGACCTGCGCAACGTGTCTGTCAGCTCGACGATCAAGGGCGCTGTCGGTGAGGCCGCTGGTGCCCTCGCAGCCAAGGTATTCCTCGATTCCAAGGTTTATCGCTCCCTCAACAACGTCACCCTGCAAACCGAGAACGGAACGACGCAGATCGACCACATCATCGTGTCCCGCTTCGGCATATTCGTGATCGAGGCGAAGAACTACGCGGGATGGATTTTCGGCAGCGCAGACCAGGCTGAGTG
>Ga0209254_10005213_pt1 | contig 11942 bp, 8 predicted proteins | sample FrelakmetDIP11DI_FD_187148 | JGI IMG/M metagenome (GOLD analysis project Ga0209254, IMG submission 187148) | Freshwater lake sediment microbial communities from the University of Notre Dame, USA, for methane emissions studies - DIP11 DI (SPAdes)... | ecosystem: Environmental > Aquatic >... | reverse complement strand
GGCAAACAAGCTGTTATAAGATTCGCGCGCTGTTGGTCTTAAAGTGATCACTTTAAAACGGCAACTCCAAGGAGTCACAAAGCACATGAACACGTTCAAGCAGAAGTCGCTGTACGCCGCGCTGGCCGGCGTCTCCGCGCTGGGCGTGACCGGTACCGCGCAAGCGGTCTCGGTCAACCCGGACGGCCTGGGTCAGGTCCTCATCTATCCGTACTACACGGTGCGGGACAAGGCCGCGGGTGCCCCCTACGCCTCGCTGCTGTCGGTCGTCAACTCGACCGCCTCGGCGAAGGCCGTCAAGGTCCGCTTCCTGGAAGGCAAGAACTCCAAGGAAGTCCTCGACTTCAACCTCTACCTGTCGCGCCGTGACGTTTGGGTCGCGGCGATCGTCGCGACGGCCTCGGGCGCCGGCATCTACACGCCCGACAAGTCGTGCACGACGCCTGCGGTTTCGTCGAGCGGCACCAACCCGACGGCGTTCGTCAACTACGCCTACGTGGGCAGCGCTGCCGACGGCGCCGACGCCTCGCTCGATCGCACTCGCGAGGGCTACGTCGAAATCATCGAGATGGGCAACCTTCTCGGCGGCAGCGACACCGAGGACGAAGTCACCCACATCTCGGGTGTTCCGACCTGCGTCATCTCGGGCACGCAGGCTGCGCTGGACACGGTGCCTGGCAACGGCGGCCTCTTCGGCGGCATGACGCTCATCAACGTGATGGCCGGCGAGGACTTCGGCGTCGACGCCACCGCGCTGCAGGGTTGGTCAAACGTCGCACGGTGGGCGCCGCCGGGTTCGACCGACCCGACGCTGACGCTGGTCTCCCCGAAGACCTCGGTCGTGACCTCGGGCAACACCACGTGGGTCACGAACTGGACGGGCCTCGAAGACGTCGACCCCGTCTCGGCCGTGCTGATGCACAACAACGTCTACAACGAGTTCGCCCTCGAGACGGTCACCAAGTCGGGCACCGACTGGATCGTCACGATGCCGACGAAGCGCTTCTACGTCAGGGCCGGCCCGGGCAACAACCCCGGTCGCCTGTTCCAGCGCAACTTCAACGGCAACTCGGGTTCGTGCGACGACGTGGTCATCACGCAGTACGACCGCGAAGAGCGCACGGTGTCGACGCCGGGCTCGTTCTCGCCGCCGCCGCCGACGCTGACCGATTCGATCTGCTGGGAAGCCAACGTCGTCACGTTCAACAACACGAACGTGTTCAACTCGACGAACAAGGCGAACATCAGCACCGGCTTCGCGACCGGGTGGGTGAGCATGAACTTCCTCGCCGCGACCGTCCCGGCCGGCAAGCACCAGCTGGTCGGCGGCACGTCGACGGTCATCACCGTCGACCCGGTCACCGCGACCGCCGTCGCCACGGTGGGCACGACGCCGACGACGTTCAACGGCCTGCCGGTGGTCGGCTTCGCCGCGATCACGTTCAACAACGGCACGCTCACGAGCGGCACGTCGCTGATCCAGTCGAACTACGGTGGCAACTTCCAGCACAAGACCACGCGCTCGATCCAGTAACACGGGCGGCATCGAAGTGCTCGAAAGGGCGGGGAGCGATCCCCGCCCTTTTTTCTCGTCCGGTCTCCGGTCGTCTTGCGACCGGCGCGACGCGCTCGCGCGAATCGGCAATGTGCATTGCGACCTGTCGCACGCGTCCGCGCGCGGCGGACCTCGGCTATAATGCGCCGCGTCATGGCGGACCGCCTCCCCACCGCCACAGGGATCTCATGAACATCGCATCGCTCCGCAGCACCGCGCGCCTGGGCGCGCTCGCCCTGGCAGCGTTCGCAGGCGCGACGCCCGCGCAGGCCGTGACGCTCACCGTCGACATCCCCGGGTGCTCGGCGCTCGCGCTGTCGGGAACGAGCCCCAACTACCAGCTCTCCTGTACGCAACAGCTGCAGTCCTGCATCGTGAACGCGACGCCGGCGAGCCCGCAGGGCAACACGGTGGCCCAGCTCGCGGTCGCGTGCACGCCGGCGGCGACGTCGGTCACCTGGCAGGCCTCGCGCGACTGCGCCGTGCCGACGCCGGCGAGCGGCAACCCGCTCGCGGCCACGGTCACGGAGCCGGGCGGGCGCAGCTGCGTCTACACGGCGACCGCGGGCGGCGGCGGCAGCGGCGCGACGACGGTCGTCTGGCAGGGCCCGGGCACGCTTCCCCCGGCCAACGCGCCGACCGGCTGCGCGATCACGCGCACGCCTTCCAGCGGCCAGCTGACCAACGCCGGCGGAGCCATCGGCATGGCCGGCTCCTGTTCCGGCGGCGGCGCGGTCACCTCGAGGTCGTGGCGAAGGAACGCGACCTCCGCCTGGTCGACCGCGCCGGCACCGACCGACAACCTGCCGGCCAACACCGGAAGCGCCCCGGTCACCTACACCTACGGGCTGACCGCGTGCGCCGGCACGGCGTGCGCGAACGAAGTGGTGACGACGTTCACCGTCGCCGGTACGCCGGTGGCGGGGTCGTGCAGCCTGTATCCGAACGTCGTCATCATGGATTTCCCGCTGAGCGGGACAGTAGATACCACCGCTAACGGCGGCTTCGCGGCCGACGGCATCTTCGTCGGCCGGATGACGATCCCGGCCAACGTCAACCCGGCGGGCGTCGGTCAGGTGCGTTTCGTCGAATTCGTCGACGGGGAGGCGGCCCGGCAGATGACTGTTTCTTCGCAGCCTTGCGACTTTCGTGGCTTTGTTGTCGCTAGCGTGAGTGCGACGGATCCGACCGGGACGAATTACCCGATCCGGTGGAGCAACAGCCAGACACCGTCTATCAGCTACCAGTCGACTGGGCCGAGTGCCAACGCTGTGCTGCAGGCTGGGCAAACCTACTACTTCAATGTTCGCAACGTCGACTGGGCCAGCGGATTAGCGTCCTGCCAGACCGCGTCCTGCAACGGTCGCTTCCAAATCGCCGCGCCCTGACGCGTTCGCAGGCAACCCGGGCCGCGAAAGCCCCGCCCTCGCGGGGCTTTCGCTTGGTGCCATTCCGCCGGGGCTGGCCACTCGCTGCGATAAAATCACGGGTCGACCGCAAGCCGCTCGATTCGCGCAGGATGCCGCCCGACGCGCCCCCGCCAGGATGACCTCCCCCATGCACGCCAAGCCCCTGCCGCGCCTCGCGGCCGCGCTCGCCGGCATCGCCGCCGCCGCAGTTGCGCTCGCGCAGTCCCCGATCGACCCCGTCCTCGTCGAGAACGCGACCGTGCAGATCCGCCGCAGCGATTACGACCGCGAACTCGAGCGGCTGCCCGCGGAGCTGCGCGCCGGCTTCGCCGCCAACGAGCGCCGCGTCAGCGATCTGTTGCGCCGGCTGCTGCTCGAGCGCACGCTCGCCGCGCAGGCGCGCGCGGAAAAGCTGCCGGAGAAGCCCGAGTACGCGGCGCGGCTTGCCACCGAGACCGAGAAGCTGGTCGCGCAGTTCAAGATCGCCGAGGTCGAGAGGTTGGCGGGGGCCGACTTCGACGCGAGGCGCGCGTCGTTCGAGGCGCGCGCGCGCGAGCTCTACGTGGTGGACAAGGCGAAGTACGCCGCCCCGGAGCAGATCTCGGCGTCGCACATCCTGTTCGAGACCAAGTCGCGCCCGAAGGAGGAGGCCGAGAAGCTCGCGCGCGACGCGGCAGCGAAGCTCGCCGCCGGCGCGGACTTCAACAAGCTCGCGCGCGAGATCTCCGAGGACCGCAGCGCGAAGACGAACAACGGCCAGCTCGGCTGGTTCACGCACGGCGAGATGGATCCGGCGTTCGCCAAAGCCGCGTTCGCGCTGAAGCAGACCGGCGAAGTCTCCGCGCCGGTCCTCTCGACGTTCGGCTGGCACCTGATCCGGCTCGAGGGCCGCCGGCCGCCGGCGCAGCAGGCCTTCGAGGACGTGCGCGACGCGATCATGGCGGAGCAGCGCGAGAAGTACGTCAACGACCAGCGCGAGGCGCACGTCGCGAAGCTGCGCAACGACCCGACGATCCGCGCCCACCGCGAGGCGATCGACGCGCTGATCGTCAGGGTCGACCCGGACGCGGTGCGCCGCAAGGTCGAGGAAGTGAGCCCCGGCGCGCTGGGGCTGCCGGCGAAATAGCACCGGCCGCGCGCCCCGTGGCGCGCGTTGTTGCTATGCTGCGCGCCATGCGCCAGGCCATCGAGCGCGAGGCCGCGTTGCCGCGCCAGCCGCGAACCGCGTCGCGCGAGCGTGCGCTGTTCGCCAACTTCTTCCTGCGCGAGCTGCGCACCCGTTACCTGGGCAGCGCCACGGGGCTCGCGTGGGCGCTGGTTCACCCGCTCGTCCTCCTCGCCGTCTACTACGTCGTCTTCACGCAGATCTTCCGCGTGGCGAGCTTCGCGACCGGGAGCTTCCTCGCTTTCGTCGCTGTCGCGCTGTGGCCGTGGCTCGCCGCGCAGGAGGCGCTGCAGCGGGGGACGGTCAGTCTCGCCGGCTACGCGGGCCTGATCCGCAAGGCGGCGTTCCCGCACGAGTCGATCGTCCACGCCTCGGTGGCGGCCACGCTCGCGCTGCAGTTCGCCGGCTACGTCGTCGTGCTGGCGGCGCTGCGCGCGCTAGGCGAGCCGGTCCGCGTCGAAGGGCTGCTGCTCGCCGTGCCGCTGTGGCTGGTCATGGCGATCGCGGTGACGGGGGTGACCTTCGCGCTCGCGTCGCTGCAGGTGTTCGTGCGCGACGTCGAACACGTGCTGATGCCGCTGCTGATGATGCTGATGTACCTGACGCCCATCCTCTACCCGCTCGCCATCGTGCCCGAGTCGCTGCGGCCCTGGGTCGCGGCGAACCCGTTCGGCTGGCTGGTGACCCGCATGCGCGACGCGCTGCTCGAAGGGCGGCTCGCGCCGCAGTGGGGCGACCTGGTCGCGCTGGGCGTCGCGCTCGCGCTCTACGCGCTGGGGCTGGCGATGTTCCGGCGGCTGTCGCCGCACTTCGAGGACTTCGTATGAGCGCCGCCGGGCCGTCCCAAGGCGCGAGTCGCTCCCCCTCGGGGGGCAGCGCAGCGGCGCCAGCCGCAAGCGTGGGGGCTCCCGTGCCCCCGTCATTGGCAGCCGCCGTCGCCGCGCCGAAGGACGCCCTCGTGGCGCTCGACGGCGTCGGCAAGGACTACGCGAAGCTCGCCCCCGCGGGCGGGCGGCTGCGGCTGGTCGCCGACCTGCTGCGCGGACGCGCGGCGGCATCGACGTTCACCGCGCTCGACGGCGTCGGCTTCGCGATGCGCCGCGGGGAGTCGCTCGCCGTCGTCGGTGAGAACGGCGCGGGCAAGTCGACGCTGCTCAAGATCGTCGCCGGCGTGGTCAGGCCCACGCGGGGCAGTGTCGCGGTGAATGGCCGCGTCGCCGCGTTGCTCGAGCTGGGCTCCGGGTTCCACCCCGACTACACCGGCTACGCGAACATCGACCTCGCCGCCGCGCTGCTCGGCATGGACGCCGCCGAGATCGCGCGCCGCCGCGAGGCGATCGTCGAGTTCGCCGACATCGGCACGCACATCCACGACCCGATCAAGACCTACTCGTCGGGCATGGTCGTGCGGCTGGGCTTCGCCATCGCCACCGCGCTCGCGCCGGACGTGCTGATCACCGACGAAGTGCTCGCGGTGGGCGACGAGTCGTTCCAGCGCAAGTGCGTGGCGTGGATGGAGGACTACCTCGGCCGTGGCGGCACGCTGCTGCTGTGCTCGCACAGCATGTACCACGTGCAGAAGCTGTGCGCGCACGCGCTGTGGCTCGAGCATGGCCGGCCCAGGATGTACGGCACCGCCGCCGACGTGGCACGCGAGTACCTCGCGTACCACGAGGCCCGCGCGGAGAAGGCCGGGGGGCCGCGTCGCGCCCACGCCGGCGACTACGGCGTGACCGCGCTCGTCGTCTCCCCGGTCGGAGGTGGGGCCGAGGTCGACCCCGCGCGCGGCTTCGAAGTGGGCGTCGAGGTGCACTCGCCGGACGGCCGCGCGCCGGTCATCGCCGTGGGCGTGGTACGCGCCGACGGCACGCCGGTGTATGGCACGACCAGCGAGCTCGACGGCGCCGCGCCGCTGCGCCGCGCCGACGGCACGTTCGCGTTCGCGCTGCGCTTCCACGACCTGCCGCTGCTGCCGGGCCACTATCGCGTGCGCGCGCACGCGATGGACCCGGAAGGGATGCGCCTGTTCGACCACCACGAGGCGCCGTTCGTCGTCGCCGGCGCGACGCGGGAGCTCGGCTATTGCCGCCTGCCTCACGAGTGGAGCTCCGGTGGACGCGGCGCATGATGCGCCGGCGGCGCGGATGATGCCGCGCGACGAGCTCCGCGCGGGCATCGAGCTCTGGCTCGTGCCGGCGCTGCTCGCGCTGCTGCCGTGGCGCGCGGGCATGCTCCTCGCGCGTTTCGTGGCGCGCATGCTGCCGCTTTATGGCGATGCGGCGCGCGCCAGCGCCGCGCAGTGGCGCGCCGCGACCGGATGCGCCGACGAGCGCGCGTTCGTCGCCGCGTACCGTTACGCGCAGCTCGTCGACCACGTCGATCTCTACTGGGCGCTGACGCGTTCGCGGCGCTTCCTGCTGCGCCGCCTTGCGGCCAGCTCGCCGGCTTACGCGCCGGGGCAGCCGGTGCTGGTGCTTTCTTTCCACTTCGGCCAGGGGCTGCTGCTGATGCACTGGCTCGCCGCGCACGGCATCCGCGCACGCTTCGTCTCCGTGCGGCTGGACCGCTCGCCGACCTCGGGCGGGTTGCGCCACGCCTACGCTCGACTGCGCATCCGCGCCGTCGAGCGGCTGGCCGGGGTTGCACCCATCTACACCGGCGGCGCGCGGCGGGAGATCGCCGCCACGCTGGCCGCGGGCGGCGCGGTGTACGGCCTCGTCGACGTGCCGGTGCCGGACGCGCAGCACGCGACGGCCAACGCGACGCTGCTCGGCCGCGACGTGCTGCTGCCCACCGGGCTCCTCGATGCCGCGCAGGCGTCGCAGGCGCACGTGCTGGTCCTGACCGCGCACGCCACGCCCCGCGGCGAGCGCATCGTGCAGGCCGACGCGCTGGGCCGCGCCGGCGAAACGACGATCGACGCGCTCGCGGCATTGCTCGAGCGGCGCCTGCGCGAGGCGCCCGCGGCGTGGCACTTCTGGCACCTGTGGCCGCTCTTCTGCGCCAGGCCGCGATGAGTTACCACCGCCGCTTCGACCCGCGGGGCGCCGACTCGCTCGCCAAGCTCGCCCGCTGGGTGCGGCCCGGGACGACGCTGCTCGAGCTGGGCGCGGCCTCGGGCTACTTCACCGAGCACCTCGCGGCGCTGGGTTGCACCGTGGACGTGATCGACGTCGACCGCGAGGCCGCCGCTGCCGCCGCGCGGTTCGCGCGCCGGAGCGTGGTCGCCGACCTCGACGGCGACGCGTGGATCGCCGCGCTGGGCGATGTGCGCTACGACGCCATCGTCTGCGCGGACGTGATCGAGCACCTGCGCGACGGCGTGGCGCTGCTGCGCCGCCTGCGCCCGTTCCTCGCCGAGGGCGGCGAGCTGCTGCTGTCCGTGCCCAACGTGGCGCACAGCGCCGTGATCGCGGGCCTCGTCGACGAACGCTTCGAGTACGGCGGCGAGGGCTTGCTCGATCCGACGCACCTGCGGCTCTACACCTGGCGCACGCTCGCCGCGACGCTCGCCGCAGCGGGCCTGGCGGCTCGCGAGTGGGAAGCGACGACGCTCGCGCCGTTCGACACCGAGTTCCGCGTGCGCGGCGAGTCGCTCGCGCCGGCGCTGCGCGACGCATTGCGGCGCCGGCCGCACGGGTTCGTCTACCAGTGGCTGGTTCGCGCCTCGCCGGGCGCAGCCGTCACCGCGATCGGTCCGCCAGGCTTCGACGCCGCTGAATGCGTGCCCGTGCGGCTGCTGGGTGGCCGTGACATCTTCGACATCACGCTCGAGCGGGCGCAGGTCGCGATGCTGCCGGTCGGCGGAAGCGCGACGGACCTCGAGTGGCCGGTCGCTGCGCCATCGGCCAAGCTGCGCCTGCTGCTCGCCGATCGCGTCGGCGTGATCGAGGTGCAGGCGCTGCGCCTGCACGCGGGCGACGAGGTGCTGTGGTCGTTCGATGGCGATCTGGCGCGCATCGAGCGCTCGCACGCCGCGGTCCCGGTCGGTCCGCGCACGTTCGCCCTGACCGAGGCCGATGCGTGGCTCGATCCGCGGGTCGCGCCCGAGGTCGCGTCGCGCGCCGATCGCATGACGGCTACGCTGGCCTGGCCCGCAGGGATCGACGAGGCGGGCGCGTATGTTGTCTTCGCCGCACTTGCCCGCGCCCGCGAGGCGGACCGCCTGGCAGCCGGCGAGCACGCCGACGGGATGCTCGCCGCGCTGCGCTCGCGCGAGGCCGAGATCGTCGCGCTGCGCGAGGAAGTTGCACGCCTCGAGGCCGCCGCCGCGGCGCAGGAACGCATCATCGACTACCGGCACAGCGCGAGGTGGTGGCTGAAGCTGCCATTCGTCCGCGCGCGGCTGGCGTGGCGCAAGGCGAGGGGCGCATGAGGGATTCGGCGTCGACATCCTCGCGCGCCATCCTGGCGCTGCCCATGCTGCTCGCGGTGCTGCTCTACCTGCCGGTGCAGCGCAACGCGCTGCTCTCCGACGACCACAGTCTGCTGTTCGCGTTCCACGGTGCGAATGGCGTAGCGGAACTTGCCGGCCGAGTGGCACGCACTTTCGTGGAGGGCGTGGGAGCGCCGAGCAGCCAGTACCGGCCGGTGGCGATGGCGACCTTCGCGCTCAACGTCGCCAGCGGCGACGCCGATCCGCTCGCCTGGCACCTCGTCAACCTGGCGCTGCACGCCGCCAACGCGGGGCTGATCGCCGCGGTGGCGCTGCGCATGGGACGGGGTGCACCGGGCAGCGGCACGGCCGCGCTCGTCGCCGGCGTGGCGCTCGCGCTGTTCCCGCCCGCCGTCGAGGCCATCGCGTGGCCGGCGGCGCGCTTCGACGCGCTCGCGCTGTTCTTCACGCTCGTCGCCGCGCGCTTCGTCGCTGCAAGCGAGCGGCCGCTGGACCGTGCGGCGGTCGCGGGACTCGCAGCATTCGCGCTCGCGTTGGGCAGCAAGGAGGCCGGCGTGCTGGCGCTCCCGCTCGCCGGCGCGCTGGCGTGGCAGAAGTCGGCAGCGCGGCACGGCCTCGTGCGCGGCGCATTGGCGGCTGTCCCGGCGCTGCTGCCGTGGCTTGCAGTTGCAGCCGGCTACTTCGCGCTGCGCGCGGCGATCTTCGGCGACCCGTTCCGCTTCTTTCCCGGTGCGACGCCGATGGGCGAGATCGCCAGCGGCGCGTTCATCGGCAACGTCGGCGGCGTCGTGGCCTGGTGGGGCAGGGCGTTTCCCGAGGCGGGCGCATCGGCTGTCTTCGCCGCCGCCGCCGCGCTGCTCGCCGTGCTGGCCGTGGCGGCGGCGCGCGAGGAGGCGCGCCGCGTCGAGTTCGTGCCGATGCTCGCCGCGGCCGCCGTCGCGTTCGCGATCCTGGGCGCGCAGTGGCAGTGGCCCGCGCACGGCGAGGGCGGCCGCGTGCTCTACGCGCCGGGAGCGATCGCGCTGCTCGCGCTGGTCGTGCCGCTGCGCTCGTCGGTGCGCGCGTTGCGCGTGGGCGCGCTCGCCGCCGCGGTCGCACTCGTGCTCGCATCGGCGGGGTTGGCACACAGCGCCGTGGAACGCTGGGTGCAGGCAGGGTCCAGCATGCGCGCGCTGGGCGCCGCGCTGGTCGAGACGGCGGCAACGCTTCCCGCCGGCGAGTATGCATTCGTCGTGGCCGGCGACCACCTGGGCGCGGTGCCGTTCGCGCGCAACGCGCAGCTCGCGCTGCTGGTGCCGCCGGTCGCGCCGTTCGCGCTGTCGTCGCGCGTGGTCGTGCAGGTGGTGCCCGAGCTGCCGCAGTGGCCGGGGCTGTTCGCGCGCGACGCCGTGGGTCGCCTGATGCGCGAGCCGCTGATCGACGCGCTGCGCGCGCCGCCGTCGCCGGCACGCGAGCCGCCCTATCGCCTGCCGGACCGTTTCCTGTGCTGGGATGCGCGCGAACACGTGTTGCGCCCGGTGGCGCTGGAGTTGGCGAGCGACGCGGGCAACTGGGATGCGGCGTGGGCGAAGGCGCTCGCCTCGCCGGCGTGCGCGCAGGTGCAGCCGTGACGCGTTCGCCCGTCGACGTCGTCGTTCCGGTGTACAACGCGCCCGACGACGCGCGCGCCTGCATCGAGTCGGTGCTCGCGCACACCGCGGGCGACTACGCGCTGGTGCTGATCGACGACGCTTCGCCCGATCCGCGGGTGCGCGAGCTGTTTGCCGAGATCGGGCGGCGTGGACTTGGCCACGTGACGCTGCTCGCCAACGAGCGCAACCTCGGCTTCACGGCGACGGCGAACGGCGGGCTTATGCGCTCGCGCAGCGACGTCGTGCTGCTCAACTCGGACACCGTCGTCACGACGGGGTGGCTGGACGCGCTTGCCGGCTGCGCGGCCTCGGATGCGCGCATCGGCACGATCACGCCGTTCTCCAACAACGCCGAGATCTGCTCGTACCCGCGCCTTTGCGGCAACCACCCGTGGCCGGAGGGCGCCGACCCCGAGCCTGTGCGCCGTGCGATCGCTGCCGCGGCAGTGCCCTGCTACCCGGAGCTGCCGACAGGGGTGGGCTTCTGCCTGTACGTGCGCCGCGCGCTGCTCGACGCGATCGGCCCGTTCGACGCCGCGTTCGGCGCCGGCTACGGCGAGGAGAACGACTTCTGCATGCGCGCGCGCGCCGCAGGCTGGCGCAACGTGCTGTGCGACGACGCGTTCGTCGTGCACAAGGGCGGCCGCTCGTTCGCCGGGGCGAAGGAGACGCTCGGCGTGCGCAACACGGCGCTGCTGCTCGAACGGCACCCGGGCTACCTCGAGCTCGTGCGCGAGTTCATCGCGCGCGACCCGGTTCAACCGCTGCGCGAGGCTGCGCTCACCGCGTACGACCGCCTGTACGGCCCGGGGCCGGCCGTGCTGCACGTGCTGCACGGCGGCGGCGGCACCGAGGCCTACGTGCGCTCGCTGATCGCCGCGAGCGAGCGCCGCGTGCGCCACGTCGTCGCGTTCGTGCGCGGCGATGCGTGGCGCATCGAGGAGCACCGCAGCGACGGCAGCACGCTGACCTGCGAGTTCGGGCGCCGGCCGGACGAGCCCCACGCGCAGTTCCTGCGCTCGCTCGCGGCTGTTTACGGTGTGGGAGTGGTGCACGCGCACAACCTCTCCGGCGACCCCGACGGGCTCGTCGACGCGCTCGCCGGCGCCGGGATCGCCTATGGCGTCACCATCCACGACCTGCAGATGGCGTGCCCGGCCATCACGCTGCAGCGGGCCGACGGCACGTATTGCGGCGGCGAGACCGACGCCGTTGCGTGCAATGCGTGCCTGCGCGGACACGGCGCGCTGGCGCGGCACGAGATCGCGCGTTGGCGCGAACGCCATCGCGAGCTGCTCGCGCGCGCGGCGTTCGTCATCGCGCCGTCGCAGTGGGCCGCGGCGATGCTGCGTCGCTACTTCCCCGGGGTTGGCGTCGAGGTGGTGCCGCACGGCCTGCCTGCGCGCGAGGGCGAGCCGCGTGCGGCGCGGCAGGTCGTGCTGATGCCCGACGACGGCCGCGCCACCATCGCCGTGCTGGGCGCGATCGGCCCGGACAAGGGCGCGCGGCGCATCGAGCGGCTGGCGCGGCTCGCGCGCGAGCGTCGCGCCCCGGTACGCTTCGTCGTGATCGGGTACCTCGACCGCGCGTCGCAGGCCTGGCAGGATGAGGACGCGACACTGACGGTGGGCGGGCCCTACGATCCGCGCAATCTCTCCGCGCTGCTCGACCACTACGGTGCCAAGCTGGTACTGTTCCCCTCGCTCGGACCGGAGACGTTCGCCTACACGCTCTCGGAGGCATGGCAGGCCGGGCGCGCCGTGCTGGTGCCGCCGATCGGCGCGCT
>Ga0209254_10005212_pt1 | contig 11942 bp, 13 predicted proteins | sample FrelakmetDIP11DI_FD_187148 | JGI IMG/M metagenome (GOLD analysis project Ga0209254, IMG submission 187148) | Freshwater lake sediment microbial communities from the University of Notre Dame, USA, for methane emissions studies - DIP11 DI (SPAdes)... | ecosystem: Environmental > Aquatic >... | reverse complement strand
CGGACGGCTGCTGCAGGTGGCGGGCGACATCGCCGCGCGCGAGGGGATCGCCGAGTCCGGCTACCGCGTCGTGACGAACACCGGCGAGAGCGCCGGACAGTCCGTGCTCCACGTCCACTTCCACGTGCTGGGCGGCCGCCAGTTCGCCTGGCCACCCGGCTGACCACCCGACGAATGGCGACCTGCAGATGACCCAGCCCGTGACCGACGCGCCGCGCGCCCAGACGACGATCATCGTCCCGAACTCGCAGCCGATGGTGGCGCTCCTCGGGACTCAGGATGAGTTCCTGCGCCTGGTCGAGCGCGCGTTCCCGGCCACCGACATCATGGCCCGCGGCAACGAGATCACGGTCAGCGGATCGCCAGAGGACGTCGGCGTCGTCGACACCCTCATCGGCGAGATGCTCGCCGTCCTCCGCACTGGACAGGCGCTGTCGGCCGAGTCGGTCGAGCGCAGCATCACGCTGATGCGGTCGGGGACTCGTCCGACCGAGGTGCTGACGGCCAACATCCTGAGCAACCGTGGGCGCACGATCCGCGCGAAGACGCTGAACCAGAAGCGGTACGTCGACGCGATCGACAGCAACACCATCGTCTTCGGCATCGGGCCGGCGGGCACGGGCAAGACCTACCTCGCCGTCGCGAAGGCCGTGCAGGCGCTGCAGGCGAAGCGCATCAACCGGATCGTCCTCACGCGTCCGGCGGTCGAGGCCGGGGAGCGCCTGGGCTTCCTGCCGGGCACGCTCTCGGAGAAGATCGATCCCTACCTGCGTCCGCTCTACGACGCGCTCCACGACATGATCGATCCGGACTCGATCCCGCGGCTGATCACGAGCGGCACCATCGAGATCGCCCCCCTCGCCTACATGCGGGGGCGCACGCTGAACGACTCGTTCATCATCCTCGACGAGGCGCAGAACACCTCCGCCGAGCAGATGAAGATGTTCCTCACGCGGCTCGGCTTCGGGTCGACCATGGTGGTCACCGGCGACGTCACGCAGGTCGACCTGCCCGGCGGCACCACCAGTGGGCTGCGGGTGGTCAGCGACATCCTCGACGGACTCGACGACGTCTCGTTCTGCCGGCTCACCTCGCACGACGTCGTGCGGCACAAGCTGGTCGGCCGCATCGTCGACGCGTACGAGAAGTACGACGCGAAGCGAGCCACGTGAACGGACCCCACGTGACGGTGAGCAACGAATCCGGTGTCGACTGCGATGTCGACTCGCTCCACCGCCTCATCGACCACCTGCTGCGCGCGCTGCGCCTGCATCCCGCCAGCGAACTGGGCGTGACGCTGGTCGACGTGGACCGCATGACGACCCTGCACGAGGACTGGATGCACGAGCCCGGACCGACGGACGTGCTGTCCTTCCCCATCGATGAGCTGCGCAGCGCCGACGAGGGCGAGGAGCCGGTCGCCGGCGTCCTCGGCGACATCGTCCTGTGCCCAGCCTTCGCCAGTGCGCAGGCGCGGGAGGCCGGACGCTCGCTCGACGAGGAGCTTCAGCTGCTCACCACGCATGGCGCGCTCCACCTCATCGGCTACGACCACGCCACCCCCGAGGAGTATGACGCCATGTTCGCTCTGCAGGACGACCTGCTCCAGAGCTGGCGGGCCGGATGACCGTCGACGCCTGGATGCTGCTGGCATCGGTCGTGCTCGTCGTCCTCGCCGGGCTGCTGACCATGGCGGAGACGGCGATCAGCCGCGTGAGCCGCACGCAGATCGACGAGGCCCGCAAGGACGGCGACCGCCGCGCCGAGCGGCTGCTGCGGGTGCTGCAGGACCGCCCGCGGCACGTCAACGTCCTGCTCTTCCTGTCCACGGTCGCCACGGTGACCGCCACGGTCCTCGTCGGCTACGTCAGCGTGGACGCCCTCGTGGGGTCCGCCGGCGTGTCCAGGGCCCTCGCGCTGCTGCTCGCCGTCATCGTGATGGTCATCGCCGCCTACGTGGTCGTCGGCGTCGCGGCCCGCACGCTCGGCCGCCAGCACGCCGAACGGGTCGCCATGGTGGCGGCCCGGCCGGCTGCCTTCCTCGCGACCATCCTCGGCCCGTTGGCCACGCTGCTCATCCTCATCGGCAACGCCGTCACCCCGGGCCGGGGATACCGCGAAGGCCCGTTCGCCTCCCAGGCAGAGCTGCGCGAGATGGTCGACCAGGCCGAGGCCGACGACCTCATCGAGGACGACGAGAGGCAGATGATCCACTCGGTGTTCGAGCTTGGCGACACCTTCGCCAAGGAGGTGATGGTGCCGCGCACGGAGATGGTCTTCATCGAGCGGAGCAAGACCCTGCGGCAGGCGCTGTCCCTGGGCCTGCGATCGGGCTTCTCCCGGATCCCCGTCATCGGCGAGAACGCGGACGACATCGTCGGCATCGTGTACCTCAAGGACATCGTCCGCCGCAGCTTCGAGCACCGCGAGGCCGAGCAGGCCGAGCGCGTGGAGTCGATCATGCGGGTGCCGTACTTCGTGCCGGACAGCAAGCCTGCCGATGCGCTGCTCCGCGAGATGCAGTCGGCCCGCGTGCACATGGCGGTCGTGGTCGACGAGTACGGCGGCACGGCCGGCCTGGTGACGATCGAGGACATCCTCGAGGAGATCGTGGGCGAGATCGCGGACGAGTACGACACGGCCGCTCCCGAGGTGACCCCCCTGCCGGGCGGCGCCTTCCGCGTGCTGGCGCGCATGCATGTCGACGACTTCGCCGACCTGATCGGCATGGAGATCGAGTCCGAGGAGGAGGGCGAAGACACCGTCCTCGGCCTCGTCGCGAAGCGGCTCGGGCGTGTCCCGATCCCCGGGGCCGGGGTCGACGTCGACGGCTGGCGGCTGACCGCGGAGCAGGGTGCGGGGCGACGCAACCGCATCGGTACCGTCCTTGCGCAGCGCATCGCGCCTGCCCCCGACGAGCAGCAGACGGAAGCGGCGGATGAGTGAGGACCTGTCGGCGGAGGACGCCAAGCTGCTGACCCTCGCCCGCGGTGCCCGAGGCCGCGCCGGGGTGGCCGGTGGCGCCGCCGTGCGCGACGAGACGGGGCGCACCTACTCCGGCGCCGACGTCTCCCTGCCCATGCTCGACCTCTCCGCGCTCGACCTCGCCGTGGCGCAGGCCGTGGCCGCCGGTGCCCGAGGTGCGGAGGCCGCGGTCGTCGTCGGGTCCGGCCCCAGCGATCACGATCTCGAGGTGCTGCGGTACCTGGGCGGTCCGGGCGTGCCGGTGTGGGCGTGCGACCAGGACGGGGTCGTCCGCGCCCGCATGTCCACGTGACGCGTCCTGCCCGCGCCGCCCTGACGCCGAAGGCGACCGCGGCCGTGGCGGTCATGGGGGCGGCCGTTCTCTTCGGCACCACCGGGACCTTCCGTGAGCTCCTCGCCCCCGGGGCTCCCGGGCCGGGCGTTGCCGCCCTGCGGCTGCTCGTCGGTGCCGGCGGCCTCGTCGCCTTCGTCATGTGGCGGGGCGACGGCGCCGCGCTGCGGGCGCTGTGGCGTCGGCCCGTCGTCTGGGTGATGGGTGCCGCGGTCGCCGGCTACCAGGCGTTCTTCTTCATCGGCACCGACCGCACCGGCGTGGCGGTCGCCGCCCTGATCGCGCTGGGCAGTGCGCCCTTCCTGTCGGGACTGCTCGGGTGGGCACTTCGCGAGGGCGCCCCCGGCTGGACGTGGGCGCTGTCCACGGCGATCGCGGTGCTCGGGCTGGGGCTGCTGGTCGCGGGCAGCCTGACCACCGGCGACCCGCTCGGCATGCTGGCAGCCCTGGCGGCGGGTGCGTGCTACGCGGTGTTCACCGTCGTCGGGGTCGGACTCGCCCGCGAGGGCTACTCCGGCAGCGCGGTGCTCGCGTCCTCCTTCGCCCTCGGTGCCGTCGCACTCCTGCCCGCGGTCGTGCTGTCCGCGTGGTGGCTGTCGCCTGGCGGACTGGCGCTGACGCTGTGGCTGGGGATCGTGACCACGACGGTCGCCTATCTGCTGTTCGGCGTCGGGCTGCGCGTGCTGCAACCCGGCCACATCGCCACCCTGACCCTGCTCGAGCCGGCGGTGGCGACTGTCCTCGGCGTCCTGGTGCTGGCCGAGCCCATCAGTGCCGCGGGCTGGACGGGATGCCTGCTGGTGTTCGGTGCCCTAGCGTTGCTCGCAGTCACCGAGAACCGGCGGCCCGTCGTGGACGAGGAGGTGCTGGCGTGACGTTCCGCAGCGGCTTCGCCTGTCTCGTCGGCCGTCCCAACGCCGGCAAGTCGACCCTGACGAATGCCCTCGTCGGTCGCAAGGTGGCCATCACCTCCGACCGTCCCCAGACCACGCGACGCGTCCTCCGCGGGATCGTCAACCGCCCGGACGGTCAGCTGATCATGGTCGACACGCCCGGGCTGCATCGTCCGCGCACGCTGCTGGGGGAGCGGCTGAACGACCAGGTGCGGGAGACCTGGTCCAGCGTCGACGTCGTGGGCATGTGCATCCCCGCCGACCAGGCCGTCGGCCCGGGGGACCGGTTCATTGCGACGGAGCTGTCGCACCTGCGCCGCAAGCCGATCGTGGCGGTCGTCACGAAGACCGACGCGGTGAGCCGGGGAGTGCTCGCCGAGCGGCTGAACCAGGTCGCCCGGCTCGCCGACGAGGTCGGCTTCGAGTGGTCGGAGGTCATCCCCGTGTCCGCGCGCACCGGCGACCAGGTGACGCTGCTGGCCGAGCGGTTGATCTCGCAGATGCCGGAGGGTCCGGTGCTCTTCCCGGACGGTGACGACGACGAGGGGCAGACCATCGAGGTCGCCGTTGCCGAGCTGATCCGGGAGGCGGCGCTCGACGGCGTCCAGGACGAGCTGCCGCACTCCATCGCCGTCGTCGTCGACGAGATCGAGCCGCGCCGTGACCGTCCCGCGGACCGGCCCCTCACCGACGTGCGGGCGTTCCTGTTCGTCGAGCGCGAGACCCAGAAGGCCATCGTCATCGGCTCGGCCGGGTCGCGGTTGAAGCAGGTCGGCACCCGGGCCAGGAAGGAGATCGAGCTGCTGCTGGGCGTGCCGGTCTACCTGGACATCCGGGTGAAGGTGGCCAAGGACTGGCAGAAGGACCCGAAGCAGTTGCGCCGCCTCGGCTTCTGACGAGTTGCACCGCTTCCCGGTCCAGTTCCGCGGAACTGGACCGGGAAGCCCGCGCAGATGCTGATCTCGACCGCTGTGCGCTCAGGCCGCCCGCCGAGCCGCCCGCCAGACCCGCGCGGCGACCGCGTCCGGGTTGTCCTCGATCTGTTCGAACGTCCACCGGACCACGGCCTCGCCGGTGGCCCTCAGCCGATCCTCCCGGACCTTCTCCTTGACGATGTCCGCACGTGAGTTGTACTTGACGGCACCGTCCGCCTCGCCGATCACGTGCAGCGACGGCCACCACATGTCCACGTAGCCGATCAGTCCGGCCTCGTCGTAGAACGGCTGCTGAAGGACGGGCTCGGGCAGTCCCCTCTCCACCAGCGCCAGCCGCGAGAGGGTCTCCAGAACTGTCTGGGCCCCGGGCCGTGCCCGCCCTATGGCTTCGATGAGCTCCGCGCGGTGGCCCAGGTGCCGCCACGCGTCGATCAGCCGCCGGATGTCATCTGCGGTGGCACCCTGCCACAGCGCTGCGTCGAGCACGGCTGTGCGCCATCGCGGCGACGTCAGTTCCGTCGCCGCTCCCAGCGCTGCCAGGCCGGGGCCCACGACGGGCACACCGCGCACTGTCGTGGTCGCCGCGGCATCCACCGGTCCCGTCGTGATCCGACTGCCGGGAATGGCGAGACGGTGCCGGCTCTCGCGTCGCAACGCCCGCTCGTCGCCTCCCGAGGGCCGGACCAGTGCGATCTTCTCGGGCACGGCGACGGGCAGGGGCATGCCGAGCGTGAGGGCGGCAGACAGGCCGAACGCCCATACGGGCTCACGGGCACCGGCCACGGCCGCCGCCAGGTCGATCCGGTGGCGTTCCACGGGCGTGCTTGCATCCACCACGTCCCGGAGCGCGTAGACGCCGTGCCGCAACCGCACCAGCGCTCCGCGGCGCACCATCGCGGACTGGACGGCGTCGGTGATGCCGAGGGCGAGCAGGTCGCTGCGCCGGTGCACAGGTTGATCGTCTGTGAGCGCGGCCAGGAGCGCGACGGCGGCGCGGACGGTGCGGTCTACCTCGGTGGACATGGCGGCACTGTGGCGGATGTCGAGCCATCGGCGCGTTCCCTGTCCACAGGGTGGGGCGGTTGAAATCCGACAAAGTCGGTAGGAAGCGGGGCAATTCTGGCGAATCAAGCCGGGAAGCGGTGCAAATCTGCGGGGGTCAGTCGGCGCGGCGCTCCACGTAGGGGTGGACCTCGTAGCGCTGCCCGTAGGCCTCGGAGACGGCGATGAAGATCGCGGCGAGCGGGATGCCGATGATGGCGCCGATCGGGCCGAACAGCGCCGCGCCGATGAATACCGAGGCCAGCGCCACGCCCGAGTTGATGTCCATCGTCTTGGTCGAGATGCGCGGCGTGAACACGTAGTTCTCGATCTGCTGGTACACCGTCGCGAAGATGACGATCCAGAGCACGTCGATGGGGTCCTCGAAGACGGCGAAGAGGGCGGGCAGCGCCACCCCGATGTAGGTGCCGATCGTCGGGATGAACTGGCTCACCACGCCGGCGAAGATGCCCATCGGCAGCCAGAACGGGATGTCGATGAGGTAGAAGAAGGACGAGTGGAAGGCCGCGGAGAGCGTGGCGAGCGCCAGCTTCGAGATGACGAAGCCGCCCGCCTTCTGCACCGAGATGTCCCACACCTTGATGAAGACGACCTGGCGAGCCGGCTTGAGCCACGAGGCGATCCACCGCTTGATGCGCGGCGAGTCCGCCGAGAAGTAGAACGAGAACACCAGGATCGTGACGAAGTCGAAGACGGCGCCGACTATCCCGACGAAGATCGCCAGGATGCCGCCGGCGAGGGACCCGGCGATGTCCGTCGCCTGCTCGGCGGTGAGGTTCAGGTTGTCGAGGAGCCGCTGGGGATCGATCTCGGCGTTGAACGTCTGGTTCACCCAATCGACGATGTCGAGGACGAGCGCCGGCAGGGCCTTGACCAGCTCGACCGTCTGCGCGGCCAGCACGCCCCCGAAGAGGGCGATGAAGACCCCCAGGAGTGCGAGCGTGGTGACGGCCACGATCGCGGTGGCGAGGCCGCGTCGCAGCCCGCGGTGGGCGAGGTAGCTGACGATCGGGTCGAAGGAGATCGCGATCAGCCAGGCGAGCAGGAGGTTGAAGAGGAACCCGCCCAGGAGGCCCCAGGCGTAGTTGATGATCTGGAGCCCGATGACGGCGAGCACCACCATGATCAGGGCACGGCGAAGGAAGCGTGAGTCGGCGGCGACCAGGATCGGGGTGGGCTCCGCAGCGGACCCGGGAGCGGGCTCCGGCGCGGTGGAGGGTGCGGCAGCGGGCTCCGATCCGATCGCCCCGTCCGGCGCCACGGGGGCCGGCGCGTCCGCGCTGGCGGGATCCGGCTCGCTCATACGTGAGAATGTAGCGTGCCCCTCTACCGCGACGAGGCCATCGTGCTGCGCGCCCAGAAGCTGGGCGAGGCCGATCGGATCGTGACGCTGCTCACCCGGGCGCACGGGCGGGTGCGCGGCGTGGCCCGCGGGGTCCGCAAGACCTCGAGCCGCATCGGTGCTCGCCTGGAGCCGTTCAGCCACGTCGACGTGCAGCTGTACGAGGGTCGGTCGCTCGACACGGTGACCCAGGTCGAGTCGATCGCCGCGCATGGCGCGGGGCTGACCTCGGACTACCCGCGGTGGACCGCCGGGGTCGCGATGCTCGAGACCGCGGAGCGGCTGACCCCCGAGGAGCGCGAGCCCTCCATCCCGCAGTTCGCCCTCCTCGTCTCCGGATTGCGGTCGCTCGTCGCCAGGGAGCACGACCCCGGGCTGATCCTCGACGCGTACCTCTTGCGGTCGCTGGCCATCGCCGGCTGGTCGCCGTCGTTCGAGGACTGCGCCCGGTGCGGTGCGTCCGGTCCGCACCGCGCGTTCTCGGTGGCCAGCGGGGGCGTGGTGTGCGCACAGTGCCGGCCACCGGGATCCGCGGCCCCGTCGCCGGCGACGATCGACCTCCTCGGCGCGCTGCTCAGCGGGGACTGGCCCGTGGCCGACGACAGCGAGTCGCGCGAGCGCCGGGAGGCCAGCGGCCTCGTGGCCGCCTTCCTGCAGTGGCACCTGGAGCGCGGCCTGCGCTCGCTGCCGCTTGTCGATCGCTCAGGTGACCGCCCCTGAGTGTCAGGATGGGGGGCATGTCCCGCCGCGCCTCCGCTCCACGCCGGCAGCCGACGCCCCACCCCTCGGGGGCGACCCCGCCGGCCATCCAGGCGGACCTCGTGCCACGCCACGTGGCCCTCGTCATGGACGGCAACGGCCGGTGGGCCAAGGAGCGCGGGCTGCCTCGCACCGCCGGGCACGAGGCCGGCGAGGCGAGCCTGTTCGACTGCGTCGAGGGCGCCATCGAGCTCGGGGTGACGTGGCTCAGCGCCTACGCGTTCTCGACGGAGAACTGGAAGCGCTCGCCGGAGGAGGTCCGGTTCCTCATGGGCTTCAACCGCGACGTGATCCGTCGGCGACGCGACGAGATGAACGAGCTCGGCGTGCGGGTGCGCTGGGCGGGTCGGCGGCCGCGGCTGTGGCGCAGCGTCATCAGCGAGCTCGAGGAGGCCGAGGAGCTCACCAGGGCGAACCGCACCCTCACCCTCACCATGTGCGTCAACTACGGAGGACGGGCGGAGATCGCCGACGCGGCGGCGGCAATGGCCCGCGACGTCAAGGCCGGTCGCCTGGACCCGGATCGCATCGACGAGCGGATGCTCCACCGCTACCTCGACGAGCCGGACATGCCTGACGTCGACCTCTTCGTGCGCTCCTCCGGGGAGCAGCGCACGAGCAACTTCCTCCTGTGGCAGTCGGCCTACGCGGAGCTGGTGTTCCTCGACACCCTGTGGCCGGACTTCGACCGGCGTCACCTGTGGCACGCGTGCGAGCTCTACGCCTCGCGCGACCGTCGGTACGGAGGCGCGGTGCCGAACCCGCCTCCGTCAGCCTGAACCGCACTGGGTGCACAGCCCGAACAGCTCCAGGGTGTGACTGATCTCCGTGAAGCCGTGCTCGCGCGCGATGGCGTCGGCCCAGGTCTCCACCGCCGGACCGGCGATCTCGACCGTGCGCCCGCAGGATCGGCAGACGAGGTGGTGGTGATGCTCGGGGCTGCAGCGGCGGTAGACCGTCTCGCCGTCGTCGGTGACGAGCAGGTCCACCTCTCCGGCATCGGCCAGCGCCTGCAGCGAGCGGTACACGGTGGTGAGGCCCACCGACTCACCGTCGTGCCGCAGGACGTCGTGGAGCTGCTGGGCCGACACGAACTCGTCGCGCCCTTCGAGTGCTGCTCTCACCGCGCTGCGCTGGCGGGTCTGCCGGACTGGCGGGGTGGTCACGTGGTCGGTCATGTCGCCTCCTTGCGCCGGCTTCGGATGGGCACGGCGACGACCGCGAGGATCGCGAAGCACAGCAACGCGAAGAGCACGATCGTCGGCCCTGGTGGTACCTCGACGTAGAAGGAGCCGACGAGCCCGGCCACGCTGGCCACCAGGCCCAGCACGACGGCCAGCACGGCGGTGGCGCGGAACGACCGGGTCACCTGCTGGGCGGCCGCTACGGGGACGATCATGATGGCGCTCACCAGCAGGAGGCCGACGACGCGCATGCCGACGACGACGACGACGGCCGCGAGCACCGCCATGAGCGTGCTCATGACCCGCACCCGGACGCCCTGCACGGCGGCGATGTCGGGGTCGAGGCTGACGGCGAACAGCTCGCGGCCGAGGACGGCGACGATGGCGGCCACCGCCAGGCACAGCGCCACGAGGGCCCAGACGTCGCCCTCGGCGACGGTCGACAACGAGCCGAACAGGTACGCGTTGAGCGACGAGGAGGCCTTGCCGGGAGCAAGGGAAGCGAACAGCACGCCGCCCGCGATGCCCCCGTAGAACAGCAGCGCCAGGGCGACATCGCCGGCAGTGCGGGATCGGTACCGGATGAACTCGATGAGGAACGCGCCGACGACCGCGGCGGCCATCGCCGTGGGGACGGGTGCCGTGCCGAAGAGGAAGGCCAGGCCGACGCCGGTGAGGGCCACATGCCCCATGCCGTCGCCGAGCAGCGCCAGCCGGCGCTGGACGAGGAACACCCCGATGAGGGGGGCGATCAGCCCGACGAGGGCGGCAGCGATGAGCGCCCGCCGCATGAAGTCGAACTCGAGGATGGCGATCATGGCTCGAGCCCCACGACGCTCGGCGCGTCCCCGTCGCCGTCGGTGTCATGGTGATGGACGTGGTCGTGCAGGAGCTGCCCGGGCACCGGCGGAGGGCCGTCGAACACGACCGACTCGCGTCGATCCGGGCCGAGCACCACGGCGCGGGTGATGAGGTGCGAGATCCCGGTGAGCTCGTGCGTCACCACGATGACGGTGGTGCCCTGCTCGTGCAGTCGGGCGAGGAGCGCGGTGAGCTGGACCAGGTTCGCCGCATCGATGCCGGCTGTGGGCTCGTCCATGACGAGCAGGTCGGCGCCGCTGGCAAGGGCACGGGCGATCAGCACCCGGCGCTGCTGGCCGCCGGAGAGGGTGTCGAGGCGCTCGTGCCGCTTGCCCCACAGGCCCACGTCGGTCAGGGCCGTCGTCGCCGCGGCCCGTTCGACCCGCGAGAAGGGTCGCCACCGGCGCCTCGGGGAGATCAGGCCGCTCAGCACCGTCTCCCACACGGATACCGGGATGCTGGTGGAACCCGGCAGGCGTTGCGGCACGAGTGCGATCCGCTGCCAGGACCGGAAGCGCGACAGCGGTTCGCCGAACAGCCGGACGCTGCCGTGGCTCGAGGTCTGGAGGCCCAGCATGGTGCGCACGAGGGTGGTCTTGCCGCTCCCGTTCGGGCCCAGGAGGGCCACGAACTCCCCGCGTCCGATGCTGAGGTCGACGTCCTCCAGCACGTGCTCGCTGTCGAACTCGACGCACAGCCGCGAGACGCCGACGACCTCATCGGCCGCCGACGTGGCGGCTCCGTGCGGGTGCGGATGCGTCACGTGCAGGATTGTCCGGCAATCAGGGTCGCCAGGTTGTCCTTCATGACGGATGCGTAGTCCGAGTCGGAGCCGTCGACGAGGCCCTCGAGCGGGTCGAGGACGGCGGTCTTGACGCCGGTCTCGTCGGCGAGGGTCTGTGCCACCTTGGGATCGACCAGGGTCTCGTAGTAGATCGTCGAGACGTCGTTGGCGCGGACGAGGTCAGCCACCTCCCGGATGCGGGCGGGGCTGGGCTCGGCCTCGGGGGAGAGCCCCGAGATGCCGATCTGGGTGAAGTCGTAGGCGTCGGCGAGGTAGCCGAACGCCTCGTGGCTGACCACGAGGTCTCGTGAGGCGCACTGCGCCAGTCCCTCGGAGTACTGGGTGTCCAGGTCGGCCATGGCCTGCGCGAAGGCAGTCGAGTTGCCCTCGACCGTGCCGGCCGCGTCCGGCACGAGCTCGGCGATGCGCTCGGCGATCACCGTTCCGATCGTGGCCATGTTCGCCGGATTGAGCCACACGTGCGGATCCGTGCCCCCCTCCTCGTCGGAGTGGGCCTCGCCCTCCTCGTCGGAGTGGGCCTCGCCCTCCAGCAGGGTGAGGCCCGCGGAGACGTCGATGGCCCGGTCGGCGGCCTGCTGCTCCACGGCCTCGTCGACGGCCGGCTGGAAACCCTTGATGTACAGGACGAGATCGGCGGAGGCGATCTCGGCGACCTGTGCCGCGCTGAGCTCGAGGTCGTGCGGCTCGACTCCGGGCGGGGTGAGGGAGGTCACGCTCGCGGCATCGCCGCCGACCTGGCGGGCGGCGTACTCGAGCGGGTAGAAGGCGGCGACCACCGACGCGGT
>Ga0209254_10005211_pt1 | contig 11943 bp, 12 predicted proteins | sample FrelakmetDIP11DI_FD_187148 | JGI IMG/M metagenome (GOLD analysis project Ga0209254, IMG submission 187148) | Freshwater lake sediment microbial communities from the University of Notre Dame, USA, for methane emissions studies - DIP11 DI (SPAdes)... | ecosystem: Environmental > Aquatic >... | reverse complement strand
CTCGATCCGGACGGCAAGAATCTCGAGATATTTGCGCGCGGTATCCGCAACACAGTCGGTTTCGACTGGGAGCCGCAGACCCGCGAGCTTTGGTTTACCGACAACGGCCGCGATATGCTGGGTGACGACATTCCACCCGAGGAATTGAATCATGCACCCAGGGCTGGTTTGCACTTTGGCTATCCATACTGCCACGCCGGCAGCATCGCTGATCCGGAATATGGCGGCGCCAAGCCCTGTAAAGATTTTGCGCCGCCCGCCTGGAAATTCCCGGCCCATGTTGCCCCGCTTGGAATGCACTTTTACCGCGGCAACGCCTTCCCTGAAGCGTATCGTGGACAGTTGTTCGTCGCCCAGCACGGTTCATGGAACCGCAAACAGCCGCAGGGGTATCGTGTGGTACTGGTCAGATTCCAGAACGGCCAGCCAGCCAGCGACGAAGTCTTTGCCGAAGGCTGGCTTCAGCCGAATGGCGAGGTGCTGGGGCGGCCGGTCGATATACTTGAGCTGCAGGACGGTTCGCTGTTGCTATCGGATGACAGCCGTGGCGCGATCTATCGGATCAGCTACCAGCCATGAATCCCGGCGGCGGGATCGGTGCGGAATACGAGATGCTGAAGTTGGCCCATTCAGCCGGAAATCGCCTGTGCACCGGCAAGTTGGCAAACGAACTCCTGCCTAATTCAACCATTGCGACGGGTCCAAGGTAAGGGTTGGTTGGCGATCAGATTTGAGCAAATCCAAAGATAAGAAAGTTCTCTACCGCTGTACCGAGTGCGGGCATGCCCAAAGCAAGTGGGCTGGGCAGTGTGGAGGCTGTGGCTCGTGGAACACGCTGGTGGAGGGCGTCGAGGAGCGCGCGCCGGCGTTTTCGCGGTATGCCGGTTACGCCGGCAGCATTGGGGGCGTGTCACAGCCGGTTGATCTGTCTGCCGTAGAGACTGAAGAAATCCGGCGTTCGGCCAGCGGGTTGGAAGAACTGGATCGGGTCTTGGGAGGCGGTTTGGTCGCCGGCTCGGCTATCCTGATCGGCGGCGATCCGGGTATCGGCAAATCAACGCTACTGTTGCAGAGCCTGGCGGCGCTGAGTGCGCGCGTCAAGCCTTTGTACATAACGGGCGAGGAATCGATCCAGCAGGTGAGCCTGAGGGCTAAGCGGTTGCATCTTCACTGTCAGGGCGTGCAGATTCTGGCGGAAACCTCGCTCGAGCGGATTCTCGAGGTCGCCCGCTCGCAAGAGCCGGAGATTTTGGTCATCGACTCGATCCAAACGGTGTTTTCTGACCTGCTGCAATCGGCCCCCGGCTCGGTCGCTCAGGTGCGGGAGTGCGCCGCGCAGTTGGTCCGCCACGCCAAGCAGACCGGAACGATCGTGTTTCTGGTGGGGCATGTCACCAAGGAAGGAGCCCTGGCCGGCCCACGCGTGCTCGAGCACATGGTGGACACTGTGCTGTATTTCGAGGGTGACCCCGGCAACCGCTTTCGGATCATTCGCGCATTCAAGAACCGTTTCGGCGCGGTCAATGAACTGGGCGTATTCGCCATGACAGAAAACGGCCTGAAGGAAGTGCGTAACCCCTCCGCGATCTTCTTGTCGCGCTATGAGGAGGACATGCCTGGAAGCGTCATCATGGTTATGCGCGAGGGCAGCCGGCCGCTCCTCGTGGAGGTGCAGGCGCTGGTGGATGAGTCACACCTTGCCGCGCCGCGCCGCGTTGCCCTAGGGTTGGAGCATAACCGTCTGGCCATGCTCTTGGCTGTATTGCACCGGCATGGCGGTGTCGGTATCTTGAATCAAGACGTGTTCATCAACTTGGTGGGTGGTCTGCGCCTGACCGAAACCGCCGGTGACTTGGCGGTATTGCTGGCGGTGGTTTCCAGCTATCGCGATCGGCCGATTGCGAGGGATTGGATTGCCTTCGGCGAACTCGGCCTGAGCGGTGAGGTGCGTCCGGTTCAGAATGGCGAGGAGCGTCTGCGAGAGGCGGCCAAGCATGGATTTAAGCACGCAGTCGTTCCCCACAAGAACTTGCCCAAAGGGGACGTCGAGGGTTTGGAGTTGATCCCCGTCAGATCCCTGCGCGAGGCACTGGCGGCGCTCTGAGTTAATTTACTCTGCCGGTTGGCAAAAGAACCGCATGATGTGCTGGTTGACTTTCACAATGTCGCCATCACTAAGCCGGATGCTCTGGTCGTTGACCGGAGCATCATTGATGTGTACGGCTTCGGCCGCCGCCAGTGCAGAGAGGAAGTACCCTTCCTTGCGCCGAACAACGACAGCGGCGGCGCCCGCGTCCTCTTTTCCCAGACGTGTCAGCGCGCTTCTCAGCGGAATCACCAGGCCAATATGCTTCCCTTTTAATACCTGAAAGCTGGCCTCCGGTACGGGACCTGGTTGGCCGGGGGTCGCCTCGGTCACTTCGGTCGGGTCTTCTGGCTCCGGGGAGGAAAAATCAGGCTGGTTTTTCCCCATATGCGGGTCATCGGCATAATGGAGCATATGCTTGCCAATGGCGATACGGTCCCCGTGGTTCAAGCGCTGTTCGCTGATTTTGCGGTTGTTGACGAAAACGGGATAGCCCTCATCGAGCTGACGGATGAACAGGCCTTCGTGGCTGGAATGCACGACGGCGTGATGGGGTGCGATGGCCAGGCTGTCGATTCGCATGGCGTTGCCGACATCGCGGCCTATTCCAGTTTCACCTGCTCCGATTGGCAACACCTGGAGCGGTTTTCCTTTGAAAGTGAGAGTAAGACGGGCCATCTAATAGGTCGCCAAGCGTTGTATGCAGGACTGAAAGTATAGACATAAGCAGGGCCAGGTGCGAATTCTGGCGTTACGCGCAGATCCCATTTTCAGTTGTTTACTCTCCCCGTTGCGGATAGAAGCGCACCTGTTTGATGGCATTGCTTTCCATTCTCGTGATTTCCAGTCGGTGATGGAGTAGTTGGAGGCTGGTCCCGGCCTCTGGAATGGTCTCCAGGTATTCGATAATCAGGCCATTGAGGGTCTTTGGGCCTTCTGTCGGCAGTGCCCAGCCAGTAACGCGGTTCAGTTCCCGCAGGTTGATGCTGGCGTCCACCAGGTAGCTGCCGTCCCTCTGCTTGCGCACGTCCAGCGAGGTCGTGGTGAACTCGCCGACGATCTCCTGCAGCAAATCCTCGAGGGTGACGAGCCCTTGAACATCGCCGTATTCGTCGATGACCAGCCCGAAGCGTAAACCTTCACGCTTGAAATTGAGCAGCAGTTGGTGCAGCGGCATGTTTTCCGGAATGAAATAAATCTTGTCCAGATTCTTTGCGAGGGTTTCCTTACTAAAATCGCCCAGGCTCATCTGGATCAAAATTTTCCGTAGGTGCAAGAGGCCGAAGACCTTGTCGATGCTCTTGCGGTATACAGGCAGGCGGGTATGCCTGCTGGTTCGTATCAATTCGACGATGTCTCCCAGCGATGCATCCAGATCGATCCCGATGATTTCATTGCGAGGAATCATGATGTCTTCTACCGCGGCAGACTCTAGGTCGAGCACACTGAGCAGCATGTCTTGGTAGCGATCGGGAATCATTGCGCCGGCCTCGGCGACTACGGTTCTCAGTTCTTCCTTGCTCAGTGCGCTGTGGGTTCCACCCTTAGGATCAAAGCCCAGGATCTTCAGCAGCAGATTGGCGATGATATTGACAATCCAGACTACAGGATAAAACGCCTTCAGGAGGGGCAGGATGATCCATGAGGCGCTGAACGCCAACTTTTCTGGACGCATGGCGGCCAGCGTCTTGGGCGCGACCTCGGAAAAAATCAGGATAATCAGAGTCAGGATGCCGGCCGTGATGGCAATGCTGCTTTCGCCAAGCAAGCGCAGCGTGATGACCGTCGTCAGGGATGAAGCCAGAATGTTTGCAAAGTTGTTGCCCAAGAGGATCAGCCCGATGAGTCGGTCGGGACGGCGGAGCAGTTGTTGCGCTCGAAGGGCGCCCGCTTTGCCCTGCTTGACCTGATGAAGGAGGCGGTAGCGGTTCAACGTCATCAGGGCGGTTTCCGCTCCGGAAAAGAATGCCGAGGCGATGAGTAAGGCAATCAGGGAAATGAAAAGCAGGCCGAGCGGTATTTCGTTCAAGGAAAAAAGGACTCCATGTATTCGATGGACGGCGCTTTTCTAAGGGCAAGGAGGCATAAAGTCAAGTCGACCGCCGGATTTTTTGGCTGAGGCCTCGGGTTGACGACAATGTTTTGACAACTACACTTTTAAGCGCTTGACAAGGTGGGCGACGCGTTGTCCCCGCACGTCAAACGACATGCCGCTTGTTTTCGGCTGAAACCAGTGGCACTTGTCCGATTGCAACATGGATTGCTTCCGAAGGAACATTGAAAAGCCCCGGAGATGGGGCTTTTTCAGCATCATCGATCAAGTCCGACTGGAAAGTCTGTGATCGCATTAAGGCCATCACCGCGCAAGGAGAATAAGATCAATGGCTTTTCGCCGTGCTCTTTTGATCGAAGACGAACGTTCGTTCTGCCAGCAATTTGAGACGGTACTGCAGTTTCTCGACTATGAGGTTCATTCGGTTTCCGCAGAAGTGCTGGAGAGCGAGTTGTCCGAACGCGTATATGGGCTGGTATTCGTGCTTGTCGAGGAAGTCAATGAGCCAGCGCTGGCGCGGCTCGCTGAAGTCCATCGCCATGTTCCGATGGTGTTGGTCGGAGAAAGGAGCGCGGTGAAGCCGTTTTCGCCGCGACTGGAAAGCCTGGCCGCGGCCAAGCTCGAATGGCCAGCGACCTATGCCGTCATGGCTGACTGCCTGGAAAAACTCTTCTATCCCGATGTCAATGCTACGGTTCGCTCTGCTGAGTTGTTTCGGAGCTTGGCGGGCAACAGCTTGGGAATTCAGCAAACCCGAAAATTGATCCAGCAGGTTGCCGGAGCGGATGCGACGGTTCTGGTTCTGGGCGAATCCGGAACCGGCAAGGAAGTTATCGCGCGCAATCTACATTACTATTCGGCTCGGAGAGCAAAGCCTTTTGTACCCGTCAATTGTGGGGCGATACCCGCCGAACTCCTGGAGAGCGAGTTGTTCGGGCATGAAAGGGGGGCGTTCACCGGGGCGCTGAGCGCGCGCCAGGGGCGTTTCGAACTGGCGGAAGGCGGCACCCTGTTTCTGGATGAAATTGGCGACATGCCCCTGTCGATGCAGGTGAAGCTGCTTAGGGTCTTGCAGGAGCGCTGCTTCGAGCGGGTGGGCAGCAACAAGCCCATCCATTGCGACGTGCGAATCATTGCCGCCACCCATCGCGATCTCGAAGAGGAGATCCGGCAGAGTCGTTTCCGTGAGGATCTGTTCTATCGGCTAAATGTATTCCCGATCGAGGTTCCGGCGCTGCGTGAGCGGCGAGAGGATGTGCCGGTTCTGGTGGCGGACTTGACCGCCCGCCTGAAGGCCGAAAAAAAGGCCTCCGTGCGACTGACGCCATCAGCCATGAGAGTTCTGCAAAAGCATCACTGGCCTGGCAATGTTCGGGAGTTGGCCAACCTCATTGAGCGCATGGCGATTTTGTATCCCAACGGCCTGGTTGATGTCGCCGATCTGCCCGAAAAATTTCAGCTGTACGCGATATCAGACGACATGCGCTCGGCTGCCGATCGGGCCGAGGCGGACGGCGCGCCGGTCTTGGCATCCGAAATCAATGGCTGCCTCCGTTTACCGGAGGATGGGCTGGATCTACGCGAGCATCTCAATTTTCTGGAATGCGAGTTGATCAAACAGGCGCTCGACGAATGCAATGGCGTAGTGGCGCATGCGGCCAATCTCTTGCGCATGCGTCGGACCACCCTGGTGGAGAAACTGCGCAAATACGGTTTGCGCGGCGAAGAAACGTCAATTATTTGACGTCGCCCTGGAATGCCCGTGAAGTAATTGTTTTTTGAACAGTAAATGGGCGGCACTTTAATTGCTTCGCTCCCGGCAGATCCATTCATCAGTCAGTCGAGGCGAACGTGTTCCATCAGCAGCTGAGCAGCGCGGAAAACCTGCAAGACGCGTTTCAGGTTTTCAACGAACTATCCCATAACCTCACCCGGTCTTATCTTGAGTTGGAGGCGCAGGTCGCTCGCTTGACCAGGGAGCTGGCCGCCGCCCGCGGTGAGCGGTTAAAAACCGTGAGTGAAAAGGAGCAACTGGCCAATCGCCTGCAGCATTTGTTGGAGGCATTGCCCGGCGCCGTGATCGTGACGGACGGCAGCGGTTTCATCATTGAGCACAATGCAGTCGCCAAACGCTTGCTTGGAGAAGAGTTGCTTGGTCGACATTGGCCCGATGTTCTGGATGCGAAGGCGCTGCCCGGCTTGGACAATCCTCACCAACGGCAATTGCTCAGCGGCAAAACTGTCAGCCTTTCGGTTAACTCGCTGGGTGATGAACGCGGCCAGATCGTCCTGTTGACTGATGTCACCGAGATGCGCGTCTTGCAGGAGCTGGTCAGCCAGCAAAAGCGCCTCTCGGCGTTGGGAGAAATGGTCGCGAGCCTCGCGCATCAGGTCAGGACGCCCTTGTCTGCCGCTCTGCTCTATACCGGGCATCTAGGTACACCCGAACTGACGGAGGTCCAGCGCGTGCGGTTAGCCGCGAAGATCGCGGATCGGTTGCAGTATATCGAGAGGCAGGTGAACGACATGCTGGCATTTGCGCGGGCAGGGCGCCTGACTATGGAAAGAATCGTCGCCGCTGGATTCATCCGGAAAGTGGTCGAGGCTTTCGAGCCGACGCTTGATGGCAAGAACATCCGGCTGATTGTTGAGAACCGGGCGGAGACCGAAGCGTTCTTTGGCAATGAAGATGCCTTGCTCGGAATTCTGATCAATTTGCTGGCCAACGCGGCGGAGGCGCTCGACGGCGAGAGGGGTGAGATCACTTTGAGTATGGGCCATTCCTCGCCGGCTTGGCTTCGGCTCGGCGTGTCCGACGACGGGCCCGGCATACCAGAAGACATTCGTGGACGTGTTTTTGAACCGTTTTTCACCACCCGTCGCAATGGCACCGGTCTGGGTCTTGCCATCGTCGATTGTGTAGTGCGCGCGCATGGCGGACGGGTTTGCTGTCAATCCTCTGCCGGCTGCGGGGCGTCTTTCGAGGTGCATTTGCCTTTGACCGTGGAACCGAGGCTATTGCCCGGCGGCTTTTCTGGACAAACACACAAGTTAGGAGAATCCAACGATGGAACCGGTCGACGTATTAGTCGTTGAGGACGACGTATCCTTGTGCGAGGCATTGAGCGATACACTGGAACTGGCTGGTTTGCGGGTCATTACGGCAGTCAATGGCCTGGAGGCCTTGGAACGGTTGCTTCGCTACGAAGCGCGGCTGGTTATCAGTGATGTGCAGATGGAGAAAATGGATGGGTTGACCCTGCTGGAGCGGCTCAAGGCCAGTCATGCTGATCTGCCGGTGTTGTTGATGACCGCCTACGGCACGATCGAAAAAGCTGTGCAGGCCATGCAGGCCGGGGCCGCCGACTATTTGGTCAAGCCCTTTGCGGCGGAGCTCCTGGTCAAGCAGGTATTTCAGCACCTGACTCCCAAGCCGCTCGAGGCCAGTGAACGTATCGTTGAGGATCCCTCAATGAAGAAGCTGTTCGGCCTGGCCGCGCGGGTCGCCAAGTGTGAGGCGACGGTTGTGATCCTGGGTGAAAGCGGTGTTGGCAAGGAAGTGCTGGCCCGCTATATCCATGAGAGTTCGCATCGATATGCCGGTCCGTTCGTCGCCATCAATTGTGCGGCGATTCCCGAAAATATGCTAGAAGCCGAGTTGTTCGGTTACGAGAAGGGCGCATTTACCGGCGCCGTGCAGACGGTTCCCGGCCGCTTCGAGCTGGCCCAAGGCGGCACGCTGCTGCTGGATGAAATTTCTGAAATGGCGCTGGCGCTGCAGGCCAAACTGCTGCGAGTGCTTCAGGAGCGTGAGGTGGAACGCCTGGGTGGGAGAAAAACGATCAATCTCGACGTGCGCGTGTTGGCAACCACTAATCGCAATCTAAGGGAGCAGGTCGCAAGAGGCAATTTCCGCGAAGACCTTTATTACCGCCTGAGCGTGTTCCCCCTGAAGATGCCGCCCCTGCGGGAACGGCGGACGGACATCTTGCCGATAGCGAGGACCTTGTTGAAAAGGCATTGGCAAAGTGGCAAGGCCTTGCCCCAGTTTTCCTCCGGGGCGGCGGCGATGCTGCAAAACTACACGTGGCCCGGTAACGTCCGCGAACTCGATAATGTCGTTCAAAGGGCGCTGATTCTCCGTTCCGGCGACTGCATTGGGCCCGAGGATCTGGTCTTCGAGGAAACCATGCGTTCGGAGTGTGATGCCGAGATTCCGTCACAGTCGGCTGTTGCGGTGGATAGGCTCGGAGACGGGCTGCGCTCGGTGGAGGAAAAGATAATCCTCGACGTCTTGCGCGAGGCAAACGGCAGCCGTAAGTTTGCCGCCGATCGGTTGGGCATCAGCCAACGCACCTTGCGTTACAAGATCGCTCGGATGCGCGAGTCCGGTCTCGCCGTGCCGGGCTAGTGCGCCAATGGCTCGGATAATGCTTGAAAGCAAGCGAGTGACGTAATCCAGAGGCCCGACATGAGTAACATGGATATCAACCAAGTGCTTGCGCAGATGCGCATCACGCGCGACCAGGCCCGCGGCACCTCGGTGCAGGCGGACAGCCCGTTGGACTTTTCCTCCCTGCTTAGGGATTCCATCGACAAGGTCAATGACACCCAGCAACAGGCCGATAAATTGGCTCAGGCTTTCGAAACCGGCGAAACCGATGCTAGCCTTGCGGAAGTGATGATCTCCCTGCAAAAGGCGAACGTTTCCTTTCAGGCGATGGTGCAGGTGCGGAACAAGTTGGTGGAAGCCTATAAAGACGTGATGAACATGCCGATGTAAGTGAGCCGAACAGAGGATAGGCGGGAAGACGACGATGGATCTCAGCGAGACTGAAAGCGAAGGCAGCGGCAAGAGTCTGGTGTCCGGCGGGCGCCCGCGGATGATGGACGGCGAGAAATTGCCGCCGATCTTGCGCGGCTTTGCCCAATTGCCCAGAGGGCGCCAAATCAGCCTCATCGTTGCGGTCGCCCTGGCTGTTGCAATTGGCGTCGCGGTCTTGCTCTGGTCCCAGAAAACCGAATATCACCAGTTGTTCGCGAGCATCCCCGAAAGGGAGGCAGGCGAGATTGTCGAAGCGCTAAAAAAACTGAATGCCGACTACGAGCTTGATCCCGCTACTGGGGCGATCAGGGTGCCGGCGGAGCGCGTCCACGAACTACGTCTTAAGCTGGCAAGCCAGGGATTGCCCAAGGAGGGTGGCACGGGCTTTGAGATCCTTGATCGGGAATCCAGTTTCGGCGCCAGCCAGATGATGGAAACCGCCCGGTATCAGCGGGCGCTAGAGGGCGAAATTGCCCGTTCCATCATGACCATTCGCAATGTCAAATCGGCGCGCGTGCACTTGGCCATCCCTAAGGAGTCGGTATTCGTGCGCCAGGCGAAAAAGCCCAGCGGCTCCGTGGTGGTTGATTTAAATTCGGGTCACAGCCTGGAAGCGGGGCAGGTGGAGGCAATCGTGCATCTGGTCGCCGCGAGCGTGCCCCAATTGGAGCCCGGACAGGTGACCGTGATCGATCAACGCGGCCATCTGTTGAATTCCCGGGATAATGCCAACGAACTATATATGACATCCAAGCAGTTCGACTACAGAAAACAGGTGGAGGATCACCTGATCGAGCGTATCGAAAACATCTTAAGTCCCGTGGTCGGGCGTGATGGGCTGCGTACGCAAGTCAGTGCGGAGATCGATTTCACGGTTACGGAAAGGACTCAGGAGCTGTTCAATCCTGACCAACCGGCTCTCCGTAGCGAACAGACCAGGGAGGAGCAAGACCGCCAATCCGTGGCGGCTCAGGGGGTACCTGGCGCATTGAGCAATCAGCCGCCGCCTGCCGGTGTAGCTCCCGAATTGGCGGGTGGCCAGCAGCCCCAAAGTATCCCGGGCGGCGCCCAATCGGGGCAAACCGCTCAGGCCGGGCAGTCCTCCCCGCAGGCGCAGGAGCCCTTGAATGCCAGCAAGAGCGCCACTCGTAATTACGAGTTGGATAAGACCATTAGCCATTCGCGGCTGGGAACCGGCGACGTGCGCCGGTTGTCCGTCGCAGTGGTGGTGGACAACCAGCGTGTCGCCCAGCCTGATGGGAGCGTGGCGATGCAGCCTTTTAGTGATGAGGACTTGACGCGCTTCTCCAATCTGGTCAAGGAGGCCGTAGGTTACGATGCGGCGCGGGGCGACCGTGTGACCGTGACAAATGCAGCCTTCCGTGTGGAGGAGAGTTTGCCGATTGCTGAGTTCTGGGAGCAGCCCTGGTTCTGGCCCATGCTCAAACAGGTCGGTGTCGGTTTCGTGATCGTTCTGCTGGTTTTTGGTGTGCTCCGTCCCGCGGTCAAAGGCTTGATTGGATCGGCAGAAGAGCAGGCCGTTGCGCAGGGCGCCGGGGTAGGCGAGGGTGTGAACCAGGAATCCGCGCCCGCCGAACTCGGGGTGACGCGGAACGCGGAGCTGTTGGCCTTGGGCAGCGGCGAAGAACTGATCATGCTGGAAGCGCCGCAAAGCTACGAGAAGCGTTTGGAGTTCGCGCAACGGGCGATCGACCAGGATCCCAAACGTGTCGCCCAGCTGATCAAGACCTGGATGGGCAGCCATGGCTGAGGATTCTGGAAAACTGGATGGAACCCAGCAGGCGGCTATGTTTCTCCTGGCCGTGGGCCAGGAGCGGGCGGCTACCGTGCTCACGCATATGGGTCCCAAGGAAGTGCAGCAGATCGGCGCGGCCATGGCCGAGTTGCGCAATGTGACGGCCGACATGGTCGATGAGGTGATGGAGCGGTTCGTCAACTCCATCCGCAATCAGACTGCCCTGGGCATTGATTCCGACGACTACATCCGCAACATGCTCACCAAAGCGCTGGGTTCAGATAAAGCCAGCAACGTCATCGACCGGATTTTGCTCGGCCGCAACAGTAAGGGCCTGGAGCAGTTGAAGTGGATGGACCCGCGCGCCATTGCCGACCTGATTCGCCAGGAGCATCCGCAGATTATCGCCATCATCATGGCCTTGCTCGATAGCGATCAGGCCGCCGAAACCCTGGGCTACATGCCAGAACGCGTGCGTTCCGACGTCATCATGCGCGTCGCCACGTTGCAAGGCGTGCAGCCTTCTGCGCTCATGGAATTGGACGACATCATGGAAAAACAGCTTAGCGGTAACGCCAACGTCAAGTCTTCCACGCTGGGCGGTATCGACACCGCCGCGAACATCCTCAATTTCCTGGATAGTTCTGTCGAAGCCAGCATCATGGACCAGATCAGCGAGGCTGACTTCGATCTGGGGCAAAAGATTCAGGACAAGATGTTTGTCTTTGACGATTTGGCCAGTATCGACGACCGTGGCATTCAAACGCTGTTGCGCGAAGTATCGACTGACTCCTTGCTGCTCGCCCTGCGCGGTGCGGATGACGAAATGAAACAAAAAATCTTCGGCAATATGTCCCGGCGTGCGGCGGAGATGTTGCGAGACGATCTGGAGGCCGCGGCGCCGGCGCGCCTGAGCGATGTCGAAGCCGCCCAGAAAGACATTCTGTCGATTGCGCGACGCTTGGCCGATGCCGGCGAGATTCAGTTGGGCGGTGGCGATGAACTCATCTAAGGGGTTCACCGCGGAAGAGTTGGCCTCGCTTGCGCCTTGGCGCTTGCCTCGGGTAACGGACGAGCTTGCGCCGGAAGTGGAGGACCATGCGCCCGTTGCCGTAGTCGAGGAAGAGGTCGACGATGCACCCAGACTAACCGCCCGGGAAATCGAGGCGACGCAGCAGCTCGCTTATGCAGAGGCAGCAGAACAGGGGCGTAAGGACGGATGA
>Ga0209254_10005210_pt1 | contig 11944 bp, 11 predicted proteins | sample FrelakmetDIP11DI_FD_187148 | JGI IMG/M metagenome (GOLD analysis project Ga0209254, IMG submission 187148) | Freshwater lake sediment microbial communities from the University of Notre Dame, USA, for methane emissions studies - DIP11 DI (SPAdes)... | ecosystem: Environmental > Aquatic >... | reverse complement strand
CGATTCAATCCGGCGAACGAGCCGTTCGAGCAATGGCGTTCCGCGGACAAGATCAACATCGTGTTCGTGGGTCGCCTCGATCCACGCAAAGGTGTGGATGACCTGATTGCATCGGTTCCCGACGTTGTCGAACGCACGCGTGGGCGGGCGCGATTCCTGATCGTCGGTGACTCGTATCTGCGACGGACGCTCGAAGGTGCCGTGCGCGCCGACATGCGTGAACACGTTATTTTTGTCGGCGCGGTGCCGGTCGCCGACTTGCCGCGCTGGTATTCGACCGCGGACATCTGTGTAGCGCCCGCCACCGGCAACGAAAGTTTCGGCATTGTGCTGCTCGAGGCGATGGCGTCGGGTCGTCCGGTTGTGTGTTCGGACATCCCGGGTTATCGCTCGGTAGTGATTCCGGACTACAACGGCGTGGTGCATGCGCCAGGCAATGTCGGTGCGCTGACGGATGCGTTGTGCCGCCTGATCGATGACGACGAGCAACGTGCCATGTTCAGCAGCAATGGCCGCAAACGTGCGCTGGAGTTTGCGTGGCCGCGCGTGACCGACGAGATCGAGGCGTTCTATCAGTCGGCGATCGCACGTCCCGTGACGGTAGCCGCGACCGTACCTCACCTGGCCGATCGCTCGGCCGCGTGAGCAGGCACAGTTGACCAGCACCAGCCGTTCCCTGTTCCGGCAGCGCAGCTTTGTGTCGTTGTGGTTGGGGCAGGTGTTCTCGATCACCGGCGATCGATTCACCTACCTTGCGCTTGCCGGATTGTTCTACGAGTACAGCAAGACGAATCCGGGTGTGAGTTACGCAGCGTTGCTTGCGGTCTTTGCCAATGTCGTCATCGCTCCGGTACTGCTGCTGGCGCCATTCACAGGCGCCTGGGTCGATCGGCAGAACCTGCAGCGCGTACTCGTCGTCGGCGACGTGTTGCGCGCGCTGCTGGTGTTGAGCATTCCGCTGCTGTTTGAGCTGACACAATCCACCGACGTTGTGTTTGTGCTGGTATTTGCGCTGTTCACCGTGAATGTCGTCTTCCTGCCGGCGAAGAGCGCGTTGTTGCCTGAGATCGTGGGGCCGGAACAATTGCTTGCGGCCAATTCACTTCTGGCCGGCGCGGGGATACTCGCGACCGCAATCGGCGCGCTTGCGGGTGGTTACATTATCGATCGTTGGGGATGGCCGCTCGCGATGCGTCTCGACGCTTTAAGTTACCTGATTTCGGTGATCGGACTCAGCCTCGTTGCCTATCGGGCTGGAGACCATCGTGCGAAGCTGACACCTGTCAGCGTGCGCGGTTATCTCGGCGAGGTGGGTGCCGGATGGCGGCTGGTGCGCCACAGTCGCTCTGTTGGTGTCGGCCTGCTTGCGCTCGCCGCGGTGTGGTTCGCAGGCGGTGTGCTTCACGTGGCTGGAAATCAGCACATTCAGCTGATGGCCAGCGCGCCAGGCATGCAGCGACTCGGCGCTTTGATGTTCGCCATCGGTGTTGGCAGCGGCATCGGGGCGTGGTGGATCAATACGTACGGTAAGCGGCTGCCGCGAGCGCGGGTGCTGGGTGCCGGGCTTGCGCTGGCCGGTTGTACGCTGGTGCTGTTTGCGACAAGCAGACTATTTGTTGTATTTGTCGGCTCTGCATTGCTGTTGGGACTGTTTGCCGCTCCCGCGCTGGTGTTGACGGAAACCGTGTTGCAGCAGGGCACCGAACTTGCGCATCGCGCCAGAATATTCAGCGCGCGCGACTTTTTGATGCGCTTGACGTTGCTGGTGTCGGTAACGGCGTCCGCCTGGATGGTCAACGTAACCGATACCCGCGGCACGCTCCTGGCGTGCGCCGCCGGATTGATTCTGGTCGGTGGTTGTACGATTGGCCTCGGCCACCGTGACGCAATCGCGAGCGCTGCGGGCAAGCCGGCCGCCAAAACCGGTACGGACACCTGACTGTCGTCCGCGCTTGACTCCGCGCGACCACCGGATAAATGCTGGCGGTCGCGTGCATTGGCGCAGATAAATCAGTGACAGGAGGATGTTGCGCGACGAGCGAACAACCTATCCCGCCCGGCGGTCGAGCCTTCGAACCCTTGCCCCAGGCCGAGGCGTACGAAGCGAACAGACACACCACGCGTTCTCTCGATGGACTCACGCTGCTTGTCGGTACCAAAAAAGGTGCGTTCTTTCTGACCGCGAGTGCGAGCCGTGAACGCTTTCAGTTGAGCGGTCCCGCGTTTCTGGGTCACATCGTGCATCACGCGGTACTCGACCCGCGTGACCGGCGCACGTTGTTGCTGGCAATCCGCACCGGGCACCTCGGTCCGACCGTGTTCCGTTCCACCGACTTCGGCAAGACGTGGCAGGAGGCAGCGAAACCTCCGGCATTTTCGAAGCCCAAAGATGCCCGACGCGCAACCGTCGTCGAGCAGGTGTTCTGGCTGACACCGGGGCACGCGGATGAAGCGGGCGTCTGGTATGCGGGCACCTCACCGGAAGGCCTGTTCAGATCCGAAGACGGCGGCAACACGTGGCAACCGGTCGCCGGTTGGAACGACCACCCGAAATGGATCGCGTGGACCGGCGACATGACGCAGCGCAATCCCGACGGTTCGCCTGTTCATTCGATCCTCGTCGATCCGCGCGATCCGCGGCACATGTACTTCGCGACCGGTTCGGCCGGGGTGTTCGAAAGCATCGATCAAGGTGCCGACTGGAACCTGCTGAACACCGGCATGCGCTCGCCGGCCGGTCCCGATCCTTTTCCGGAGTACGGCTACGACCCCCATTGCATGACGCTGCATCCGCGCGATCCGAAAACCGCGTGGGTGTTTCCGATGGATGGTACCGACGTGTGGCCGCGCACCTGTCCCGCCGGTAGACCGGCAATCTATCGCACGCGTGATGGCGGCGACAGCTGGACGCGGCTCGACCGCGGTTTTCCCGAACGCGCGTGGTACACGGTGTTGCGTCAGTCGATGGCCGTCGATGACTCGGCGACGATTGGTGTCTATTTCGGTACGACTAACGGCGAGATATGGGGGAGCATCGATGCAGGCGACAGCTGGCGATGTCTCGCCTCACACCTGCCGCACGTGTACTCCCTCGAAGTGGCCCAGTTCGCCCGTTGACGGCACAGCGATGAAGGTAGGCATCCCCTCAGTGCTTCAGTCATATACATCGGGTGCGAGCGTTGTCGAGGCAAACGGCAGCTCGGTTGCCGCGCTGCTTTTCGACCTCGATGCACGCTATCCGGGCATTCGTTTTCGTATGGTCAACGAAGCGGATGCGCTGCGACCGCATGTGCGCGTTTTCGTGAATCGTGAATCCATCGGCGATCTCGAGCGTACGTTGTCACCCGACGACGAGGTGATGATCCTGCAGGCGCTTTCCGGCGGCTAGCCGATCAGTTGTTCGTCCGAAAAATCTATCTCGCACCCTGGCAGGGAATTGACTGGCAGGTCCGTCGCGCTTGATTTATAAGAACGGATATATGCGAAGTGATGGCGAACGAACATGGCGACCAATTTGATGAGCGAGATCGAAGCGCTTCGCGGCCAGATCGAAGCACTGACCAAACAGATTCCTGGCGCGAGTGATTCCAAATCGGCGACCGGTGAAGGCATCGGCATGGCGGAATCGATGACTGACACGCAACCCGATGCGGTGGGCTTCGAGTCCGAAACTGTCGACAGAGTGAAGGAACAACTCGAAGAATTCGTCGAGATGCTCGAAAAACAACTCCACGAGATCCCTGCCGGTACCGGAATTGCGATCTTCGCGCTCGGCGTGGTACTCGGCCGGCTGCTGCCTCGCTAACTCGAGAGAAACACGCCATGGACGATTTAATTTCACGACTCGCTCTGCTTGCGCGCGCGGAGTCGCTCGCGATGCGTATCCGTGTCAGACACGCAGCGCGAATGACGATGTTTTCCGCCGGTGCGTTGGCCGCGGCCGTGTTTGCCTTTGGGATGCTCAACCTCGGTGCGTTCACTGCGCTGGCTGCGCGGTATGGGCAGACCGACGCGGCGCTGCTGCTTGCAGTGGGCGATGCACTGTTGGCGTTCGTTCTGCTGATGCTTGCGCGTCGGCGAACGCCGTCCGCCGAAGAAGCGATGGTCGATGAACTGCGCGCGCTCGCGCTGGCGGAACTGTCGAAAGATGCGGCCGGATTAAAAGCGCAAGTGGTGCATCTGCAACATCAGGTGACGAGTATCGGGGACGGGATTGCGCGGGTAACCAAGGCAGACCCATTGCAACTCGGGCTTTCGAGCATCGGCCCGATACTCGCACTGGTAACGCGGATGCTCGGTCGCCGCAAGGATTCCTGAGGAGCGCGGCTGCCGTTCGTCGTACCGCTGATCAACGTCGTTAGGTGACGTTGCGATTGCGTGATCCATGCTTCAAACCCGCAACCGGGCGCAGGTATGATTGATGAGTCTTCAATTCAAGGAGAAACGACGTGAGCAAAGAACATCGAAGCAAGAAGGAAGGCAAGAAGAAGGCCGCGAAAAGCCTGACGGAAAAGCGCGCTGAAAAGAAAGCCAAAAAAGAAACGCGCGGCACGTCGGGAGTTTGAGCAACGCGGCACGGTCGTTGACGCGGCGGACGACAGCGATGGTCACTCGGCCGGTGTGGTCGGCCGCATGCGTGCGTCGGCGCCGCCGCCAGGTGCGGCGTTTGGGGTGTATTTCTGTGCCGGGTGTGGCACCTCGGCGACCGGCGCTTCAATGGCCGGTCCTGCTTCTTCTTTAAGCGCTGCTTCCGCATGCTTGTTGAGCACGATCATCGAGATGCGGCGGTTGATCGGATTGAGCGGATCGTCTTTGACGAACGGCACTGACGAACCCAGCCCGACGACGCGACCGACCTTGTCTTCGGGTAGCCCGGCGCCGACCAGTGCACGGCGCGCCGCATTCGCGCGATCCACCGACAACTCCCAGTTCGAATAGCTCTCGTCGTCGCTGACATACGGGCTCTGGTCCGTGTGGCCCGACAAGCTGACTTTGTTATTGACCTGGTTGATCGCGGGAACGATCGCACCCAGGATCGTGATGGTGTACGACTTCAATGACGCGCTGCCGCTGTCGAACATCGATCGGTTTTCCTTGTCGACGATCTGAATGCGCAGGCCGTCGCTCATGATGTCGATCAACAGCTGATCGCGAAACTGTTTGATGTCCGGATTCGCGTCGATGGCCGCCTCGATTTCCTGCTTCAATGCTTCGAGCTGCTTGTACTCGAGCGCGCGCGCCTCGGCTTCGATATCCAGTTGCTTCGACATGTCGTCCAGTGGCGCGTCGGGGTCGGGGATATGATCGCTGCTCGTCGTCGCGATCATGCCGCCGCCGAGGTCGATTGCCGAATTGCTGACCCCGGTGACGCCTTCGATCGCACTCGGATTCTGGAAGTAGTCTGAGATACCGGCGCGCTGCTCGGTGGTGGTCGACCCGACCAGCCACAGCAGCATGAAAAACGCCATCATCGCCGTGACGAAGTCCGCCAGCGCAACTTTCCAGGCGCCGCCGTGATGACCGTGGCCACCCTTTTTGATGCGCTTGATGACGATGATCGGTGCGGTTGATTCGCTCATCTATTCGCTCGGGAAAATGCGGCGGAGTCATCGCGGGTGCACACGCGGCGATCTTCAGGCTTTGTTGTTTTTGATGTGTTCGTCGAGTTCGCGAAAACCCGGGCGCTCGGTGGTGAAAATCGCTTTGCGGCCGAATTCGATGGCGATCTGCGGCGGGTAGCCCTGGATCGACGCCATCAGGCAGGTTTTCAGACATTTGATGAACTGCGATTCATCACGCGCGGCGTATTCGAGGAAGTTGGCCATCGGTCCAACCAGGCCGTACGCGAGCAGAATCCCTAAAAATGTACCGACCAATGCGGTCGCCACTTTGTGACCGATGACTTCCGGTCCCTCGGTCAACGATGCCATCGTCACGACGATCCCCAGCACTGCCGCGACAATCCCGAAGCCTGGCAGGCCATCGGCGATGCGCGTCACCGCGGCTGCGGGCGCGTGGCCCTCGTCAGTATGGGTATCGAGTTCGACGTCCATCAACGCTTCGATCTCGAACGAATTCAGCTTTGCGCTGACCATCATGCGCAAGTAGTCGCAGATGAATTCCAGCGCATGGTGATTGGCGGTGACGGCGGGGTACTTCTGGAAGATCGCGCTGTTTTCGGGCTCATCGACATCGGCTTCGAGCGCCACCATGCCGTCTTTGCGCGCCTTGTTCAGCAGGTCGTACATCAGCGACAACGTGTCGAGATACAGCTGTTTCGAATATTTGGAACCGCGGAATACGAGACCGATGTCCTTGCCGACTTTTTTGATCACCTTCATCGGGTTGGCGATGATGAAGGCGCCGATCGCGGCACCCAGAATGACCAGCAATTCGCTGGGGTGCCACAGCGCCAGGACGTGCCCGCCGGAGATGACGAATCCGCCCAGAACACAACCCATTACGACGACGAACCCGATGAGAAGATTCATGGGAGAGCGATTTCCGACGCTTTGAGACTATCGAAAGCGTAGTTCAGAAATCCGGATCATGCCGCTTGCCGACCGTTGGGGGTCTGCCGGTGCTGGCCGCGGCGTCGGACGGGATAGAATCCGAGCCCGAGCGTTGCGAGATTACTGTCGCCATGAGTCAGCCCGTCACCACCTCGCCAGCCTGGCGCGCCCTCGAGACGCATTTCCAGCAGATCCGCGGCGTGCACCTGCGCGAACTGTTCGCCGAAGATCCGCGGCGTGGTGAACGCTTTCATGTCGAAGCGGCGGGCATTTACCTCGACTACGCGAAGAACCGGATCACCCACGAGACGCTCCGGTTGTTGCTGCAGCTGGCGGAGTCGTGCGGACTGCGGGCGCGGATCGAGGCGATGTTCCGCGGCGATGCGATCAATGTCTCGGAGCGCCGCGCCGCGCTGCACGTTGCACTCCGGGCGGCGCCGGGTGCGTCGATGGTCGTCAATGGCGAGGACGTCGTTCCCGGCGTACACGCGGTGCTCGATCAGATGGCGCATTTCTGCAACCAGGTCCGCAGCGGCGTATGGCAGGGATATTCGGGCAAGCGCATCCGCAACGTGATCAACATCGGCATCGGCGGATCGGACCTCGGACCGGTGATGGCTTATGAAGCGCTGCGCCATTACAGCGAACGGAACATGACGTTTCGCTTCGTCTCCAACGTCGACGGCACGGACCTTGCCGAAGCGATCCGGGATCTGGACCCGGCCCAGACACTGTTCATCGTCGCGTCGAAGACCTTCACTACGCTTGAAACCATGACCAACGCCGGCGCGGCGCGGGAGTGGCTGGTCGGCGGCTTCGGGGGCGATCAGCAAGCCGTGGCGAGACATTTCGTCGCGGTGTCGACCAACGCGGTGGCAGTGGCGCGGTTTGGTATCGATACTGCAAACATGTTCGGCTTCTGGGATTGGGTCGGCGGGCGTTATTCGATCGATTCCGCAATCGGCCTGTCGACGATGCTCGCGATCGGGCCGGAACACTTTCAGGCTCTGCTTGCGGGTTTTCGCGCGATGGACGTGCACTTCCGCACCGCGCCGTTCGAAAACAATCTGCCGGTGCTGATGGGGCTGCTGTCGATCTGGAACAACAATTTTCTCGGCGCACATACTGTGGCGGTGCTGCCGTACGAGCAGTATCTAAAACGGTTTCCGGCGTACCTGCAGCAACTCGCGATGGAAAGCAACGGCAAGCGTGTCTCCCTCGACGGCGAGCCGGTCGGCTGCGACACGGCGCCGATTTACTGGGGCGAACCGGGCACCAATGGACAGCATTCGTTTTATCAGCTCATTCACCAGGGAACCCGGCTGATCCCGTGCGATTTTATTGCCTTCGGTCAATCGCTGAATCCGCTCGGCGATCAGCACGACATGCTGCTCGGCAATGCGCTCGCGCAAGGCGAGGCGCTGGCATTCGGCAAGACGTCGGCGGAACTGACATCGGAGGGGGTGCCGGATTGGCTGGTGCCGCATCGGACCTTCGAAGGCAATCGGCCGTCGAACACCCTGCTCATGCCGCGGCTGACGCCGGACGCGTTAGGCAAGCTGGTGGCCGTGTACGAACACAACGTCTTTACGCAGGGCGCTATCTGGCACATCGACTGCTTCGACCAGTGGGGTGTCGAACTCGGCAAGGTGCTCGCGCAACGCATTATTCCCGAACTCGGCGCTTCACACGGCAGCCTGGCGCACGACAGCTCTACGAACGCTTTGATAAGGCACTGCCAAAAACTCAAGGCGAAGCCGTGATGATCGCGGCCGAACAACGTCGCTAGCTCTTTGGAGGAATTCATGCAGGTACGTCGTCTGGCAGCACCGTTGGGAGCGATCATCACCGGTCTTGATGTTCGCGAGGCAGACATCGCCACCTGGCGCACGCTCAGCGAACTGTTCAACGAGCACCACGTGCTGGTGTTCCCTGCCCAACGCTTGAGTCCCGAAGATCAGATGAGTTTTGCGCAACGCTGGGGCGCTCTGGTGCGGCATCCATATGCGGGACTGACGCATTACCCGGACATCATCGAACTCCACAATCGCGGTAAAGCAAAAGACATCAATCAGCATTGGCATTCGGACATGACGTACAACACCGCGCCGCCGAAGCTGACGATGCTGTATGCGCTCGAAGCGCCGGAGCTCGGGGGCGACACGGCGTTTGCGAATCAGGAACTGGCGTATGCCGCGCTGTCCGACGGACTACGATCGGTCGTCGATGGATTGCGGGCGGTGCATTCGGCCGAAGGACTCGCGGCGGTGTATGGCGAAAGCGCACAAGCGGCGCCGCGCGCCGAACATCCGGTGGTACGCGTCCACGACGAAACCGGTCGCAGATCGTTATACGTGTGCCGTGCGTTCACGCGCCGCTTTGTCGGCTGGTCGCGCGAAGAGAGCGCACCGCTGCTCGAGTATCTGTATCAGCACGCGGTGCGCCCGGAATTCCAGGCGCGCCACGTCTGGAACGCGGGCGACCTCGTGATGTGGGACAACCGCGCGCTGCAACACTATGCCGTGCACGATCACGCCGACGCGCCGAGACTGATCCATCGAGTTCAGGTGGAGGGTCCGGTACCGGTTTAGTGTCCTGTATCGACCAAACCGGTAGTGGCTCGAGCGATGGATTGTGCTGCTGCATTGGGGCGGAGGAGGACGCTTGTTGATGCGGTGCTCAAACCACCGTCCACGGATGGCTCGAGCGAGTCCGGCGCCCCGAACATCCGCCACCCATACGTCATCCGAAGTCGACCCGCGAAGTTCCGCGCCGACGAGCAACGCGCAAGACGCGCTCAAACGCTATCGACTCAGCTGATACAGGCCTCTAGCCGACCTGCTGCACCATCGCCGCATCGTTAGCAGGTGCCGGGTCGCCGCGTTTGGGGGTGGGCTGCCATCCCAGCACGGCGAGCAGGACGAAGAACCCGACCACGTATGCCACGGTCACGTGCCAGCCCCCGGTGACCCACCGGCCGACGGATTTGGCTTCGGGAAACATATTCGATAACGCGACGCCCGCGCTCGAACCGAACCAGATCATCGAGCCGCCGAAGCCGACCGAATACGCGAGCATGCCCCAATCGAAGCCGCCTTGTTTGAGCGCGAGCGCCGTCAGCGGGATGTTATCGAACACGGCGGAGATGAAGCCGAGGCCGAATGCGCTGTACCAGGAGGCAGGCGGTAACGCTTCCACCGGCATCATCGACGCGATGGTCACCAACGACAGCAGAAAGATGGTGCCTTTCAGCGTTTCGGGGAGCAGTGACCATTCCGGTTTGCGCATGGGCGCGGTCACCAGAATAGCTACCCATACCGCGGCGCCGATCACCGGGAAGTGATCGAGTACGGCCGGAAATTCCAGGTTGGCGACGACGTTCGCCAGGATCGCGGCGGCGAGGATGATCACCACAATGACGACGCGCGCCCAATCGACCGGGGCGCCGGTGGGCGCGTCCTTGTTGATCGGCGAATAGCGGTGCTGTTGCATCGCAGCCGGGATCCCGCAGACGACGAGCGCGACACTCGCGGCGACATATGCGTGGATGACACTGAGCGGACTGACGCCGTCGATCCACATCATCGTGGTCGTGGTGTCACCAACGACGCTGCCGGATCCACCGGCGTTCGATGCCGCAACGATCCCGGCCAGATAACCCACGTGTACTTTGCCCCGGAAGACGACGCTCGCCATCGTGCCGCCTATCAATGCGGCGGCGATGTTGTCGAGGAAAGACGACAACACGAACACGATGACGAGCAGCGCAAACCCCCCTTTCCAGTCGTCAGGAAGGTACTTCGGCAGCTCCGCCGGGATTCTCGACTCTTCGAAGTGTTTAGAGAGGAGCGCGAACCCCATCAATAGACCGAACAGATTCGTCAGGATGACCCACTCATGTTCGAGATGTAGCACCAGGCCTTCGGCACCGGACCCGGTCTTGAACCCGGTGAAGATGAGTTTGTAGAGCGTGACGACGGCGAGACCGGTCAGTGCAACGTACAGCGTGCTGTGGTGAAACAGCGCTACACCGACCAGTGTCATCGCGAACAGCGCGAACTCGATCGGCGCACCCAGGTAGACGGCACCGATCGCGACGATTGCCGCGACTACAAATAGACCGCGTTCGCGGGACGGAGTTTGTATCGCAGCGTTCGACATGTAGTGGTTTCCCCGTAGCGGTCGTTCTGGCGGTGGCGATTATAGTCGCGCATATCGCCGCACCGCATCTGGTGCAACATTTCCGGCGAAGCGCGCCTGTGGGTTAGACTGCGCGCATAGGCGATGGAGTGGGTCATGTATCGAATCCTAGTTGCGGTCGATGGGTCGGAGCGAGCGAATCGCGCGGCGCAGTTTGGGGTCGACCTCGCCAAACAAGTCGGTGATGCCGCGATCGTTCTCGTCAATGTGCAGGATCCTGTAGAGGAGTCGCAGACGCATGGCCTTGCACGCGACGCGATCCGCCAGCATCGTGAGAAGCTCGCGGTGGATGCCGGTGCCGCGGCCCGCGCGATGGTCGAGCGAGCCGGGATTGGCTGCACGTTCGAATGGCGATTCGGCGATCCGGCGCACGTGCTGGTCGACGAAGCGCGCGACAAACAGTGCGACCTGATCGTGATGGGCACGCAAGGCGTCGGCGCAATCAAAAGTCTGATGCTCGGTTCGGTGGCGCAGAAAGCGCTTCATTTGGCGAGCGTTCCCATCACGTTCGTAAAATAGTTTCGCTAGCGCGACTCTGGCGCGGTCGCGTGGCGAATGCGCGACACGGTGCTTATACTGCCCGCAGCCGATGGTGGTGACCGAAAAACAAACGGCTCGGTTTGGAGAGTGTGAGGTATGTTTCGCATCAGGCGCGGGCTGGATCTGCCCATCGCAGGTGAGCCCGTCCAACGCATCGATAGCGCGCAGCGACCAGCCAAGGTCGCGCTGATCGGCGCCGATTATCCTGGCTTGAAACCGACGCTTCTCGTCGCCGAAGGCGAACACGTCAAGCGCGGTCAGGTACTGTTCACCGACAAAAAACACGAAGCCGTGTGCTTCACCGCGCCGATGGCAGGCACGGTCGCTGCGATCAACCGCGGTGAGCGGCGCTCGTTCGTCTCGCTCGAGATTGCGGTCGACGTAAACAATCAGGACGAGGTGACGTTTCCGGTCTATTCGTCGACCGCGCTGTCGAGCCTGCCGCGTGATCAGGTGTCAAAAAATCTGCTCGAGGCCGGCCTGTGGACAGCGCTGCGCACTCGACCTTACGACAAGGTGCCGGATCCGGCGACAGTGCCGCACTCGATTTTTGTCAGCGCGATGGACACCAGCCCGCTGGCCGTCGATCCCGATGTGGTGATGGCGGGACGCGAGCTGGCGTTCAAGACCGGCGTGATCGTACTGACCCGGTTGACCGAGGGTCCCGTGTTCATCTGCCGCCGCGTCGGCAG
>Ga0209254_10005209_pt1 | contig 11945 bp, 9 predicted proteins | sample FrelakmetDIP11DI_FD_187148 | JGI IMG/M metagenome (GOLD analysis project Ga0209254, IMG submission 187148) | Freshwater lake sediment microbial communities from the University of Notre Dame, USA, for methane emissions studies - DIP11 DI (SPAdes)... | ecosystem: Environmental > Aquatic >... | reverse complement strand
ATGCTCGCGCGAACCAGCGGACGGATCGTCACGGGACCACCCGCCACCGCGTCCTGATCTCTCGTGCGCGAGGGGGGACTTGAACCCCCACGCCCTTTCGGACACCAGCACCTGAAGCTGGCGCGTCTGCCATTCCGCCACTCGCGCAAGTGGAGCACGAACGTTAGCGGTCTCCTCGACGCTTGGCACGCGCGACCCACAACCGTCAGCGATGAGCGAAGCGTGCGCATACGACGGGTTCGCTCATCGCAGAGGGGGGGTGAGCGCGCGCGGGGCGACGGGGTAGCGCGACGGGGTGGGCCTCATCGGGGGCAGTAGCCTGGCGAGCCACCTATGGGATTGCAGTCACTCGAGCACCGTCTGGAGCGTATGGTCGATGGCGTGTTCTTTCGCCGCTCCAAGGGCTCGATCCGCCCCATCGAACTCGGGCGCCGTCTCGTGCGCGAGATGGACGACCAACGATCCGTCGACGTCAAGGGCCGCCGCATCGTGCCCAACGACTTCACCGTGGTGCTGAGCGCCGTCGACCACGCCAGCTTCAACGAGATCGAAGATGCCCTCGTGGCCGAACTCGCCGAGGCGGCGCGTGAGTACGCCCGCGAGGAGGGCTACCACTTCATGGGGCCGGTCACGGTCCAGCTGACCGTCGACAACAGCTTGCGAACGGGACGCTTCAACATCGTCAGCCAGCTCAAGCAGGCTGCCACCGGCCCTGGTATGGGCTCGCTCGTGCTCCCCTCGGGCCAACGTGTCGATCTCGGCAGCGCCACCGTCGGCCAGTGCCTCGGCGCACTCCAGGGCGCGGTTGGGCGTGTCGTAGCCCAGGCGCATCTTCGCGGTGACGGGGATTCCCGCCGGCACGGCCTGACGGACGGCTCGGACGATGGCGCGCATCAGATCCGGGTCCCTCAACAGCGCGGCGCCGCCGCCATGGCGATTGACGAGCTTGGCCGGGCAGCCAAAGTTGAGGTCTACGCCCAGGGCGCCGAGCGCCGCGACGTGGGCGGCGTTCTCTGCCATGCACGCGGGATCCGAGCCCAGGAACTGCACGCGCACCGGCACCCCTGACGGGGTGCGGCCCCGGTTCCCGAGTTCCGGAACCACGCGATGGAACCGCTCGGCCGGCAGCAATGTGTTGGTGACGCGAATAAACTCGGTGACACAGGCATCGATGCCGCTGCTGGTAATCGCGCCGCCGCCCGGTTGCGTCAGCGTATCGCGCAACAGATGGTCGAGGAGCCCCTCCATCGGGGCAAGCAGGATGCGCATCGGCAGCTGGTATCTGGAGTCCCGGCCGTCAGTTCGTGGCCCGGACTTCGCTGCTAGGGGCCGCGGCCCTTTCGTCCAGATCCACGTAGCGCAGGCGGGCACCACCGACATCCAGGACGTCCCCGTCGTGCAACCGCTTGCGCCGGACGGACTCGTCGTTCACGGTTATGCCGTTGAGGCTGCCGAGGTCCTCGATGATGACCGCGCCGTCCTCGATGAGGATGTGTGCGTGGCGGCGGCTGGTGCGGCGACCGGTGACGCGGATATCGCTGTTGCTGGACCGGCCGATCACCATGTCCTGCTTGTACAGGGGAAACTTCATGGCCCTGGCGCCGTCGAGCCAGACGATGAGGCGGTCGTTGCGCGGGGCCTCAGCGGTTGACGGTTCCGGGAGCTTGTTCGAAAGCTGCTGGCTCAGCATGCTGTCCAGCTTGCGTACGTTGGCCTGGATCAGGCCAAGCCGGTCAATCTCGTTGCCAAGCGCAGCGATCGCCTTGCGCTTGACGTGGAACTCGGAGTCCACAGCCGCCGTCTGGTCGCGCAGTTCCTGCAGACGGGCGAGGAGCTGGGCACGATCGGCCTCCAGGTCAGAGATTCGCTGTCGCAGGTCAGTGGCGACGGCATCGCGCCCGGCAATCTGGTCGAGCAGCTGCGCGCGCTCCGTTCCTGCAGCGCGGGTAGCGGCCTCTGCGGCGGCCTCTGCGGCGGCGACGCGGGCACGCTCGGCGTCGAGTTGGCCCTGCAGCTCAGCCACCTTCGCCATGCCAGTCGCCTGGGCATCGCGCTGGGCTGTGCCCAATGCCTTTTCCAGATCGCCGATTTGTGCCTGCAGGCCGGTCCGCGCCTGGTCACGGTCGCGGGAAGCCGCCTCCAGCTTGCGTTCCATCGTGGCCGCGCTCTCGCGGGCCTTTGCCAACTCGCCTTCCAGGTCTTTGGCGCGGCGCTCGGCGGCGGGGACGTCCATCTCCGCCTGCCGCCTGGCCGTCTCGGCATCGCGGAAGCGGCTGGCCAGGTCCGCGCAACGCTGTTCCGCTTCGGCGATGCGGGCTGCCAGTTCAGCCTTCTCGCCATCGAGCCCCTGGCCGGCCTTTTCGGCCTGACCGAGGCGGGCAGCCATGCCGGCCAGCGCGTCGCGATGCTCGGCCAGCCGGCTCGTGAGCTGCTCGGTGCGTTCCCTGCCGAGCCGCACTTCGGCAGTCAAGTCATGGAGCCGGCCCTGGGCGGCAGCAAGCTCCGTCCGCAAGCCCTCCGCCTCGGCGCTGCGTGCTTCAGCCTGGCGGCGCTGACTTTCAACTTCAGCGCGCTGGTCAATGGCCTCGCCCCGCAGCCGCTCGCAGTCCGACCGCGCTGCCGCCAGCTCGTGGCGGGTTGCCCGCAGGTCCTCCTCCAGGCCACCGGCCCAGTCCCGCAATCGGTGGATCTCGCTGTCGCGGCCCTTGAGCTGGCTCTCGAGCTCAACCCAGCTGTCCATGAGCCGCCGAACCTCGGCGTCCACCCGGCGCAGTGCCAGGACATTCGGGTCAACCACGCTGTCGTCGGCGACCGGGCCGGCTAACGGGTTGGCCGCTACACCGGGATCGAGCAGGGGCGACTCGCCGGTGGGGTCGTCCTCGGCCAGGAACTGCTGGACGTCGGCGCGCTCACTCCTGATCTTGCTGTCCATACGCGGTCGCTCCGGCTCCATTTTGCTGTTCTTTCTGTCCAATCGATGCGCCTCACCGGCTCGAGCTGGTCTCCTCGGAACCGAACTCATGCACGACATTGACGATCGCGGTGCGGGTCGTGACTCCGAGCTTCGCGCGAATGGACTTCAGGTAGGAGCGAACCGTCCCGGTGGTCAGGCCGGTGCGCTTGGCAATTTCCTTGTCCTTCTGGCCGGTCATCAGCGCCTCGAGTACGTGTCCTTCCCGGTTGGACAGCCGGTACTTCAGCTTCACCCGCTCGAAATCCACATCCTTCGCGAGAGGCTCGACAATGGGCTCGACCAGGGCTGCGAACTGCTCCTGGTCCGACTCGTCATCGGCGCCATGCAGCCGCATGAGGCGGAGACTGAAGAATTCGTTACCCAGTGCCACGAGCACCGAGCGCTGCCCCTGGCCGTCGAAGACGGAGCGGGTGCGGTCGTCCTCGCCGCCCGCCAGGGTGTCCTGCCACTGGAAGAGGCTGCGCGCCTCAGCGTGCGCCTGGCCCAGCAGGCGCTGCTCGCTGGCGGGCGCGCTTTCGGGCACGGAAGAGAACAGCAACTCACCATCGCTATCGATGACCAGCAACAGGGGCCGGCGTCGACGACGCAGGATCCTGGTCAGCAGGTTGTCCCGCTCCAGGGCGCTCTCGCCGGCGTCTCGCGCCGCGCGATCAGTTTCCGGGATATCCCCGGATCCTCTCGCCAAAGGGCGCGTCGTGACGATCGGCATACATTTCCCCTGCTTGGCCGGCATTCCCGGTGCACCGGCCGCCTGCAAATTGCAAGCAACGGCATCGCTCTTCCTGGCGACTACCCGCTTGATCTGAAAGGCGGCTGACCCGGCGTGCTCTTAGTAGACCTTCCTAATTTTTTAACTATATGCCTGCCCGGTTGCTAAACACAATCGCAGCGCCCCGCGGGGCCGCCTTATGTAGAAAGCCCCTCCGGGGGTCCCGCGAGGCTCCGGGTGGGGCCGCAATACCCCAATTTTAGATACCCCAAACGGGGATCCCGTTTAGCAGTGGCAGTTCAGGGTCATCACAACGCGCACTATCAAGAGGGGAATTGTGGACGGCGGCTGAAGCGCGGAACTTAGCACCCGTGGATATAGAAATTGAGGCGTTCCCGCGGCGGCCCGCCAAGCAGTCTACCGGCGGCCGGCTCACCCAGCGCGGAATGCCACGAATTATTAACACATCGATCACTCCAAGAGGATCAGCATCATGAATCGCGACACTCTGACCCGGTTGCTGGCCATTGCCACCGCATCCGCCCTCATCACGACTGCGCCGATAGCTGCCTATGCCGAACCGGACGGCGGCTCGTACGACAGCGCACAATCCAACGACGACAACCAGGCCGACGGCGGATCCGCTCAGGCCAACGACGACTCGACAGCCAGCGTGTCCTCGGACACATCGGACAATTCGGATAACTCCGTCAGCCTGGAGGACGCCGACAACAGCGACAACTCCGATAACAGCGAGAACAGCACCTCGACATCAGCCAACAGTTCTGCCTCGGCCACCGAGGACAGCACGTCCGTTGCCGTGGTCGGTTCCGGCAACGATAACCTGAACGACACCTCCGACAATTCGGACAACAGCGACAACACCGACAACTCGGACAACAGCGACAACTCGGACAACAGCGAAACCAACGACTCCACCTCGAACAACAGCTCCGCGTCGGCCACCGAGGACAGCACGGCGGTCGCGGTGACGGGCACCGGCAACGGCAATCTGAACGACAGCTCCGACAACTCCGACAACAGTGATAACAGCAACAATTCGGATAGCAGCACCAACCGTGACGCCAGTGCTGATGCCGGCTCGGCCGCTGCCACCGACGACAGTGTCGCCGTTGCCGTTACCGACGTGGGCAATGACAACCTGAATGACAGCTCTAACAATTCAGATAACTCGGACAACTCTGACAACTCCGTCACCAGCGAGGGCGCTGACAACAGTTCCGCATCCGCTGGCGGTGGTGGCTGGAGCGACGAGAGCAGCGAGTACGACGGTGGCTATGGCGGCTCCAGTGGCAGCGCCGCGGCCAACAACGACAGCACCGCCTCGGCGGACAACACCGACAACTCGGACAACAGCGACAATTCGGACAACAGCGACAATTCGGACAACTCGCAGAACAACACAGTCAGCGCCGATAACGGCGCTTCTGCTGCGTCCGATGACGCCGTCGCTGTTACCGTCAACGGCACAGGCAATGACAATCTGAACGACAGCTCCGACAACAGCTACAACGCCAACGACAGTTCCTCGGACGCGTCGGATGGAGCCGCCTCTGCCAACAACGACAGCTCGGCAGTGGTCGACAACAGTGACAACTCCAGCGACAGCTCTGTCTCCGGGAGCGACCAGGCCTCCGCCGCAAATAACGACAGCAGCGCTACGGCCGATAACGCCGACCGGTCCGACAACAGCCAGAACAACAACGTGACATCCGACAATGGCTCATCGTCGGCCTCTGACGACGCCATTGCCATAACCACCAATGGTTCTGGTAACGACAACCTGAACGACAGCTCTGACAACTCGGACAATTCCGACGATTCGGACAACTCCGATAACAGCTCGGCCTCGGTTGGCGATGGCTACAGCAACGGCTACGAGGACAGCGAGTACGGCGGTGGCAGGGGCGGCTCTGGCGGTGCTGCGGCCAACAACGGCGGCACGGCGACGGCAGACAACAGCGACAACAGCGCGAGCCAGGAAGCGGAAGCCGCGGAAGGCTCCGCAGCAGCCACCGGCAACAGCACGGCCAGCGTCGATAGCAGCGACAACTCGGACCGTAGCGACAACAGCGACAACAGCAGTGCCAGCGCCTCCGACGGCTCGGCTTCCGCCAACCAGGAAGGCAGCTCGGCATCGGCGGATAACAGCATCAGCCTGGCCCGGGTCGCCGTTAACGTGAACGTCCTGGACTCCAGCGTCAGCAACAACACCACCACGATCAACGGCGGTGAAGCCGACCTCACTGGAGCCAACGATATCGGCGCGGCGTTCAACGGCGCTGCCGGCATCAACGTCGGGGCGCAAAACGTCGGCGCGAACAGCCTCGTTGACCAGAACGTCAGTGTCGAGGCGAATCTGAGCAGCGGCGGCGAGTAACGCCCCCTGCGCCGGCGTCGCCATACAGAATTGATATCAAGCATCATAACGGGAGTAGACGAGATGAAAACACCTTTACAAAGCAAAGCACCGAGCATCGCCCTCGGCCTGCTGCTGGCCTTCGGGTCCGCCTGGGCCACCGAGGACAGCAATGATGGCAACAGCGCCACGGGCGAATCGGCACTTGCCAACGATGACAGCTCAGCCAGCGTCAGCAGTGACGCCAGCAACAACAGTGACAACTCCAGTTACACGGACTCGAGCGACAACAGCGACAGTTCGAATAACAGCGAGAACACCGACGCCACGTCGGACACCAGCGGCGCCTCGGCGGCGGACGACTCGACTGCGGTAACCGTCGCTGATTCCGTCAACAACAATGGCAACGACAGTTCCGACAACAGCGACAACAGCGACAACTCCAACAATTCCGATAACAGCGACAATGCCGATAACAGCGAAGCCACCACCGCTACCTCAGACAATAGCGGCGCGTCAGCAGCTGATGAGTCGACCGCCATTACGGTGGCGGACTCGCTGAACGACAATGGCAATGACAGCTCCGACAATTCCAACAACAGCGATAACTCCGACAACTCCGACAACAGCGACAACGCCAGTGCCGACGCATCAGCGGAAAGTGCCGCAGCCAGCGACGGCTCGACCTCGGTCGCCGTGTCCAATGCCCTGAACGGCAACGGTAACGACAGCTCGGACAATTCCGACAATAGCGACAACAGCGACAATTCGGCCTACACGGACACGTCGGACAACAGCTCGGCTGACGCCTCCAGCAGCAGTGCCGCTGCCAACAACAGCAGCACTTCCACGGTGGACAACAGCGACAACTCCGACAACAGCGACAACTCCGATAACAGCAATAACTCCGATAACAGCGAAACCAACCAGGTCACCGCTGATAACGGAGCGTCGTCTGCTTCGGATGACGCGGTAGCCGTCACGGTCAATGACTCGCTCAACGGCAATGGCAATGACAGCTCGGATAACTCCGACAACAGCAATGCCAGCAGTTCGGATGCGAGTTTCAACGCCGCTTCGGCCAACAATGGCAGCACTGCCGAGACTGATAACAGCGACAACAGCGACACCAGCTCGGTCAGCGGCAGCGGCGAGTCGGCCGTTGCGAACAATGGCAGCACCGCCACCGTTGACAACAGCGACAGCTCGAACAACAGCACCAACAACGACGTGGCATCCGACAATGGCAGCTCGTCTGCCTCGGACGATGCCGTGGCGGTGACTGTCAACGACTCGCTGAACGGCAACGGCAACGACAGCTCGGATAACTCCGACAACAGCGACAACTCCGACAACTCCGACAGGAGCTCCGCATCGGTGTCTGGCGATGGCGCGGCCGGCAATAACGGCGGCACCGCCTCGGTGGACAACAGCGACAACTCCCAGGAATCGGATGCCTCTGCTGAGGACAACTCGGCTGCGGCCAGTGACGGCGGCACAGCCACCGTTGACAGCAGCGACAATTCGGACCGCAGCGACAACTCGGACAACAGCTCGTCCAGTGCCAGCTCGGACTCCGCAGCTGCCAACAACGGCGGTACCGCGACGGTGGACAACAGCGTGACCCTCGGCCCGATCGCCGCCAACGTGTCGATCCTGGAGGCGAGCGTGTCGTCCAACAGCGTCACGGTGAATGCCGACGGCGGTAACGTCAGCACCACCAACACGATCACCGACAGCTTCAATGACGCTGCCGGTATCAATGTGGTGGGCCAGAATGCGGGCGCCAACAGCCAGATCCAGCAGAACATCAGTGTTCAGGCGAACCTGGAGGCGCTCTAGGAATCAGACCAGCGGGACCCGAAGGGGTTTGCTAAATAGAACTGGCCGGGTGGGGATGCCCAGCATTCCCACCCGGCCAGGCCACTGAACCAAGGCCAGGCGCTACGTCAACATGGATCACCTGCCACTCTCCTCAGTCGCCCGGAAGGCCGCAGCCTGCGGCGCAGCGGTCCTGGCCCTGACTGTTGCGGCCGGCCAGTCTCTGGCCGATGAGTCTCTGGCCGATGAGCCACGGTTGGAGCAGGCGCTGGCACCGGCCGAGTTGCCCGCCCCGGCGGCATCGGCCACTCTCGCAACGCTGGGTGCCGCCACCGCCATCCCTGAGAGCCTGCTTGGCAACGAGAGCGCGATGGCGCGCATCGAGCTGGGCGCGATCGTCATCAACGACCAGGAGGTGGATGGCGTCGTCCAGGGCAACATCGCCACCGGGAACACGACCGGCAACAACTCGATTTCCGACAACGCTTTCGCCGGTGCGGCCGGTTTCGCTACGGCCATACAGAACACCGGAAACAACGTACTGATCCAGAATTCAACAATAATCAATGTGTCGCTGGATCCCTGACAGGATGTCAGATGGACGGTGGGGGGCCGGCCGGAGTAGCCTCTAGGCAGAACCACAAGGCATCAAGCCAGCGCATGGACGTTCGCACTCACATGCACACCCCCGGGGCGTCAGGCCCGCAGTTCGCGGGCAGACAGGTCGCCGCCCGACTGTCATCCCTTGTGGCCGCCTTGCTGTTCGTCGACTTCGCGGCCGCGGGCACCGTCTGGGTGCAGGGGGCCGAGGGCATCAGCAACGTTCCCATCCGCAGCATCCAGGAACGCAAGTTCGATCGCGTCGTGCGGCAGCAATTCGACTTCAGTTGCGGTTCGGCGGCCCTCGCCACGCTACTGACATTCCACTACGACCAGGACACCGACGAGCAGGAGTCATTTCGCTGGATGTACGAGCGGGGCGACCAGGAGAAAATTTCGAAGGTCGGTTTCTCGCTGCTGGACATGAAGAAGTTCCTCGAAAGCGCCGGCTACGAAGCGGACGGCTACAAGGCGACGCTGGATACGCTCGGCGAAGCCAGGGTGCCGGCAATTGCGCTGATCAGCATCCGTGGCTACCGCCACTTCGTCGTAATCAAGGGGGTCAGGGACAATGAGGTGCTGCTGGGCGACCCGGCGCTCGGGCTCCGCAAGATGACCAGGCAGGAGTTCCAGGCTTCCTGGGACAACGGCATTCTGTTCATCATCCGCAGCAAGGCCGAGGTTGGCGGCCGTACTTTCAACACCATGGCTGAGTGGAGCCGCATACCACGCGCACCGCTGGGACTGGCCCTCGCCGAGGAAAGCCTCGCCAGCGTCACCATTTCCTTGCCTGGCTTCGGTGAGTTCTGAGCACGGCCATGAGCGACCAGCCAGACCAGGCCGAATTATTCAGCAGTGCCGACGTCGATGCGCTGGTGGCGCACTACGCGCCCATAGGCCGCCAGTTGCGTCGCAGGCGCACGCTGACCCGCATTACAGTGGCGGTTCTGGTGCCCCTGCTGGGCGCAGCCGCCTACGTGGGCTGGCAGTCCGTGCACGGCATCGTGGCCAGCCTGGGGCCCACCAGCGATACACAGCGCATCGAGGAGGCGCTGGCTGAGTTCCGGCAGCTAAAGGCGTCCATGACCGTTGAAACCGGGGCGCTGGCCGCGCAGCGGGAGGCGCTGGCGCGGCAGCAGGACTTTTTCGTGCAGCACAACAGCCAGCTTGCCGAGCAGCTTGCCGCCATCAACAGGCAGCGCGAAACACTGGCCGGCCAGAGTCGCGAGCTCGCCCTGCAGCGAGCCGCGCTCACCGCGGCCATTGAGCAGGCCGACAGGCAGCGGGGCGCCCTTCAGGCGCGCGCCGGAAAGCAGCCGGAGATCGACCGGCAACTGGCCGAGATGGCCCGGCAGAAGCGCCTCCTGGAGCAGCAGCAACGCCAGGTCATGGATCAGGGACAGGCGCTCGCCGAAGAGCTCGGCGACATCAACCAGCAGCGGGCCGAGATCGAAAGGCAGCGCAAGGCCATCGCCGACCAGCAGGCTGAAGTCCGAAAACTGCTGGAGGAACTCAACAAGGTCAGCGCCAACCGGCTGCAGCAGAACCAGGTTCCGGCCCCCACCAAGGGGACTGACCCCGAGTCGCTGCCTGTTGCCAATCCGGACGAGCGCGAGGGGCCCATGGCGCGACTGGCCGCAGTTGATCACCAGGTGCTTGGCGAAATGCGTGGTGGTATCAACCTGGGCGAGGACTACACCATCGCCATCGGCATCACACGCACCACCAGCGTCAACGGCATCGAGCAGTTCAGCAGCGCCATGTATCTGAACGACCTGGCGAACACGGTGGGCACCGGCGTGGCCCAGCAGGCGCTGGACCCCGTGATTATCCAGAACGGAGGTGGTAACTTCATCGCCATGGATACCCTCGGCGCCATATCGCCGGCCGTGGCCACGATCATCCAGAATACCCTGGATAATCAATCAATTGCCAACGAGACTGTCCTGGACATTTCGCTGCAGAATATTGGTACCGTCACGGAAGGGCTGCGGCTGTCGGAAATCGTCAACGATAGCCTGACCCGGCAACCCTGATGCATGAGCTTTCCAGATCCGGGGCCATCGCGTCCCGACCACAAGGGTGCGCGATGCGTGCTGCCGCCGCACAGGCGGCGGCTCCGGCGCTACGCCACCGGGTCCTGCGCCAGGCACTTGTCACCGGCCTCCTCGTCGCCCTTGGCGGAACCGCGCTGGCCGATGACGGTGCCGTGGCCATGGCCGCCAGCGATCAGCGGGTCGCCGCGCTGGCCGCTGCCACCGACCTGCAGAAGAAGATGGTGGAGATCGACGAGCAGTACCGCCTGCTCATGGAAAAGGTCTCGGCCGTCGAGTCACAACGCCGGGAGCTGGAGCGGCTGCTCGCCGAGGCCAGCGACCTGGACAGTTATCGGGGCGGCCAGGACACCAGCGGCGCCCCAGCCCAGGTCGGCGCCGAGCAGAAGGCCGAGAAGGAGGCAGCCGAGGCCCGGCGGCCAGAGCTGCCGCGGGTCAGTCCGGACGTCGGCGGCGTGCTCACGCCCAAGGGTCGGCTGGTGCTGGAACCCTCGTTCCAGTACATCTACGCGTCCTACAATCGCCTCTCCATCGAGGGCTTTACCATCCTGCCGGCGCTCCTGATCGGCGTCATCGATATCGTCGAGGCTGATCGCGACACCTACATCGGCAACCTGACCACGCGCTACGGCCTCACGAACCGGCTGGAAGTGGAGCTGCGGGCACCCTGGGTGGTCCGCGACGACAGCACCCGCACCCGGGAATTCCTCACCGACTCGATCGAAGAAGAGGTGTTCACCAACGATGCCAGCGATCTCGGTGACCTCGAGTTCGGCATCCGCTACCAGTTCCCGCGCAACAACCCGAACCTGCCCTTCTTCACCGGCAACCTGCGGGTGAAGTCGGACACCGGCACCGATCCGTTCGAACTGGCCACCCAGGCCAGTCTCGCCGGTGAGCCGGACAACCCCAGGGAACTGGCCACCGGCTCCGGGTTCTGGAGCGTCAATCCCAGCGTCACCTTCCTCTACCCCAGCGACCCAGTGGTGTTCTTCGGCAACGTCGGCTACCTGTGGACGCTGGAGGACGACAAGGGTGGCCGGGGCAGCACCGGCGAGCCGGGCCAACCGATACCCTTCGGTGACGTCGATCCCGGCGACGCCGTGCGGTTCAACGTCGGCATGGGCTTCTCCCTGAACGAGCGCTCCTCGTTCAGCCTGAGCTACTCCCTGGATCTCTATGACGAGACCAGGATCGAACTCGCCTCGGTGCCCAAGATCGCGGGCTCGGACGTCACCATCGGCAAGTTCCTGATCGGCTACTCGCTGAATCTCGGCAAGGGCCAGCCGTTCAACCTGGCGATCGGCATCGGCGCCACGGACGATGCGCCCGACACCGACATCACGTTCCGGATGCCGTTCAATTTCCTGAAGTAGGCGACGTCAGCAGGGTCGGGACGCGGGCATC
>Ga0209254_10005208_pt1 | contig 11947 bp, 7 predicted proteins | sample FrelakmetDIP11DI_FD_187148 | JGI IMG/M metagenome (GOLD analysis project Ga0209254, IMG submission 187148) | Freshwater lake sediment microbial communities from the University of Notre Dame, USA, for methane emissions studies - DIP11 DI (SPAdes)... | ecosystem: Environmental > Aquatic >... | reverse complement strand
CCCCGCTGGGGCTCCTTAAATATTAATCCTGTTTTCTACAAGTATGTCGCCCCGCCGGGGCTGCATACCTCAAAGATACAATGTACGCCAAGAGGCTTACCTGCTCCACACTTCACTGATGGGATCTCCTTTGGAACTTTTGCCGGAATGATACCAGTTCCGGCCTTCAACGCGGCCGTCAAAACTGAGGCTCATACCTACGCGGCTGCTGTCGCGGGAGAAGAATTCGATATGCTCTGTATATTTTCCGTTTTCGAAAGTATAGGTCCCGCCACCAGTTCCGAAGAACTCTCCTGTTTCTGTATTGATGGCGGCCCACTGGAAACGCCTTCCGGATAATAGTTTGATGGTTTTGCGCGCAGCCGGCTTTATCTCGATCATCGTTCCATTCTGATCACGGCCGGTTATACGCCAGTTCCCTGCGAGCGGGCTGTTGCCATCATCGGTCTGCAGCCAGGTTTCTGTTTTACCTTCCCTGGTGATCTTGATCTTATTGGTTTCGGCTTGTAACGGCCACGCATAAACGGAACCAACTTTGGTTTTATCAGATGTATGATATTCGATCTTACCTTCTACCTGGTTCCCTTTACGGATGCAGGTTCCTCCATGGGTCTGGATGAATTTTTTTCCCGTGATATCGAAGCTGGTTAAACTGAAATAATCATCTGCTATTACCAGCGTATGCGTTACAGAACCTTCCTTTAATTCCCAGGCTCCGGTAAGATTTTTTTGAAATGGCATCATGGCAATGATCCCGAGAAAGAGTAAATTTTTCATTTTCTTTACTTTTGCGGTTAAATGTATTTCATATAACTCCACTGTAGCCATGGTTCGTGTCCTCACGAACCATCATTGAAAAAATTCCGTTTTCCGGTTCGTGGGGACACGAACCGGTGCCTCCGGAAATCAAGTACCTACCCACGAATCTTCGCGGTTAAATGTATTTTAATATAATTCCACCCACCAACTTTTTTGCCAGTCTTCACTCGCTGCTAATTTCACCATGCCCGGTTTATGGGAGATATCACCATCATGACTCACCGGATCCGCATGCCCCTGCCAGGGTTCAATGCAAACAAAAGGCGCACCAGGAGCTGCCCATATACCCAGATGTGGCCAGCCGGAAATGCCAAAACTCAGTCCACGCGAATCAATAGCTGTGCGTAAAGCTACAGATGTTGATTTTAATCCCTTTAAAACAATGGCATCACTGGCAAATAACTCAGCACTTAAGTGTATCTGTTGTTCTTTTACTAAAAACGGTTCTGCAGTATCCAGCAGCAAGCCATCCTGCAAACCCCATCTGACCGCCGTTTCTGGCTCGTTGAACTGAAGGTAGTAGTCGGTATAAGCCAGTTCCTTTTTAATGGGAACAGCAAAAGCAGGATGAGCGCCAATAGAAAAAAATAATTCATCCTCACCCGGATTATATACAGTGTAGGTTACTGTTAACCTGTTCCCCTCAATTTTATACTTTAACTGTAGTACAAAACGAAAAGGATACACAACCCTGGTGCTCTCGTCGTCCTGCAGAGTGAAAATGGCTTCGGTATCACTTACTCGTTCCGCCGAAAACATTTTCTCCCGGGCAAAACCATGGCGGTGCAGGGTATAAAAACTGCCTTTATATGAATAATGATTATCCTTCAGCGTACCAACGATCGGGAACAGCACAGGGGAGAACTTCCCCCAATATGCAGGATCGCCGCTCCACAGGTAATTTATGCCGGACTCCCGTCCGATTAACTTTTGCAACTCTGCACCCAGTGGGTTGATTACAGCCTCAACGGAATCATTGTGTAAATAAATCATGACTTAAAGATATGAAAACCCTTTGCGTCCTTGCGGTTAATGTATTTTTCTTTTTGTGCTGATGGAAATCATTTGCCTAACTGAAATTGATCACCGTCATTCCCTCGCTCCTCAGCTACTTTTGGCAACGTCAATATCCGTCCGGAAATTTCCCGGAACGGGTCTGTCATAAAAATTCAAACATGGCCAAAACAGATATCACCAAACCCATCGACCTAACCAGTCATGCCGAAGGAACCGGCCCGTTGCGTTTTCGCCGCCCTGAGTATATGGATTTCATGCCGCCCTGTAACAGCGCCTGCCCGGCCGGAGAAAATATCCAGGCCTGGTTATCGCATGCACAGGCAGGCAATTATTATGAAGCCTACCAACAACTCATGGAGGACAACCCTTTTCCGGCTATCATGGGCCGTGTTTGCGTAAAAGCCTGTGAAACCGGCTGTAACCGCAACCACATCGACAATACGGTCAACATCCATGCAGTGGAAAGATATATTGGCGACAAGGCGATAGAGGAAAACTGGCAGCCCCATTGGGAAACCAAACCCACCGGCAAGCGGGTAATGGTTGTAGGTGCCGGACCGGGCGGATTATCTGCTGCATACCACCTGGCCAGATTAGGCCATACGGTAGAGGTTTTTGATGCTGCTTCTGCCGCCGGCGGACTCATGCGCTTTGGCATACCAGAATACCGCCTGCCCCGTGAGATACTGGAACTGGAGATCGGAAGGATAAAAGCCATGGGTGTACATATTCACCTGAACCATAAGGTGACTGACCTGATGGCTGAAAAAGAGAAAGGAAAATTTGACGCAGTTTACTTATCCACTGGAGCACAGCTGATACATACAGAAAATATACAGGTTGATTCCAATATCCTCATAATGGATGCCTTTGATTTCCTGCGGGAATTTACCAATGACAACGAACCGCGCATAGGCAAGACCGTTGTGGTCTATGGTGGCGGTAAACTGGCCATGTATATTGCCAGGATAGTAAAGCGACTGGGAGCGGAAGCCATTGTACTTTTTCCCGGTGACCGTAAACTGATGCCGGCCTATGATTACGAAGCTGATGATGCATTATCAGAAGGTGTAGACATACAATTTATGCGGAGGATACACTCGATAGACAAAAATGTCTTCAAGCTGGAAAAAATGAAAGTGGAAAAAGGCAAAGCCATTGGTACGGGTGAATGGGATAGTGTAAAAGCAGATTCACTCATCGTAGCACTCACCCAGGAAGCAGATACAAGTTACCTGCGTGCAGTTCCTGGGATCGCTTTAAAAGAAGACGGTACCCTGGTAATAAATCCTGAAAGGATGACCGGCCAGGAGGGTGTTTTTGGCGGTGGCGATATGCTGCCCGGCGAAACGCGCAGTGTGACCATCTCTATTGGCCATGGAAAGAAAGCATCAAAATACATCAACGCATATCTCAACGGCGAAACTTTTAATAAACCTGCTAAACATCCAACAGCAGGGTATCGCAAACTGCATATGTGGTATAAAACCGATGCCCCCCTGCAGGAGCAGGCAAAACTGGTTCCCTGGGTAGCTGTGAGAAGTTTTGACGAAGTGTTTTCCGGACTGTCAGAAAGAGAAGCCCGCTATGAAGCACAACGATGCCTGAGCTGCGGTAACTGTTTTGAATGTGACGGTTGCTTCGGGGCCTGCCCGGAAGAAGCCATCATCAAACTCGGCCCTGGCAAGGGCTATCGCTTTGATCTTAATAAATGTACAGGCTGCGCAGTCTGTTATGAACAATGCCCCTGCCATGCCATTGAAATGATTCCTGAACCTTCCAAAGCCACCACTGATGTCAACTAAACAAAAAATGATAGCCACTCTTGATGGCAACGAAGCCGCAGCGTATATCGCATACCGCGTTAATGAGGTCTGCGCCATATACCCTATCACCCCATCCTCTACGATGGCTGAACTGGCCGATGAATGGGCCGCAAAGGGCATCAAAAATATTTGGGGAAACATACCTGATGTAATCGAAATGCAAAGCGAAGGTGGTGCCGCAGGTACCGTACACGGCGCTTTACAAACAGGTTCACTCACCACCACATTTACCGCATCACAGGGATTGATGCTGATGCTGCCCAATATGTACAAAATAGCCGGTGAACTTACAGCGGCTGTATTTCATGTTGCCGCACGTTCGTTAGCCGCACAGGGATTGTCCATCTTTGGCGACCACCAGGATGTAATGGCAGCCCGTTCAACCGGATTTGCCATGCTGGGTTCTGCCAGTATTCAGGAGGCCCATGACTTTGCACTGATATCACAGGCAGCTAGCTTACGGTCACGCATACCCTTTATACACTTTTTCGATGGGTTTCGCACCTCTCACGAAGTGAATAAACTGGAACTCATCCCTGACGATCAGATACGCCAGATGATTCCGGATGAACTGGTCTTTGCGCACCGCAACAGGTCGCTTAGCCCGGATAATCCATTCATTCGCGGTACGGCACAGAACCCTGACGTATATTTCCAGGGACGTGAAACCGTAAATCCATTTTATACTGCCACACCTGGAATTGTTGAAGAGATAATGAATGCCTTTGCCAAAATGACCGGCAGGAAATACGAGCTCTTTGAATATACCGGCGCACCAGATGCAGAACGCATAATTATATTAATGGGCTCCGGATCAGAAACCGTAGAAGAAACAGCCAAGTTGCTGAATAGTCGGGGCGAAAAGACCGGTGTCATTTCCGTCCGGCTGTTCCGTCCGTTCTCCCTTGCGCACTTGCTTAAAGCAATGCCCGAAACCGTGAAATCCATCGCGGTGCTCGACAGGACAAAAGAACCAGGTGCTTCAGGAGAACCACTCTACCAGGACATCCTAACTTCTCTGGTGGAAGCCATGCAGGAAGGCAACCTGAAAAAAATGCCCAAACTGATTGGCGGCCGGTATGGCCTTTCCTCTAAGGAATTCACCCCGGCCATGGCCAAATCTGTTTTTGACGAATTAAAAAAAGACCATCCAAAGAACCACTTCACCATAGGCATCAATGATGATGTTTCCTTTACCTCACTTGAATATGATCCTGCATTTACGCTGGATGAATCTGAATGGAGACAGGGACTTTTCTTTGGCCTCGGTGCTGACGGCACCGTAGGAGCCAATAAAAACAGTATCAAGATCATTGGAGAAAATACCCCGCTCTATGCTCAGGGTTATTTTGTATACGACTCTAAAAAATCCGGGGCCCGGACAGTATCCCACCTTCGTTTTGGACCTAAACCCATCCGGGCTCCTTATCTTATCAGCCAGGCCGATTTTGTAGCCTGCCACCAGTTCAATTTCCTCTATAAAGTGGAGATGCTGGAATTTGCAAAACAAGGCGGAACATTTTTGCTCAACAGTGCTTATGACAAAAATGAAGTTTGGGATAAATTGCCGGCAGCTGCCCAAAAGTTCATGATCGATAAAAAACTGAAATTTTATGTAATTGATGCTACTACCGTTGCAAGGGATACAGGTATGAGCGGTCGCATTAATACCATAATGCAAACCTGCTTCTTTGCATTATCGGGTGTACTTCCACGTGAAGAAGCCATTGCAGAGATCAAAAAGACCATTGAAAAAACATATTATAAAAAGGGAAAAGCAGTCATTGAACAAAACTTCCAGGCCGTGGATGCCACGCTTGATCATTTATATGAAGTAACCGTGCCGGCAACTGTAACCGGAAAGTTTGTATCCCTCACAGATGTAGTTGCTGCAGAAGCGCCGGATTTTGTAAAAAATATTACCGCTAAGATGATGGTGGGCCATGGTGATGACCTGCCGGTAAGCATGATGCCGATAGATGGTACCTATCCCAGCGGGACCACCCAGTGGGAGAAAAGAAATATCTCCGACCAGGTTCCGGTTTGGGATCCCGAAACTTGCATCCAGTGCGGTAACTGCGCCTATGTTTGTCCACATAGTGTTATTCGTGCTAAATTCTACCATGAGGATAACCTGAAAAAAGCGCCGGAAGAATTTCCGTCTGCGCCTATCAATTCCCGTGGGTTCCCGGAAACAAGGTACACTTTGCAGGTTTATGTGGAAGATTGCACCGGATGTAACCTATGTGTGGAAGTATGCCCGGCTACCAATCCGGGTGACCGTTCCCGTAAGGCCATCAACATGGACGAAAAGGAACCGATCCTCGAAAAAGAAAAAGCCAATATCAAACATTTTGAAAATATCACCTGGAACGACCGTTCCATGATTGATTTCTCTACTGTTCACGGTGCACAGTTCCTTGAACCGTTATTTGAATTCTCCGGAGCCTGTGCAGGTTGTGGCGAAACACCATACCTGAAATTATTGTCGCAGCTTTACGGCGACCGGCTCCTGGTGGCCAATGCTACAGGTTGTTCTTCCATCTACGGCGGCAACCTGCCAACTACGCCATGGGCTGTAAACAAAGAAGGCAAAGGACCGGCCTGGTCCAACTCCCTTTTTGAAGATAATGCCGAATTTGGATTAGGGATGCGCATCTCAACAGATAAACATACTGCAGTGGCCCGTGAATTACTTACTGAACTCGGCGCCCAGGCAGGACAGCCGCTGACCGACTCCATACTAAACGCAACACAGGTACTCGAATCAGAAGTGATCGACCAGCGGAAACGCGTAGCCGAACTAAAAGAAAAACTCAGCACCATTGATGGCGACAGGGCAAGACAACTGCTGTCTTTATCAGACAATCTTGTGAACCGGAGCGTTTGGCTGGTGGGTGGTGACGGATGGGCTTATGATATTGGTTATGGCGGCCTTGACCACGTGCTTGCAAGCGGAAGGAATGTTAATGTACTCGTACTCGATACAGAGGTTTATTCCAATACCGGCGGACAAGCGTCCAAGTCAACACCAATAGCAGCAACCGCTAAGTTTGCCGCTGCCGGTAAGAGCATCGGGAAAAAAGATCTGGCGATGCAGGCGATATCTTACGGTAACGTATATGTGGCGAGAGTTGCCTTTGGCGCCAATCCGCAACAGACCCTGCTGGCCATGCGCGAAGCAGAAGCATATGACGGACCATCACTGATACTAGCCTACAGCCATTGTATTGCACATGGATATGACCTGCGCGACGGACTGGACCAGCAGCAAAAGGCAGTACACAGCGGTTACTGGCCTCTTATAAGGTACAATCCAACGCTGAGGAAGAAAAAACAGAATCCGTTTATCCTTGATTCTGCGAGGCCAACCATTGGTTTGAAAGACTATGCTTATAATGAATTAAGATATAAGGTACTTACACGCACACATCCTGAGCAGGCAGAAAAACTTATGAAGCTCGCCCAGGAAATGGTAAACCTCCGCTGGAAGAATTACGAAGAACTGGCCACTTTACCTGCAAGCGATTTTGTACCTGTAGCATAAAAATTGAAAAAAGAAAACATATGGACCTGCGCACAACATATATGGGACTTGAACTAAGTTCACCCATTGTAGTATCCGCCTCCACTCTTTCCCAGGAAACCCACCACATTGTAGAAATGGAGGAACAGGGTGCCGGAGCGGTGGTACTATTTTCCCTTTTCGAGGAACAGATCCGTGCTGAAGCTGCACGATATGCATCCGTTAGAAACGCAACCAGTCATATGTTTGCGGAGGCATCAGACTTTTTTCCCAACCTGGAAACATATGAAACCGGAACGGAAGAGTATCTTGAAAAAATATGGGCAGCCAAAGCGCAGGTTGAGATCCCGATCATTGCAAGCCTGAACGGAATCACTTCCGAAGGATGGATAGAATATTCACGCCAGATAGAACAGGCTGGCGCCGATGCGCTGGAGATCAATATCTTTTTCATTCCCGGAGATATCCATGTATCCGCATCCGAAGTGGAGCATCGATACCTGAACATAATCACCGAAGTGCGCAATACGGTGAAGATACCGGTAGCCGTCAAACTCAATCCATATTTCAGCTCCATGGGCAATATGGCAATGCGGATGCAAAAAGCGGGAGCTGATGCTTTGGTATTATTTAATCGTTTCTACCAGCCCGACTTTGATATTCATGAATTAAAGATATTATCAAACCTCCAGTACAGCGGATCCAATGAGATCAGGCTGCCCCTGTTATGGATAGCCATGCTATACGGCCGTGTACCTGCTTCACTTGCAGCTACAACCGGTGTGGAATCTGCCAATGAAGTCATTAAATATTTACTGGCAGGTGCAGATGTAGCCATGACGGCTTCCGCCCTGTATAAAAACGGTATCGGTTACCTGAAGACCATGAAGAACGACCTTGACCAGTGGATGGAGGATATGGAGTTTTCCGCTGTAAAAGATTTTAAAGGAATCCTTAGTCAACAGAATATTTCAGACCCTACAGCCTTTGAGCGGGCGAATTATATTAAGGTACTGCATAGTAAGAGGTAAAATGTTGCAATTATATTTAAGTGGCAAATTGAAGCACCTGAAACCTGGAGTCATAAGATAAACTAAAATATCTATTACTCAAATAATTCGATATCAAAACTTCAAACATAGCCAGAGAATGAATATTTTCCATTAAAAGAAGGAAAGTAACCTGGATTTCAAGTTTCATATAAAAAAAGTATTCCATTTTTATATGAAACTTTTTTTTATATTTAATTAAGTCCCCGGATGCAAAAGGGCTGAATGCCTTTTATTCATTTTTTCATTTTCAGGTTGCGAAATAATCGTCTCCCTATATTTAAACTGACAAACAAAAAACTCCACCCGATTACATGTGAGAGCAAATATGATTATCAATGATATTAGGTTTACTTCATTGATTCATTTGCTTTAAATCCATATATTTTCTCTGTTACCACTGTACTAAATCAAGCTGTGAAATTCGAAAAATGAATCAAAAAGCATGCTTACTGTTCCTTATTTGCCTGGCTTTTTCCCAGGCAAATTCTCAGGTGCAAAAAAAGTATAGTATTCTCAACTGGAGGGTAAAAGATGGTTTATCCCAGGGTTCGGTACATAAAATGCTTCGTGATTCCCTGGGATTTTTATGGATTGCAACGGATAATGGCCTTAACAGGTTTGATGGCACCACATTCAAACAATATATACATGAACCTGTTCCTCTACCAGGGGCCTTTCGTGGAAGTGAAGTATTGGGAATCGTTGAAGACAGTTTACATAATATCTGGACCGGCACAGAAGAGGGACTTAACCGGTATGTCACAAAATCAGATAGTTTTCAATATTTTGCCACACCCAGGTCAAATACGAATATGGCATCATACTGCATGCCACTTGCAGCATTGGAGAACCAGGTAATCTGTTGGGAAATTACAGGCAAGATTGTATCCTACGATATAAGAACCGGTAAACGAAAAATCATATTCGCGGATATCCCCTGGCCGGTTTCCAGTTATTACACATTGAATAATCTTGTCTTTGATAAAAAAACAAAAACAATTTGGGCACCCCATGGCAATAAAATGATTTGCCTGAAACTGAATGAAAAAAGATACGAGTACATTAGTTTGCCCACGGCCAATGGGACCTGTCAGGCTATTATAAGTGATGGTTCTACTTTATTGTTGGCTACCAGTTTCGGGATAATCAGATACTCAGCATCTAATAAAATATTTGAAAACGTCAGCTGGGCCAAACCTTTGCTGACTTCAAAAATACTTTCACTCAGCCAAAAAAAAGACGGTTCCATTTTGGCAGGCGTAGAAAAGAAGGGATTATTTATATATGAAGCAAAATCAGAACAGCTGCATGTTTATAAGCATATTTCTTCAGGCTTTAATTCAATTTCCGCAAACAATATAAATAATTTATATACCGACAAAGACAATATAACATGGGCAGCAAGTGGTGAAAAATCCATTGACCAGATTTTCCCTTATGAAAAAGGGATAGAAGTTTTCAATCAACAAACAGAAACGTATCAAAATCCACATTCAGTAAAATGTTTTGAAGAAGATGAAAGCGGCAATATTTTGATAGGCACTCAGGGCAGCGGAATACAGGTATTTTCACCAGGGGACAATACATTTAAAAAAATGAAAATTAATGAGGGCTTCAGTGACACCATTCATTTACTAAGGTTTAACAAATCTAAATCTTCTCTATGGATCGCTACAAATACAGGCCTGTATAAACGAGAATCAAAAAGCCGGAAAATAATACCCATTGAATTCATAAATCTAAAAGGGCATAAAATTACTCAGCCTGTTATTATGCGTCATATCGTTTCTTTTGACGACAGCAGCATGATGGTTGCTACCTCAAGAGGTGTATTTATATTGCCGGAAAAAAGCAAGTCAGCGATCTGTGTGCCGGAAATGACTGACCATGTATTTTTTATTGGATCCTTTAAAAATTCATTCAGTTTCAGTTTATGGGATTTTGATCCAGTATTGTACAGTTATGAAAACAGAAAATGGACAAAAGAACAGTTTCCTTTTGATGACATAACCGTTGGCTGTATTTATTTTGATAAAAAAAGAAAGGTTTTCTGGATAGGCACCGACAGGGGTCTGATTATGACTGATACACATTTCAAGAGATTACGACAGGTTACTTCAAATAACGGCTTGCCAGACAATTTTATCTGGACTATTACCATTGATAATTTTGACCATATTTGGTTAACCACAAATAAAGGCATTGCCAGATATATTCCGGAGAAAGAACAGGTAGATTCGTACAATATGCTTGATGGAATTCATGGCTTAGAATATAATCCATATGCAAATTTTATAGCCTCTGATAATACATTATACTTTGGGGGAAAAGAAGGTTTTGATCATATTAATCCTGCTATTCTCCGGGAAAAACATGGAAACCCTGAAGTGTATTTTTCAAGTGCCAGGATAAACAATAAAGTAATCATACCATCCAGTTCAGCTAACTTTCTGGAGGATATAAAATTAAAATCAGCTGATAACAACTTTACTATTTCTGTAGGTATAATAGATTTCAACAGGCCTGGCCGTAATAAAATACGATACAGGCTTCTTCCGGCAGAAAAAGATTGGCAGGAAGCAAAAGTCCCTTTTGACATCAGGTATTCAGCATTATCACCGGGGGTATATAAGCTAGAGGTATCGGCATCAGAAATGGGAAACAAAGCAGGGAATAAGATCAGGCAAATTAAAATACAAATACTTCCTCCATTTTGGCAAAGCTGGTGGTCCATAACCACTGCAACTCTGCTGCTGATCTTCATTGTTGTCTTCCTGGCGCAACAAAGAATTAACCAAATCAGAAGAAAGGAAAAAGAAAAGACAGAAAATATTAAACACATGGCCGAACTGGAACTTCAAAGCCTGAGAGCTCAACTGAATCCACATTTTATGTTTAATTCACTCAATGCTATCCAGGAGCTGATACTTCTCGAAGAAAATGAAAAATCCAGGTCTTACCTTGCAAAGTTTTCAAAGCTCCTACGCGTATTGCTGGAAAATGCTGACAAACCATTTATAACACTCCAAAAAGAAATTGATTTTCTTCAATTATATTTTTCTCTCGAAAATCTTCGCCTTCCTGATATTCAGTTTAAATTAATTGTTGCCCCGTCAATGGATACAGATAATATCATGATTCCGAATATGATACTACAGCCTTTCATCGAAAATGCCATTTGGCATGGCTTGTCTCAGAAAAAAGACAATAAATTACTTTTTTTAAGAATAAATCAGGATCGAAACATTATCAGGTTTGAAATTGAAGACAATGGTGTGGGTCGAAAAAGTGCAGAAGTAATGAGAAGTTTATATCGAAAAGAACATAAATCAAAGGGAATGGAATTATTAGCCAAACGTTTCAAATTACTCTCCCGAGAATTTGGCTCAGCCTTTGAATTGTCAGTTTCAGATATAATGAATGGCGATGAAGTTCGTGGCACAATGGTCACTATAAATATTCCGGCCAATTTAGCTAACGATTTTAAATCACTATCTGATGATACGAACAATACTAATTGATGATGAACCTTCGGCAGTAAATGTACTTGCACTGCTGCTGAAAAAATATTGTAAAAATGAAGTTGAAATTGTGGCCAAATCCAATTCATCTGAAGAAGGTATAAACCTGATAAAAAAACATAAACCTGACCTGGTATTCCTGGACATAGAAATGCCAAATATGAGTGGTTTAGATTTATTAAAAAC
>Ga0209254_10005207_pt1 | contig 11947 bp, 15 predicted proteins | sample FrelakmetDIP11DI_FD_187148 | JGI IMG/M metagenome (GOLD analysis project Ga0209254, IMG submission 187148) | Freshwater lake sediment microbial communities from the University of Notre Dame, USA, for methane emissions studies - DIP11 DI (SPAdes)... | ecosystem: Environmental > Aquatic >... | reverse complement strand
GGCTCAGAGAGATTGTGGAATGTAGATTTCAGATTGTTAATTGCATTTAACTCATAACTATGAAAAAATGGTACGTCATCCAGACCAAACCCAAGAAGGAAGAAGAGGCAAGTTCCTATCTTTTGCCAAAAGGTGTGGAGATCTTTCATCCTCTGATGGAGAGTTTCGCGCCAAGAAATGGGAGGATCGTGAAGGAACTGAAGTCCCTCTTCCCCGGTTATATATTCGGGAAATTGGATCTTGATAAAGAGTATACTCTGGTGAGGTGGGGCAGGGGGGTGAAGTGTATTCTGGGTTTTGGAGGATATCCGGTCCCTCTTTCTGAGGAAGCGGTGGCCATCATTAAAGAGAGAACAGATGGGAGAAACGTGATAAGAATGAAGCAGGACTTCAAACCCAACGATCTGGTGAGGATTAAAACCGGCCCCTTGAAAGAGCTGCTGGGGATCTTTGAACGATGGGTCTCCGACGACGAACGGGTGAGGGTCCTCTTGAACCTGATCGGCTATCAACCTGCTGTGGAAATTCATTACTCAATAATTGAAATGGTGGCTTAAGTGTTTTAGTGCAGCAGTGCTGCAGTTTGTTTCATTTATTACCCACTTTCAACGTGGTCAAAAAAATAAAATATTTGATTTTATTCGTAGAATTTACCCAAATTCGAACCGGCGGTAGCCTATCCTTTTTCAAAAAATGTCAAAGCACAAAGAGCATAGCGACTATAAATGACAAGCAAATTTAGATTTCAAGATTTAAAGATTTAAAGATTTGGCAATCAGCAATTCAAATTGCTGATGAACTCTTTGACATAGCAGATGATCTTGAGCAGAAAAAATTATACCGTTTTGCTGATCAACTCAGAGGGGATGGAATGTCCATATCAAACAATATTGCCGAAGGTTCAACTTCCAAGAAGGAATTCATAGAATTCTTGAACATGGCTCGGAGATCTATTTTGAGAAAACGACCATTCTAATTGTGTTGCAGAAAAGAAATTTTATGACTGAGGAATCACTGAATGGGTATTTAGATCAACTTGATCATCTTTGCAGGTAAATTACAAAATTTTACAAAATTACAAAAATTCAGAGTTCACTTAGATGACGCCATTCGCCATGCCCTATGCGGTAACTATAAGGAGTTCACCCATGCTCATTAAATCCTGTTTCCAATGTAAATACCACGAGATTAGGCAGGAAGGCCTGGAAAAGATCAGTCGCTGTAACAAGGAGAATTGCTATGCCCAATACTCTAAGTGTATAGCCGGAAAAGCCCTCCACACATTCCTCGAGCAGGAAAACTCAGATCACCATAAACCTTTCTCTGCGATCAATCATATTTATCCTGTGGAATAAATATTTAAATGTTCTTATATATTAAGGTTTGTCATTTTGGGCGAAGGCCTGCCAACAGGCAGGCAGGGAAGCAATCTCGAATAAGGAGTTTGTCAGATGAAAGAAATTCTTGATCAGATGGAAGAACACATTGCCGCCATCCGGAATCTCCAAAGGAATTATGACTTTCATTCGAAAAGACTCGAAAGATTGATGAAAAGTCTCAATGACCATCACATAGAAAATAGAGAAGAAGAAAATCGTGATAAATCATTGCAAGAGAATGATAACGCGCCACGTTAACTATTCAGAACTGACTGCCTCATTAGCTTAGACATCAAAATTAGTAACTCACCTCTTAACAATGCAACCATTTAGACTTCACTTATTAGCTACTATTAGCTACCCGATGAGATTTCAACGGAATCAACTTTTCATCATTATCGTAGCTGCAGTTTTATTCTTCTTGGGGTTTGCTGCCAAGGTTTATTACGATACCCAATCCATAGAGGTGCGACATTATGAGATTAAAAACTCAAATTTGGGAGAGGCGTTGAATGGTTTGAAGGTGGCTCACCTCTCTGACCTTCATATGAGGAGGTTGGGTGAGAAGGAAGAAAAGATATTGGAAATTGTGAAAATTGAAAAGCCGGATCTTATTTTTGTCACAGGAGATTTTATCGGTTTTAAAGGGCCCTATGAACCTGCGATCTCTTTCTTTGACCAACTTGAAGCCCTCGCTGGTATCTATGCGGTCATGGGAAACACAGAATATTCCAGATATTGTAAAGCCGTTATTGAAACACCACACTAGATCGAGGCCACGGCTATGGCTGAGATAATTTTTTGGTTAATATTGGGAATAATTTTTTACGCCTACCTTGGCTACCCCCTTTTTATTCTATTCCTGTCTCTATTTGTTAATAAAAAGGTCAATAAAGGAAATATTGAATCAAGCGTTACTTTCTTGGTTGCAGCATACAACGAAGAAAAGAATATCCGTGAAAAATTGGAGAATACTTTAAGGTTAGATTATCCTAAAGAAAAGTTAGAAATTATAGTGGCTTCCGATGCCTCGGAAGATAGAACCGATGAAATTGTTAAAGAATTCGCCGATCAAGGAGTAATTTTACACAGGGTAGAAGGAAGAGTCGGTAAAACGGAGACTCAGAATCAAACAGTAAAGATAGTCAAGGGCGATATCATTATTTTTTCAGATGGAACGACTGAATATAAGAACGATGCGATCAGGAAAATAGTGAGAAATTACAACGACCCATCGATTGGAGCAGTGAGTGGAAGGTATGGATACATCAACCCAACGGGAGCTCCTATTGGACTTGGGACGATCCTCTTTTGGAAATATGAAAATAGTGTCAAGAGTAGGCAGACGCGAATCAAGACGGTGACAGGCTGCTGTGGCTGCATCTATTCTGTCCGAAAATCTCTCTATGAACCTTTACCCAGAGATATCATCAGCGATTTAGTCGAGCCGCTAAAAATCTTAGAAAAGGGATATCGCATTGCCTTTGAACCGGAAGCCGTGGCCTATGAGGAGACCACCGAAACCTCCAAAGAAGAGTTCGGGATGCGGGTGCGGGTTATTTCTCGGGGGATGGTTGGACTCTGGTACATGCGGAAACTTTTCAATCCATTCAAATATGGCTTTATTTCGTTTCAGCTTTTTTCGCATAAAGTATTGCGGTGGATGATTCCCTTTTTGCTCCCATTCCTTCTGATAAGCAACCTATTCTTGATTGGCCATCCATTTTATACCCTGACCTTGATTGTTCAGATATTATTTTATATTGGGGCAATGGGGGGTTATCTTCTTGACAAAATGGGGAAGAAAGTAAAGCTTCTGGCCCTGCCTCTCTATTATTGTGTTGTGAATGCCGCGTCCGTTGCAGCCTTTTTCCGAACGATCTTCGGTAAGAAAGCCATTGTTTGGGAAACTGTCAGAAAATGAAAGGTGAATTCAGCTTTATTTTCATCACCCAGGATGATCCCTTCTATGTCCGTTGTTTCTTTGACGAATTTTTAAGAATTTATCCTCATACTGAGGAGATCCAGGCTGTCGTGATTCAAAATCCCATGGGCAAGAGATCATTTTTTGCATTATTAAAACAGATGTATACTTTTTATGGTTTGATTGATTTCTTCAGAATGGGACTACGGTACTTTAAAGCGAAAAGCCTAAACAAATTGAGCCATTTCTTCCCAAAATCAGAATGGTTTGACCTTAGCTATTTATGCAAGGCGAAAAAAGTCGAGGTGTCTTATCAGAACGGCATCCATCGGCCGGAGTTTTTTGAAAAATTGCGCCGACAGAATCTCGATCTGATTATTTCTGTGGCAGCTCCTACTATTTTCAAACAAGAATTGATTGACATTCCACAACTTGGATGTATCAATATTCATCACGCACCTCTCCCCAGATACCGTGGAATGATGCCTAATTTCTGGCAGCTTTACCATGGGGAAAAAACCGTGGGGATGACAATTCACAAAATTAACTCCAAAATAGACGAAGGAGAGATCATTCTTCAAAGACAAGTCCTGATCAATCCTGGTGAATCTTTAGATGCTCTTATCAGGCGAACAAAGCGTCTGGGTGCACATTACATGTTAGAGGCAATAGAGATGATTCGAAATGGAAAGGTTAAATATAAGGAAAACAGACCAGAGGAGGGGTGTTACTTTTCATTTCCCACAAGAGAAGATGTCCGCAAATTTCGAGGCATGGGATATCGGTTATTATAGCGAAAAGAAAGGAAGTTACCAAAAGGTATGGATCTTTATTCAATATTGTTACAAAGATTTATTTTACCTGCGATCGCCCATTTTACAGATATTAATATTTGGCATGAATATAAAAAAATGATGAGGGTGGAGAGGTGGAGTCTTGATGAATTGAAGCAATATCAATTTTCAAAGCTAAAAAAAATATTAAACCATGCTTATGAAACCGTGCCTTTTTATAGAAAGAGGTTTGATGAAATTGGGTTAATTCCGGATAACATTCGACATGACGAAGATATTATTCCTATCCCTCCCACCACCAAAGAAGATATTATGCTAAATTTCCCAGAGGGAATTACCACACAGGGAATGGATAGAACCCAATGGAAATACGTGGCAAGTTCTGGAACAACTCGCCAGATCATGGGAATACACGATTTCAGAAAAGCAAACATTAACTGGGCGGCAGGGCTCAGAGCCCATAAACTTGCAGGGAACCACACCATTGGCAAGAAATGGATGGAGATTCCTCCTCACATGTGTACGAATATTTGTGGGATTGATGATAGTGGGAATGGAGAAAATTTATTTTCACAAAAAATGGTTTCTCTCCTTTTAAAGAGGAATTACAGAGACCTGGGCCAGCATTTCTATCAATATTTTTATAGACAGAGACAAAATATCTATCGAAGAATCACCCTTCCTTCCTTTGGCACAGAAGGAACCAATATCCCCGAAAAAGAAGTTTCGGCTTACATCGATTCAATTAAAAAATATCGACCACACACCCTGGAAGGGCTGCCTCTTTATCTCTATACCTTTGCAAAATATCTGATTAAAAAAAGCCTTCCCCCACCAAAAGTTGGAGTGATCAAACCTTTTGGTGGATCCATGACATCCATCATGAAGGAGACCATTAAAAAGGCCTTCGACTGCGAGGTAAATGACACCTATGGATGCAGTGAGATGGGATTTATTGCTTGTGATTGTGAAAAACATGAAGGACTTCATCTTTTCATGGACCTTTATCATATAGAGGTCTGCCGCGATGGAAAACCTGTTGCCCCGGGCGAGCTTGGAAGGCTCTACATCACCGACTTGGAAAATGTCGCTATGCCATGGATTAAATATGATGTAGGGGATGTAGGGAGAAATTTTATAGAGGATCATGGGTGCGGGAGAAAATCAATAAGGCTGCAGGTAGAAGGAAGAGTTGAGGACACTCTTTCCAATTCAAGAGGCGAGCTTTTTACAAGCGACCAGGTATTTGATTTTTTTCACGGGTTCAAAGAGATTGATAATTTTCAGCTTGTTGAGAAGTCAAAAGGTAATTTTGATCTCCTCTGCGTCCCCAATAATGGGGCAGATGTGAATAAGGAGAGGATCATCCAGGAATTCAAAAATTTCTACTCCACTGATATTCTTGTTAAACTATATCCCGTAAAAACAATTAAAGCTGAGGATGGAGGGAAATTCAGGTTTGTAAAGTCGAAAAGTTTCGGAGAGATATGAAATAAAATGACAAGCCTAAAATTGGATACCTCAATAATACGTGAAGACTTCCCTTTTTTAAATAGGCTGATTAAAAATAAGCCCATTATTTATTTTGACAATGCGGCGACCACTCAAAAACCAAGACAGGTCATCCATACGATCTCAAATTATTATGAAAATTATTGCGCCAATATCCATCGAGGGGTCCATACTTTGTCGCAGGAATCCTCTGAACTCTATGAAGAAGCGCGAAGGAAAGTTGCCCGATTCATTAATGCGGACGAAAGGGAAATCGTGTTTGTAAGAAACACGACCGAAGCGATCAATCTGGTAAGCCATTCCCTTAAAGGAGAAGGGAAAATATTGACGACTGTGATGGAGCATCATTCAAATCTTCTTCCCTGGGGGCGTGGGAGGAAGGTCGAGTATGTAGATATTGGCAATGAAGGAAGAATTGACATCGACGATTTAAGAAGCAAGATGGATGGTTCAACACTTCTCGTTGCGGTAGGCCATGTTTCTAATGTGCTTGGGTTGATAAACCCAATAGACAGGGTGATTGAGGAAACGAAGAAAAAAGGAGTCTTTTGTTTAGTGGATGGAGCACAATCCGTTCCACATATGAAGATTGATGTCAAAGAGCTGGGTTGCGAATTTTTGGTTTTCAGCGGTCATAAAATGTTAGGTCCATCAGGAATTGGAGTACTCTTCATTAAGGGAGATTTATATGAGAGGATGGAACCTTATCTTGTGGGGGGCAGCACCATAAAAGAGGTTCATATTGACAGATACATTCCTGAGGATCCGCCTCTTTGCTACGAGGCCGGTACACCGAATATAGAAGGCGCCATTGCTCTGGGCAGTGCAATTGACTACCTCGAAAATATCCAGATGGAAAATGTTTTAGCCCATGATAAGGCGCTTATGGAAATGGCCCTTGAAAGGATGGGAAAAATTAAAAATTTGGAAATCTATGGAAGCAATGATGGAAAAGAAAGATTATCTGTTATCAGTTTCAACGTCAATGGGATGGGGTGCCATGCCGTGGCAAAAGTCCTTAGTCTGAGGGAAAATATCATGATTCGCTCTGGTTTCCACTGTGCCCAGCCCCTGCACGACAGGCTGGGGATTGGCCCCAGCGCCAGAGTTTCATTTTATATTTACAACACCCAAGAGGAAATAGAAATAATGGCTGAACTACTCAGTAAATTAGCTCAATTCATTTGACCTTAATATTTGCTGAAAATGGACTTGTTACTGAAGGGACTCATTAATTTTGTTTCTAAAAACCTTGGAATGATTCTATGAAAATATTTATAACCGGAGGCGCCGGATATATTGGAAGTCACGTTGTAAAAGCACTGGGCGAAAAGGGCCACGATATGCTTGTTTACGACAATCTTTCCAGCGGACATGAGTGGGCAGTTTTATATGGAAATTTGGTTAGAGGTGATCTCTCTGATAAGAAATTTTTAAAAACAATTATGAAAGAATTTAAACCAGATGCAGTGATGCATTTTGCAGCATTCATCCAGGTGGAGGAATCTGTCAGGGAACCTCTAAAATATTATCAGAACAATACGGCAAATGCCTTAAATCTTTTAGATGTCATGATTGCAACGGGGATTAGGAACTTTGTTTTCTCCTCCACCGCTGCGGTTTATGGAATACCCTCAATGATTCCCGTTAATGAGGAGGCGCCTTTCAATCCCATCAATCCCTATGGGGCCTCTAAAGCTCTGGTAGAGAGGATATTGAAAGATTTATCAGATGCCAAAAATTTTAGCTACATCTCTTTGAGATATTTCAATGTCGCAGGGGCTGACCCAACGGGAAAAATAGGACAGGCCTACAAAGAATCAACCCATCTTATAACGAGGGCTTTAAAGACGGTAAAGGGCGAATTCGATAAGTTATCAATTTTTGGGACAGATTACCTGACCCCCGACGGAACATGCATTAGAGATTATATCCATGTCGATGATCTGGCCGAAGCACATATACTGGCCTTGGAATACCTTATAAAGAATGCGAGAAGTAAAATCTTTAACTGCGGTTACGGGAATGGATATTCTGTAAAAGAGGTGGTTGAAACAGCTAAGAGAGTGACAGGTATCCGTTTTAAAACAGAAGAGACCAGTAGAAGACCGGGTGACCCTCCTGTTCTAATTGCTGACAGTTCGAAGCTAAAGAGTGAATTGAATTGGAAACCGAAATTCAACGATTTGGAATATATCATTCAAACAGCATGGGAGTGGGAAAAAAAGCTCCGCATAGAGAATTAAATCATGTCAGTTTTAAACGGACTTAGCTTTGATATCGAAGACTGGTTCCAGGTAGAAAACCTGAAGGAAGTGATCTCTTGCAATGACTGGAATGGGTGCGACCTTAGAGTGGTTCAGAATACGAGAAGAATTCTTCGGCTTCTTTCCAAGCATCAAACTCGCGCCACTTTCTTCGTTTTGGGATGGATAGCTGAAAGATGTCCATCCCTAGTAAAAGAAATCGCTGCTGAGGGTCATGAGATTGCCAGCCATGGATATGGTCATGAACTTGTTTATAGGTTAACTCCGGAAGAATTTTATTCAGATATTAAGCGATCCAAGGAGAATCTTGAATCAATCACCGCCACCCCAGTGCTCGGCTATCGTGCCCCTTCTTTTTCTATTACCCCTAAATCAGAATGGGCAATTGATGTTCTTAAGGATTTTGGTTTTACCTATGATTCGAGTGTATTCCCTACTTCTTTTCATAACCGATATGGGTTCAATGGCGCATCTTGCCTACCTTTTCGATTTGGCAATGGAATCTTAGAAATTCCTCTCTCCACTTACCGTCTTGGTGGCGCCAACTTTCCTTTGGCTGGTGGGGGTTATTTTCGCCTCTTTCCATATACTTATTTTCGGCATTTCTTCCAGCGCTTAAACAAACAGGAAAAGCCGATAGTGTTCTATTTGCATCCCTGGGAATTGGATCCCGAACAACCTCGGTTGAAGGTTCGCCTCAATTACCGATTAAGACATTACGTCAATCTCAAAAAAACCGAAAAAAGACTTGAAAAACTGTTGAAGGAGTTTAAGTTTGTTCCTCTAATCGATTTGGTGAATCAATATTTTTCCAAAAAAGCCTAATCTCAATGATTTCCTCACGCAGAGATCACAGAGTCCTCAGTGAACTCTAACGAATCAAATGAGTGAGCGAGATAAAAAAATCCCAATTTTGATGTACCATGAGATTTACCGACCTGAAGAACGTGATCGTCTCAGAGGACTGACGAATCCTGCATACAATACAGAATTTAAAGTTTTCCGGAATCAGATATCTTGGCTTCAATCAAACAATATAAAAACAATAACTATTGACGAACTACTTTCACAAAAACCAAAAAAAGAAGAAAAGGTTGTCTGTTTGACTTTCGATGATGGCTGGCTGGGAAACTATTTGTATGCTTATCCAATTTTGAAAGAATATGAATTCAAAGCTACCTTTTTCATTGCCACAGAACTCATTGGCGAACCATTTTATATGACATGGGAACATCTTAAGCAAATGCAGACCTCTGGTATGTCTATTCAATCTCACACCGTAACCCATCGTCCATTAGCTAATATGGAAGAAAGGGAAATTCTCTTTGAGCTTTTAGAATCCAAAAAGGCGATCGAAGAAAGGTTGGACAAAGGGGTAAGACATCTTAGCCTCCCTCATGGGTCCCAAAATAGCAGAATATGGTCCCTTGCTAAAGAGATAGGATATAAAACCATTTGCACATCTAATGTAGGCTTTCAGACTTGGGAATCTAATGGGCCGTGGCTTAAAAGAATATATATTGGAAAAGGGATTTCAGAAAAAAAATTCCAATTAATCGTTCAGGGCAAGAACCGGGCTATCCTGGGTATGAGGATTACTAAGAGTTTGAAAAATATTCTAAGGCGGACTGTGGGAGTAAATAATTACCGAAAACTCTACCAATGGGTGTATGGCATACGAGGATTGGGGAACGCTCCGCTCTCCGAGCCGTAGGCCATACGAGCTAGAGGCTTGAGGTTTTTGTCTCAACTCTGTGGACTCTGTGAGAGATGGATTCTTCAGTTAAACTAAATAAACTAATAACAATAATGTATCTGATCGATACTTATATATCTACACCAGATAAACCTTCAATGGGTGGTGCGGAGAAACAGCTTTACCTTCTCGCTTCCTCTCTTAACCAAGAAGAGTTTCGACCGATCGTCGTTCAACTAAGTTCGGATAACTCTCTACCCTCTACGACAAGTAACCTAAGTAATTTGGAAATACTTCATTTACCAACCCAAAGGCTTTACGGTTTAAACGGATTTCGTCAGACAGTCCGTCTTTTATTGCTCGCTAAAAAAAGAAGAGTGGATATCATCCATACTTTTTTCGAAAAGTCTGAGGTGATGGGTTGGCTCACAGCACGACTTGCAGGAATCCCCATCTGGATCACATCACGTCGGGATCTCGGTTTCAAAAGGAAAAGAATTTATGACAGAATATTTAGGCTAACCGTTAATGACTGTAAGAAATGCGTCGCTAACTGCAATGCCATTAAAGACCAAATTTTTGAGCAGAACGGTCTGGAAAGGGAAACAATGGATGTGATCTATAACGGTTTGGATTTGGCCGGATATCAAGAACTTTTAGATAGTGAATCCCTGAGAAGAGACTTGGGACTTGAAAACGGCACCCCTTTGGTGGGGATGATTGCCAATTTTAATTTTGAAATTAAGGGCCATGTATATTTCCTTGGAGCCGCAAAAAAAATTTTGGAGAAGGTCCATAATGTTAAATTTGTCCTGGTCGGTGATGGTATTTTGAGACCCCGTTATGAAGAAGTGGCCAGGGAGTTAAGGATAGAAAAGAGTGTCTATTTCCTCGGGAAAAGGACGGATGTTCCCACCATTATCTCGAACCTTGATGTTTCAGTTTTAAGCTCGACAAATGAGGGTTTTTCAAATGTGATTATGGAATCCATGGCAGCTGGGAAACCGGTAGTCGCCACCAATGTGGGTGGCAGCAAAGAAATGGTTACCGATGGAGTGACAGGATACTTAGTCCCCCCTGCAGATTCCCAGTCAATGGCAAACGCCATCATAAACTTACTGCAGAATCCAGATAAAGCCGTGACCATGGGATCCGCCGGTAGAAAAGTAGTGCAAGAAAAATTCACCCTCGAAGCAATGGTCAAGAGTTATGAAAGGCTTTATAAATCTTTGGTAGCTAAGTGTAACGATAACCGATAGAGATACGGCCCCTTGTGATCTTTAGGAACACTTCGTTTAAAGTTTGAGCCGAAGGATGGCTAAATATCTGCCTGATGGCCTCCCGGACTCTATGAATTCTTCCAATTAAGCGGAGCGTACCTTCAACGTTTAACGGTATTAGGGATGCCTTCTGCCTCAATCCACTGGTTCGTATGGCCTGTGGCTCGGAAAGCGAAGCGATCCTCATACCTTGGACATGTGGGTTTTGATACTTTGTCTATTGACAAACCCTCAATTTGTGTATATAAATACACATAAAGAGGTGTAGCATGAGAACAAATATTGTTCTTGATGAAAAGCTGGTGGAGGAAGCATTTAAAATGAGTCAGGCAAAAACAAAAAAGGGACTCGTTCACGAAGCACTGAAAGAATTTATTGAAAATCGGAAACGTCTTAACCTTTTAGAATTATTTGGGAAAATTGAGTTCAAAGATTACTATGATTATAAGAAAATGCGTGAGGAGAAATGATTTTAGTTGACACTTCTATTCTGATATCTTTTTTCAAAGGGCTAAACAAAGAAGGCACACAAAAGTTAAAGATGATTTTGCGGCAGGGAATACCATTTGGAATAAATTCATTAATTTTCCAGGAGGTTCTTCAGGGATCAGCATCGGAAAAAGAATATATGGTTCTGAAGCAGTATTTAGAGACGCAACGGTTTTATCATTTGAAAGATCCGGTCGAATCATTTGCAAAGGCCGCAAGAATATATATGGATAGTAGAAAAAAGGGAGTGACTGTAAGAAGTACTATTGATTGTTTGATTGCCGAGACCGCTTTGGAACATGATCTGTTTCTCCTGCATGACGACAGAGATTTCGATGAGATAGCAGAAATCGTCCCCCTCAAGATCTATAAATAAATAACCCACTTATTACTACAGCAGGGTAGCACCGTATAACTTCAGCACCATAAAACGGAGAGAGTATCCAATGGAAATTACTTCTAAAATTAAAGCTTATTCGCAAATCAATAGAAAGGTCATAATATTGGCCCTTCTCTCCTTAGCTTGCTTTATTTATGCTTATCACCAGACCTTTCTCTGGCTTTATGAACGCTATACCAATCCGGATTCCCATTATTCTCATGGCT
>Ga0209254_10005206_pt1 | contig 11947 bp, 9 predicted proteins | sample FrelakmetDIP11DI_FD_187148 | JGI IMG/M metagenome (GOLD analysis project Ga0209254, IMG submission 187148) | Freshwater lake sediment microbial communities from the University of Notre Dame, USA, for methane emissions studies - DIP11 DI (SPAdes)... | ecosystem: Environmental > Aquatic >... | reverse complement strand
CGAAGAGGGCTGCCTTGAGGGCGAGAGACTGGTAGCGACCGCTCAGCCGCGCCGCTACGAGAGCGAGGATGATCGCGACGAACGCCGTCCGGGCGGGTCTCGCGTCGAGCTCCAGGATCAGGCCGAGCCCCATGGCGAGGGCCGAGAGCACGATGGACCCGACGGCGAGGAAGCCGGCAACGACATCGGCCGGAGAGTGGTGATCGGAACGGCTCTCGAGGGTGCTCACGCGCGTATCCCTTCTCTCTGCGGCTGCGGCGTGGCGCCGCCACGGCCGGGGACGTGCGGTCGGGTCGGCCGTCGCCGTCCCGCTCGCCGACGCCTCGGAGGCCCGCCCGCAGGCGGCGTGTCCGCCACCACTGCCACCCCCGCGAGCTCCGGAGGTGACGGCTCGGCCTTGATCGCCCACCAGACGACGACGCAAAGGTAGACGATCGGAATCTTGAGGACAAGCAGCATGAAGACGATCTCCCAGACCATGGGGCGTCAGTCTACGCGATCGGACCTGCCGGCGGCGCGTTGCCGGACGAGGACGGCTGCGGCGAGATTGGCCAGGCCCCCGACGAGCGCCAGAACGACGATCCCGGGGCCGAAGGTCGTGACGATCGCATCTCCTTCCTCGCCGACCGCGACGAACACGAGCGGCCCGATGGTGACGTCGAGCGTGTGGCCTCCGGCCTGAGCCGTGAGCGCGAGCGTGGTCAGCAGTGCATATGCGAGAGCACCGACGGCGAGCGCCCCGAGGAGAAACGCCTTCAGAGCCCGCATGCAACCCTCCCGTCGCCGCCCACGACGGTGAGCGCCAGGGCGTGCGCAACCAGTGGGCAGCCTGCGATCGCAAGAGCCGGCGCAACGACGATCGACCCGGCGACGACGAGCCCCATGCCCAGACCGGCAGCCGCAAGCGGACCGGCCAGAGCGACGATCGAGCGGCGTGACGGACTGACAGCCGCGTGAAGGACGTACGTCCGGCGACCACGCGTGACGAGAGCGCTCGGAACACCCCGAAGCGATGCCGCATGTGCCGCCTCGTGGAAGCCGAGCCCGACACCGGTACCGAGCCCGAGCGTAAGAGGGACGATGAGCCCGGAGGCTCCGGCGAGCAACGAGAGCTGGGCAGTAACAGCCGTTCCGACACCGGCGACCACGCTCACACGGGCGCTGATTGCCGCGAGACAGCTGCCGAACGCACGCCGGAAGGTGCGAGTATCGATGGCGCGCCGGCGCGTGGCGGCAGCCGGTACCGCACCCGCCGGCGCCAGCCGTGCCGCCAGCCGAACCCAGTCTGCCAGGCGCCTCGAGCGTGACGCTCCGCTCTCGACGTTGACGAGAGCGAGTACGTTCAGGTGCCAGGCGAACCGCAGCACGTCCGCACGCGCGGCCTCGTCGGAGAGCGAGAAGACGTCGGCGAGCTCCTGCACGATCAGACCGACGGGATCGCCCGTGCGGGCGAGAACGAATGCCCCGCTCGCGTTGAGCGGCCATGAGTCACCGCGTACCGCATCGGTCAGCCGTCCGTGCTCGACGGTGACCCCGGGAGCGAGGGACAGCGTGTCACGTGCGGCGATCATGCTGTTGTCCCCCCGAGTCGGCGACCGAGCGCATGGAGCGCCACTCCGGCAGATGCACCGCAGACCAGCGCGACGACGACGATGTCCGGAAGGCCGAGGGAGACGAGCCGGGGAGCAGCGAGCCCGACGAGAAGCGAGGTTGCGATCACGATGCCGGCGAAGGCAGCGAACGTCGCAAACTGGTCTCCGACCCCCTCGCCTCTCCACGGCACGATGCAACCGGCCAGGAGCGCGGCGGCAGATCCGACGACCACGAACGCGGTCACGATCCCGAGCGCGCTCCAGGAGACGCCCGAGACGATGGCTGCAACGCAACCGACAAGGGCCACCGGGAGGGCCGACCCGACCAGGCCGGCGAGCCCCGCAGCACCCACGATCACGCGCCGGTCGCGTGGGCCCGTCCTCCAGAGCCAGCTGCCGTCGAGGAGGAGCCCGCCGAGGGCGAGCGGGCACAGGGCCGCACCGAGGAGCGCCGTCGTCGTCGCAAGCAGAAAGGCGCTCGGCGAGGGCGCACCCTCGACGATCGCGATTGCGATCCCGGTGGCACCGAAGCCGACCGCTCCGGCCGCTGCAAGGCGGACGTCGCTCCTCCGCGCCAGGAGCGCCGCCAGCGCCGTTGGAACAGGCAACTGTCCGGCGGGAACGAACCTCCCGACCCGTCTGGGTCTCCGGGCCCGCGGCTCCACCCGGGTGGCGGCAAGCTCGACCCACGAGAGCGCGAGTGCAACGGCCACGCCGCCCGCGAGAGCGAGCGCGAGCACGGAAGACCCCGATCCGCGAAGCGCTGTCGCGACAGGAGCGAACGGCCCGAGCGGGCCTGCACCCAGACTCGTGCCGATCGCAGCCCATGCGAGAGCCCCACCCGCGATCACGACCGGGCGCCGTCGCTGTCCGCGGGCGACGGCAACTCCACCTTCGGCCACGACGGCCCCCGCCGGGACTGCGGCGATGATTGCGGTCGCCAGGGCAACGCCGGCCACCGGGCCGCCGGGCAACTCACGCGCGATGGCGACGCAGGCCGCGAGGAGCGACGGGAGCACCGTGACGGCGCCGACCGCCCCGGGGACGATCAGGCCGGCCATGACGGCAACGCGCCGGCCGCACGGGCCTGCCCCGATCTGACGCCCGAGGGCAGAGACACCAGGGAGCGAGACAGCGAGCGCCGCGCCGGCCACGGCCGCCGCCAGCACGGGGCCGAGCACGATAGCCTCCGAAACACCGTCCGCGCCTGTAGCACCTGCGAGTTCGGCGCCGACAGTCCGACCAACGCGGACGAGGGCGAAGGGTGCCAGCAGGGCGAAGAGTCCGACAATTGCCGACGGTAACGGCGCCTCGGAAGCCATCGTCCGCAATCGCCGCAGGTGGCATCGCGCAACGGCCTCAGAGAGCGTCGAACGCATTTCTGACCCTTTCGCGAAGCCCGCTGTCCCCGAGTGCAGCGAGGAAGACGCCCTCCAGCGTTGAGGCGGAATGGCGCGCGCGCAGTGCACCGGGCTCTCCTCGGTCGATCACGACGCCGCGATCGAGCAGCACGATCTCGTCGCAGACAGATCCTGCGAAGTGGAGATCCTGGGTAGCGAGCAGCACGCCGCACCCACGGCTCGCGAGCATCGCCACTGCCTCGCTGAGGACCACGACCGCCTCAGGGTCGAGTGTTGCGGTGGCCTCGTCGACGAGGACGAGGGGCGTGGCGAGCGAGAGGGCGGCAACCGCACTCGCCTGGCGGCGAAGGCCCCGGGAGAGGCTCCCGAGTTGCTGGTCTCGGCGCCCGCCGAGGCTGAACGCGGCCGTGAGCACCCGAGCCCGGCCCGCCGCGCTCTCGTCTGCGCCCCAGAGGGCGTGCACGAGAGCGACCAGCTCCGCCACCGTCAGCTCGTCGAAACCCGTGGGCTCGTCCGGGACGAGGGCGGTGGCGGCGCGGGCCGCGCGGGAGCCCGCCGGGAGCCCGGCGACCCGGATCGACCCCTCATCGACCGAGAGCAGGCCCGCCGCAGCGTGGAGAAGCGTCGTCTTGCCCGATCCGTTCGGCCCCACGAGCCCGACGACGGTGCCGGCATCGACGCGGAGGTCGACGCCTGCAAGAGCCGTCGCCGCGCCGAAGCGCTTGCAGATGCCTTCTGCCGACAGTGCGGCGCGCGCCAGGACGGGAGGGCGGCTCGTGGCCGCCCTCCCTTCGGTCGCGCACCTAGCTGCTACGGCAGACAACCTTGAACCCCGTCCAGCCGAACGAGATCTCGGCACTGCCGCCGCCGCGACGGCACCACGTCGCCCAGGCGAGCGCGACGGCGTAGGCGAAGCCCACGACCACGACCCACCAGATGACGTCCTCGGTCTCGGCCGGCTCGCCGGCGAAGGCGAGCGCCGGTGGCGCGTACGGTCCCGCGAGCGCGAGTGCTGATTCCATGTTCCCTCCTTCGAATGCGTTGGTTGACGCCACTCACGCTAGGGAGGCAACACGCACGCGTGTGTGCCGCCTTCGTGTCGAAAGTGCGCCGGGGTGCGCCGTCACTTACAGACACCTCACAGCCCCTCGGTAACGTTGCTGTCGAAACCAGCTCTCTCAAGGAGGAAGCCCGTGCGTCACGTTCCGATCATCGTCGCGGTTCTCGTCGCGGCCGTTCTCGCTCCCGTCGCCGCATCCGCAGACCGGATGTGGGTCGGCTTTCACGACGACCCCGTCCTGCGGTTCGACCCCGATCGCCAGAGCGAGATCGAGGTAGCCACCTCGACGAACAACGCGTCGATCCTGCGGACGCTCGTGACGTGGGCCGATGTCGCGCCGACGAAGCCGGCCAAGGCGGCTGACCCGTTCGACCCGGCGTACCGCTTCGACGATCTCGACGAGTTCGTCCGCACCGCACAGTTGCGCGACTCCGAAGTCCTGATCACGCTCTGGGGCACACCCAAGTGGGCGAACGGCAACAAGACGCGCAACTACCTTCCGACGTCGATGGCCGACTTCCAGAACTTCGCCAAGGCGGTCGCCTCACGGTACTCCGGGCGCAACGCCGGGTACCCGTTCGTGCGGTTCTTCGGGATCTGGAACGAGTCGAACCTGGGGAACTTCCTGACGCCGCAGTTCAACTCGAAGGGCCAGATCGTCAGCCCCGCGGCCTACGCGAAGCTCGCGGCAGCCGGCTATGCCGGAATCAAGGCCGGCAACTCGAAGGCGCTGGTTTCGATCGGTGAGACATCGTCGAACGGGCGGGACAAGAAGAAGGCCGGTGCGACCGATTCCGTGAAACCCGGCACCTTCGCCCAGCTCGTCGCGAAGGCCAACAAGAAGCTCAAGTTCGACGCCTGGGCCCACCATCCGTACCCCGTGCCGGTGAGCCAGAAGGCGACCCAGAAGGTGCAGTGGCCGAACGTCGCCCTGACCACGCTCCCTCAGTTCGAGACATCGCTCGACAAGTGGTTCGGGCGGAAGAACATTCCGGTCTGGATCACCGAGTACGGCAGCGAGACGAAGCCCGGCGAGCCGAACGGCGTCACGGAGTCGCAGCAGGCGACCTACGTGTCGCAGGCGATCGACATCGCAAAGAAGGACAAGCGGGTGCCGATGTTCATCTGGTTCGTCATGCGCGATTCCGCCGGCAGCCTCTGGCAGAGCGGGATCTACCGGAAGACGGGCGCAGCGAAGCCCTCCCAGCCGAAGTTCGCGGCCGCGGCAGCGCCCTTGAATCCCGTCAACGGCAAGCTGAGCGTCAAGGGAGGGGTCAAGAACCCTGCCGTCACGGTCTATCTGCGATCGCTCTGCGCGAACAACCCGGTGGGGGCTCGGGTCGGGCTCACCTCGAGCACGACTCTGGCCGGGAAGCTCGTGGCCTACTCCCAGCCTCAGCTGACGCTCGCGATCGACTGCACCGTCTCGTACCGCGTCACACCGCTGACGGTCGCCAAGGGCAAGACGTACACCGTCGAGGTCGAGGCAAACACGAAGAACGGCGACGTCGTGTCGCGGACGATTACGATCGTCGGCGTCTGACCGCTCGCAGCTCGCGTCCGGGGTGAGGTGGTCGGCCTCGCCCCGGACGCTGCGCGACTAGCGAACGAGCGCGTCGAGCAGCGTGGGCACGTCCTCGTGCACGGTGAGGAGCGCCCGATTCGCGCCGGAGACGAAGCCCTGCGCAGTGGCACCCTCGACGAATGCGAGCAGGTCGTCGAAGTAGCCGCCTGGGTTGACGAGGCCGATCGGCTTCGCGTGGAGGCCGAGCTGTGCCCAGGTGACGGTCTCGAACAGCTCGTCGAGCGTGCCAAAGCCTCCCGGGAGTGCGACGAAGGCGTCCGAGAGCCCGTGCATCAGCGCCTTGCGCTCGTGCAGGGTCTCGACGACGTGGAGCCTCGTCAGCCCACGATGTGCCACCTCTCGCTCCTCCAGGCTCCGCGGGATGACGCCCGTCACGTGGCCTCCCGCCCCGAGCGCCGCGTCTGCCACCACGCCCATCAGCCCGACCTTGCCGCCGCCGGTCACGAGCCCGATCGACCGGGCCGCCAGCTCGCGACCGAGGGCGCCGGCGGTCGTCGCATACAACGGGTCGTGCCCTGCGGACGCGCCGCAGAAGACGCAGATGCTGCGCATGCGGCCAGCGTAGTCGGCGGCGGGCCTACCCGAGTTGCTCGACGCGCACGGTCCAGCTGACGCTACCGCTCGGGCGCACGTGCAACCGATACGAGCCGGCGCCGCTGAGGGGCGAGACCTCGTCCGACCCCACCTCGTCGAGGCCGATCTGCCCGGCGCCCTGCCCCTCCCACGAGACGGCGGCGGAGCCGGAACCGAAGATCAGGTAGCGCGGGCTCAGGTCGACCACGATGCGCCACTCGCCCTGGGCGGCCGTGACCTCGATCGGATCGGAATCGTACGAGCCGCTGCCGCTCTGCGACCACGTCGTCGCCCACTCGGGCGCGCGGGCGATCGTCAGCGTCACGGTCGAGCCGAGCACCGCACGGGTGCCGGGCTCGGGGGCCTGGCGTAGCACGGAGCCGGCGATTGCGGTCTCCGAGCCTTCCTCCACGACGTCCGTCTCGAAGCTGCCGTCCAACCGCGCAACCGCGTCGTCGACCGCCGCCCCGCGCACATCGGGGACCGGAGCGCGAGGTGGCCCACTCGACACAACGATGCCGATCGGCCCGGGCCGTCGGGCCTCGTCGCCGCCGGCGACGTCGCTCGAGACGACCCGCCCTTCCGGCACCTCCCACGACTCCTCCGAGCGGATGCTGGCTGCGAACCCGGTGCTCCCGAGCAGCGCGACCGCCTCCTTCCGGGTCGCCCCTTCCACATCCGGCACCGTGGCGACGGCCGTGCCGCGGCTGACACGGACGACGAGATCGAGGGCCGTCCGCTCAACGCGCTCGGCGGGCGGCGGTGTCTGGGAGATCACGTGGCCCGCGGCGACGGACTCGGAGTAGGCCCTGCTCCCCACGCTCAGGGGCGCGTCGGCCGGGTCGACATGGGCGGCCTCCGCGAGGGACGCGCGTGCCTGTGACACGGTCATCCCCGTCACCCGCGGCACCTCGACGATGCGGTCTGCGTTCGCGATCGTGGCGCCCACGAAGGCGAGGCCGCCGGCGGCCACGATGCCGGCTGCTGCGAGAACCATCCGGCGGCTGGCACGTCGCTTGCGAGCGACATGCCGCGTCGGCGGCTCGAGCACGGCCGTCGCGAGCGGCTCGGAGAAGACCACCGTGGATCGCTCCGCGGCTTCGGACGCCCGGGTGGCGGCTTCAGCGATCGCCGGAGGAGCCACACCGAGCTGTTCGAGCACCTCGACCGCGGTCGGCCGGTCGGCCGGATCCGGTGCGAGCAGGGCGTCGACGAGCACCGTGGCGTCGTGGGGGACGCCGATCGCGCACGATGCAAGGAGCGGCGCCGCCTCGTGCGCTCGGCGAAGCCCGACCGCCAGGCGGTCGTCGCCCTCGAAGGGCGTCCGCCCCGAGAGCAGCCAGAAGAGCAGGCAGCCGAGCGCGTACATGTCGGTCGCGCTCTCGCTGTCACGCCCGCGGGCCTGCTCGGGCGACCAGTACTCCGGCGTCCCGAGCAGCATCCCCTGGGTCGTCACGCTCGTCGACGACCGGGCCAGCCGGGCGAGCCCGAAGTCGGAGACGACGACGCGGCCCGTTGCACTCTCGATCAGCACGTTCCCGGGCGTGAGGTCGCGGTGGACGATTCCACGGTCGTGCGCGTAGGCGAGCGCCGACGCGATCGGTAGCGCGATCTCCTGCGCCTCCTCCCACGTGAACGAGCGATCTCGTGCGACGTCCCCGAGGTTGGCCCCCTCGACGAGCTCCATCACGAGGAACGGCGTCTCGCCATCCTCGCCGTAGTCGTAGAGCCGAACGATGTGCTCGTGCTCGAGTGGCGCGAGAACGCGCGCCTCACGCGCGAAGCGCCGCCTGAGCTCGAGATCCTCCGCAATCCAGGCGTGCAGGAGCTTGACGGCCACGTCCCGCTGCAGCCGCCTGTCGGATGCGCGCCAGACGGCCCCCATCCCTCCCTTGCTGATTCGAGCACGAAGCTCGTAGCGGCCGGCAATGAGGTCGGTCATACTCGGAGAAACGCGCGTTTCACGATGGAGAACGGCGCGCTTCGGCGAAACTGTAGCTGCCGAGCCCCGGGGTGAAGTTGTAAGGAGAAGGAAAAGTCCCGCTCACCGGGAATTCCATTCGCCGTCAAACCGTTATACACTGTAACGACATCGTTCCCGCAGGAACGCGTTTGACGGAGCCGCGCGCAGCGGGCTCCGAAGCGAGCGATGTAACGGACTCCCCGACGATACCCAGCGCTCCAAGCACGCGCGCGCACGACGACTACAGAGCGAAAGGATTCACCCTGACCACCACGATCGACATCCCTGCAATTGACGCCTTCCTCACCGACGCGCAGGAGCGCGGCCGGGTCGAGACCGTCGAGCTCGAGGCGCTTGCGCTCGAGCTCGATCTCGACGAGCCCGCCCTGGACGAGGTGCGCGCGGCACTCGCCGATCGCGCCATCCCCGTCGACACCGTCGACGACGCCGACGAGACCGATGCGGTCGCCGCAGCGGAGGAGGCCGCGTGGACCGCGGACACCTCCCAGGTTCTGACCGACTCGCTCCAGCTGTTCCTCCAGGACGTGGGCAAGCACAAGCTGCTGACCGCTGCCGAGGAGGTCGCGCTCGCGAAGCGCGTCGAGCGCGGCGACAAGACGGCCAAGGAGCGCATGATCAACGCGAACCTGCGCCTCGTCGTCTCGATCGCGAAGAAGTACCGCGGCCACGGCGTCCCGTTCCTCGACCTGATCCAGGACGGCGTCATCGGCCTCAACCGGGCCGTCGAGAAGTTCGACTGGCGCAAGGGCTACAAGTTCTCCACCTACGCCACGTGGTGGATCCGCCAGGCCTGCCAGCGGGCGATCTCGAACCAGGGCGCCACGATCCGCGTGCCGGTGCACGTGCAGGAGCGGCAGCAGAAGCTCGCCCGGGCGCGTCAGCGCCTCGAGGTGAAGCTCGAGCGGGAGCCGACGATCGAGGAGCTGGCCAAGGAGACGGGCCTGAAGGAGTCGCACATCGAGGAAGCGCTCTCGACCGCCGACGCTTCGGTCTCCCTGAACCAGTCGGTCGGCTCCGACGGCGACGGCGAGCTCGGCGACCTGTTCGCCGACCGCAGCGCGGTCGACCCGGCAGACGAGGCCGACGAGACGCTGCAGCGGCTCGAGGTGCGTCGCGCCGTCGAGGCTCTGCAGGAGCCCGACCGCCGCGTGCTCGAGCTCCGGTTCGGCTTCACCGGCGAGCAATGGACACTCGAGGCGATCGGCAAGGAGCTCGGCCTCACGCGCGAGCGCGTCCGCCAGATCGAGTCCCGTGCCCTGACGCGCCTTCAGCACCAGCTGAAGGACGTCGTGCGGGCCGACGGCGCCGACGTCGTCCTCGCCGCGTAGAGAACGCGACATCTGATCCGAACGAGGGGCCTGCTTGCGGGCCCCTCGTCGTTTCTAGCCCGTGTTGCGCAGCGCGGCGGCGATCCCCGCGATCGAGCGGAGCAGGGGCCGACGGGCCGCCTCGTCACCACCACGCCACGCGCGGAGCAGCTCGACCTGGATTGCGTTCATCGGATCGACGTACGGGTTACGCAGGCGAATCGAGCGCTGCACGACCGGGTGGCGGTCGAGCAGTTCGTCTGCCTCGACGATCGTGAGCACCGCGTCCACCGTTCGCCGATGCTCGTCTGCGAGCGCAGCCCAGAACCGGTCGCGCCCGTCTCCCGCCGGCACGAGCGAGACGTATGACTCCGCGATCTCGAAGCTCGACTTCGCGAGCGTCATCTCGAGGTTCTCGACGAGCGCGCGGAAGAAGGGCCATTCGGCGTAGAGACGCCGGACCCAGGCGAGCCTCTCGCCCTCGAGGCCGTACGCGGCGAAGGCTGCACCACAGCCGTACCACGCCGGGAGCAGACAGCGATTCTGCGTCCAGGCAAAGACCCAGGGGATCGCGCGGAGCGCCTCGAGCTCTCCGGCTGCTGCCGCTTCCGGCCGCGACGCCGGCCGGGAGCCGATCTCGAGCAGCGCCAGCTCGTCGACCGGCGTGAAGGAGCGGAAGAAGGCGGGAAAGGCAGGATCGTCCCAGACGAGATGGCGGTATGTGGAGAGCGCGACGTCGGCGAGCTCGTCCATCGTGTCCCGTGCACCGGCGTTCGGTGGTTCGAGCCCCGCCACGTCAGGAAACATCGTCAGCAGCGTCCCCGAGACGGCCGCCTCGAGGTTTCGTTCCGCGAGCCCCGGAAGCCCATACTTGAAGGCGATCGTCTCGCCCTGCTCGGTCAGCTTGAGGCGACCGTCGACGGCGCCACGCGGCTGCGCGAGGATGCCGGCATGCGTCGGGCCGCCGCCCCGTCCCGCCGAGCCGCCGCGGCCGTGGAAGACGGTGAGCTCGACGCCGCGGGCGCCGGCGATTCGCGCCAGCTCCTCCTGCGCGCGGTAGATCTCCCATTGCGCCGTCAGGTAGCCGCCGTCCTTGCCCGAGTCGGAGTAGCCCACCATCACCTCGAGGCGCTTCCGAGGGCTGCGGTCGAGAATCTCCTCCACGAGCATGCCGGCAGCCCGCAGGTCGGCGATCGTCTCGAGCAGAGGCACTCCCTGCAACGCCGCACCGGCCTCTCGCGCGAGGCCCTCAGCGGTGAGAACGTCGTCCGCCGTGCGCGTCATCGAGACGATCAGCCGATCCATCGCGGCAGCGCCATGCCGCGCCTGCGCCACCGCCGCGGCTGCGAGCGTACCGCGCAGACGCTCGTCCGGGGCCCGGATCGCGGAGGAGTGGACACGGAGATCGAGCTTTGCAACGTGAAGGCCGAACGTGCGCGCCCGAGCACGGAGATCGGCGAGGCGGCCGTCCGCCATCCGCGCGCCACGATGGGCGCGGAGCAGCGCGTCGAGATCGTCCAGATCCTCGAGCAGCGCCGCGCCGTCGGGGTACTCGTCGGCCCCGAGCCGCTCCCAGATCGCGACGAGCGCAGCGCGGAACGGCTCGTCGGCATCGCCGAGCTCGGGCACGCGGCCGATCACGGTCGTCGACATCCCCCACGCCGCACCGAGCGCCGTCAGCTCGGCCCGGTAGAGCTGTCGGGCGAGTTGCCTGGCGCGCTCGAGGGCATCCTCGATCGTCGCGGCGCCGACGCTCGGGTTGCCGTCGAGGTCGCCCCCGATCCAGCTGCCGAAGCGCAGCGCCATTTCGGCACCCTCGAGCCGCTCGGCCAGAGCCCGCTCGAGGTCGGGAATCGCGTTCCAGAAGCTCTGCTCGAAGAACCAGAGGCCCTGGCGGATCTCGTCGACCACGCGGGGGCGCTTGGAGCGGATCTCGTCCGTCTGCCAGAGCAGGGTGATCTCCTCCGCGAGGCCATCCTCGACGTGCCCCCGCTCCGACGCGGGTGTCCCGTCGTCGTCGAGCCGGGAGAGGAGCGTGGCTACGCGCCGGTGCGCCTCGAGCACAGTCCGGCGCGTCGCCTCCGTCGGATGGGCGGTGAGGACGAGCTCGACCCGGAGGCGTGAGCCGGCTGCCTGGAGCGCGCCGCCTTCGACGCCGCCACCGTCGAGCTGCGCGAACGCCTCGGCGAGCGACTCGCGCGGGATGCGCCCCTCGGCCTCGTACTCGCGACGGCGGCGGATGCGATGGTGCTGCTCCGCGATGTTGACGAGCTGGAAGAAGAGCGCGAACGCCCGCAGCACTGCGGCCTGCCGGTCGTGGTCGAGCGCAGAGACCGCCGTGCCGAGCGCATCCCGCGACCCTCCGGTGCGGGCATCACGCGCGAGAGCACGGATCCGCTCCTCGTCGTCGAGCATCTCCTGGCCCTCCTGCTCGACGAGCACGCGCCCGAGCAGGTCGCCGAGGAGGCGCACGTTGGCGCGGAGG
>Ga0209254_10005205_pt1 | contig 11948 bp, 11 predicted proteins | sample FrelakmetDIP11DI_FD_187148 | JGI IMG/M metagenome (GOLD analysis project Ga0209254, IMG submission 187148) | Freshwater lake sediment microbial communities from the University of Notre Dame, USA, for methane emissions studies - DIP11 DI (SPAdes)... | ecosystem: Environmental > Aquatic >... | reverse complement strand
TGACGTACGCATCCTTGCCGAAGCGCTGCACGAACGTCACGACCTTGCGGTCGGGACCAGCGTCCTTCGTCTTGAGTTCTTCGAGTCGCGCGTCGGGCGCAGCGCCGTTCGCGACCTGTTGCTTGCGGTCTGCGATGTAGGCCGTGGCCCCGCCATTCTCCGTCGACTCGAACTGCGGCGAGTAGAACGACGCCACCTGGTCCGGTTTGCGGTTCGCCCACGCCGAGCCCCAGACGTACACGGCCTCTTCGACCGAGCCGGCCATCACGGCCTTGGGTCCGAAATACGCGGGTGGTTGATCGAGGCACTTGGGTGCCGGGTCGAGCTTCGCGGCATCGGGTGCTGCCGGCGGAATAGTCATGCCTCCGCTCAGACGCTCGCTGCCCGTCACGCCTTCCGGCATCTGCAGACGGGGACGTTCCCGCGCAGCGAGGTACTCGGGGTTGTCGCCACAGGGATTCTTGGTGGCGCAGCCTGTCAGCGCGGCGACCGCCAGGCCCGGCAGGACAAGTAAGCGAAGCGAAGTGCTCGAAACGGGCATCGGCGGAACACCGGGCGCAAAAGCGAAGGGGACGCATTGTAGCGTCCCCCCGCGCGGATGTGCCGCGCCCGCTGCGTTACAGGTTATGGCCACGCCGGGATCGCAGCACCTCAACCTGGTCGAGCTCCCACAGGTGCACCGGGGCGCCGCGGCGCACGAACATGCCCGACCCGGCATTGATGAACGAGCGTGCCAGCCGTTTGCGGTACCACTCGGCGGGACGGATGTGGACGTTGCGGTCCGTGCGGCGCTTGTCGCAGTAGAGTTCCCAGTCCTCACGCGTCAGCGCGCCAAAGTGCAGGACGCCATGGCTCAGGCGAGCGAGGTTGCGCAGTCCGGCCGCCGCGGGCCGAGTCGGCAGGTACTGAAAGACGTCGTAACAGACCACGAGGTCGAACGACTGGGCCGATTCGAAAGTCGCGGCCGACCCCTGGGTCCAGCCGTGCTTGTCGCAGAGGTACTGGCTGACCTCGAGGCCCGTGTACCTTGCCTTGGGGAAGTGGCGCAGCAGCTGGTCGCGCATCAGGCCCAGACCGCACCCCACGTCGAGAATCGAACGCACTTTCAGCTCGCCATGGTTGGCAAAGGCCGCGATCAGATCGGCACGCCGGACCATCTCCCTGTTGGTCACAACCCGGGTGCGCGGGTCGAGGTAGAACCGCCGGAAAAAAGCGGCGTCGAACTGCTCGGTCAGCGCGGTTTTTTTAGGCACGGCAGGTAGATGTCCTGGCGGTGAGCCGCGGTCGGTTGGCGGTTTTGATTCGGTAGCTAAAGCTTAAAGTATTTCTTTAATCGCTTGCCATCATTCGCGATTTAGTTAGTTTTGCCTAACTACACAACGGTACTGCGGCGGCGCCGGCCCGCTGCGCCTGCCGCACCCAGGTTGCATCGCGGCCGTACGCCCCCACTTCGGGGTTCATGCAGCAATCAGACAGGCAGCCGCGACGATGAACCGACGCGAAATGCGCTCATGGATGTGGGCAGACGCCGTGGACAGGCTCGACCAGGCCGACCGCCTGCAACGGCAGTTCTTTCGCCTGGCCGTGCAGCCGGCGGACCGGCAACAGCAGCCCCGGTGGGAACCGCCGGCGGACGTCTATGCGGGCACCGAACAGGTGCTGATCGAGGTCGCGCTGCCGGGTGTTCCGGCGGACCGCATGGAGCTGGTCCTCAGCCCGGGCGAACTGGTGATCCGGGGCGAGCGCGCCCTGCCGAATCGCCCGGCCGGCACGACACTCCAGCGATTGGAGATTCCTTACGGACGGTTCGAGCGCCGGCTCGCACTGGGGCCCGGGCACTGGGCCCTGGTCAACCAGCGACTCGCCGATGGCTGCCTGCAGTTGCTGCTGGCCCGCCGCTGATGAATGAACGGACAGGTAACGACCCCATGAGCACAGACATGAACCATGACCAGGACGACGCATCGAAGATGCCCATGGTGACCCCGAACGACGGCGCGGAGGCCAGCAAGGCACCCGGCCTGCCGGATGACATGCTGATCATCCTGCCGGTCCGCAACCTCGTGCTGTTCCCCGGGGTGATCCTCCCCGTAGCCATCAAGCGCGAGAAGACGGTGGCCGGCGCCCAGGAAGCCGTGCGCGTCGAAGGCAAGGTCGGGTTCCTGCTGCAGACGGACCCGCAGACTGAAGACCCCTCGTTCGACGAACTCCAACGCATCGGCACGGCCGCCTCGATCGTCCGCTACATCACCGCGCCGGACGGCACCCACCACCTGGTGTGCCAGGGCGAGCGGCGCTTCCGCGTGCTCGACGCGGTGGGCGGCTTCCCGTACCTCGTTGCGCGCGTGGAATACCTCAACGACACCGGGGCCCACCACCCGGAAGTCGAGGCACGTGCGTTGCTGCTTAAGCAGAAGGCGGTCGAGGCCATCACGTTGCTGCCGCAGGCCCCCGCGGAACTCGCGAATTCGATCCAGGCGATCGAATCGCCCGCTGCGCTTGCCGACACCATCGCCAGCTTTCTCGACATCAAGCCGACCGAGAAGCAGGAACTGCTCGAAACCACCGAGATTCGCGAGCGACTCGAGCACGTCGCGACGCACCTGACGCGTCGCGTCGAGGTGCTGAAGCTGTCGCGCCAGATCGAGGAGCAGACCAAGGAAGCGATCGACGACCGCCAGCGCGAGTACGTGCTGCGGGAGCAGTTGAAGCAGATCCAGAAGGAGCTTGGGGAAGAGGCGGAAGGCCAGGAAGGCGAGGAGCTGGCGGAGGCCATTGCCAAGGCCGGGATGCCCGCGGAAGTCGACGAACATGCGCGCAAGGAACTGAAGCGTCTCGAGCGCATGAACGAGGCGAGCGGCGAGTATTCGATGGCGCGCACCTACCTCGACACCCTCATCGCGCTGCCCTGGTCCAAGCTCGACGCGGAATCGATCGACATTCAGCGTGCCCGCGGCATCCTCGATGCCGACCACTACGGGCTGGAGAAGATCAAGAAGCGCATCCTCGAGTACCTCGCGGTGCGCAAGCTGAATCCGGAAGGTCGCAGTCCTATCCTGTGCTTCGTCGGACCTCCGGGCGTGGGCAAGACCTCGCTCGGCCAGTCGATCGCACGCGCGGTCGGCCTCAAGTTCCAGCGCACCAGCCTGGGTGGCACCCACGACGAGGCGGAGATTCGCGGCCATCGGCGCACCTACATCGGCGCGTTGCCTGGCAACGTCATCCAGTCGATTCGCAAGGCGGGCACGCGCAACCCGGTGCTGATGCTCGACGAGATCGACAAGCTCGGCCATGGCATCCAGGGGGATCCTGCATCCGCACTCCTCGAAGTACTGGACCCCGAGCAGAACTCGACGTTCCGCGACAATTACCTGGGCGTGCCGTTCGACCTGTCGAAGGTGCTGTTCATCGCGACCGCAAACCAGCTCGACACGATCCCGGGCCCGCTGCGCGACCGCATGGAGATCATCGAACTCACGGGCTACACCGAGGAGGAGAAGGTCGAGATCGCGCGTCGCTACCTGGTGCGCCGGCAGCTCGAGGCGAACGGACTCAAGCAGGAGCAGACCTCGATCTCCGATGAGGCGTTGCACGTGATCGCGCGCGAATACACGCGCGAAGCGGGCTGCCGCAACCTCGAGCGTGCCATCGGCGCGGTGCTGCGCAACGTCGCCGTGCGTGTCGCCGAAGGCAAGGTGGTATCGGTCCGCATCGAAGCGGGCGACGTGCAGGACATCCTCGGTGCGCCCAGGTTCGAGAACGAAGTGGCGATGCGCGTCAGCGTGCCGGGCGTGGCCACGGGCCTGGCGTGGACACCAGTGGGCGGCGACATCCTGTTCATCGAAGCGACCCGCATTCCGGGCAGCGGCAAGCTGATCCTGACGGGCCAGCTCGGCGACGTCATGAAGGAGAGCGCGCAGGCGGCGCTGAGCCTGCTCAAGTCGCAGGCCGAGTCGCTCGGCATCGATTCGACGCGCTTCGAGAAGAGCGACATCCACGTGCACGTGCCGGCGGGCGCGATCCCGAAGGACGGACCCAGCGCGGGCGTTGCGCTCTATACGGCGCTCGTGTCACTGATGACCAACAAGACGGTGCGCAACGACGTCGCCATGACGGGTGAGATCAGCCTGCGTGGACTGGTGCTGCCGGTCGGTGGCATCAAGGAAAAAACGGTGGCCGCGCATCGGGCCGGGATCCGCACGGTGATGCTGCCGGCGCGTAACCGGCGCGACCTGGACGACATCCCGGAGAGCGTGCGCAAGGACCTGCAGATCGTGTGGCTCGAGCGGGTCGAGGACGCGGTGGCGCACGCGATCGACGGGCAGGTGCCGAAGGCGGCGTAATCGCACTTCTCCCGCTGCGGCGGGAATCGTCACGCGCTCGATGCAGGCGACCGCTCCGGCGCCTGCCCCCGAGCTTGGAAAGGCAGTCACGCGCTCGATGCAGGCGCCGGAGCGGTCGCTTGTGATACGCGGCGCGCAGCGCGCGCGGAATCACGTTTTGTGTCGGCGCATGGGCCGAATCTGGCGTATCGGTGGCAACTGCGATACAGTGAATACACGCATTCACCGAGGGTACCGACATGGCCACATCCATCCGGCTCGACCCGGCTACCGAGCAGCGACTGGAGCAGCTGGCCGCACGGACGGGCCGTACCAAAGCGTATTACCTGCGGGAGCTGGTCACCAACGGTCTGGATGACCTGGAGGATTACTACCTGGCGGCGGCGACCGTGGAGCGCGTGCGCAAAGGTGAGGAGAAGGTCTATTCCGCCGAGCAGGTGAGAAAGGACCTTGGCCTGGACGATTGACTACACCGCGACGGCCCGTAAGCAGCTCCGCAATCTGGATCGGCAGGTTGCGCGGCGCATCGTCGATTTCATGGACGAGCGGATTGCCGGGCAGGCGGACCCGCGCAGCACGGGGCTGGCACTGACGGGTCCGCTGCTTGGTACTTACTGGCGCTACCGAGTCGGGGACTGTCGCATCATCTGCGACATCCAGGACGACGCGCTGTGCGTGCTGGTGATCGAGATCGGCAACCGCAAAGAAATCTATCGCTGAGAGCGAAGTAGCCGATGGCCACTATTGGTCCTGAACTGAACGATGCTTTTTACTCGACACGCTGCACGGCGCAAGCGGTCGATTCCGTGCCTTTCCCCGAGCGCGTGTCTGCCTTTCCAAGCTCGGGGAAAGGCACGGGATCGGCCGCTACGACGACCTCACCCACCGTCACAGGCGAATCCGCTGCCACCGCCCCGACCGCCAGCGCAGAAACAACGCAACCCCGAGCAGCACGACGTAGACCAACAGGCCGGTCCACCCGCCGGCCGCGCCGTAGCCGTACTGCGGCAGGAAGTCGACCCAGCCCTGCCCCGGCGCAAACGACAGCGAGTGCGCGAGCGGCACGAAAACACCCCAGGCGAACACGAAGAACAGCACGGCCGGCACCTTCACGTCGCCCGCACCGCGCAATGAGAAACCGCTGCCGAGGTTGAGACCGTCGAAGATCTGGTACCCCGCCGCGATCCACAACAGCACGATGCCGATCCGGACGACGTCAGCCGACTGCGGATCCGCCGCGTTCATGAAGGTGGGCAGCAGCCACGGACCCGACAGCGCGACCAGCACGCCGAGCGTGCCCATGAACGCGACGGTCAGCCAGATGATCGCGTTGCCGAGCCGGAACGCCCAGTCGCGATCGCCCGCACCGATCGACTGGCCGACCAGCGTCGTGCCCGCGAGCGCGATGCCGATGCCCGGCATGTACGACATCGACGTCAGCATCATGATGATCTGCGTGGCGGCGCCATCGACGGCACTCAACCTCACCTGCATCAACTGAAACAGCGCCATGCCGAACAGGTCGGCCGCGTACATCGCGCCCATCGGCAGGCCGAGTCGATACTGACGCGCAAGGCTGCCGAGGTCCGGCCGCCACGTCAGGTGCGACTTGTACTTCGACCGCAGTTCCGGACCCAGGAACACCCACAGCGCCAAGCCGAGACCGCACACCATGCTGACGTTGGTGGCCCAGGCCGACCCCGCGATTCCATAGTCGAGCTTGAAGATGAAGAGCCAGTTCAGCACCGCATTGACGACCGCAACGAGTCCCGTGGTCATCACGGCAACACGGGGGCGGGAAATACCGTTGAAAAAACCGAGCACGGCCCAGAGCGCGACACCGAGCGGCGCGCCAAACATGCGCGGCTGCCAGAACGCCATCGCCTGTGCCGACACGTCGCTCGCCAGTCCGAAAGGTGAGAACAACAACGGACCTGACCACGCCAGCAGCGCGAAGAACGGCAGCGTCAGCGCGCTGGCCGTGAGCGCGACCCAAGTGGCGTGGCTTGCGCGCGTGAAACGACGGCCGCCTTCGGCCTGTGCCACGAACGTCTGCACTGCGAGGCCGACGCCACCGATCAGCATGAGGAACAGCAGCACCACCCAGTAGACCGCGGCCATGCCGGCCATCGCGGTCGTCGAGATGTGGCCGACGAACCAGGTGTCGGTGAGGCTGATCACGGCCTGCAGGCTGCTGTTGAGCATCAGCGGCAAGGCCAGCATCGCGACCGCGCGATAGTCGACCGCCGTGCGCCCCGTGACGGGATCGCGTTTCTGCGCCGGCAATGGATTTCGCGCCGGCGACGAGACGGTGTTCGTCCCGGCCGGCGGCGACTCGGCTGCGTTCATGGCCGTGCGGGCATCACCGGCGCATCTGCCGGTGCACGAAGAAATAGTAAAGCGAGCCCAGGAACGCGAGCAGACCGCCCACCCACAGCGTGATGCTGTGCAGATTGCCCTGCATCAGCTGCTCATCCTGGCCTGCAGTGACACCCACCCAGCAGAGTACGGTGCACCAGAGACCCGAGCCCAGGATCGTCGCCAGCGAATACCAGCCGTAGTGCATGCGCACGACGCCCGCGGGAATGCCGATCAGGTGACGGATGACGGGGAGCAGGCGCGAGATGAACACGCCGACCATGCCGTAATGCGACGACCAGACCTCGGCCTGCTGGATCTTTTCCGGGGTGATCAGCACGTAACGGCCGTACTTCATCAGCAACGGGCGACCGAGCAGGTACGACGCCCAGTACATCACGCTGGCACCGACCCACGAGCCGACCGTGCCCGCAATGACGATGCCGGTCAGCGTGAACGTCCCCTTCGAATGCGCGAGATACGCGGCGGGAGGGATCACGAACTCGCTCGGCACCGGCAGGATGGAACTTTCCATCGCCATCAGCAGCCCGATGAGCCAGTAGCCGCCCTGGTCGAGCGCTGCGAGGTACCACTGGATCAGGGAGGAAATCATCTCGTGCATGGGGCAACTTCGACTGCATATGACGGCAGGGCCGGCGTTGTACGGGTCGCCGGTAGGACCGGCATTTTGCCAGAGTCGGCTCGCAGTCATGCGACTGACCCCGTAGGAGAGGGCCGGCACAGGTGCGACAATGCGCGACTATCGCCGCCGGTCGGACGTACACACCGATGATGGATCGCCTGCCTCGAAATCCCCGCATTGCTGGCGCCTTGCTCGGGCTCCTGCTCGTGTTTGCAGCCGCCGGCAGCTTTGCGGCCGGCTTGACCATTCCCGGCGTCCCCAAGGCGGACGCGCCAGCCGAGGCCAAGGCGACGGCGCCTGAGCCCATCGCCGCCAGCGAGATTCCAGCGCGGGCCGACGAAGACGAACGCTTTGCGCAGACCGTCATCAGCCGCACGCGCTCGAAGGACGCGACCGCGAAAATGGGCGGTCAACTGGACGATATCACCACCGGCAGTGTCAACCTCTCGAAGACGTTCGAGAAGGAAGACCTGAAGCAGCTCTCGGCGATCCGCCTCGAAAGCCTCGAGAGTCACTGGAAGTTCTACGACCGCCAGCTCAGGTACTGGCGGGACGAACTCGATCGCGCCACCTCGCCGTTCATCACCGACGCGGCGGAACTCGCCAAGCGACGTGCCGCCTGGGACGCGACCCGGGCTTCGCTGGCCAGCGGCGGCGCCAACTCGGCGTTGGTCGACCGTGCAGACGTCATCCTCGGGCAGATCCGGCTCGCGGAGCAAGCACTCGCGGGGCCGATGGACGAGCAGTTCCAGTTGCGTCGGCGGGCCAACACCGTGCAGGCAAGCATCGATGCCGGCACGAAGGGCATCGACGCCGCAATCGCCTATTACGACCGCCGGCTCGGCATGGTCGATGCCGTCCCGGTCTGGCAGGCCTGGGACGACACGCAGTTTTCAACGCACGAAATGCAGGGCGTCGCAGCCGGGTTGCGGCTCGAGACTGCATTCGTCGAGGAATGGGGCAAGACCAATCAGCACCGCATGCGCGGCTACAAGGCGGCGTCGGCCCTGCTGCTGCCGTTGCTGCTGTTCCTGGCATATCGCAATCGCAGAATGGTGAAGACCGAGCCCGACATGCAGGCGGCCGCGCGCGTGCTGGGCAGGCCGATTTCCGCGTGGCTGCTGCTGTCGCTGGTCGGCGTCGTCATTTTCTTCCCCGACGCGCCGCTGGTGATGCACCAGATCGCGTTGCTGCTGGCACTCGTTCCCGTGCTGCGTCTGCTGCCGCAGAAGTTGTACGACGTGCTGGGTCCCTGGCCGTACGTGGGTACGGCGCTGTACCTGTTCTACCGCATGAGCTTCGTGTTGCTGGGGCAGCCGCTCTACTACCGGCTCCACATCCTGGCGGTCGCCGTCCTCGCTGCAGCCTCGGTCCTGTGGCTGCTTTACTCTTCCAAACGCCGCCGTGAACGCGCGGGCGCGACGCCGGCCTCCGGCCTCGCGACCACGGGCGGCTGGCTTGCAGTCATCGCGCTGCTCGTCGCGGCGGGTGCGAACGTGGTGGGCAACGTGTCGCTGGCCGAGATGCTCACCAGCGCCGTGCTGGACAGCGCTTACGTCGGTCTCGCCCTGTATGCCGGCGCCAACGTCCTGTCGTCCGTATTGAGCATGCTGCTCGCCCGGCGCGTGATGACCCGCTTCCGTGTGATCACGCAGCACGCGGGGCCGCTGCTCGCGAGCACGACCAAGCTGATCATGGTGGCAGCCACCGTCTTCTGGGTCGTCGTGGTTTTCGATCAATTCCGCGTTGCACGGCCGCTCTTCGCCTTCGGGCGCGAGGTGCTGAACTACCCGCTCACGGTCGGCCAGATTTCCATCACGCTCGGCAGCATCCTGCTGTTCGTGTTTTCGGTGTACGTCGCCCTCTGGGTCGCACGCACGGTGCGAGTCATCCTGCGGGACGAAGTGTTGCCGAACATGGAACTGCCACGCGGCGTCGGCAACAGCATCTCGTCGCTCAGCTACTACGCCCTGATACTGATCGGCCTGCTGGTGTCGCTGGCCGCCGCCGGCTTCGAGACCTCGCAGTTCACGCTCATTTTCGGTGCCCTCGGCATCGGTATCGGCCTCGGCCTGCAGAACATCGTCAACAACTTCGTCTCGGGCCTGATCCTGATGTTCGAGCGCCCGATCCAGCCGGGCGACGTCGTCGAGGTTTCGGGCACCTCGGGCAAGGTGCGCGAAATCGGCATGCGTGCGACGACGCTGACGACGTTCGAAGGCGCCGACGTCATCGTGCCGAACGGAACATTGCTGTCCGAGAAGCTGATCAACTGGACGCTGAGCGACATGAACCGCCGCATCGACGTCGAAGTGGGCGTGGCCTACGGCTCGGATCCGCGCCGGGTCATGGCACTCCTGAGCGAAGTTGCGCTGGGCACGCCGGGTATTACACCCGAGCCGGCGCCGGCAATCGTGTTCAAAGGCTTCGGCGCGAGTTCGCTCGACTTCGGCATCCGCGCCTGGACCAACGACTTCGGCGACTGGGTGACGATCCGCACGGAGATGACAGCCCGCGTGTGCGAAGCGCTGGCGAAGGAAGGCATCGAGATTCCGTTCCCGCAACAGGCCGTGCACCTGCGCAGCGTCGCACCCGGAGCGGGGCGGCAACTGGCGGGAGTAGCCCCCGTGGAGAAGGACGCACCGCGTCCCACCTGATGCTGATCGAAGCCGGCTTGCTGAGTGGCGGCGGTCGGTGCGTTAGAATGGCGGCATCGATTCTTCGCAACCCGACACACCATGCCAACGTACGATTATCACTGTCCGGCCAATGGTCGCGTCATCGAAGTCAGCCACAAGATGGCCGACAGGATTGCAACGTGGAGCGGGCTCTGCCGCGTGGCCGGCCTGCCGCTGGATGGAACGTCAGGCAAAGCCAAAGTTGAAAAGCTGATGAGCGCGAGCGGCGTCGTGCATGCCGGCTCGCTCGGCAGCGGCTACGAAAGGCCGTGTGACACCGGCCCGTGCGGTGGCGGTGGTTGCGGCGGCGGTGGCTGCGCTATCTGAGACGCCCGCCATCGGGCACGTGTCGGGTTACTCAGCCCACTCCGCCAGTTCTTCAATCGCATAGAGCTTTTTCCAGCTCGGTCGCCCGCGCATCAACGCAGCGAAGCGGTTCAAGGCGGGCCATGTCGTTGCCGGCTTCGGCATGTTGCGCGACCAGCGCATGTACATGATCGCCAGCAGGTCCACGACCGACACATCGGCGCCGAGCATGTAGGGCCCGTTGGCGCCCAAGTGCGCGTCGAGGATCGACCAGCCTTCTTCAATTTTCTGGCGAATGGCTGCGCGCACCGAGGGCGACAGCTCTTCCGGCCCGAGGTCCTGCGGCATGAACCACAGCCGGTACATCGGACCCATGGAGTTCGTAAGGAAAGCCATCCACTGGTAATACGTGGGCCGCTGCGAACTGCCGATGGGAGGAGCGAGGCTTGCCTCGGGGTGACGCTCTGCCAGCAGCAACAGCAGCGCGGCCGACTCGAAATATGCCTTGCCGTCGATGACCAGCGTAGGCACCTGCCCGCGCGGATTGAGCCGGCGATACTCGGGCGCATGTTGTGCGCCGCCAGCGAGGTCCAGCTTTTCCAGCCGGTGCGTGACGCCCAGTTCGAGCAGTGCCAGGTGCACGGCCATGCTGGCGGAACCGGGAGAATAGTAAAGCGTGTACATGTCAGCCCCCTGCATCTGCGTGAGTCACGACGACTATAGCGGCTGGCGGGTGTCGACAGGCAGATCGAACACGAGCACCTCCGCCGCCGCGCCGCCCGCAAGATGCAGGTCTGGTTCGTCGGTCAGCTTCAGCGCGTCCCCGGCCTCTAGCGCCTCGCCGTTGGCAACGATGCGGCCGCGGGCGACGTGGACGTAGAGCAGACGTCCGGGCGCGACTCGCAGCTGGCTTTGCTCCGAGCCGTCGAAGAGTCCCGCATAAACCTGCACGTCCTGGTGAATGTGCACGGAACCTTGCGCCCCGTCGGGCGAGGCAATGAGACACAGTCGGCCGCGCTTCTGGTCCTCGCCGAAGCTCCTTTCCTCGTATCCTGCGGGGATGCCGACGACGTTCGGCAGGATCCAGATCTGCAGGAAGTGCACGGGTCGCTGGTGCGACCCGTTGAATTCGCTGTGCTGCACGCCGCTGCCGGCACTCATCCGCTGGACGTCGCCGGGGCGGATCGTCGAACTCGTCCCGGTCGAGTCCTTGTGCGCGAGCTCGCCATCGAGCACGTAGCTGATGATCTCCATGTCGCCGTGACCGTGGGTGCCGAAGCCGGCACCCGGCACGACGCGGTCCTCGTTGATCACGCGCAGCGGTCCGAAATGGACGTGCTGCGGATCGTGATAACCCGCGAACGAAAACGAGTGGTAGGACTTGAGCCACCCGTGGTCGGCATAGCCCCGCTCCTGGCTGCGACGAATCTCGGCCATCGGCCACCTCCTGTGGAATGGCCCCATATTGCCTTAGAATGCGCGCCCTTCCTCCCCTTCCTTTATCCCCGTGCCCACCCCTCCCCGCATCGGCTTCGTCTCCCTCGGCTGCCCCAAGGCGCTGGTGGACTCCGAACGCATCCTGACGCGCCTGCGCGCCGAGGGGTATGACGTCGTCGGCAC
>Ga0209254_10005204_pt1 | contig 11950 bp, 11 predicted proteins | sample FrelakmetDIP11DI_FD_187148 | JGI IMG/M metagenome (GOLD analysis project Ga0209254, IMG submission 187148) | Freshwater lake sediment microbial communities from the University of Notre Dame, USA, for methane emissions studies - DIP11 DI (SPAdes)... | ecosystem: Environmental > Aquatic >... | reverse complement strand
CTGCTTTCCAAAACACCGTGGTGCCTGACCCGGGTGGTTTGACCAGACACATGCAGCATCAATTTTATGGCCTGAGCGATACTCTCAGCCCCGGGTTGATCACATTTATTAACAACAAAAATATCAGCAATTTCCAGAATCCCGGCTTTATTAAGCTGGATATCATCACCCATGGAGGCTGTGATCACCAGCAAGGTTGTATCCGCCAATCTGGCAATATCAATTTCCGATTGACCAGTTCCAACTGTTTCAATTATGATCCATTGGAATCCGGCAGCATCAAGGATCTGGACTACCGCTGCGGTTGTACCTGCCAATCCTCCCAACATGCCGCGCGAAGCCATCGATCGAATAAATACATTTTCGTCTCCAGATAAATCGCGCATTCTAATTCTGTCTCCCAGGAGTGCTCCACCCGAAAATGGGCTGGATGGATCCACAGCAATGATAGCCACTGGTATTGGATTTTGTGGATACAACAATCTCAAGCAGCGAACCATCTGATTCACCATGGATGATTTTCCAGTACCTGGCGATCCAGTCACCCCAATGATCCTGGCATTTCCAGTAAACGCAAACAGCTTATCGATTACTGGATAAGATTTAAATAGATCATTCTCGACAGCGGTTATCAGTTTTGATAATGCCCGTCGATCTCCATTTAATAATTTTTCAACAATATCCATGGCTGGTTATGGAACCTACCCTTTAATGTAATTCAGGTCCCAAGACAAAATGGGTGATATCTTCTATGATTTGCGTTGTCGGTGTGCCAGGGCCATAAACAGCCCGTACACCCCATTCCTTTAATTGAGGAATATCATCCTCGGGGATAATTCCCCCGAGAAATATGTGTAAATTGTCCAAACCGCGTTTCTTCAATTCTTCCATTATTTTTGGAACAAGGGTTAAATGGGCACCAGATAAAATGGACAATCCAATTGCGTCCACATCCTCCTGCAGCGCAGCTTCAGCGATCATTTGCGGAGTTTGCCTGAGACCGGTATAAATCACTTCCATGCCAGCATCACGTAAAGCCCGTGCAACAATTTTCGCCCCGCGGTCATGCCCATCCAGGCCGGGTTTTGCAATGATTATTCTTATTCTTTTTTGCATCATCCCTGTCACCTCACAGGTATTAATTTTATCATACCCGTCTTCTTCACTTTCCCCCTAATAAATCCTTTGATACCAGATACTTATCAATGAAAACCGTTGCCGTAGTTTGGGTGTAATGGTAAACTGGTGGGTGTAATAAAGGCAAACACAATTTGGTCAAATTGGGGTCTTGAGAATACCATGCATATCATCTATCCCTTCACCGCAATTGTTGGACAGGAAAGAATGACACGCGGATTACTTTTGAATGCAGTAGATCCGCGCATTGGAGGAATCTTAATCCGGGGAGAGAGAGGCACGGGGAAATCAACAGCAGCGCGTGCACTCGCTGCGTTATTGCCCGATGTAAAGGTGGTAAAAGGTTGCCGGTTTGCCTGCGACCCTGAAATCAGCAATTCCTGGTGCATCGAGTGCAAAGAGAGGGCTGCCAGCGGGGAATGTCTCCCGGTAACTTCCCGACCGACTTCATTTATTAATCTGCCTGTTTCTGCCACAGAAGACCGCGTTGTCGGAACTCTGGATATAGAAAAAGCCATCCAAAAAGGGGAGAGGCAGTTCGAAGAAGGTGTTTTAGCGGCAGCAAATCGGGGGCTATTATACATCGATGAAGTCAACCTGCTGGATGATCATGTTGTAGACGTATTATTAGATGCCGCCGCCATGGGAATGAATATCGTCGAAAGGGAAGGTATTTCTTTTTACCATCCATCACGTTTTATCCTGGTCGGTACCATGAATCCTGAGGAGGGGGATTTGCGCCCCCAACTTTTAGATCGCTTTGCACTTTCCGTTGAAATTCGCGGTATTCAAAATTCACGTGACCGGGTACGGATCGTGGAAAGAAACCTGGCATTTGAGGCAGATCCTGAAGATTTCCGTCAGGAGTGGATGCCGATAGAAAATGAACTATCCGATAAAATAGTAACTGCACGCCGCCAGCTGCCTGATGTTACCTACACCAGCAGAGATCTGCTGGCTATTGCTACGCTTACGGCTTCCCTGGCAGTAGAAGGCCATCGCCCTGACCTGGTAATTCTTAAGGCCGCCAGGGCTAACGCTGCCCTCAATGGAAGACTCAAGATCACAGAACTGGATATCGCTCTAGCCGCAGAACTTGCCCTCCCCCACCGGCTAAGAAGGGGACCCTTCCAGCAAACAGAAATGAGTTTTGAAGAACTGCAAGAAAAAATCGAGCAGCTTCATGGTTCTCAAATTCCCGATGCCGAACCCCAACCATCCAGTGAAGGGGAGAAAGATACGGATGGACAAAAAAAAAAGACGATGGGGAACACAGCCAGCAAATCCAGGAACAATTAACTGGAGAGGCATCCCCCCAGCAGATCTTTGACGATAAAAATGCATACTGGTGGAATGGGGGGCAAAAAGTAAAAACTGGAGAAGTTTTTACTCCCCGCCGGTTAGATAATCCCCTTGACAAAATGGTTCGGCACATCGCAGGCCGGCGTTCAAATACCCACACCAACCGAAAAAGAGGCAGGTATATTCAAGCCCGCCCAACCCCAGGTGAAGCCTACGACCTGGCATTTGATGCCACTATTCGGGCAGCCGCACCCTTCCAGAAGAAACGCACTAAACTCCCGGTTAAAGTAGCTTTCGCTGTCCATCCAGCCGATTTCATGCGTAAGGTTCGTGTGCACCGTACAGCCAATCTTGTCCTTTTTCTTGTGGATGCCTCCTGGTCGATGGCTGTTTCCGAGAGAATGTCAGCCACAAAAGGAGCAATTTTATCCCTTCTCACCGATGCATATCAGAGACGGGACCGGGTCGGGTTAATCGTCTTTCAAAAGGACAGATCGTCCCTGGTTTTACCGCCAACCAATTCGGTGACCCTGGCTCAACGGGCTCTTGAATCCATTCCTGTGGGTGGAAAAACTCCCCTGTCTGCCGGCTTGAAAATGGCTTCGGAAGTACTTCGCAGGGAAAAGCTGCTTCATGCGGATGTGCAACCCCTATTAATCGTTTTGACGGATGGGGCAGGTAATGTATCAATGGGGAATCTACCTCCTAAAGAGGAAGCCCATAAGTTTGCCGGTCAGATCGCCAGGGAGAATGTACACAGTGTTGTGATTAATATGGAACACGAAGCCTTTGACCAGGGTTTGGCAATGGAATTGGCTGAAAAATTAAAAGCAGTATGCTATACCCTTTCCGAATTAAAAGCGGATAGTTTATATAAAACCGTGAGGCAGGAAATCAAACAGGTCCACTCGGTTACTGGCAGTAATTTCAGTGGTTGAGCTTTGCGAAAATGAAATTTTTTCGTCTGCTTGCCACGGGTCTGACATAATGTTATGATGATTTCGTTACGGAGATAGTAGAATGCAATTCAAGGGCAATCAGCGGGCTCGCATCCGATCCATACTGTTATTAATTATTATTGCAACCCTCCCTTGTTACTGCCTTGGTTTTTTCGTATTACAATCCTATGAACTGAACAGCCAGCAAGCAACACCTACCGAAACAGGTACTATAACCGGCACTATTGAGATTACCAAAAAGGCTACAACAACTCCATATCTTACAAGGACTCTAACCGTTACGGGGACATCAACAATCACATGGACCCCATCACCAACATTAACACTTTTCTTGCCCCCTACCAGGACCGCTTCAATTACCCCAACCGAGACAGGTTCTCCATCACCAACCAGTACATTAGAGGATACCCCTACCAGAACCCAGGAAATTTCTGAAGTACCCAGCGAAACTCCAGCCGAAACAGTTATCAGTGAAAATACCCCTACCCCTCCATGATTTTCTTAAAGGCAATTTATGATTGAATTAAAAAAACATATAAAAGAATTGACCAGCCTCCCAGGCCTTTCAGGTTATGAAGGTTCAGTTCGCACAACTATTGAGTCAGCCTGGAAACCCCTGGTAGATGAAATGCATACCAGCCGGTTGGGCAGCTTGCATGGACTTGTGCGTGGTTCCGGGATCGGGACAAGAAAAAGGGTTTTGCTGGCAGCTCACATGGATGCCATTGGGTTGATGGTCACCCAGGTTGAGGACGGCTTCCTCCGAGTCAATGATTTCGGGTCAATCGATTATCGAATACTGCCGGGACAGTTGGTCACGGTTCATGCGGGGCGCGATCTACCAGGAATTGTGGTCCAACCCCCAGCCCATTTACTCCCTCCTTCCATACGAAAAAAGCCAGTTAAAACCAGGAACCTTATGGTTGATGTAGGATTATCCAAGGAGGAAGTAGAATCACAAATTTTTCCGGGAACAACAATTTCTTTCAGTCAGAATCCCATTGAACTAAGCGGTGACGTCCTGGCTGGGCACAGTATGGATAACAGGGTTTCTGTCGCTGCCATAACTTTCTGCCTCCAGGAAATAAAAAAGATGGTTCACCTCTGGGATGTTTGGGCAGTTGCAACAGTTCAAGAAGAAGAAACCTACGGCGGTGCTATCACCTCACCTTTTGAAATAAAACCCCATGTTGCGATTGCGATTGACGTAACACATGCAGGCATCCCGGGAGTTCCTGAACACCTCACAGCACCAATGGGGAAAGGCCCCACTCTGGGTTTTGGGGGTAATATCCACCCTGAGATCTATAAATCCTTTAAAGAGCTGGCGGAGGATCTGGAGATTCCATTCCAAACAGAGGTTATGCCGGGGGTTGGTGGTACAGATGCGCATGGCATTCAAACCGTCGCAGAAGGGATTCCCACCTTTCTTATAAGCATCCCTGTTCGATACATGCACACACCTGTAGAGACAGTAAACCTCAGTGATGTAAAAAGGGTGGGAAGATTGTTGGCGGCATTTATTAACCGGCTTGAACCGGATTATCTCAATAATCAGGGATGGATTACTAAGTAGGTGAGAAAGAACAATATGGACAAATCAACTCATTACAGCTTCGGGAGAGACGAATTCAACCTGCTTGAAAAGCTGAGCAATGCCAGTTCAGTTTCCGGTGACGAGATGGAAGTCCGCGAGATTGTGATCGAAGAAATTAAAAACCATGTCGACCAGTATTCAATTGACTCATTAGGCAATCTCCTGGCAATCAGGCGAGCGGCAAGCACCCCATTTTTGCGGATTATGGTTGCAGCGCATATGGATGAAGTTGGCTTTATGATTTTAGATAAGGGTGAGGAAGGCCTGTACCGTTTTGAAAAAGTAGGTGGAATCCAGGTAACCCATGTTATTGGTAAACCCGTGCTGGTTGGAAAGGACAAAATTCCCGGAGTTATCGGGACAAAACCGGTCCATCTGATAAAAGATGAGGAGATGGAGCAGCCAATTTCCCTGGAACAGCTCCGAATTGACACAGGTTTGGAGAAAAATGGAAAGGTAAAACCTGGTGATTATGTCATGTTTGCTACCAAATTCCAGAAATTAGAATCCAGCATAATGGGCAAAGCATTCGATGACCGTTTGGGGATTGTTTCATTGATCAGCCTGCTGAAAATGCCCCCGGAAAATATTGAAATTTTAGCAGCATTCACTGTCCAGGAAGAACTTGGACTTCGGGGAGCCGGGGTTGCAGCCTATTCCCTCCAGCCTGACGCAGCAGTGGTAATGGATGCCACGCCTGCATATGATTTACCCGTTTGGGATAAATCAGAAAATTATCTCTATAATACTCGCCTGGATCACGGGCCAGCAATATATATCGCAGATCGTGCTATGATGAGTGATCCCCGCCTGATAAACCATTTTGTTATGGTGGCTGAAAAGAACAAGATTACCCATCAAATCAGGCAGCCTGGGGAAGGCGGCACTGATGCCGGTGCAATCCATCTACAGAGGGAGGGCATACCCAGCATCTCGATTTCTGTACCTACCCGGTATATCCATTCGCCTGTCAGTCTTGCGCGCATTTCTGATTGGGAAAATACATACCGACTGGTAAGCCTTGGACTGAAATCCCTCTCTGCGTCAGTTCTTGAGCGGGGATAATCCATCCGTCAAGGCTATCCCTAATATATCCAAAAAATCCAGGAGCTAACTAATGGAGTCGTTGAATGAAAGAACTAATTAAAAAATTAGTGGAAACCACAGGACCATCCGGATATGAAGCAATTATCCGGAATGTTATCCTGGAAGAGGTAAAATCCTTCGGCGAAAATCGTATTGACGCATTGGGTAATCTCATCGTATTGATGGGGAACAAAGGCGAAGGCAAAAAAATCATGCTTTCAGCACATATGGATGAGATTGGGATCATGGCAACCCATATCGATGAAAACGGTTTTGTAAGGTTTACTAAAATTGGTGGTGTTCGGCCAAAAACCTCCTTAAGCGCCCATGTAAAATTCCTGGATGGAACAAGAGGTGTCATTGGTGAAGAAATCCAGGATAGAAGTGGTGAGGCAATGTTGCTGCAACACATGTATATCGATGTCGGCGCAACCAACAGGCAGGATTGCCCGGTTAAAGTTGGGGATATCGCAGTATTTGACCGTCAATTCATGGACCTGGGTAATCGCCTGGTCGCTAAAGCAATGGATGACAGAATTAGCTGTGCCATTCTAATCCAAACCCTGAAACAGCTAAAAACCAGTCCACACCAGTTATTTTTTGTATTTAGCGCACAGGAGGAAGTTGGACTGCGGGGAGCTACAACTGCTGCTTATAGTATTGATCCGGATATTGGATTATCTGTAGATGTGACAGATACCGGGGACACCCCAAAGGGGGTAAGAATGGATGTGAAATTGGGTAACGGTCCTGCCATAAAAATTCGTGACAGCGGTATGCTTTCAGATCCAAGAGTTATCGAATGGATGATTAATACAGCCAAAGCAAACAATCTGCCTTACCAGCTAGAAGTCCTTGAAGGCGGTACAACGGATGCAAGCGCCATCCAATTGACAAGGGCGGGGGTACCGAGCGGCTGCCTGTCCATTCCAACTCGATATCTCCATACTCCAGCAGAGATGGTAGATTATCGCGATGTAGAGAACTCAGTTTCCCTTCTCCTGGAATTAATATCCGGACCAATTACCATCTAATATGAAATCAAATCAAGGTAGCCATGCAGCCTAGAAATACCTGCCAGCTAAAAATATCCGGGAGGAGAGGACTTTCCATTATTCTTGGGATCATCCTATTCATCCTAACCGTTTCCGCCTGTTCCATGAACGATTTACCATGGTCTTCGCCAGATAAGGGTATCGCCCCGACAGAAACCGTAAGTACCCAACCGGATGGAGATGCTGTTTCACCTACCCTTCCAGTAATTAATCAAGATCAAGGATCCAATCAAGAATTAACAATTTGGCTTCCACCAGAATTCGATCCTGGAAGGGGCAGCAAGGCAGCCATTTTACTGGATGAAAGGCTGAAACAATTTAGTAAAGAAAACCAGGGTATTGTTATTAATACCCGAATAAAGGAAAAAACAGGGGCCGCGAGCCTTTTAAATTCCCTTGAATCAACAAGTACTGCTGCTCCTTCCGGGTTGCCTTCCTTAATTGCCCTCCAGAGGGCGGATTTCGAGATTGCTGCTTTAAAGGGATTAATATATCCAATTGAGAATCACGATGAATTGGTCAATGATGCGGATAAGTATAATTACGCACGCGAACTAGAAATGATCCGCGGCACCCCTTATGGAATTGCATTTGCCGGTGATGCCATGGTTGTGGTTTATCGCCCTGCAATAATAAATAATCCGCCGCATGATTGGGAAACACTGTTTAAATCAGACCAACCTTTGGCATTTCCGGCCGGTGACTCCCAGGCTTTATTTCCGGTGTCTGCTTACCTCTCATTGGGAGGCATGATTCAGGACAAGCAAAATCGTCCAATAATTGAGAAAGAACTTATCGAAGATGTCTTTGATCAATATGCCGAAGGTGCCCGTTTAGGGATTTTTCCAGTTAAACTTTTACAATTGGCAAACGAAGACCAGTCCTGGATTGCTTATACCGAAAAAGAATATGAAATGGTGGTTGCCTGGATTTCCCATTATTTGTCTGAGAATCCAGCCGACTCCTCGGCAACATTAGTTCCACCTCTCAGTGAGGTCCCCATCAGTCTATCCGATGGCTGGGTTTGGGCTGTATCTGACAGCAGCCCTGAGAATAGAGAAACAGCAATAAAGCTGGCAAAATTCCTTATGGACCGAAATTTCCTGAATCAATGGACTGTTGCTTCCGGGTATTTGCCTGTCCGCCCCAGCGGAGTGGGAGAATGGACGAACCGGGATATTCAAAACCTTATCAGCGCGGTGATATCCTCAGCCCAAATCATCCCACGGAATGATATACTTTCAATTGTTGGACCAATCCTCCAGGATGAAATGAGCCTGGTTATCAGGCAGGAAATTGAACCTTTTACGGCAGCTGAGTCGGCTGCTCAAAAGATATATACACCAGGAACCGAGTAAGGCGATAAGAGATTCCAATCGGAACCTATCATGAAAAGAATTCTGAAAATAATATTTTCCAATCCATTGACTTACTTCATGATCCTTTTCTTCATCATCCTGCTCCTCGTGTCAGCACAACCGGTTGACAATTCCGATCAAAACCAGAATCTGGGTCCAATATTATTTACCCCCACTCCAACAGCAGAACCCAGAATTGGTATTCCAACACCCTATCCGGCAGAGATGGTAGCAGAAAGTGCGGGACAAACGAATGGTATTGTTTTCATGGGGATAACACTGGTATTAATTGTTGTCTGGGGAACATTGAGTGTTATGAACCCAAAAAATCGTGTTTAGATTGTTACAGGCTAGTATTTTCTTTCCATTGAAAAAGCACGGTTATCCCGAAAAAAGATTTCAATTAGCACGATCCAATTCATTGATTCTGCCTGGGGCAGGATCGATTGTGATCATCCAAACCTTCACGATGGATAAGTTTATTCCCCATCTGTTGATCCCGATTGTTTTCACATATCCGGTTTAATGCTGGTATATTAATAAATTGAAATAGGCTGAGATTATTGGGTAATTGGATAACTGCTATAATGAAAAATGCAAATCCCATTAGAAGGACATCTGCATGCGCCAAGAATTAATAACCTGGAGTGATGTTGACAAAATAATCGATCATCTGGTTCCCCAATTCGATATTGAATTCAATGCAATGGTAGTAATTACCAGGGGGGGGATAATTCCGGGAGGTCTGCTGGCAGAAGCATTAAATATAACTGCGATTTTTACTGCATCAGTGGATTTTCCGGCCGAAATGGAAACCGAAAAAAACATGTCATCCAGGTTCATGGTTTGGCCAAAATTTATCCAGTTCCCTGACAATAATCAATTGTCCGGAAAAGCCGTGCTGGTAGTTGATGATGTTTGGGGTTCGGGTAGGACAATTACTGCGGTAAAAAACCGTGTAGCTTCAGCTAACGGAATGCCTTACACCTGTGTTCTACACTTCAATCCCTACCGCAGCCTGTTTGGTACCCTCAGGCCAAATTATTTTGCGGCGATTACAGATGCACATATTGTCTATCCATGGGAAATCGATCGCGGCACCAATAAAATCATCCTTCAGAATCAATAAAACGGAACATCCTGGTAGTTTCAGTTCTCCCGCAATAAGCAGTTCCAAGTATCTTGGATCATTAAGTCCTTGCAAAAGCAGTGTATTTTAAAAATCTTGCAGGGCTTCTTCAGCACGCTCCAGCCAGGAGAACTGTAATACGTCTGTCCTGGCCTGGGCTGCGAGACAATCCCTTTGTGCGGGATTATTAATTAAATTTAGGAAGGCTTTCTCCCATGCTTCAGCATCTTCTGCAGGACATATCACCGCATTTGTATTGTTTAATACTTCCTGGATAACAGGGAGGTCACTGGTTAGTATTACCCTGCGGGCTGCCATATAGTCAAACATTTTCATAGGACTACAATAATCAGCCGAATTTCCCCCACTGCTGCCTGCAATGGCACTCTCATAGGGCATTAGAAGAATTTCTGCAGCCGATTGGTACATTGGAAGGCGTTCCTGTATGATAAAACCAGTTACGATTACATTATTCAAACCATCCTGTTTCAGCTTTTTCTGCCACAGGGAAACATCTTCAGGATTTCCGCCAACCCAAAGAAATTGGACCTGCGGGAACTTCCTGGCCAGGTGCAGGAGGATCTGTATACCCCTCCCCGAATAAAAATGTCCTGTGTAGGCGGCGGTAAATCGTTCGGGAATGTTCAATATCTTCCGCGCTCCAGGTGCATCCGGTAAATTTTGGTAACGATCCAAATCCACTCCATTAGGTGCAATTTGCACCCATTTTTCCTGTAAGTTGGTGTGGTATTCATTTTCAAGTAAGGACCTTAATGCATCTGTGATGACCAGCAGCCGCTTTTTTCCGACCATTTGCAGGAATTTTCTAAAAAGCCGGGGACCAAATGATCCGCTGGGCAAGGCATGCATTTCTAAAACAACCGGCATCCCCTTATATAAGGCAAATACAGCAGCCTGGAGGTTCCACGTATAGATGAGTTCTGCTCCCCATTTTCTCGCTTGTAAGACAGAACGGATCGTCAGGTCATAACGTCTTAAAATTGGAATGCTATTAAGCCCAACCACATCAAACGGGTTGGACAACCCATAGAATTCTGATAATTCCTCCCAATCCATCGGTATGGATTTTGGTACCCATAATCTCACCGGTCCGTCCACCTGATTCAGGGCATGGCAGGTCTTCATAACCTGAATACTGTTTGCAGCCCTTGATGGTATTTTTGAGGTTGCAAGGCAAGCAATTTTCAAATAGGATCTCCAAAATAATGGGTTGGGAAAACGTATAAATATCTGGTTAATTCAGTCCATCAGGAAGATAAAACCTGGAAATACTGTTTTGCAATGATATTCATGTCAAATTCTTTTATTGCCTGATCCCGAGCTCCCGCTTGAAATATCTGCAAATTTGCCAGGATTTCAACGGCAGCCTGAGCAAGAGGACCAACCCTAGGTAGTTCCAAATTCCAATGGTCCGCACCATAAGGTACCACCCTGCCGGCATTGCCAACAATAATTTCCTTCAATGCTCCGGTGTCATAGCTGACCACAGGTAAACCGCAGGCTAAAGCTTCAATCACGGAGTTGGGGCAGGCTGCATTCAGGTCGGCTGAAAACAAAAGATGCGCGGAACGGTCTGTAAACGGGATAATATCCGGTGATATGGAACCAGACCAATTAACTGTTACCCGGGGACTCTCCGGCAGAATATTCTTCAAGGATTCGGGAACCCTCCCAGCAACCATGAGTTCTATCTTTTCATCCAACAACAACGCAATATTGCTGGCCAACTCCACCGCATTCATCAACCCCTGCTCATTGCCGCCACCCAAGCCGCCTTCAACCATGAGCAGCCGGATATGATCTCCAGGGCGATTATGAGGCCCATCAGGCGTGAATTTATTCAAATCCACACCATTATAAATTACTGACTCTCCGGCTGATGTATTTCCATATACTTGCTGCCACCAGGATCGTGAAAAAATGGATTGGTAGATGATTTTATCTGCCAGGTGTTTGCGAATATATGAAAGTAAAAAATTATTCCATTCCGAGCGTATAAAATGCATTACCCCTGTATATTTTTTCCTGTGAATCCAATTCATTCCATTTAATCGCTGGACTATTCTTACACCCCTGATGCGGGCGCGATAAACCTCGAATAATCTTCTGGTTCCGCCATTAATAAGCAAGGCATCGAAATCTCTTTCTGCAGGACAATGTTGGGATTTAACACCTAATCCGGCAAGAGCCCCAATTAACCGGTTTTGGAAATTAGGCGGACCACTAATACCGGAAAGTTCCGGCAGGATACAAATTGTTTTTATGGGATTCTTTTGCATGCCTTGCAATTCAGGACATATCCATAT
>Ga0209254_10005203_pt1 | contig 11950 bp, 11 predicted proteins | sample FrelakmetDIP11DI_FD_187148 | JGI IMG/M metagenome (GOLD analysis project Ga0209254, IMG submission 187148) | Freshwater lake sediment microbial communities from the University of Notre Dame, USA, for methane emissions studies - DIP11 DI (SPAdes)... | ecosystem: Environmental > Aquatic >... | reverse complement strand
CCTGCGGAGCTGACCGCGCAGGCGCTGGAGTCGTTCAAGGAGGGGTTCCACAGCGGCACGACGAGCGTCATCGCAGCCGACGCTCAGGGCTGGCTCGTGTCCATCACGCCGAGCGGCGGCTGGGTCCCCGCGACGATTGCCGGGCGCACCGGCATCGGCCTCAGTCAGCGCCTGCAGTCGTTCGTGCTCGACCCGGCGCTGAACCCCTACAACGTGCTCGAGCCCGGCAAGCGTCCGCGCGTGACGCTCACGCCGAGCCTCGCGTTCAAGGACGGCAAGCCCTGGCTCGCGTTCGCCGTGCAGGGCGGCGATTCGCAGGACCAGAACCTGCTGCAGTTCTTCCTGAACGTGGTCGAGTTCGGGATGACCCCGCAGGAGGCCGCCGAGGCCGCGAACTTCGAGAGCTTCCAGATGCGCAGCTCCTTCGACAAGCACGAGTCGCAGCCGGGGCGGCTGGTGCTCAACGAGTCCGTGCCCCAGTGGGTGCGCCGCGAACTCGCGCTGCGCGGCTACAAGCTCGAGTTCCAGGCGCGCACTTCGGGCCCGATCAACGCGATCCTGCTCGATCACGCGCACGGCACGATGTGGGGCGGCTCGAGCAACCACGGCGAGGACTACGGCATCGCCTGGTGATCCCGCGACCACCATGCCGACGCGCCTGCTCCTGCCGATCGCGCTCGTCCAGGGACTCTGGGTGCGTCAGACCGTCCCGCGCCTGCAGCCGGCGCGGGGCCGCCGCGGCGCATTCGGTACCGGGCCGCGCAGCATGTCGGTCGTCGGCATCGGCGACTCGATCGTTGCGGGGGTCGGCGTGGACCGGCAGGAGCAGGCATTGCTCGGCCACTTCGCACGGCGACTTCACGAGCGGACGGAACGGTCTGTGCGATGGCAGGCCCGCGGGCTCAACGGCGCCGACTCCGCAACGATCCTGACCCGGATCGTGCCGCGCGTTCCCGCCGCGGATCTGTATGTGCTGTCCGCGGGCGTCAACGACGCCGTGCGCGGCGTGGCGCCCGCGCGGTTCGCGCGCCATGTGACGGGCATGGTGCGCGCCCTGCGAGTGCGCTCGCCATCGGCCTCGATCGTGTTCGCCGGCATCCCGCCACTCGAGCGCTTTCCCGCGCTGCCCTGGCCGCTCGCCGCGCTGCTCGGCCAGAGGGCGGCGCGCCTGCAGGCGACCGTCCGCGAACTCGCGCCGCAGATCGGGTTGATGTGCTTTGATTTCCCGCCGCAGCTGCCCGCCGGCGGCTTCGCGCTGGACGGCTTCCATCCGGCGGCCGCGGCCTGCGACGTGTGGGCCGACTGGCTGCTCGAGGCGTGGCTCAGCCGTCCGACTGGTCCCGCCGCTTCTGTTCGCGGATCAGCATCGCCACCAGCGTGACGATCGTGATCGGCAGCACGAAGCTCAGCATGATCGCCGAGTACTCGTCGAGCGCGTCGTGGTCCTGTGCGCCGAGGATCAGGTAGGTGACATAGGCAACGTAGTACGCGAGGAACATCAGGCCCCGACGCCGGCCGATCTGGCGCCCGAACATGAACACCGGCAGGCAGGCGATCGCCACGGCGACCATCACCCAGAGGTCGAAGTTGAGCACGGCGGGAGCAATGTCGAGTCCGTCGCTGCCCACCAGTCCCGACAGCCCGAGGCAGCCGAGGATGTTGAACGTATTGCTGCCGATCACGTTGCCGACGGCGATGTCGCGCTCGCCTCGCACGGCCGCCGTGACCGATGTGGCGACCTCCGGCATGGACGTGCCGGCCGCGATGATGGTGAGGCCGATGACGAGGTCGCTGACGCCGAGCGCGCGCGCGAACACCACGGCGGAGTCCACCAGCCAGTTCGAGCCCAGCACCAGCAGGCCGAGTCCGGCCACGATCAGCAGCAACTGCACGGACCAGTGCCGGTCCCAGCCGCCGGCCGGGCTCACGCGACCCTCGAACTCACCGCGAATCTCGGCGGTCTCGGCGCGTGACTGACGCACGAGGAACACGATGTAGCCCGCCAGCAGCAACAACAGCAGTGCCGACTCCCAGCGCCCGATCTGGCCGTCGATCGCCAGCACCGCGAGCAGTACCGAGGCACCGATCATGATCGGCACCTCCTGGCGGATGATCTGTGAATGGACGATCAGCGGAATGATCAGCGCACTGATTCCGAGAATGAACAGGACGTTGAAGATGTTGCTGCCGACCACGTTTCCGACCGCGATGTCGGTGCTGCCGTTCAGCACGGCGCCCACGGACACCGCGACCTCGGGCGCGCTCGTACCCATCGCGACGATGGTGAGCCCGACCACGAGCGGCGAGATGCCGAGCGCCAGCGCGATCTTCGAGGCGCCTCGCACGAGGGCCTCGGCGCCGGCCACGAGTGCTGCAAGGCCGAGCAGAAAGAATAGTGAGTGGGTCAGCATGGTCCCGGCGGGAAACGGACATCGGGTGAGCGGACGATCCGAAATTATCGCACGACCTCCGGGGACGGATTCGTGCCGCGATTCGCTAAGCTGACGGCATGCCCACCCCCCGCACGGTCTGGCGCCTGCCCCGGGCGGGCTCCCTCGCTCGCCTGCAGCGGCAGGACGAAACGCTGCCCGATCCGGGCCCGGGCGAGGCGCGCATGCGCACAGAGGCTATCGGGCTCAACTTCGCCGACCTGTTCGCCTGCCAGGGCCTGTACTCGGCCACCCCGCGGGGCTCGTTCATCCCGGGCCTCGAGTGCGCGGGGGTCATCGAGGCGCTGGGTCCCAGGGTGCAGGCATCGCCCGGCCTCGCGGTGGGCGAGCGCGTGATCGCGCTGACCCGCTTCGGCGCCTATGCCACGGCGATCAACATCGGTACCGCGTACCTGCGTCGTGCGCCGGCCGGTTGGACGTCGGCCCAGTCAGCCGCCTGGCCCGTGCAGGGACTCACCGCGTGGTACGGCCTCGTGCCGCTCGGCAACGTGCAGGCGGGCAACGTGGTGCTCGTGCAGTCCGCAGCGGGCGGCGTGGGGCTCGTGGCCCTCGAGATCCTTCGGGCCTTGGGCGCGCGGCCGCTGGCCGTGGTGGGCCGCGAGGCCAAGCGACGGTTCCTGCTCGAGCAGCGCGAACTGGCGGCGGACGCGGTGGTGGTCCGCGAGCCGCGTCGCTTCGGTCCGCAGCTCGACCGGGCACTCGCGGCGCTCGGCGCCCCCGGTTTCGACTGCGTGCTCGATGCCGTCATGGGGCCGACGTTCCGGCCCGCCTACGACCGGCTGGCACCCGAGGGCCGCTACGTGCTGTTCGGGGCGGCGGAGTTGATGTCGCACGGCGCGCGCCCCAATTACCTCAAGCTCGCGCTCGACTACCTGCGACGGCCGCGCCTCGACCCACTGGCCATGATCTCGGCGAACCGGGGCCTGCTCGCCTTCAACCTGATCTGGCTGTGGGAGCGCGCCGAGCGGCTGCCCGCGGCCTTCGCCGAATTCCAGCGCCTTGCGCCGCGGCCGCCGCACGTCGGCGCCGTGCTGCCGTTCGACCGCGCGCCGGAGGCGCTGCGGCTGCTGCAAGGCGGCGGGACGATCGGCAAGGTCGTGCTCGAGGTGTGAAGCGCCCTACCCGCTCGCCGCCAGCTGCTCGCGGTGATACAGGCGCGCGGCGAGCCACCACACCAGCGCCACCAGCACCAGACCCGCGCCGAGGTTGATCGCCCACTCGACGGCCGTCACCGTCTCGCCGCGCAGGATGCGCAGGATGAGCTGGTTCTGCCCGAGGAAGGGCACGGCGAGCATCCACGCCTGGGTCTTCACGGGCGCCACCATCAGGTACAGCGTCGGCAGCATGGGCAGGAAGATCAGGAGCGGCAGGTAGCCCTGCGCCTCGCGGTGGCTGCGCGCGAACGCCGCGAGCGCGGTGAGCACGGTCGCGCCGAGCAGCACGACGGGCAGCACCACGAGCAGCAGGCGCGCGAGCGCGTCGATCGGCACCGCCAGCGAGGTGTCGAGGCGATCGGCGGGCAGCAGCGCGAAGGCGGCGCGGTACATCAGCAGCGTCACGAGCACGGACAGCATCGCAAACGCCGCGGTGGCGAGGATCTTGCCGCCGATGATGGCCTCGCGCGAGGCGGGCGTAGCGAGCAGCGGCTCGAGCGACTGCCGTTCGCGCTCGCCTGCCGTCGCATCGATGGCGAGCTGCATGCCGCCGACGAAGGCGAGCAGCAGCAGCAGGTAGGGCAGCATCTGCTGCGCAAGATCGAAGCGCGTCCCCGGCGTGGCCACGTCGCGCTCGCCCACCTGCAGCGGCTGCGCGACCGCCGGGTGGATGCCGCGCGCGATCAGCCGCAGCGTGCCCACCTGCTGATCATAAGCGGAGAGCAGCGAGCGCAGCCGCGCCACCGTGGCGCCCGACTGCAGCGGGCGCGAGCTGTCGAAGACAAGCTCGAGCCCGGCCGGGCGGCCGGCCCGCCAGTCCTCCGCGAAGCCGGTGTCGATGCGCAGGACCACGTCGTGCTCCTGGCGACGCACCGCGCCGTCGGGATCGGCCGGCGCGTCGATCACCTGCACGTCGTGGGTGCTGAGCCAGCCGACGAGGTTCGGTGCGTACTCCGCCCCCATCACCGGCAACTCGAGCGTGGACTCGAGCTTCTCGACCTGCCGCTGGGTTCCGAGCGCGCTCATGCCTGCGAGGATCAGCGGCACGGCGAGCGGCATCACCACGAGTGCCACCACCACCATGCGACGGTCGCGGAAAGCGTCGAGCAGCTCCTTGCGCAGCACCACCCACCATGCGCTCACGAGAAGAGTCCCTCCTCGGAGCCGATCACCTGCACGAAGGCGTCCTCGAGGTTCGGCCGGCCCGTCTGCGCGCGCAGTTGCTCCGGCGTGCCGTCCGCCACCACGCGCCCACGCGCGATCACGACGATGCGGTCGCAGAGGGCCGCCACCTCCTGCATGACGTGGCTGGAGAACAGCACGCAGCGCCCCTCGGCCCGCAGCTCCTGCAGGAAGCGCCGCAGCGAGCGCGTGGTCATCACGTCGAGGCCGTTGGTGGGCTCATCGAGCAGCACGTTGAGCGGATCGTGAACGAGCGCGCGGGCGATCGCCGTCTTGGTACGCTGGCCCTGCGAGAACCCCTCGACCCGGCGGTCGATGAAATCCTGCATGCCGAGCGCCGCGACGAGACGGTCGATCCGCCCCGCGATGCCGGCCTCGGCAATGCCGTGCAGGCGCCCGAAATACTCGACGTTCTCGCGCGCCGTGAGCCGCTTGTAGAGGCCGCGGGCGTCGGGCAGCACGCCGAGCCGGCGCCGCACGTCGCCCGGCTGCGCGGCCGGATCGACGCCGTCCACCAGCACGCGGCCGGCATCCGGCTGCATGAGCGTGTAGAGCATGCGCAGCGTGGTGGTCTTGCCGGCCCCGTTCGGCCCGAGCAGGCCCGTGATCTCGCCGTCACGCGCCGCAAAGCTCACGTCATCCACGGCGCGGATGACCGCGCCGCGCACGGCGAACGATTTCTGCAGTCCCTGCACCTCGATCATCGCGCGTCCACTCAGGGGCCCCAGCCGTAGGCGCCGAGGAACGGTGGCGGCGGCGCGAGTTGCTTGAGGCAGGCGGCGTCGAGTCCGCGTGCGTCTGCGGTCGCCACGAAACGCCCCATGAGCCGCGGCAGGCAGCCCGCGGCCATCACGTTGTGGCCCTGGCCGCGCGCCACGAGGTGCCGGCCGTTCGGCAGGTGCTTCACCACCGACTCGCCGTAGCGCGGCGGCGTCACCGGGTCCAGCTCGCCGGACAGCAACAGCACCGGCCGGTCGCTCTGGACCGGCGCGTTGAAGTCGGCGGGTCGCCGGCCCCTCGGCCAGACCTCGCACTGCGCGAGCACGGCCGCGACGAACGCGGTGCCGAGGAGCGTACCGTCGTCGGCGGGATCCACGCGCAGGCGGTCGGCGTCCTCGGCGCAGCTCACCGACAGCTGCGAGCCGAGCGCGATCTGCTCGCCCACGAGGCTCTCGATCATGCGTGCCTGCGCCATGAGCACTTCCCGCCGCCCGGCCGCGGCCTCGGCCAGCGAGCGCGCCAGCATCGCGGCGAGTTGCGGCGCGTACGCGTACAGCCGCACGACGCCCGCCACCGCGGTGGTCGTCAGCTCATCCTCGCGCGTCTCGTCGGTGAGCGGGTCGCGGTAACGCACGCGCTGGGGCGCCTCGCGCAGTTCGGCGAGCAGCGCATCGAGCAGCGTGCGGGGCGACCCGAACTGCCGGCGGCAGTCCGCATCCGCCTCGCAGAGCGCGAAGTGTGTATCGAGCGCCGACTCGAGGTTGCGGGCGTGCTCGGATCCGAGCGCGAGCTCGGGCGGCACCACGCCGTCGAGCACCACGCTGCGCACGCGCTCAGGTTCGCGACGCAGGTATTCGAGCGCGACGCGCGTGCCGTAGGAGATCCCGACGAGGTTGACCTGCTCCGCGCCGATCGCTGCCCGGACGGCCTCGAGGTCGAGCACGGCGTCGCTGGTGGTGTAGAAGCGCGGGTCCGCGTCGAGCCCCGCGAGGCATTCGGCGGCGAAGCGGCGCGCCGCCTCGGGGTCGGCGACGGCCGCCGCTTCGGTCGCAGCCGCGTCGCCGGGTGTGCGGCACTCGATCGGGTTCGAGCCGCCGGTACCGCGCTGGTCCACGAGCACCACGTCGCGCTCGCGCAGCAGCTCGCGGAACGCCCCGGCAGCGGACGGGAACGCCTCGCGCGCAGCCTGGCCCGGTCCACCGGCCAGCATGAACACCGGATCGGGTTTCGCCTGCTTCGAGCGACTTGGCACCAGCGCGACGGCGAGCTCGAGCCTGCGACGATCCGGCTGCGCCCGGTCCTCCGGCACCGCGAGCGTGCCGCAGAATGCGGAGACGGTCACGGGCAGGCCGACTGCGGCGAGCGTGCAGGGCTCGAGGCTCAAGGCGCCGAGCGTGCGCGTCGCGGGAGCATCGGCCGCGGCCGGCAGGGCCGCGAGCAGCAGCAAGGTGATGGAGGTCAGGCGGGTCGTCATTTTCGGTACAGGCAGGACGCCGGGCCCGAGAACCCTAGCATGCCGCCACCACGAAACCGCAGCGCGTTTCGGCTAGGATGCCGAGCCATGAATCGCCTGCCCCCCGTAACGCGCGCCCTGCTGATCGCCAACGTGGGCGTCTTCATCCTGCAGCTCGTCACCGGCAACCTGTTGATCGGGATCTTCGCGCTGTGGCCTTTCGGCTCGCCGCAGTTCCGCGGCGTGCCGGATTTCCAGATCTGGCAGCTCGTAACCTACGGCTTCCTGCACGGCAGCCTGACCCACCTGCTGTTCAACATGCTGGCCCTGTACATGTTCGGTGGCGACATCGAGCGGCTGCTCGGGTCGCAGCGCTTCCTGGTCTATTACCTCGTGTGCGTGGTCGGCGCGGCAGTCGCCCAGCTCGTCGTGCTCGGCGGGATGAACCGCCCGCCCGTGCCCACCGTGGGCGCGTCGGGCGGCGTGTTCGGCCTGCTGCTCGCCTTCGGCATGGCCTTCCCCCATCGCAAGCTGATGCTGCTTTTCCCGCCGATCCCGATGCCGGCGTGGCTGTTCGTCACCCTCTACGGGCTGCTCGAGCTGTACCTCGGCGTCGCGGGCTCGGGCCAAGGCGTCGCGCACTTCGCGCACCTCGGCGGCATGGTGACCGGCTACCTGCTGCTCACCTACTGGGCGCGCCAGCGCAACCGCCGGTAGCGGACGCGCCGGCTGAAACCGCCGGCATGCGCGTCGCGAAACGACGGGGCTCCAGGACGACGGATCGACGCTGAGGAGATGAGCATGGCGAGAAAACAGGCCGCCGCGGGCAAGCCCGCACCCGTGACTCAGGCCATGGCCGAGGACGCCGTGCGGACGCTGCTGGGCTGGGCGGGCGAGGACCCGGCGCGTGAGGGCCTGCTGGAGACGCCGAAGCGCGTCGTCAATGCCTACCGCGACTGGTTCTCCGGCTACGAGGTCGACCCGCGCGAGTACCTCGGCCGCACGTTCAAGGAAACGGCCGGATACGACGAGATGATCGTGCTGCGCGACATCGAGTTCGAGTCGCACTGCGAGCACCACATGGCGCCGATCATCGGCAAGGCTCACGTGGGTTACCTGCCCACGCACAAGGTCGTGGGAATCAGCAAGCTCGCGCGCGTGGTGGACGTGTTCGCCCGCCGCTTCCAGGTGCAGGAGAAAATGACCGCCGAGATCGCCCGCTGCATCGAAGACGTGCTGCAGCCGCGCGGCGTGGGCGTCGTGATCGAGGCCACGCACGAGTGCATGACCACGCGCGGCATCCACAAGCGCGGCGTCTCCATGATCACGAGCAAAATGCTCGGCGCGTTCCGCGACGACGCTCGCACGCGCAGCGAGTTCCTCACCTTCATCGACATCCGCGAGCGCAAGTAGCGACCGACGGCGTCAAGGGACGCGCCGCCCCGCTGGATCGCCGCGCAGGCCGGCGAGCAGGTTGCCGAGCGCCACCTCCCACTTGAGCGGGTTGCCGGCGAGGTCCGCGCGACGCTCGACCGTCATCACCTGCTGGAGCGTGCGGTCGTCGAGGACCTTCTCGATGTCGAACGCCTGCGCCGCGAACAGCGTGTCGCGCGCGAGGATGCCCTCGGCGCCGGCACGCACCACCCGCCCCTGCGCGTCCACGAGCACGCCGGTGAACTGCAGCACCTCGAGCAGCTTGTCCTCCGCCGTGAGGAAGCGGATCGGTTCCTCGTGGCCGGTGCCGAGCACCGCCTTCTTGCCGAAGACCCCCTCCCGGCCCTTGGGGTACTGGCTGACGCCGAGTGAGACCACGACGGCCTGGCTCGCTCCCTCCCGTGCCAGCAGTTCCATCATCGCCTGCTGCCAGGCGGCCGACGGCCGACGCAGGTGCAGCACCATGGGCGCGAACTGCTCGTGCGGGAGGACCTGCGGCTCGCCCTCGGGCGGTGCGAACTCGCCGACGGCGCTGCCGACGTACACGTGCGGCGCTCCGGGCGGCAACGACGGAGCGGGCAGGAGGCGGCAGCAGGAACGAGCCTCGAGGTCGACATTGACGGCCGCGAGCAGCGGCGCGAATTCACCCTCGCGCCGGGCGTAGCCGAGCGCGCCCGTAAGCTCGGGGTCGAGCGTGGCCGGCAGCAACAACAGCCGGTCCACGCCCGAGCGCCCACCGGACCCCACGTCGACGTAGAACTCGCCTTCCTCGAGGCGATGCGTCTCGGCGACGGCCGCCGCGTCGAGGGCCGCGCAGCCGCCGAGGCACAGGCTGACCGCCACCGCCGCGACCCCCGCCCACCGCCCGAATTGCCCCTCACCCATTGTGATTTCCTCCAGCGCCCTCACACACCGCTGAGTTGACCCGTGGCCCGGAGCGCGCAAAGGTAGCGCAGTTTGTCGCCAGGAGATTCCCCGCATGGCCCGAAAGCGCCCCCTGCGCAACGCCGGCACGGTCGTCGTGCTGGAACACCGCTCGTCCGTGCTGGCGGACAACCCCCTCGGCGACCCGCACGTACGCAAGCTCGCCGTGTGGCTGCCGCCCGCCTACGACCGGCGCACAAACGGTCCGGGATCGCGCTTCCCGGTGTTCTACGATTTCGTCGGCTTCACCGGCGCGGGCATCGCGCACCTCAACTGGAGGCCGTTCAGCGACAACGTCGCCGAGCGGGCTGCGCGGCTGATCCACGACGGCCACATGGGCGATGCGATCATCGTGCTCCCGGACTGCTATACGAGCCTCGGTGGCAACCAGTACGTGAACTCCACGGCGATCGGCCGCTACGCCGACTACCTGCTCGAGGAAGTCGTCCCGTACGTGGATCGCGAGTTCCGCACGCTGGCCACGCGCGAGCACCGCGGCTGCTTCGGCAAGTCCTCCGGCGGCTACGGCGCGATGATCCACGGGATGCGCTACACCGAGCACTGGGGGGCGATCGCGAACCACAGCGGCGACGCGTACTTCGACTTCGTGTACCGGGCCGACTGGCCGAACACGCTCGACGAACTGGCGAAGCACCGCCGGCCGGCACGCAAGGCCGGGCGCGTCGCACCGCCGCGGGACACTGCCGCCGAGCGCCGCCTCGCCGAGGGCCTCGACGACGGCCGCGTGCGCCGCTTCCTCGAGTCGGTGTGGAAGAAGCCCAAGGTGAGCAGCGCCGAAGTTCACGCGATCATGAACCTGTGCATGGCGGCCACCTACGACCCCGACCCGCAGGCGCCGCTCGGCTTCCGCCTGCCCTTCCACCTCGAGTCGGGCGAGCTCATCGAGCAGCGCTGGCGGCGGTGGCTGGCGAACGACCCGGTGCGGCTGGTCGAGCGCCACGTGGCCGAGCTCCAGCGCTTGAGGGGCATCTACATCGACTGCGGCTGGCGCGACCAGTACCGCATCCACTACGGCTGCCGGCAGCTGTCGCGCCGCCTCGCGGCCGCAGGCGTCGCGCACCGCTACGAGGAATTTGACGACGACCACTCCGACGTCGACTACCGCATGGACGTGAGCCTGCCGTTCCTGTACCGGGCGCTGCGCCCGTGACTCGCCCGTGACCGGACCGCGTCTCGGCCTCGCCCTCAGCAGCGGCTCGGCGCGCGGCTGGGCGCACATCGGCATCCTGCAGGCACTCGCCGAGCGCGGCTTGCGGCCGGACGTGATCACGGGCGCCTCGGTGGGCGCGCTGGTGGGCGCTGCCTGCGCGGCCGGCCGCCTCGCCGACCTCGAGCAGTGGGTCTGCGCCCTGACCCAACGCGACGTGTGGCGCCTCGTGGACACGACCTTCCGCGGCGGTGGCGTGATGACCGGGAACCGGCTCATGGAAGCGATCGCGGCACGGATCGGCGACGAACCGATCGAGTCCCTGCCCGTGAGGTTCGGCGCGGTGGCCACCGACCTCTACACCGGCGAGGAGATCTGGCTGCGCGACGGGCCCTACATGTCGGCCGTGCGCGCCTCGAGCGGCCTGCCGGGGCTGTTTGCGCCGACCTGGCACCACGACCGCTGGCTCATCGACGGCGGTGTCGTGAACCCGGTGCCGGTTTCCCTGTGCCGTGCGCTCGGCGCCGACATCGTGATCGCCGTCGACCTGAGCCGCTCCGTGACGCGGGCGGCGATGCGGGCGAGCGAGCGGGCGGGGGATCATTCCACGGCGCCCTCGCCCCCGTCTGGCACGCCGGCCGACGGGCCCGCCTCCGAGACCAGCGCGGAAATCACGGCGATCCTGAAGAAGTGGTCGGGCCTGGTGGACGGCCTGGTCGAGTCGTTCCGCAGCCGGCGCGCGGAGCCCGGGCTGTTCGAGGTGATGACCAGCGCCGTGAACATCATGCAGGACCGCATCACCCGTAGCCGGCTCGCCATCGATCCGGCCGACGTCCTTCTGCGTCCCGACCTCACGCACATCCAGCTCATGGACTTCCATCGCGCCCGCGAGGCGATCGACGTCGGGCGCGCGCACGTCGAGCAGGTGGCGCCGCAGCTCGAGCCGGTGATCGCACAGTTGCTGGCCCGTGGCTAGGCCGGTCATCCGTCCGTCGGGCAGGCACGCATGGACGCCGTGACTCCGGCGGAGGCCGCGGAGGTGTTCCGCTCGTTCTGGCGCAGCGCCTGCGAGGAACGCGGCTTCGTGCTGCACGCGGTCGGAATCCCGTCGCAGGTGGTGTGGCTCGGGCGCGCGTGGGCGCTGCTCGTGCCGGTGCCGGAGCACGCAGCGGCCCTGGCGCAGCTTGAGCGCTACGAGCACGAGAACCCGCCGCGCCGGCGACCCGTGGCCCCGGAGCCGCTGCACGACGGCGCGTGGGTCGGAGCGCTCATCTACGCGGCGGTGATGCTGGCGGTCGGGTATCTCGCCGGCGTGCTCGCGCTCGGTGCGGACTGGCTCGAAGTAGGTGCGCTGCGCGCCGGGCCGACACGCAGCGGCGAGTTCTGGCGGGCAATCACGGCACTCACCCTGCACCTCGACGTCGGGCACCTGCTCGCCAACCTGGGCTTCGGCACGGTGTTCGGG
>Ga0209254_10005202_pt1 | contig 11951 bp, 15 predicted proteins | sample FrelakmetDIP11DI_FD_187148 | JGI IMG/M metagenome (GOLD analysis project Ga0209254, IMG submission 187148) | Freshwater lake sediment microbial communities from the University of Notre Dame, USA, for methane emissions studies - DIP11 DI (SPAdes)... | ecosystem: Environmental > Aquatic >... | reverse complement strand
ATCATAGAAAATCCCGCAAGTCTTTTTCCAGGGCGCGAAAAGCCAGGTACGAAATAACAATCATGACATGCGTCAACAACGTCAAAACAATCAGAGACTGATACGATGGATTCTCTCCAAAAACGAATATTCTCTGATAAGATTCTATGAGAATATATGCCGGATTGAAGACCATAATTTTCTTAACGGCATCCGGCAATATATCACGTACATAGATGATAGGTGTGAACCAGAACCAAAACTGTAAAATAACTCCAATTACTTCCTTGATATCCCTGACAAAAACCGTAAGAGTGGCTGCCAAGAGGCCTAAACCAAATGCAAACAGTTGCTGTAAAAAATAAATAAATGGAACTAAAATAATGTTGAAAGTGAATTTATAGTCAGTAAACAATAGGAATATGAAAAAAAAGAACATAGAGAATAGAAAGGTAATGGTTTCTGAGAGGTTAATATAAACGAGAAGTGAGGGAAGGGAGATTTTGATTCTAGACACCAAGTGTTTCTTGTCCAGAAACACGCTCGAGGAACGCGAGATAGTACTAGCCAGAGCAGCCCAGGGTACCAGACCTACCGTAACATAAATAGCATAGGAGTAAACTTCCGATTTCCCCGGAAGCCGGGCTCCCATAAGTTTTGCGAAAATAATAATGTAAATTGCCAGATTAACCAGCGGCCATATCAATGCCCACAAGGAACCGAGAACCGATCCAGCGAACCGTTCCGAAAAATCCCTCTTGGTAAGTTCCCATATTAAAGAAGCGCTAAGCATTTCGGTTTGGAGCGATCCTTCCCATCTGTGAGGGTTGCTAATCCGAATAAGGGCCTTTCTATCAAAAAGGACCCTGTTTTGCAAATCCTACTGCAGGAACCCCTTAATGCAAGGAGTTTGCAAGGAGGTGGCTCTCATTAGCAGGCGGGCAAGGCGGGAGCAATTTCGGGTAGATTCCATTTTCTTTCGCATGCCTGTGAGTCTCTTGCAAGAGTCCTTTTCACCCTTCGATATCTCTCAAGAAACAGTAATTACAACGTGGGTACTGTTTCTTGCCAACGCCTTGCCACGCCGGAAGCGGGGATTACTCCGCCCAGGGCGAACGGGCTTTTCCAGCTGTAACGTGTTGAATTCCCGTTCGTGGTGAGGTATCGAACCACGAATGGGAGTAGTTTTGCAAGAGGCTCCTGTTTCTAGATATCCAAAATGACGGTGGTTTCCCAGCCCCGGGGGGTCTGTTCCACCCGAAACCGGTGTAAAGTGACCGCCTTCACATCAACAATCAGCTCGTGTCTGTCGGGATTGATCTCCTCGCCGTAGGTCTCTGCCGCACAGGTAAAGTGGCCCGCTGTTCCTTGAATATCGGTTCTCGACACGCGCAACAGCAGCCTTTCCGCATCTTTAAAGAAGATCAATTCCTGCAATAGCTGGAACAGCAGGAGATCTATCGCCTCAGCCTCCACCCGGATCATTCGCCGCTCTTTATCGGCAATGCCGTCCAGGTTTTCCACCATGACATTCATCGTGGCATCGGCTGCGGCAAGAAACATGTCTTCCAGCGTACCCCCCCAGGCTTCAAAGGCGGCATCGGATGTGGCGATATCTTCCAGATACTGGTAGGGCATTAGAGCTCGCAGTCGATGGCGATTTCCCCAAATTCATTCATCAGAACCCCAAGCCGCCTGTTGCTGGTTTTCAGCATCCTCTTCAGCAGCGCGGTCTTGCCGCTGCCCAGAACCCCGGTGATCAGCGTATCGGGTGTTTGCTGTTGCATGGCGCGCAATTTCACCGGTCAGCCTTTGACGTTCCCGATAGGGATGAACCGCGCCACACGCTTGCTGAGTCCCGCCTGCTCGGCCGCAAAGACCACTTCATCAACATCTTTATAGGCCGCCCCGGCCTCCTCGGCCAGTCCTGCAAAAGAAGCGGTACGCACATAAATCCCACGGGCTTCCATGTCCTGCTGGAGTTTCTTGCCCTGAAACTGTCTCTTGGCCTGCTGGCGGCTCATGTTGCGACCACTGCCGTGGGCCGTGGAACAAAATGTGGCTTGACCACCTTCCACCCCGGCCAGCAGATAGGAACCGGTTTCCATGCTGCCGCCGAGGATCACCGGTTGGCCTGTCGCCTCATAAATCGCCGGCAATCCCTCCTGCCCCGGTCCCAGGGCTCGGGTTGCGCCCTTGCGGTGCACCAACACCTCGCGCAGTTCCCCATCCACCACGTGCCGCTCCAACTTGGCGGTATTGTGCGACACGTCATAGACCTGGTGCAGGCCAAGGTCCGCCGGGTCTTTGCGGAAAACCTCGGAGAACACCTCACGCACGCGATGCAGGATCACCTGACGGTTGGCAAAGGACATATTGATGGCGCAATTCATCCCGGCAAAGTAATCCCGGCCCTCAGGAGACTGAAACGGAGCACAGGCCAGTTCGCGATCCAATATCCGGATACCGTACTTGCGCTCCATGACCTTGAGGAAGACCTGCAGGTAGTCGGTCGCCACCTGGTGACCGAAACCACGGCTACCGCAATGAAACATCACCACCACCTGGTTGGGCAGCGTGATCCCAAAAGCCCGGGCCAGTTCCGCATCGTAGACATGTTCCGGTTTCACCACTTGAATCTCCAAATAGTGGTTTCCGGAGCCGAGCGTCCCGATTTGCTTGTATCCGCGTTCCACTGCCTTCCTGCTGATCTTGGTGGCATCCGCACCCGCAATGCAGCCTTGCTCCTCGGTGCGCTCCAGGTCCTCCTTCCAGCCGTAGCCATTGCGGATACACCAGCGCGCCCCTTGTTCCACTACGGTGCGAAATTCATCCTGAGAGACCTTCACCAAGCCGGAGCCCCCGACTCCCGCAGGAACGCGCGCAAAGAGCCGATCGACCAGCTCGCGCAGGTGCGGTTGCACTTCGTCGTGGGTGAGGTTGGTGAGGATGAGCCGCATCCCGCAATTGATGTCAAACCCGATCCCGCCCGGGGAAATCACACCGGCCCCGACATCCATTGCCGCCACGCCGCCGATGGGAAAACCGTAACCCCAGTGGCCGTCGGGCATGCAGTAGGCGTATTTGAGAATCCCCGGCAGGGTCGCTACATTCGTCACCTGATCGAAAACCCCATCGTCCATCTGCTGCAGAAGCTTCTCGGTAGCGACAATGCGGGCCGGAACGCGCATTCCTTCCTTGTGGGTCATGGGGATTTCCCATACGGCGGCGGAGACCTTTCTGATATCCTTAGGTAAAGTCACAATCAAACTCCCATCCCTTTATCCAGGGAAATATTTCAGCGCACGTTTTTGTGCTCGGATCCAGAAACGTGATCTTGAAAGAGATGGCATCATGCCAGGTAGTAAGGGCCTAAAACACAATCTCCATCGCTTTGTAAGGGCAAATAGGGACACACAGTTCACAGGCGATGCATTTGTCGTGTTTGAAGGTGACACGCATTGCCGGTCTTTCCACCGAGAGCGCCCCGGTGGGGCAAATGGAGGTGCAGGCGGTGCACTCAATACACCGCTCTTCATGCCAGAGCACATCCTGGGCCAGCGGCTGGATACTCACCCCCACTTCCGCGACAAAGTGCAGACCGGCCTCCAGGTCTTTTTTCCTGCCGGTGATTTCCACCACCAGCCGGCCCTGTTCCTTGGGCGTGACCCTGGCTCGCAAGATGTTCACCATCAAATCGAATTTCTTGATCAACTGGTAGGTAACCGGCTGGTCAAGCAAGTGCGGTGGAAAATTCAGCACCAAGCGTTTGGTTGCCATACATCAGCCTCCTATGTGACTGGACCGTGCCCGGCTTCCGGCGTTTGAGATTGCGGGCAATGGTTTTCTATGGGGCGATCCTGCAGAGGTTTCAAACGCACCCCCGAATCCGTGGAAGGCATGAGCACCACCGGCTGGGTTAGGAAAAAGGAGCCGCTTTCAATCCAGCCCTTGAGGAGGTTGGCGATCTCCCTAGCCCGGACACAGGATGAGAGACCGGCGGTGGGTACTTTTTTCCCATTCACTAGGATGGAACCCGACTTGAGTTCCGCATAGGTGACCTCGCCCAGATTCCCCGGGATGCAGTTGGGGTAGGCCTCGCTGTAGTCCACAACCTGCGCCGAAATATCCGCATCGGTAACCGCGGCATAGTATGCAGTCTCCTCATCCAGAATGGGTATGGGCACACCGATCCCCACCGCAAGCGTCACTCCGTAACCGGTAAAGGAAGCCCCTCGCAGCCAGCGAGCGTGCATTTGCTTCAGGTCGCCGGTCACCGCCAGAGTGCCGGCGCCCACCCTGGGCACCCCTCTATCGGTCCGAGCCACGGAAGGGTTGTGTTGCGTCCCGCTTCCCACCACATAGCCGATGCCGCCACCCAGAAAGATCCGCGTACCCATGCCGATGGTGCGGTACAAGGGATCATTCAGCAAAGGACTGAGCTGGCCTGAGGTGGAATAGGTGGCGTTACGCATTTTGGGTTGAAGCACGCCCATATAGGTGTAGATCACCCGGTCGGAGAGGTTCACCGCCACGTTGTAATTCTGGTAGGCATTGCGGATATCGAAGAGCACCGCTTCATTCATATCCTCCAACCGGATCCAGGTTTCCAGCTTGCGGCGCGGGTAACAGTCGGTCGCATAGGCATGCGCCACCAGTTTGACGTCTTTCCCCGAAACCAGATCTTCAATCACATGGCCACCCCCATAAGGAAACTTGCCGGGGTGGATTTTGTTCTGCGGATCGTCTTCCGGCAATGCCGTTGCGCCCAGAAACAAATCAACCGCAGCCAATCCCGTGTAAACCGGCACCTCATTCAGGGTGGCAGTGGCGCCGCCCAATTTGATGCGGGGTGTGGTGTGACCGACATTAAAGTAGGCACCCGATGAGCACATCGGAGCAAAGGTCCCGGTTGTGACCACATCCACCTCGGCCGCCGCCCGTTTGAGTCCCTTGGTTTTGACCACATCAATGATCTCTTCCGCAGTGCAGACGACCGCTTGACCTTTCTTGATCTTTTCGTTGATTTCTTGGATCGTTTTTGCCATTACCCTTCTCCCGGATACCTTTCCCCATACCAAGCACCCCTTCCTCGGCGGGATGGGCAAGGGGCGAGTCGTCCCTCTCAAGGCTGGGTTACATCACCTCCAGCCCGCCTGCGGTGGGACTTTCCACATCAAGGGGGAGGAACCTGTTCCAGCGCCATTGCCCTCTACCCCCTTTGGTGAAGGAGGATAGGAGGATTTCCTGTACGGCATGCGACTATTGTTAACAGATTAATCCTGAATTTGGCAAGTGAATGGAAAGCTTAAAACCTGGTGGCAAGCCTCACAGAGATGCCAAGCCTTTTCTCTGGAAAAGGACAGCCTGTATCTGTTATGAAACATTTAAAGCGGCTCTTGCGAGATTTGGAAATTCCGTCGCCCCGGCATAAGCCCATTGGCGTCAATTTAAGGATTTTTCTTGTGTTGATAAGCGCTTACAAGACTGATGCGGCGTTGGAACGTCATTCCCGCGAAGGCGGGAATCCAGGTTTTTCGAGGACTTCCTGGACCCCCGCCTGCGCGGGGGTGACGCTGGGTGTCCCGTGCTGCATTCCTAAGCACTTTAAAATACATTGAAATCCTCATGGGCATATTGATTGATTCCCATTCCAATGTAAAGAAAGCGCACATCATGAAAATCGTCTCAATTGCCGTCAGCAAGAAAAAAGGGACACGCAAGACTTGTGTCGATGAGGCACTTCTTATCGAAAATCACGGAATTGAGGGAGATGCGCACGCAGGTCCCTGGCATCGGCAGCTGAGTTTCCTGGCAATGGAAAGCATTGAAAAAGCGCATCAGCAAGGTCAGGATGTGAGTTTTGGTGACTTTGCCGAAAATATTGCCTCGGAAGGGATCGACTGGGTCAAGGTGCCGGTGGGAACACGCTTTCAACTGGGAGAGGATGCGTTGATAGAAATTACGCAAATCGGCAAGGAGTGTCACCAGAAGTGCGCCGTATTTTATCAGGTCGGAGACTGCATCATGCCCCGCGAAGGCGTTTTTGCCCGGGTACTCAGGGGCGGGGTGATCCGTCGCGGTGACCCGATCATCCTGGAACGGCAATAGTGTTACAGGAAGCCCTGAGGAGAACAAAAAACGGGGAACGCTGTCCCCGTTCTTGTACTCCAACTGAAGCCAATTCCATTTCTACGGTCTTAACAACTGCACGAACTGCTACATCCCCCCGAACCCACCGGCACCTCCGAAATGACTCTAAAACCTGAACTCATCCCGTGGTCCGAAAAGTCCACCGTAACATTTTTGGTGGTTTCATGCAGATCCTTGTCTATGAGCATGGTGAAACCGTTCACCTTGAATACATCATCCGTTTCTTTTGGTTCATCCAGAACCAAGGCCAACGACGGACCCGCTCACCCTCCTGTCTGGAGGAAGACCCGAATCGGAATGATCTCCTTGTCTTTAAAGTATTCCATCAGAACCATTTCAGCCTTTTCGGAAACGTTAACCATTGTAGACTCCTTTCATTATTCTTGAGTGCCTCTTGAATAACCACAATTTGCTCTGGTGTCAAGCCACTTCAACGAGTCGTCTCCACAGCGTGAGGTGAGGGGAGCGACGCCAGGGGCTGCAAATAGTTGAGATGGCCGAGACCCTCTGCAAAAGGACTTTTCTCTACCTCTCCGCACGGCGATATGCTAAAATAATTTGCTTTTGGCAACATCTGACCACACCCCTTGAGGAAAGCCATCGGGGTTGACTCCTGTGCCGAGCAGATGTACCCCTGGCTGCGGCATGTCGCCACGGTTTGCATTGCATGAACGATCCGGCACGGTATGAAGGAAAATTGGAAAAAGATCCATCACATGAATGCGGAGGATAAGAATGAACAGTTGCAAAACGATCTTGCTCCTCGGGGCAGCAGTATTTGTTCTGACAGGAATCGGCGCAGTGTTTGCACAAACTCAAACACCGGCCGGCAGTCAGCCGCTACCTCAAGTTCAGACACCCCCGCCGGCTCCCTCAACCCCCTCAGCTCAGCCGCCATCCCCGGCGCAACCTCCAAAGGGGAAAGGCTGCGCAGCCCGCTTTGACCAAATGGACACCAACCATGACGGCAAGTTGACTTTAGCGGAATATATGGCGGTGCCGCATCCTCACCTTAAGAAACCCGAGGAGCGGTTCAAGAAATGGGATACCAACAATGATGGTGTTCTGAGTAAAGATGAATTGTGTACAAAGAGCGGAAAGCAAGAAGAAGATGTGGAGTAATCGGTGCCGGCTTATCCGCGGCAGACTGTGGTGGGTGATGCCAGAATGGATTTGAGCATATGATGTGGGACGCTGCTGTCATCTTTGGCGGTTCTTTCACATTGGCGCTCTCGGGAGCTTTAATGCCCGGGCCGCTCTTGACGATCACCGTGGCGGAATCGGCGCGGCGCGGGTTCAAAGCCGGACCACTGTTGATGACTGGTCACGCTTTGCTGGAACTGGCCCTGGTGGTGGCCATCATCCAGGGATTGGGTCCGTTTCTGCAAAAGTCCCTGGTCATGGGGACCATTGCTCTGGTGGGAGGGGCCATGCTGGTGTGGCTGGGAGCAGATATGCTGCGCAGCGCCGGCGGTCTCTCACTGAACCCGGTGGCTGCCCGGCAGAAACCTGCGCCCCATCCGGTGCTGATGGGCATTCTGGCAAGTCTCTCCAACCCCTACTGGACTCTCTGGTGGGCGACCATCGGGCTGGGCTACCTGGCGGCTGCCATGCATTTCGGGATGTTGGGCGTGTGCGCTTTCTTCCTGGGCCACATCGCCGGCGATTTTTCCTGGTACTGTATGGTCTCTTTGGGAATCAGTCGCGGCAAAAGCCTCCTCAAGGACCGGAGCTATCAGGTTGTGATCCGTGCCTGTGGAGTGTTTCTCCTGGTATTTGGCGGTTGGTTCTTGCTTTCGGCCAAGAACTACTTCCAAAATGGAGTGCTGTGATCGGAGCCGCTTGCCGCTTCGCATTGGAGCCAGTGAAATATGAATGAAAGTGTGAGAAAAGCCATCTTTGAACAGCTGGAAAGGGAACCCTTCGCAAAAAAGTTCGGACTGCGGCTGGTGGAACTTGAAGAAGGCTATTCCAAGATGGAGATGACCTTTACTCCAGATCTGGAGAACATTTTTGGACTGGCCCATGGCGGCGCTCTTTTTGCCCTCATCGACGGGGCTTTCGAAACCGCCTGCAATTCGCATGGAACCATGGCCGTGGCACTCAATGTCAACGTCACCTATATTGCTTCTCCTCCACCTGGAAGCCGAATCACGGCTGAAGCCCGCGAGCTCAGCCGGACTCGGAAAACCGCCAATTACGACATCAAAGTTTATGACGACCAGAAACAACTGCTCGCTTCCTGTCAGGCCCTCGCTTACCGGAAGGGCACCCCCTTGCCTTTTCTCGAGTAGCGAGAGCCAACAGTACCAAAAGAAAACTTCATCATGCGAAATTCCTTGTTCGTTATTCGATATTCATTTCTTCACAGGATCCCCAGCTTCGCGCCCAGATCCTTGTGGGGTTTGGGGAACTCCGGCTGGAAATTCTGATAAAAGGTGACCGGATAGCGTGCTCCGATCTTTTTCCCGGAATCCTTCAGGCCCTGGACCAATTCCCCCAGAATCTGACCGGGTATGGCCAGAACCATCTCATCATCTTGCGTCATGGAGAAAATCCGGTCCCCCATCCCTGGAATGGTCACTCGGGGGGATCGGGTCTTGAAGGGTGCGATGAGATACTCGCTGCATTCCACTTTCCCGCCAAAGTTACCCGCAATACGCCTCTTTTCCTCATAGACCAAAGCCTGAACCATGCGCATCACCTGCGCGGGATTGCCGTACAGGGCGATGGTATCCGGCTCGAACAGGCCCTTTTCCAGGGGCGCCAGGACCATGGCCTGATATTCGCCGTTCTCCAATCGGCTCATGGTGCCGACCTCATTTTTTGCGCCTTCCTTATCCTTGGCGAAATCCAGCTCGCAAAATAAATCCACGAGGGATTCCGCAGGGTCGGCGGCGCCACTCAAACCAAAAGCGATCATGGCGGGAACGCAAATCAAGTCATCCCGGGTCAAGCCCACTGTCCACCCATAAACGCGAGCCATGGTGACTCCCTGGCAGATCGTGACCTTTTTACCTAAAACCACTGAAGGCTGCCGTGTCTTTGCCGGAAATTCATTCTTATCCTTGAGAAACTTCACGGCCATGGGAAGGGTCCTGAGCCTGAGATTGTTGCTGATAAATTCCGCGGATTCCTTGTAATTCAAAGGTTCCATGCTCCATCTCCTCAACGTTTGCAGGTTGTTGGATCAAACTTCGTGACGTGCCAATTCTTTGCTGTACTGGAATGCTCCATCTCGTTCCACCCAGCGATCCCCTATCCGTTCCAGAATCCAGCCACTGTCTTTCTTGCCTCCAAATGGCAGCCGGAGCGGCGTAAAGAGAAAGTCCGGATTGTCATAGACCATTCCAAAATGGGTGCGCAACAGAGGAGGCGCTTCCTCAGGCGGGCTTCCAAAAAAAGCCGCGAGAAAGCCATAGCGGGTCTGGATCAGTTCCTGGACAGCCTGCCGGGGATCATCAAAGGGTTTCAGTGCCAGTAGGGGACCAAACAGTTCCAGATCCGGAATCGTTTCCAGCTCAAGGACCAGCGGGGTAATCCATTCCTCCCTGATGCTGCCGGCAAGACGCCGCGCCCCCTCACATTGGGCAAGCGCCCGCTCCACAAGCAAACGGGTTCGTTCCACGCGAATCGGACCAATATCTGTTTCCGGGTCCAAAGGATCGCCCACTTTCAGCTTTGCCACCGCATTCAGAACCAGATCGCGGATTTCTTCATAGAGACTCCTGTGGATCAGAGCTTTCTTGAGCGTTGTGCAATACTGCCCACCGTTAATGAAAGCACGGCGACTGATGAAGCGGCTCGCGGCTTGCGGATCCGCACCCGGAAAAACAATGGCGGCAGGTATCCCGCCGGGTCCGGCAAAAAACAGCTTGTCAAAGGCCTGATGCTGACTCCGATACTTTTCGCCCACCGCGGATGCCCCGGATATGAAAAGCACGCGAACCCGGTCATCAGCGACACAGGACTTGCCAAATTGCCGATTGTCCTGCCCTGGAACCGGTTCCAATGCAGGCGCCGCCCGGCTCACTTCCGCCAGTATCGCCGCGGAGCGCGGTGTCCAGGAGGAGAAGCTGAAACGCAAACGATTGCCCGTCAGAAGCGCCGCCCCACCCAAACGCGCCAGCATCACCACCGGCGCATCATAGGGAAAAATGGCGGCCACCGTGCCGTAAGGTCGGGCGTCCTCAACCCAAGGAATTTCGCCCTCCATGGTGCGCAAGTGCGCCGCGGCCAGTTCGACTTCCAGCGACGTGACTTTAGCCGGAAAGCCGGCATCCAGAGCTGCAGCCCTTACCAGTTCCCCTTTTTGCTCCTCAAGCGCATCAGCGATGTTCGCTGTGTCCTTTAGTCTTTGCTTCCACTCGACCATCCCGCTCATCATACTTTTCCTTATGGTTTTTCATGCCGATTCAGAACACTCGACACCATGAATAGCATCTATTCGAGGATCTCCCTTGGCAAGTTGAGTGTTTCTGAGATAGATTCCAACACGTTTCTCATTTTTCACCCTGTTTGAGCTATCAGCAGAGGGGTTCATTGTGCACCCGCAGGGATTTGAGAATACACCAATCGGGAGATCAATCCAATATGATTGCCAGACCCGTCCGAGCGCGGTCCTTTGATAGGAGACATGGCATGCAACATATGGAATTGGAGCAGTTGATGGCTCGAATTGAAAACAAATACGCAGTGGAAATTGCTCCGCTCAAAATTGCCGGCAAGACGATGCGCATCCTGCAACTGACCGATTTCGAGCAAACTATCGAGGACTTTGTCGAAAACAGTCTCTCGGAGGCCGTTGAGCTTCCTTATTGGGCAAAGATCTGGGATGCAACCTTGCTTCTGGCGTATTTCCTTGGGAAGCAACCTGTCATCCGGGGCCAAAGGGTCCTGGAAATAGGTGCGGGCCTGGGAGTCGCAGGCATATATGCGGCGCTCTGTGGACATGACGTCACTATTTCAGACGACAATCAGGAGGCATTGCTTTTCGCCCGCGCTAACGCCCTGCTCAACGACTGCCCCCGGGTCATAGTGCGAAAACTGGACTGGCGGCATCCGGACTTGCAGGATCAGTTCGATGTCATCATCGGAGCTGAAGTGGTTTACGATCGGCAATTGTATCCCGATCTGGTGCAGTTTTTCTGTTCAATATTGAAACCGCAGGGGATCATTTTTCTCGCTAAAAACGCGCAAATTCCTACTCCTACATTCTTTTCGGAACTGACTCGGCACTTCAAATTCAAGCAAACCGTACAAACCGTTTCGACAGATGGTGAATCACAACAGATCGTTCTCTATGCGATACGCCATAAGTCCGGTCAACCATCCCGGGATCTGACCGAATCCTGATGGCTCGGCTTCTGCGGCTATGCACTGCCGAGGGGCACTTTCCCGCAATGCTGTTGAACAAAGTCCCTCCCCTTGATGCGTTAGACGGCTGGGGGTGAAAAGAGGCGGCTCTTGATGGACATTGACTTGTCTCCAGAATCAAACGTGCGGACTGTCGAAATTCCAACACACCCGGGTTTTCTTGCCGGCAACGTCCACTTGCCCTTACATCTGCCGGCCCCGGTGGTGGTCTGTTGCCACGGGTTGCTCAGTTCCAAGGACAGCAGCAAGTATCTCGCCATCGGCAAGAGCCTGAGCCATGCCGGTTTTGCAGTGGTTCGTTTTGATTTTTCCGGTTGTGGCGAGAGCGCCGCTCCATGTATGGATACGCTTTTGAATACGCGCATTCGTGATTTGCAGGCCACCCTCGATTATGTTCAGAAACAGCCATGGACGAGTGGTCGGCTGGGCCTTCTGGGCTCCAG
>Ga0209254_10005201_pt1 | contig 11953 bp, 12 predicted proteins | sample FrelakmetDIP11DI_FD_187148 | JGI IMG/M metagenome (GOLD analysis project Ga0209254, IMG submission 187148) | Freshwater lake sediment microbial communities from the University of Notre Dame, USA, for methane emissions studies - DIP11 DI (SPAdes)... | ecosystem: Environmental > Aquatic >... | reverse complement strand
CCCTCACCCACCCTGGCCGTGTCGACCGCGGCGTCGCCGCTGAGCACCACCGCGCGCCGTGCCTGGCGCCCGCGCGCGATCAACCTGAGTTCCAGCACGAAGCGCTCCACCGTGCCGCACTGACGCACGCGGCCGCGATTGAAGCGGACGAAGTCGCTCGTCTCGGCGCGCAACCAGGCCGCCGAGACCTCGCCGGCCGTATAATCCTCCAGCGGTCCGGGCACAGCCGAGAGGAAGACGCCCGGCTCGGCCGGGTCCCGGGGCCGCCATTCGCCGAAGGGAAGATGAAGTCCGAGCCGGTCTTCTTCGGACCGGATGACCCGGGGGTCGCCGAAAACGATATAGGCCGCCGGCGGCAGCGTGCCGGCCCCGGCGAGGGTTTTAATGAGGATCTCGGGTCCGATGCCGCCCGGATCGCCGGACGTCACCCCGATCGAGGGGACCGTCATTTCCGGTCCGGTCCGGCTCCCTCGGTCTCGGACCCTTCGCCGATCTTGTAGATGCAGCGGATGCTGCCCTTGTAGATGAGGAGGTTCGGCGCGCCGTCGCGGTTGAGCTTGATGCAGTTCCGGTCGTACCACTCGATGTAGCCTTCGACGATCTGGCCGTCCGTGTAGACGACGGCCATCGGCGTCTTCTTGTTCATCTGCTTGAGATAGTAGTAGCTCTCGGCGAACGTGTCGGTCGGCGGGTGCATCCGTTTATGCGCAGACTCCTTGTCCCGCTCTTTGTCCTGGCTCATGCGCTCCTTGATCTCGGAAAGGTCGGGCCGGATGAGTTTTCTGTTCATAGAATTTTCTCCAACAGCTGGGTTGGATCGGGTCGGTCACCCTTTGGGCCGAGGATAGCACAGGGCCCGGCGGAAATCAAGTAAATCGTTTGGAGTCAATAAAAAAGGACGCCCCGGCCCCTTAACGGGGGCCGGGCACGAAATCCGTGAACTGGATGTTCTTGGACGCCAGGTTCGTCCCCATCGATCTCTCCAGGGAGGCGATCGAGACGTTGAAGGAGACGATGGCGTTGAGCTCGGAGATGCGGGCGTTGGCCAGGTCGCGCTGGTAGGTCAGGACCACGTAATTGGTGCTCATGCCGACCCGGCGCTTCTCCTCCTCGGCCGCGAGCTTCTGTTCGGCCAGCTGCCGGGCCGTGGTGTAGGCCAGGATCCTCTTGTAGTTGGCTTCGACCGAGCGGACGGCGTTCTTGACCTCGACATAGATCTGGACCTTCTGGTTCTCCATTTCGAGCATGGCCTGTCTCATGTTCAGCTTGGCCTGAGCGAGGCTGGCCCGGTTGAAGACATTGGCCAGGGGCAGGGTCATGGTCAGTCCGAGGTTCCAGTTCGGGTACTGGAATTTGCCCGTCTGCGCCAGCGCGCCCCCGATGTCGCCCGGGACGGTGCCGATGACCGGGGTCGTCAGGGGATTGCCCGCGTAGATGAGCTGCGTTCCGTCGATGCCCGGGCTATAGTACGAGGCATTGAGGCTGAGGTCCGGCAGGACCTGGTTCTTGGCGTAGCTGAGGTTGAGCCGGTCGGTCTCGAGGTTGATGCGGGAGATCTCGAGGTCGGTCCGAAACTGGACGGCGTTGGCGATGGCCTCGTCGAGGTCGACCGTCCGGGCGACGTAGGTGGGCTTGTCCTTGGGAAGGATGGCCGTCACGGCCTTGTCCTCCGCCTCGGTGAAGCGGAGGAGCTGCTTCATCTGATCCTCGTTGCTCTTGATCTGCACTTCCGCCTGGATGAGGTCGGCCTCGCGGGTGGCCACCTCGGCCTGGGCGCTCAAGACCTCCATGGGGGCCAGGGTGCCGACCTCGACCGAGCGCTGGTTCTTCTCGAGCAGGTCCTTGGCCAGCTGGAGCGACTGTTTCCGGACCTCGAGGTTCTCGATGCTGTAGACCAGGTTCCAGTAGGCGCTCTCGACGCTGTAGACCGTGTCCATCAGGGTCCTGCGAAGGGTTTCATCAGACACGCCCAGGTTGTTCTTGGCCACCAGGATCTCCCGCCGGCTCATCCTGCTGCCGAAGTTCTTCAGCAGGGGCTGGTTGAAGTTGAACCGCAGCGTCGTGCTGTAGCGGGGATTGATGGTCTGGCCGGTCCGGTTGGTCGAGGTCTTGTAGCCCGACATATCGATGGTGAACGTGCCTCCGGTCGGCAGAGGCTGGCTGGCGTTGAGGAAGGTGAAATTCTGGGTCTTGTCGATCAGGCTCTCGGCCGCGTCGATGTAGGAATAGGAGGCGTTCTCCGAGCTCGAGCTCCGGGCGCTGAAGCTGAGCGTCGGGATGTACTTGGCCTCGGCCTGGCTGAGGGCTTCGGACGAGATCTCCGGCCCGAGGATCTGGATGGCCACGCCCAGATTGTCCTTGAGGGCCCGGGCGATGCAGTCGTCGAGGGAGATGGTCATCGTGCCGCCGGTCTGCTGGGCGGACCCGTGGCCCGCCAATGACAGGGCGATGATCAGCAGGGGAAAGATCGTTTTCTTCGTCATGATCGGACTCCTTATCGTGAGCCGGTCGCCCGCGCCGCGGGCCGTCCGGGATCATTCATATCTCAGGGCCTCGATGGGATCGAGCCGGGAGGCTTTCCGGGCCGGGTAGAAGCCGAAGAAGATGCCGATGGCCGCGGCGAAGAAGAAGGCCAGCAGGACCGATTCGAGGGACACCACGGTGTTGAACGCCGAGAACATCTTGACCTTCTTGATCAGCCGGGACGCCCCGAGGCCGAAGCCGATGCCGATGAGGCCGCCCATCAGGCTCAGGACGATGGCCTCGGTCAGGAACTGGAGCAGGATGTCGATCTCGCGCGCGCCGACGGCCATGCGCAGGCCGATCTCGCGGATCCGCTCCGTGACCGAGACGAGCATGATGTTCATGATGCCGATGCCGCCGACGAGCAGCGAGATCGAGGCGATGCTGCCCAGCAGGACCGTCATCATCTGCGTGGCCTGGGCGGCGGTCTCGGCGATCTCCGACATGTTGCGGACGGTGAAGTCGTCCTCCGCGCCGGGGGCGATACGGTGGCGGTTGCGCAGGAGGTCCTGGATCTGGACGACGGCTTCGGTCAGGGTCTCGGACGAGACGGCCCGGACGTCGACCGACTGGATGTAGTCGATGCCCTGGAGGCGCCGCATGGCCGTCGTGTAGGGGATGGTGATCATGTCGTCGCGGCTGCCGAAGCCGCCCGAATCGCCCCGCTTCTTGAGGACGCCCAGGACCTTGAACGGGATCTTCTTGATGCGGACGACCTTGCCGATGGGGTCCTCGTCCTCGAACAGGTTCGTCTTGACGTCGGCGCCGAGGACGCAGACCTTGGCGGCCGACCTGACCATGGCCTCGTCGAAGTAGGCGCCGAACTCGACCTCCCAGTTGCGGACCTCGGGATAGCGCTCGCCGGTCCCGGAGATCGAGGTGTTCCAGTTCTTGTTGCCGTAGACCGTTTGGGCCCGGGCGCTGACCGACGGGGAGATGTACAGGACGGCCGGGCACTCCCGGCCGATGGCCAAAGCGTCGTCCTCCTTGAGGGTGGTCATGCTGCCCCAGCCGCCGTGGACGCCCCGCTGGTTCTGGCTGCCGGGCGAGACGAAGAGCAGGTTCGTGCCCATGGAGGCGAAACGGCTCTCGATGCCGCGCTTGGCCCCTTCGCCGATGCTGACCATGGCGATCACGGCCCCGACGCCGATGATGATGCCCAGGGCCGTGAGGAACGACCGCATCTTGTTCCGGTTGAGGGCCCGGAGGGCGACGCGGAGCGTCTGGGCCCCGTGCCTTAGGGTTCGCTTGATCATGGCTGGTACTCCTTCGCGGACCGCCCCTCCGGGGTCAGGACCGCTCCTCCCGGACGATCAGTCCGTCCTTGAGGTAAATGCGGGTGCGGGCCCAGGCCGCGATGTCGGGCTCGTGGGTGACCATGACGATGGTCATGCCCTTCGACTCGTTGAGGGACTTGAAGATGTTCATGACCTCCGAGCTCGTCGTGCTGTCGAGGTTGCCGGTCGGCTCGTCGGCCAGGATCAGGGTCGGATTGTTGAGGAGGGCCCGGGCGATGGCCACGCGCTGCTGCTCGCCGCCCGACAGCTGGTTCGTCTTGTGATGGGCCCGGTCCTTCAGGCCGACGGCCGCCAGCGAGGCCAGGGCCCGCTCGGCCATGTCCTTGACGTTCGTCCGTGAATAGAGGAGCGGCAGCTCGGTGTTCTCCAAGGCGGTCGTCCGGGAGAGCAGGTTGTAGCTCTGGAAGACGAAGCCGATCTTCTGATTCCGGATGCGGGCCAGCTTGGTCTTGTCGAACGTGGAGACCTCTTCCCCGTCGAGGAAGTACTCTCCGGAGGTCGGGCGGTCGAGACAGCCGAGGATGTTCATCAGGCTGGACTTGCCCGAGCCCGACGGGCCCATGATGGCCAGAAAATCCCCGTCGGCGATGTTGTAGGACACGCCGCGCAGGGCCCGGACCTCGGTCTCTCCCACGCAGTATGTCTTGACCAGGTTCTTCAGCTCGATAACGTTTCCGGGCATGGTCATATTCCTTTAAGAAAGTCCGATCGGAGGCCTAGCGCCGTCCGCTGGGCGGCCCGCCCATGAACATCATCCCGCCCATGCCGGGGCCGGAGGAGGTCGTGGACGTGGCCGACATCGTGCCGAGGATGACGACGTCGCCTTCCTTGAGCTCGCTGCGGACGATCTCCGAATAGGACGTGTCCGAGACCCCTGTCCGGACCATGACCATCTTCAGCTTGCCGTCCTGGTCCTGGACCCAGACGCGGGGCATCTGCTGCCGGTTCTGGCCGCCGCCCGGGCGGCCGCCCTGGCCTTCCGGCCTCTGGCCGCCCGTGGCGGCCTGACCGCCGGCCGCCGCCGGAGCGCCCGTACCCTGGGGCGCCGCACCCGGCTGGCCGCCCTGGGCCTGCCGCTGGGCCATGAACCGGTCCCTCATCTCCTGCTGGATCTTGGCCATCTCTTCGGGGGTCATGGCGGGAGTGAAGCGCAGGGCCGCGTTGGGGACGCGCAGGACGTTCTTGGCTTCGCCGACGATCATGGACACGGTCGCCGTCATGCCCGGCAGGAGCTTCTTCTCGGGGTTTTCGACATTGACGATGGTCGTGTAGGTGACGACGTTCTGGACGGTCGTCGGCGAGACCCGGACCTGCGCCACGACGCCGTTGAACGCTTCGTTCGGGTAGGCCTCGACCGTGAAGCGGACCTTCTGGCCCTCCTTGACCTTGCCGATGTCGGACTCGTCGACGTCGCACTCGACCTTCATCTTGGTCAGGTCGGTGGCCACCTGGAAGAGGACCGGGGCCGTGAAGCTCGATTGGAGCGTCTGGCCGATGTTGACCTTCCGGGTGATGACCACCCCGTCCACGGGCGACTTGATGATGCAGTAGCCCAGATCGACCTTGCTCTGGTCGAGCGTGCTCTTGGCCTGGGCCAGGCTGGCCTGTGACGACATGAGGGCGCTCTTGGCGTTGAGGAAGGCCGCCTCGGCCGCGTCCATCTCCTCGACCGAGAGGAGGTTCTTGGCGAAGAGGGCCTTGGCCCGCTCGAAACCCTTCTCGGACGTCTGGAGCCCGACCTTGGCCTGCTCGAGCGACGCCGAGCGGGTCTGGTAGCTGGCCTCGTTCTGCTGGATCTTCATCTTCTGCTGCTCTTGGTCGAGTTCGGCCACGACCTGGCCCTGCTTGACGGCCGTGTTGAAGTCGGCGTAGAGCTTCTCGACCTTGCCCGAGACCTGCGCGCCGATATCGATGGTCTCGGTCGGATTCAGGCTCCCCGAGGTGACGACCAGGGCTTCGATATCGCCCAAGCCGATCGCTTCGGTCCGGTATTTGATCTCCCCGTTCTTCCCGTTCTTGAAGACGGTCAGGCCGAGGATCACCCCGGTGACGATGACCAGGGCGACGATGATCCAGATGATTTTCTTCTTCATGACAGATCTCCTTTTATCTCTCCCGGTCCGGCGGGGGAGGATCCTGCTGCCGCCGGTCGCGCGAGGGGTTCCGTTCCGATTCCTTCTTCCGCCGCTCCTCGAAGCGGCGGATCATTTCGTCGTTCTTTATTCTCTGCTCGGGCGTGAGGACCGCGTTGGTCTCCTCCCAGAGCTGTTTGCGGAGCTCGCTCAGGCGGGCCCGGCTCTCGGTCCGGTAGGCCTTCATCCGCTCCTCGTTCTGCTTGAAGATCTCGCGGATCCTATCCTGCTGTTCCTGGGTCAGCCCGAGCTCCTTGGCCCAGCTCTCATGAGACGGCGGGTGCTGCCGGGCGGCCGTGGTACGCCGGTCCTTCTTGTGGACGACGTACCGTTCGCCCAGGACGCCGGCGGCGATGCCGAGGCCGAAGACCGCGAGAAGGGTCAAGGCGACGAGGATCTTGTATTTCGTCTTCATGGCGCCGGCCTCCTTGCCGGGGACTGCGCGTCCAAGGACGCGAACATGAGCATCATGGTCCTCGTATCCGCCTTGTCCGTGTCGAACAGGGCCTGGGTCTCGGAGAGGGGATCGCGGTTCTCGAGGAGCAGGGTCGCCGACTGGCCCAGCTCGCGCGCCTGCGGGGCGAAGAACAGGAATCCGCCCATGAGGATGACCAGCGTCAGGAACACGGGGATGGCCCGCAGGCTCCAGCGCTCCCAGAAGAGCAGGGGCACGAGCTCGGTCTCTTCGCGCAGCCGGGGTTCGAGGCGCTCCCAGAACCGCGGCAGCGGCGCGGCCTCCCGGCCGTCCTTCAGAAGGCCGAGCATGGTCCGGTACTCCTTCTCGGCCTTCAGGCAGACCGGGCAGGTCCCCTGGTGGCTCGCGAGAAGGTCCCGGTCACGGCTGTCGAGCCGTCCGTCGAAGGACTTCAGGAGCAGTTTCTCAGCCTTGCGACAGTTCATTTGCCCCTCCTTCCCCGGTGAGATAGGGTGCCAGCTTGACCCGGAGCATCCGCCGCGCCCGGTGGAGGCGGGAGTCGACGGTGCCCGGCGAGAGCTTCAGGATCCGGGAGATCTCCTCGTAGGCCAGGCCCTGGATGTCGCGGAGCGTCACGATGACCCTGTATTTTTCCGGCAGGCTCCGCACGAACGTCTGGACGAGCGTCCGGCGGGCCTCCGTCTCCCTCTCCTGTTCGGCCTTTTCGGCCTGTTCCCTGTCCGAGAACGAGATCTCCGGGACGTCGTCCAGGGAGACTTCCTTGGCCCGGCCCCTTTTCCGCAGAAAGTCCCGGATGTGGTTGATGGAGATCCGGTAGAGCCAGGTCCCGAACTCCGACTTCCCGTGGAACCGCGGCAGGGCCAGATAGGCCTTCAGGAAGATCTCCTGGGCCAGATCGTCGGCCGCTTCCCGGTTCCGGGTGAAACTCAAAGCCATGCTGAACACCTTCGGCTGGTACTTGGCGACCAGCTCCTCGAAAGCCGCCGGGCTTCCTTCCTGAGCCAGCCGAACCAGCTGTTTCTCTTCCATGCGGATATGCTCACTCATCCTCCGCACCCTATTAGACGGGGGGCGGGATCAAATCTTCCCGGGACGGGGTTTCCCTCATGAACGCCGGCGGGGGGGGTATCGCGTCTCAGGAATCCCTCCCGGCCGCAACGGGTATTATACAGGATTTCCGTCCGGGCGCTATCGTCGCCGGCCGCCTCATCCGCACCGGGCCGGTGGCGCGGCCATCCGCTCCCGCTGCCCCTTCGGAAATGTCGAAAGGGCCGACAAAAATGTCGGGATCGGCCGGATTGTTTTTTTATAACCAATTCATTATAAAGCGATTACATGTTGGCACGAATCAGGCATTAGAGATGGCATCTTGACACAGGAGGTCATAAGATGAAAAAGATGTTAGCTCTCATGGTCGGGTTCCTGATCATAGGTGCGGCCGTCGCCGTCGCCCAGGAGAAAACCCAGACCCAGGCCCAGGAAAAGGCCCAGATCAAAACGGAACTCAAGGCCAAGGGCGAGACCCAGAAGAACAAGGTCCAGGCGAAGTCGGAATTCCGGCACAGCTACCGGATCGCGTTCGTCGACGAGAACGGCGACGGGATCAACGACCTGGCCAAGGACGCCGACGGCGACGGGATCCCGAACGGCCAGGACCCCGATTGGATCAAGCCCGAGGACGGCACCGGCTATAAGAGCCAGAACAAGAACGGCCAGCCGGACGAGGCCGGGATGACCCAGGGCAAAAAGGCCGGCCAGTTGACCAAATCCAACTTCGGCAAGGGGTCTTTCCGGACCGGCACGACAGCCGCCGGGAGGATGACGGGCGCCGGCGTCTGCGACGGCACCGGTCCCAAGGGCAGCACCCAGAGAAAGGGCCGCCGCTAAGCCAGGATCAAAGGCCTCCTCTCCGCAGAAGCGGAGAGGAGGCCTTTTTGCTTGATTGATCGGGGGTTTTGCACCATGATTATGAAGAACATGCGTCCCGCCATACCTCTTCTTTTGTTGGCAGCCCTTCCGGCGTGGGGAGACGCGGTCTCCCTGTCGTTCAATCAGCACGCCACCCAGAACGTGTTCCAGACGAGCGACGCGGTGGCCGATCAGATCTCGGTCTTCTCGCTCGCGTTCGACAAGGATCTCTCGGCTCTCTCGCTCCTCGGCCGGGCTGAGTACTCCGCGTTCAATCAAACGACCGGAATGAGCTTCTTCGCCGCCGAGGCCGGCGTCGACTATCTCGTGCCGGCCAGCCGGAAGAGCGCCTTTTACTTCGCGGCCGGCGGCACGGGCGAGATCTACCGTCAGACGTATGAGGCCTTCAACTCCCTCGGCGCCAATCTGCTCGGCGCGTTCAAGACGTACCTCGCGCCCTCGTCGATCCTGAAGCTCCAATGGCAGGGTCGGTATGCCGCCTACAAGGACCCTCTGTTCGATTTCCTAAGCCAGACCCTGTCGCTCTCGGTCGACAAGTATTTCCCGAGCCGGACCACGCTGAAGGCGGACGCGGGCTGGGGATACAAGTACTTCCTCCACCCCTTCCTGCCGGAGCCCGTGGAGCCGGCGGCCGTAACGGCCCTGATGAGCAGCGGGAATTCGGGCGGCGCGGGGACCGGAGGCCATGGAACGGGAGGCGGGGGGTCGGGCGGAGGAGGCGGCCATCAATATCAGGGCGGCTACGGCTTCATCCCCCGCTACAGCAGCGAGGGCGGCGGGGCCGGCATCGGGCACGTGTCCCTGTCGCTCCTCGCGGCCCAGGGCCTCGGCGACGCCGTCGGGCTGAGCGTGTCCGGCCTCAGGCAATGGATCGTATCCGGGCAAAGCCCTTTCATGTCCATCGAGGAGTTCTACTATGTGCAGAACCCGACCTCGGATGCCTTCTCCTGGGACGGCACCCAGCTCAACGGGCGGATCACGCTGGAGCTTCCCTGGGACCTCTCCCTGAAGAGCGGCTATACGTATTCGGACAAGTCCTATCCGGGGGTGGAGAGCATGAGCCCCGAGGGCGTGCCTCTCGGCGTCACCCGCAGTGACCGGCAGAACCTCATCGAAGCCCGGCTGCAGAAAGATTTCCGCCGGCTGGCGGTCTTCCTGGCCTATTCCTATGTCGACAATACCTCGACCGATCCCCTGTTCGTCTGGAGGAGCCCGTTCTTCATGGCCGGGATCGAATGGCATCTGCCGACGGCCGGAAAGGGAGGCGTATCATGAGCTGGAAGCGCTTGGTCATCCCCCTCCTCGCGGCGCTCGTCGCCGCGCCGGCGGCCCCGCAGGGCGGCCCGTACTATAATGTCGACAAGGAGATCCGGGTCGAGGCCACGGTCCGCGAGATCGTCCTGGAGCCCCGTTACAAGGGCACGGCGCCCTTCCTCGTCCTCCGCGTCGAGGAGTCCGGCAGCGCCCGGGCCTTCGATGTCGAGATCGCCCCCTCCTGGTTCTTCGGCCAGGACGTTCACGGCGGCGAAAAGGTCAAGATCGTCGGGTCCCTGGCCGAAAAGCCGGGGGCGACGCCGACCATCATTGCCCGGGAACTGCAGCTCCGCGGTCAGACCTACCAGCTCCGGGACAAACACGGCTTCCCCAGCTGGCAGGGCGGCCCGCAGCGCAAGCGCGGCGCCCGGAGGTTCGGCAGGCCTTGAAGCGCCGGAACGCCCTCCTCTTCTTTGTCATCCCGTTCCTGGGTGTCTTCGTCTTCTTCTCCCTGGCCACGGTCCTGCAGCACCGCGACCTGAAGGTCCGGACCGAGGCCCTGGTCCGCGGCCAGCTCGCCGCGACGGTCGGGATCCTGGGCAAGACCGTGTCCCGCTTCCTCGACGAGGCCATGCCGCCGGAGGCCGTGCTCGACACGATCCTGTCCGACGAAGAGATCTACTTCGTCGCGCTTCTCGATGAGAAAAATGTCGTCCTGGCCTGGAATTCCCGGTTCGAAGGCTATCTCCCCATCTCCGAGAGCCAAGTCCGGGATGACGAGACCGGGATCATCGAGTCCCCGGCCGGCAGGATCTTCAGCGAGAGGGCCGCCGTGACCACGGCCGGCGGCCGGCGGTACCACCTGTATCTCGGCTATGCCCTGACGGGCATGGAACAGATGATCGCCCAGTCGCGGAGGACCTCGCTGCTTCTGTCGGGCCTGATCCTGGCTCTCGGGGCGATCTTCTTCCGCGGCCTGTACCAGGTCCAATCCCGCTTTCTGGCCAAGTCCCGCGAGGCCGAGGCGGAGCGCCTGGAGAAAGAGCGCTTCCGCGAGATCTCGGCCTTCACCGCGGGCGTCGCCCACGAGATCAAGAACCCCCTCAACAGCCTGGCCCTCGTCCTCGAGCTCCTGGGCCGCAAGGCCCCTCCCGAGACGAAAGGCGACATCAACCTCGGCAAGGCCCAGGTCCGGACGATCGCCCGCATCGTCGACCGGTTCTCGCGCGTCGTCAAGGTCGTCCGGCCCGACGTCGAGCCCCTGCCCCTCGACATCCTGTTGCGGCAGGCCGTGGAAAGCCTCTCCGCCGAATCCCCGGCCGCGTCATCGCGCATCGGGATCGAGGCCGGCCCAGGCCTGGCGTTGAACGCCGACCGCGATCTGCTGGTCCAGGCGCTTCTCAACATTCTGAAGAACGCCGTCGAGGCCTCCGAAACGGCCCCCATCCGGGTGTCGGCTCGCCGGGCCGGTGACCGGGTCGAGGTGGTGATCCGCGACGAGGGCCCGGGCTTCCCGGCCGAGACCGCGGCCCGGATCTTCGAGCCCTTTTACTCGACCAAAGGCAAGGGCATGGGCATCGGCCTGTACCTCGCCAAGAAGATCATCGAGGCCCACGGGGGGACGATCGAGGCCCGCAGCCGGGACGGCGAGGGCGCCGAATTCCGCGTCGACCTCCCAGGAGCATGACATGAACGAGCCCCTCATCCTGGTCGTCGAGGACGATCCGGTCCAGCGCCAGCTCGTCCGGGAGAACCTGGAGGCGCACGGTTTCCCGGTGGTCGAGGCCGCTTCCCGCAAAGAGGCTTTGGAAGCGGTCCTGCGCCATCCCGTCGATGTGGCCGTCGTCGACTACAAGCTCGGCGACGACACCGGGACGGCGGCCATCCGGGACATGCTCGCCGCCAATCCCCTGGTGACGCCGATCATGGTCACGGCTTACGGCAACATCGAGCGGGCCGTCGAGGCCGTCCGCGCGGGGGCCTACGACTACATCGTCAAGCCCATCGATTTCGAAAGATTCCTCCTCGTCCTCGAGCGGGCCACGGAGCGCCAGAAGCTGCGCCAGGAGATCTCCCTGCTCCAGGATCGGCTCGATGACAGGTTCAGCTCCCGGAATTTCGTCTTCGCGTCGCCGCTCATGGAGGACGTGGCCCGGCTCGTCCTGAAGGCGGCGCGCAGCGAGGCGACCGTGCTCATCTCCGGCGAGACCGGCACCGGCAAGGACCTCGTGGCCCGGCTCATCCATCAGTCTTCGCCCCGGAAGAAGGGCCCCTACATCGCCTTGAACATCCCCTCTCTCCCGGAGTCCCTGATCGAGGCCGAGCTCTTCGGTTCGGAAAAGGGGGCCTACACGGGCGCCCATGAACGGAAGATCGGCAAG